>Ga0207707_10001304_pt1 | contig 23218 bp, 18 predicted proteins | sample KBSC83BmetaG_FD_184336 | JGI IMG/M metagenome (GOLD analysis project Ga0207707, IMG submission 184336) | Corn rhizosphere microbial communities from Kellogg Biological Station, Michigan, USA - KBS C8-3B metaG (SPAdes) (version 2) | ecosystem: Host-associated > Plants > Roots > Rhizosphere ...
AGACCGCCGCGGTGCTCGCCACGCTCTCGGCCACGAACCGCTGGCTCGCGCAGTACTGAGCCCGGGAATTAGCTTCCGCGTACACTGACGGGCCGAGCTCGAGTCCGTCCCGGTTTCCGTCGCGGAGAATCACATTCGATGAAGTGTGTACGACTCGCTGCCTGGCTGGTGCTCGCCGCGCTGACTCCCGCGCACGCGCAGGCGGCGCAACCCATCCCGGTGGACGTGGCAAAGGGATACTTCGCCGAAGCGCACGCGATGTGCGAGACGCCGCGCGCCAGGCAGCTGTGGGGCGTCTCGCTGTGCGGGCCGATCATGTTCGTGGATGCGCCGAGCCATCGCGTGGTCGCGAGCCAGGCGGACGCGAAGGGGGCGCTGACGCCGCTCGATGGCGTGTTCGTGGGCGTGCTCCCGCAGGAGCAGAACGTCGCGAACACGGCGTTCGACTGGTCGGGCGTCCGCTGGACGCAAATGGAATGGCCGCTTCCAGACGACGCGCAGCGCCGGCACACGCTCATCGCCCACGAGCTCTTTCATCGCATCCAGCCGCAGCTCGCCCTCCCACCGCTGACGAGGAGCGACAACGCGCATCTCGATGAGCTCGACGGACGATACTACATGCAGCTGGAGTGGCGCGCGCTCGCGCGGGCGCTCGAGGCGCAATCGGATTCGGAGCGCAGGGCCGCCGCGCTCGACGCACTGGCATTCCGCGCGGAGCGCTACCGCATCTACCCGAAGGCGGCCGCGCAGGAACACGCACTGGAGATGAACGAGGGGCTCGCCGAGTACACGGGCGTTGTGGTGGGGAATCCCACGCCGGCGCAGCAGAACGCGATGGCGCTCCACGACCTCTCGTCGCACGCGAGCGACCCGACCTTCGTGCGATCGTTCGCGTACGCGACCGGTCCGGCGTACGGGCTGCTGCTCGACCGGTACGCGCCCGCGTGGCGTGGCACGCTGGCGGGCGGCGCCGGGCTCGACTCGTTGCTGCGCATCGCGCTGGCCGCGAAAGCCCACGCGCCGGATGTGACGATCGCGCAACGCGCAGCGCGCTACGACGCCGCCGCGCTCCACGCGTCGGAAGCGTCGCGGGACAGCGTGCGCCAGCAGCGGGTCACGCTCTACCGGGGCGAATTCGTGAACGGGCCCACGCTGACGTTGAACCTCCGGCACATGAGCGTGCGCTTCGACCCGCGCAACCTGCAGCCGCTGGGCGACGACGGCACCGTGTACCCCGCCATCGATGTCTCGGACGACTGGGGGATGCTCGACGCGAAGGGCGGCGCGCTGATGCGCCCCGACTGGAGCGCGCTCGTCGTGCAGGCCCCGAAGACCATCACCGACACGACCGCGAGCGGCGACGGATGGACGCTCGAGCTCAAGCCGGGGTGGAAACTCGTTCGCGGTGGACGCGCGGGCGACTACGTTCTTTCCGAATCATCCTCGAGCCACTGACCAATGCGCATCGCCATCGGATCCGACCACGCGGGCTTTCACTACAAGACGCGCTTCAAGGAGATTCTCGCCCGCTGGGGCCACGACGTCACCGACTTCGGCACCGACTCGGATGCCCCGGTGGACTATCCGCTGTTCATCCGCCCCGTCGCGCTCGCGGTCGCGCGCGGCGAGTTCGAGCGCGGCATCGTGCTCGGCGGGTCGGGAAATGGCGAGGCGATCGTGGCGAACCGCGTGCGCGGCATTCGCTGTACGCTCTGCTGGAACGTCGAGTCGGCGCGCTACGCGCGGCTGCACAACGATGCGAACGTGCTCTCGATGGGCGAGCGGCTCGTGCCGGCGGATCAGGTCGAGCCGATCCTCAGGACCTGGTTCGAGACTCCATTCGAGGGTGGGCGGCACCGGCGCCGCATCGACGAGATCGACGCGGTGTGAGGCGCGCTCAGGTCACTCTCGTGCGCGCGTGGTACTCGGGACGATCCCACGCGCGCGCGGCGAGAATCGACTCGAGCGTCGCGATCGCGTCCCACAGCTCGGCGTAGCCCAGGTAGAGCGGGGTGAAGCCGAAGCGCATGATGTCGGGCGCGCGGAAATCGCCGATCACGCCGCGGGCGATCAGGGCGCGCATCACCGGCCATCCGCTGGAGTGCGAAAAGCAGATCTGGCTGCCGCGATTCGCCGGTGAGGCGGGCGACGCGAGCTCGAGCGTGCCCGGCTCGAGCTCCTGCGCGACGAGCTGCTCGAACAGCTCGCCCTGGCGCACCGACTTCGCGCGCAGCGCCTCGATGGGCGCCTCGAGCATAAGGTCGACGCCGACCTCGAGCGCGGTGAGACTGATGATCGCGGGCGCGCCCACCGTGAAGCGATCGATCCCGCTCGCGGGGCGAAACGATTGCTGGAACTCGAAGGGCGCGGCGTGCCCCCACCAGCCGGCGATCGCGGGCATGATGTTCCGTTGGTGCCGCTCGGCGACGTAGATGAATGCGGGCGCGCCCGGGCCGCCGTTGAGAAACTTGTAGCCGCACCCTACCGCGAGATCGACGTCGGCGGCCGTGAGGTTCACCGGCACGGCACCCGCCGAATGCGCGAGATCCCAGAGCATGATCGCGCCGCGCGCGTGTGCCCGCTCGGTGATGCGCTGCATGTCGTGCATGCGTCCCGTGCGGTAGTTCACGTGGGTGAGCATCACGACGGCCACGTCGTCGGTGATCGCCGATTCGATGTCGTCAGGCTCCGCCACGCGCAGCGTGTGACCGCGCCCCAGGTGGCGCGCCAATCCCTCGGCCACGTACAGATCGGTGGGAAAGTTGGCCGGCTCGGAGAGGATCACGCGCCGGTCGGGACGCAGGTCGAGCGCGGCCGCGAGCGCCTTGAAGACGTTCACTGACGTCGAATCGGCGACGACGGTCTCCCCCTCTCGCGCGCCGATCAGCCGGCCGATCTTCGCGCCGGTGCGCTGCTGGATGTCGACCCACCCGTTGAGATTCCAGCTGCGAATGAGATCGCGTCCCCACTCGTCTTCCACGACTTCGCGCACGCGTTCGGGCGTCGCCTTCGGCATGGCGCCCAGCGAATTGCCGTCGAGATAGATCACCCCCTCCGGCAGCGCGAAGCGGTCGCGGAACGGCCGCAGCGGATCCGCGCGATCGAGGGCCTCGAGGTCCGCGCGAGTGATTTGACTGGTCATGAACTCATGTTGGAAGGTCGTGATAGTTCCCGTCATTCCTCCGTTTGATCCGTTTCATCGGTTTCATCCGTATCATCAGTCGTTAGATCTGGCGTTGTGCGATGCGGGCCCTAACAGATGCTGATACGGATTGGACGGAGCGAACGGACAACAAGCGGAAAAGATCGAAGCCGCTGCCGCGGGTCGTGAAGAAACTACGCCGCTTCAAATCTCATCACAGTTCCGTGCGGACGTCCCAGAGCTCGGGGAAGAACGTGACGTCCAGCACTTGTCGGAGATAGCCCACGCCGGCGGTGCCGCCCGTTCCGCGCTTGCGGCCGATGATGCGTTGCACCGTCGTCACGTGGCGGAAGCGCCACTGCTGGAACCAGTCCTCGAGATCGATCAGCTCTTCCGCGAGCTGGTAGAGATCCCAGTAGCGCTTTGGATCGCGGTACACCTTGGCCCATGCCGCGAGCACGGAGTCGTTCGCCTGGTACGGCTCGCGCACGTCGCGCTCCAACACCGATGCATCGATCGCGAAACCGCGCCGCGCGAGCAGGCGGATGGCCTCGTCGTACAGGCTCGTGGTCGCCAGCGCGTGCTCGAGCCGCGCGCGGAGCTCCTCGCGATGCCGGTGCGGCGCGATCATCGACGCCTGTTTGTTGCCCAGGGCGAACTCGATGAGCCGGTACTGCACGGACTGGAAGCCCGATGACTGCCCGAGCGCATCGCGAAAGTTGGAATAGTCGCTCGGTGTCATCGTGGACAGCACGTCCCACGACTGAATGAGCTGCGACTGGATCCGGCTCACGCGCGCCAGGTGCTTGAACGCCGGCTGCAGATCGTCCGCGATGACGAGCCGTCGCGCGGCCTCCAGCTCGTGGAGCGTGAGCTTCATCCACAGCTCGGTGGCCTGGTGGATGACGATGAACAGCATCTCGTCGTGGCAGTCGGACCTGGGCTGCTGCGCCCCGAGCAGCGTGTCGAGCTGCAGATAGTCGCCGTAGCTCATGGCGCCGGCGAAATCCGTGTGCGCGCCGGCAGCGGAGCGCGGGGTGGATGGACGTGCCGCGTCGTTCTCCATGTTCCTCTCCGTCATCGCCGCGAATCGTGGGCGCGCCGGCTCACCAGATGTCCGGCACCAGGTCCCGCGCTCGCACCATCGGGTCTCCAGGTTTGCATCCGAACGCCTTCGCGAACGCCTCCGAATCCGAGAGCGGCCCGTTCACCCGCCACTCGCCCGGCGAGTGCGGATCGACAGTCACGCGGGTGCGCAGCGCCTCATCCCGGTCGTGTTCGCGAAAGGTCTGCGCGAATCCAATGAAGAAGCGCTGCTCCGGCGTGTATCCGTCGATCAATCCCGGCCGGCCGTCGCGCTCGAGCGCGCGCTGCAGCGCATCGTAGCCGGTGAGCAGGCCGCCGTAGTCGGCGATGTTCTCCCCTTCGGTGAGCGATCCGTTCACGTGGAGGGTATCGACCTGGATGTAGCCGTCGTACTGCGCCACGATGCGCGCGGCCTGCCTGGCGAAGGTCGCCGAGTCTTGCGGCTGCCACCAGTCGCGCAGGCTGCCGGCGGCGTCGTAGTGCCGCCCCTGATCGTCGAAGCCGTGCGTGAGCTCGTGGCCGGCCCAGCTCCCGCCGAGCGCGCCGTAGTTGGCGCCGTCGTCCGCCTTGGGATCGAACGTCTGCGGCACGAGCGCGCCGGCTGGAAAGACCATCTCGTTCCTCGTCGCATTGTAGTACGCGTTCACCGTGGGCACGGTCATCTCCCACTCGGTGGTGTCCACCGGCTCCCCCGGACGGCTCGCGGTGCGCTTCCACTCGAATTCGTTCGCGCGGATGTCGTTGAGCAAGAACGCGCCATCGCGCACGTCGAGCTTCGAGTAGTCGCGCCACGTGTCGGGATAACCCACCTTCTCGTGCATCTTCGCGAGCTTATCGAGAGCGCGCGCCTTCGTGCTGTCGGACATCCAGCTCAGGTTCCTGAGGCGCGCGGCGAACGCGGCGCGAATGTCGTCGATCACCTGCTTCGCGCGCCGCTTCGCCTCCGGGGGAAAAGTCCTGGCCACGTACGCCTCACCCAGCGCCTCCCCCATCTGGTCGTCGGTCTCGCGAAGACAGCGCTTCCATCGCGGCAGCAGCTCTCTGGCGCCGGTGAAGCTGGAGGAAAAGGCGAAATTCTCCTTCACGTATGGAGAGCTGAGCCAGGGCGCGGCCGACGACAGCACGTGATAGCGGAGATACGCCTTCCAGCTCGTCAGCGGCTCGGTGGCGATCAGCGAGTCGGCGCGCGCGATGAACGCCGGCTGCCCGATGTTGAGCTTCTCGACCGCGTGGCCCACGCCCGCGCCGTGGAAGTAACTCGTCCAGTTCACGTGCGGGGCCATCGCCGCGAGCTGCTGCTCGGTGGTGGGATGGTCTGTGGCCGCCGGGTCGCGCATCGCCACCCGGCCGAGCGATGCCTCGGCCAGCTTTTTCTCGAGATCGAAGACGCGCTGCGCGTCGGACTTCGCGGCGGCAGCCGGCTCGCCCGAGACCGTGAGCAGCGCCGCGATGTGCGCGAGATATTTCTGGCGCAGCGAGTCCGCACCGGCGCCCGCGCGTGAGTAGTACTCGCGGTCCGGAAGCCCGAGCCCGCCCTGCCAGAGGGTCGCGACGTAGTGCGCGGGATCGTGCGCGTCGACGCTGGGGAAATAGCGAAAGAGCACGTTGTGCCCGCTCGTCTGCAGCGCGGTGATCTCGGCGATCAGCTGCGCGCGCGTCGAGATTTTCTGCGCCGCCGCGAGCTCGGGACGAACGGGATCGAGCCCGGCACGCTCGGCGGCCGCGGAGTCCATGCACGTGGCGTAGAAGGTGCCGAGCTTGCGCTGCGTGCTTCCGGCGGGATAGGTCGCGCGCTTCGCCATAACGTCGTCCAGCACGGAGCGCACCACCAGCTCGTTCCTGTCGGTCATGTCCCGGCTGACGCCCGTTGAGGAGTAGGCGGCCGGGATCGTATCATGGGCGAGCCACCGACCGTTCGCGAACTTGTTGAAGTCCGTGCAGGCCCTGGCCGTCGTATCCATGTACGCGGTGTCGACCACCTTGAGTGGGATCATGCTCGTTTGCGCGCGCCCCGATGACCCGGCGGCGAATGCAACGATGAACGACACGATCGTGAGTTGACGAATCAGTTTCATGCTATGATCCCTTGATGTCCGTCGTTGCCGCCGGAGCCGCGTCGACCAGCCGTTCGCTCACATCCCACAGCCGCTTGCGCGCATCCATATCGTACGACCGTTTCGACGAGCGCGCCGCGCGCGACTTCTGAAAATAGCCACCGCTCACCCCCTCCACCCGCGGTGACGAGGCGAGGAACACCACCGGCTCGGCGCCCTGCGCCGGCGTGATCATGAACGGGGAGAGCAGCGCGAACAGCCAGCGCGGGATTCGGCGCAGCAAGTCCGTGGCGACGGTGCCGGGGTGCAGGCAATTCGCCGTCACGCCCGACCCCTCGAGCCGCGACGCGAGCTCGTAGGTGAAGAGCACGTTCGCGAGCTTGCTCATCCCGTACGCAGCGAATCCTCGATAGTTCCGTTCGCTCTGCAGGTCGTCGAATTTGATCGGCCCGTGCGCCTCCGCCGCGGAGGCGACGTTGACGATGCGCGACGGCGCTCCCTCGCGGAGGAGCGGCAGGAGCTCGCGCGTGAGGAGGAAAGGCGCGAGATGGTTCACCGCGAAGGTCTTCTCGTAGCCGTCCGCGCTCAACGTGCGCCGCCCGCTCGCGCGGCCGGCGTTGTTCACGAGCACGTGGATCGCGCGATGGTTGCGGATGATCTCGGCAGCGGCGCCGCGCACCGCGGCAAGCGATGCGAGGTCCGCGAGCACGGTCTCGACGTTCGAGTTGCCGGTCGTGCCGCGAATCTCGCTCGCGGTTTGCCGCGCCCGATCGGCGTTGCGCGCAACGATCACCACGGAGGCACCCAGCCGCGCGAGGCCGAGCGCGGTCTCCTTCCCGATGCCGTTGGTCGCGCCCGTCACGACGCAGATGCGTCCCTCCATCGACGCGGGCGAGGCGCTCATGGGTGGCGCCTCGCGCGTGGGAGCGGATATGTTCTGGTCGGGTCGCGGCGTCCGCGTGTCATGCGGCCCAACATCGCACCCCCCGCGCACTCGCACAACTCGCTCACATGACCACGCTCACCCGTTGGCTCGCGATCGCGCTCCTGGTCGGCACCGTGATGCTGGGCGGCGGCGCGGCCATGCATCCGATCCTGAGCGGCAGCGGCTCGATGGAGCTCGGCATGATCGCCGGCATGCCCATCTGGCGCACGATGCATCTGTGCATGCTCGCGGGCACGGGGCTGATCATGATCGGCATCTGGGTGCGGCACGTCGGGGCGCCCACGGGCAACGCGACGCACGCGGCCGTGACCGCGGCGCTCGCGGTCATCACCGTCGGCATGGCGCTCGATTCCATCAACACCACGTTCATGGCGGGGCCGGCGTGGCGGATGGCGAGCGCGCTCTCCGCGGGCGACGCATCCGTCGCGCGGCAGTTCGAGCTGCTGCATCCGATCGGCCTCATGTCGGCGCGGTTCGGCAACTACCTCGTCGCGCTCGGCGCCCTCGTGCTGGGCGCCGCCGAGTGGCTGACGGCGGGACGCCCGCGATGGCTGGCGGTGCTCGCGTGGATCGCCGCGGCGGGTGGACTCGTGGGCGTCATCTTCTTCGACGAGGCGCATCCCGAAATGCTCGGCGGCGTCGCGCTGCTGTGCGGATGGCAGGTGGGCGCCGCGATCGTGGCGCTCAGGGCACCGCGGGCCACGGGCTAGCGTCGGTGTCGTCGCGCGCATTCGCCATCGTGCTCGTGGCCGCGGCCATCGCGGCCGGCGCGTGCACCGCTCGAGCCCCGGCACCCGGGTCCGCGCGGGTCGACAACGCGAACGGCCCCGAGGCGGCGGGACGTCTCCCCACGGGCGTGCGCCTCGACCCCGCCGGCAAGTCGATTCGAGTGGGCAACATGCCTACGGCCGCGCTGCTGTCGCCGGATGGACGCTACCTCGTGCTCAGTCTCAGCGGCTGGCGCACGCAGGGCATCGAGGTCGTAAGCCGGGCGTCGGGCCGAATGGTGCAGGAGCTCGCGCAGCCGGGGGCCTTCATCGGCATGGCGTGGAGCGCGGACGCGCACAGGCTATACGTGTCCGGCGGCGTGTCCGAAATGGTCTACGCGTACGAGTGGCGCCCCGATCGCGCGAAGCCGGCGGCGCTCACCGACAGCCTGAGTCTCGGACGCCATGACTCCACGCCGCCGGGCTCGCGCTATGCTGCCGGCATCGCGCTCGCTCGCGACGGCCGCACGATGTACGTGGCCGAGAATCTCGCCGATTCGATCGCGGTCATCGACCTGGCGTCGCATCGCGTCGTGCAGCGGGTCGCGACGGGGCCGTATCCGTACGGCGTCGTCGTGTCGCCCGACGGCCGCGTGTACGCGTCGGCGTGGGGCGCGTCGTACGTGAACGTGTACCACACGGAGCGCGGCGGCCGGCTCGTGCCGGAGCGGCCCATCGACGTCGCGCGGCATCCCTCGGCGCTGCTGCTCACGGCGGACGGTACGCGGCTGTTCGTCGCGTCCGCGAGCACCGATCGCGTGGCGGTGGTGGACACGCGCGTGCGCCACATGGTGCGCCAGCTGCGCGATCCGCCGCCCGACGGCGCGATGGAGGGGAGCACGCCAAACGCGCTCGCGCTCTCGGCGGATGAGTCGCGACTGTACGTGGCGGAAGCCGACGCGAACGCGATCGCGGTGTTCGATCTCTCTCCGCTCACGTCGGGGCGTGCAGCGGCGCGGGGCGCCGACTCGCTGGCCGGGCGAATTCCCGTGGAGTGGTACCCCACGGCCGTCGCGGTCGCGAGCGATACGCTGTGGGTGGTGAACGGCAAAGGGCGAGGTACGGGGCCGAATCCCAACGGACCGCAGCCGTCCGTGTCGCGCGCGAAGATGGATCCGCGCGGCTACACGCTCGGGCAGCTCGAGGGCACGGTGATGGCGGTGCCGGAGCCGCCGGACGCCCGCCTCCCTGCGCTCACCGCGCGGGTGGCGCACGCGAACGGATGGGATGTGCCGAGAGCCGCGGCCGCAAAGTATCCGCCGTTCGAGCACGTGATCTACATCATCAAGGAGAATCGGACCTACGATCAGGTGCTCGGCGATCTGCGCCAGGCCGATGGCGATACGTCACTCCTGTTCTTTCCGCGCCCGGTCTCGCCGAATCATCACGCACTGGCCGAGCGATTCGGGATCTTCGATCGATTCTTCGTGAATGCGGAGGTGAGCGCGCAGGGACATCCATGGTCGACCGCCGCGTACGTGACCGACTACACGGAAAAGACCACGCCGGACATCTACCGCAACCAGCGCCCCGAGCCCGAAGGGAAGCAGGAGGTGGACGATCCGGCGAACGGCTACATCTGGGATGAGGTCGCGAAGAAGGGGCTGTGGATGCGCGACTACGGCGAATGGGCGGAGCCCGTGCCCCGCGAAAAGGGGGACACCGGCGCGGTGACGTATCGGTCGAGCATCGCTTCGCTCGAGCCGTACACCAGCCCCACCTATCCGCCGTTCGATCTCTCCATCGAGGACCAGCGTCGCATCGATGCGTGGCTCGCGGAATTTTCCGAGCAGCGGCGCACCGCGCACATGCCGTCGTTCGAGCTCATTCACCTTCCGGACGATCACACGTCGGGCGGGCGGGCCGGTGCGCGCACGCCCAGGGCCTACATGGCGGACAACGATCTCGCGCTCGGCCGGCTCGTCGAGGCGGTGTCGAGCTCGCCGTTCTGGAAGAGCACCGTGATCTTCGTGCTGGAAGACGACGCGCAGGATGGGCCGGATCACGTCGACTCGCATCGCTCCGTGATGCTCGTGGTGTCGGCGTGGAATCGCGGCGGCGTCATCCATCGCTTCGTGAACACGACCGACGTGATCGCGACGATGGAAGAGATGCTCGGGCTGGGCACGCTGTCGCAGTTCGATCACTTCGGCCGCCCGCTGCGGGACATCTGGTCGGCGACGCCGGACCTTCGTCCGTATCGCGCGCTCGTGCCCGCCCAATCGCTGGAGGAGCTGAATGCCGCCACCGGCGCGAGCGCCCGCGCGTCGCGGCATCTCGATCTGTCGAGCGAGGACAGAATCGATGACGATGAGTTCAATCATCTCCTCTGGCGGATGCTCAAGGGCGACCGCGTGCCCTACCCGGCGCCGAGGCGGGTGTCGCTCCAGGAGATGCTGAGCGGGCAGTGAGCCGCGCTCAGTCCTTGAGGATCTCCTTCGCCGCGTTGTAGCCACACGCGCCCATCACGCCGCCGCCCGGATGCGTCGCGGCGCCGCAGATGTAGAGATTCTTGATGGGCGTGCGGTACTGCGCCCACCCGGGGAGCGGCCGCATGAACGCGAGGCTCGAGAGCGACATCGTTCCCTGCATGATGTTCCCGCCGGTGAGCGCGTAGCGCTTCTCGATGTCGCGCGGCGAGAGCACCTGCCGGTCGATCACCGACTTCCTGAAGTTGGGCGCGTACTCGTTGAGGATGTCGAAGCAGCGGTCGGCGAACTTGTCGCGCGCCGCATCGTACGCGGCCGGCGTGTCGGCGCCCTTCACGTCGTACGGGAAGTACTGGATGAACATCGACATCAGGTGCTGCCCCGCGGGCGCGACGGTGGGATCGACGACGGACGGAATGGTGCACTCGAGGATCGGGTTCTCCGCGGGCCGGCCGTATTTCGCATCGTCGAACGCGCGCTCGATGTAGTCGAGCGTGGGCGAGATGTGGATCGTGCCGCGATGCTGCGGTCCCGCCTGGGCGCCGGGCACCGAGGTGAAGTTCGGCAGCTCGCTCAGCGCGACGTTGATCTTGAGGCTGGCGCTCGAGTAGTCGAGCCCCTTCACGCCGGACACGAAGTCGGCGGGGAGATCCTTGGCGTCGCACAGCTTGAGGAAGGTGACGTGCGCGTCCGCGCCCGAGGCGACCTTCGAGGCGCGAATCTCCGTGCCGTCCGTGAGCGCGACGCCCACGGCGCGGCCGTCCTTCACGAGCACCTTCGCCACCTCGGCGTTCACGCGAATCTCCGCGCCCTTCTCCTTCGCGGCGCCGGCGATCGCGTTGGAGATGCCGCCCATGCCACCGCGCACGTAGCCCCACACGCCGCGCACGCCGTTGCACTCGCCCATCACGTGGTGGAAGAGCACGTACGCGGTGCCGGGCATCGAGGGCGCGGCCATCGCGCCGATCACCGCGTCCGTTGCGAGCGTTACCTTGAGCTCCTCGGACTCGAACCAGCGGTCGAGAATCGGACGCGCCGCGCCGGTGAGGATCTCGATCGCGGCCGCGCCGTCGGGCCCCATCTTCTTGAACTTCCACGCCGTCTTCGCGAGGTGCACGAGATCCGAGGGACGCATGTTCCACGGACTCGGCGGCGTCTGCAGCAGCGTGGGCTCGATGAGATCCGCGCAGCGCTCGAGCATCGCCTCGTACCTGGGCAGCGCATTCGCATCGTTCGCCGAGAACTTGCTCACCTCGCGGTGCGTCATCTCCTTGTCCGGGCCCATCATGAGCGAGCGGCCGTCGGGGAACGGCGAGAACGACGATGGACTGCGCGGCAGCAGCTCGAAGCCGAAGCGGTGCAGCTCGAGCTCCCTGATGATCTCGGGGCGCAGCAGGCTGTTGACGTAGGACGCCGTCGACACCTTGTAGCCCGGCCAGATCTCCTCGCTCACGCACGCGCCGCCGATCAGCTCGCGGCGCTCGAGCACGCACACGCGCTTGCCGGCGCGCGCGAGGTAGGCTGCACACACGAGCGCGTTGTGCCCTGCGCCGATGAAGACGACGTCGTAGCTGTTCGCCATGGTTCGAAGCTGAGAGGGAGATGCGCGGAACGCGAGCGGGAGATCGCGAGAGCGAAGAAAGATCGATCGCGACCAACTGCGGCGCCACCCCCTGCCGTCGCGCTACGGCGTCTTGTACACGGTGCCGGTCTTCATCACGAACGCGACGTTCGTGTAGCGGCTGATGTCCGCGAGCCCGTCGCCTTCCACCGCGATGATGTCCGCCGATTTTCCAGGGGCGATGGAGCCCACGCGGTCCTGCCATCCGATGAGCGTCGCGGCATTGATGGTCGCCGCCTGGATCGCCTGCATGGGGGTGAGCCCGTACTTCACCATGTAGGGGAGCTGGCGGGCGTTGAGTCCGTGCGGATACACGCCGGCGTCGGTCCCGAAGGCGATCTTCACACCGGCCGCCACCGCCTTCCGGAAGCCCTCGCGCTGCGTGTCCGTGGTCTCGTCGTTCTTGCGCAGAATCTCCGCCGACCATCCCTCGGCCTTGCCGACGGTGGCGATGTAATCGCCGTTGTAGATGTCGGCGACGAGATACGTTCCGTGCTCCTTCATGAGGCGGATCGACTCATCTGTCATGAGCGAGCCGTGCTCGATCGAGGCGACGCCCGCACGCACGGCGGCGTTGATCCCCTCGGGGCCGTGCGCGTGCGCCGCCACGCGCGCGCCGTACTTCGCGGCTTCGGTCACTGCCGCGTGAATCTCTTCCTCGCTCATCTCCTGCACGCCCGGCTTGGTGCCCGGCGTGAGCACCGCGCCGGTGGCGATCACCTTGATGAGATCCGCGCCGCGGTTGAGGATCTCGCGCACGCGCTGCCGCACCTCGTCCGGACTATCCGCCACGCCCATGCGCATCGATGCGGGCACCTGCACGTCGGGCGCGAGCCCCGTGACCTCGCCGCCGCCACTGCTCACCGTGACGTACGCGCCGGCGGCCGCCATGCGCGGCCCCATCACGATCCCGTCGTTGATCGCGTCGCGCAACGCGAGGTCGGCGAACGCGCGGTAGGTGCCCACGTCGCGCACGGTGGTGAAGCCGGCGAGCAGCGTGCGCCGCGCGTTCTTCACGCCGTCCAGCGCATCCTGCGCTTCCGAGCGCTCGAGCGGCGCCGTGGCGTTCGCGGACTCGTCGCCACCCACGAGATGCGTGTGGCAGTCGATGAGTCCCGGCGACACCGTGTAGCGCGAGAGGTCGATCACCTTGGCGCCGGCGGGGATGTGCCCGGGCGCCGGCTCGATCGACGCGATCCTGTCTCCCCGCACCACGATGACCTGGTCGCGCAACACGGTGCCGCGCTCCACGTCGAGCAGCCGCCCCGCGCGAATCACGGTGATCACCGTCGCGGCGGGAGGCTGAAACGGGGGCGCGAGGATGTCCGGCGATTGTGCCGCCGCGGTCCCGCAGACGGCGAGCGTGGCGAGACCAACGAGCGATGTGCGCATGGGAGTCGAGTGCGAGGTGGTGAATCGGGCGCTCCGATGATGGGGCTCCGGCGGCGGCGGCGACAGCCCCGCCGCGCCAGTCTCCCCTCCCTTTCCACCCGAGCGGGCGCGCTCCATCTTGCGTATCCTCCCCCCGAATGCGGATACGCACGTGGCGACTTTCGTCAAGACACGAGACATCCCGATCGCCGGCGCGCACACGCTGCCGCAGGAGTTCTTCACGTCGCCGGCACTCTTCGCGCAGGAGCGCGAGCGCATCTTCGCGCAGCGCTGGGTGTGCATCGGCCGCGAGTCCAGGATCGCGAATCCGGGCGACTATTTTCTGCACACGGTGGGCGACGACAGCATCATCGTGCTGCGCGACCGCGCCGGAACGATCCGCGCGCACTACAACACGTGCCGGCATCGCGGCGCACGCATGTGCGAGGCGCCATCGGGAACGTTCTCCGAAACGATCCAGTGTCCGTATCACGCGTGGACGTACGCGCTCGACGGCCGGCTCGTGGGCGCGCAGACGAGCGACTCCATCGAGGGGTTCGACAAGAAGAACTTCCCGCTCGTGGGCGTGCCGATCGCGAGCTGGGAGGGATTTCTCTTCATCAATCAGAGCGAGCGCCCCGAGCCGTTCGAGCTGGCGTTCGCATCGCTCATCGGGCGCTTCGAGCGTTTCAATCTTCCGGGGCTCACCGTCGCGCGCACCATCGAGTACGACGTGAAGGCGAACTGGAAGCTCGTCTTCCAGAACTACTCCGAGTGCTACCACTGCTCACCAGTGCACCCGCAGCTCACCAAGATCACCCCCGCCAACAGCGGCGAGAACGATCTGTTTGAAGGGCCGTTCCTGGGCGGCTACATGGTGATCAACGAGCAGCACGAGAGCCTCTCGATGAGTGGACAGGCGTGCGGGGTGCCGGTGGGCGCGCTCGACGAGGACGACATCAAGCGCGTGTACTACTACTCGATCTTCCCGAACATGCTGCTCAGTCTCCATCCGGACTACGTGATGGCGCACTACATCACGCCGGTGGCGCAGGATCGCTCGCTCATCACCTGCGAGTGGCTCTTCCACCCGGACACCGTGAAGGACGAGCAGTGGAACGTGGAGGATGGCGTCGCATTCTGGGATCTCACCAACCGCCAGGACTGGCACGTGTGCGAGATCAGCCAGGCCGGCATCCAGTCGCGCGGCTATCGCCCCGGCCCGTATTCGAGCCGCGAGAGCCTGTCGGTGGCGTTCGATCGTGAGGTGCTGAGCGCGCTGGGACGCGACGGCGCGGGCGGCGGCGAGATTCGCTAGCTGCCCGCGGCGGCGCGCCATTCGCCGCGCACCACGATACCGCGGATGCGCCTCGTGTTCCGGATGTCCGCGAGCGGGCTCGCGTCGAGCAGCACCATGTCCGCGCGCGCGCCGGGCGTGATCGTCCCGCTCAGCGGCGCGTGGAAGTTGCGCGCGAAGAACGTTCCGGCGTTCGCGGTCGCGGTGCGCAGCGCCTCGTACGGCGTGAGCCCCGCGGTCACGAGATCGGCCAGCTCATCGTGCAGCGACCATCCCGGCACCATCGGGATGTCTCCCCCCGCGTCGGTGCCGGAGAGCAGCGCGATGCTGCTGTCGCGAAACGCGCGCACCAGCCGCCGCTGAAATGCCAGCCCCAGGCGCAGCTTGGCGAGCGCGCCGGGCGCGTGCAGACGCCGCGCGCGCGTATTCCCGGCGCTGTCCCAGTCGAACCGTTGCTTCGCCTCGTCCGACACGAGCCGCATCGCCGGGCGCGCGAGCACGACATCGAGATCGGTCGACTCGTCCAGGATGGCCGTATACGCGGCCAGCGTCGGCGTCACCGTCACGCCGGCCGCGTGCACCGCGTGCGCCACCTCGGGTATCCTGTTCGTGTCGAGCGCGACGGAGCCCGGACTGGAGTCGCCATATTCCAGCCGGAACGGCGCGTTGTACATGAACTCCTCGGCGTGCACGATCCCGACGGCGCCGGCATCGATCATCGCCTTCATTCCGACGCGCTGCGGAATGTGACCCACCACCGGGATGTGCGCGCGCTTCGCGCCGGACATGATTCCGCGAAAACCGTCGCGCGACAGAAACGAGTAGACCTTGAGGAAGTCGTAGCCGGCCGTCTTCGATGCGACCGCGGCGCTGTCGCCCTGCGCCTCGGTCATGGTCGAATCGTCGAGGCAGTGCGGCGACGTGAACATCCGCGGCCCCGCGATCTCGCCGCGCGCGATGCTGTCGCGCATCGCGAGATTGCCGCTCGAGCCGCAGAGATTCATCACCGACGTCACGCCCGCGTCGAGAAAGAGCGCGCGGTATTGACGATTGATCTCGTCGTCGACCTTCTCGTACGTGGCTTCGTGGGAGTCGAAGTGCACGTGCGCGTCCGCGAGCCCCGGAATGAGAAAGCGGCCGGTGCCGTCGACGCGCTGCGCGCCAGAGGGAATCGCGACAGCGCTCGCCTGGCCCATCGACGCGATGCGGCCATCGCGCACGATCACCGTCTCGTGCGGCAGCAGGCGCTCGCGATCCATGGGGATCACGGTGACGTTGGTGATCGCGAGCGTGTGCGCGCGCGGCGCGCTCCACGCGATGGTTGCGGCGGAGGCGGCGACAGCGACGATGAAGCCGATGACGCGTGTGCGCGCTGGGTGAGTCGTCATGGCGCGCCGTACGCGCCGGTACGCGCCGTGGTTTCAGCCGTCTCAGCCGCGCTGCCACTCCGCTGCCAGCTCCTTCGCGAAATCCGAGAACTTGCGTGGCGCGTGGCCGATGAGCGCGGTCTGTCTCGCGACGTCGGCGCTCCCTGCCTTGAGCCCGTGCGCCTGGAAGAACGCGTACATCAGCTTGAAGTCGTACAGCATCGACGGCGGCAGATACGGACGATTCTGCGCCTCCCACGCCTCGAGATCATCGCCCGCGTATTTGATCTCGCGTCCGAGCGCGCGGCTCCAGTCCGCGGCCGTGCTCTCGCCAGTGACGATCTCCGGCCCCACGAGATTGTATATCTCGCCGTCGTGCTTGTCCGTCGTCAGCGCGACCGCCGCCGCTTCGGCGATGTCGCGCACGTCCACGCGCGAGAGTCCGATGCTGCCGATCGGCTGCGGATAGACGCCGTATTCCATGAGCGCCTGCTTCATCCACGTGTCGTTCTGGTAGAAGTTGTTCGGCCGCAGGATCGTGTGATGAATTCCCGAATGCCGCACGGCGAACTCCACGCCGATCTTGCACCCGAAGTGCGGCAGGTGCGACGCCTTGTCGAGATCGTGCACCGAGAGATATACGATCTTGCGCACGTGCGCCGCGCGCGCGCCGTTGATCGCCATCAACCCCTCGTGCGCCTCGGTGGGGCCCACGGGGTTGAGCAGGAACACGCCGTCCATCCCCTTGAACACGCCCAGCGATTCGGGGTTGAGCAGATCGCCCACCACGCCCGTGACGCCGTGCGGCATCTGCGCCGCGCGCTCGGCCGAGCGCGTGAGCGCGAACACGGATGCGCCGCGCTTCCCGAGCTCGCTCACGACGGTGGATCCGACGGTGCCGGTGCCACCGATGACGAGAATCTTCATGTGCTCCTCACGAGTTGAATGCGTTGGCGTCGCCTGCCCATCGCGTAGAGGGCGATGCCGAGGGCCAGCAGCAGGAGTGTCAGTCCCACGATCTTGAGCACCGCGAGCGGCTTGTTCGCTTCGTCCGCCGCGGGCAGGACGGCGAGGCCGATCGAGATGGCGGTGGTGGTGAAGCCCACCAGCGCGACCGCGATCGCCACCGGTGTTCCGCCGGGCACACGGATGACCTCCGGCGCGGCGGGCTCGCGCTGGAGCACGATCATGGCCGCGAACATGAACAGATACGGAATGAAGTACGCGATGATCGACATGCTCACGAGCACGTTGTAGGCGCCTTCCACACTCGTCCCGGCCTGCCCCGCGAAGATGAGCAGCGCCGCGATCCCCGCCTGCACGAGGAGCGACACGTAGGGCGATCCCCATTTCGGATGAACACGGCCGAACGCGCGGGGGAGAAGATGATCGATTCCGATGACGAAGGGCAGCCGCCCGGCGGCGGCGAACCACGCGCCGGCCTGGCCGAGTCCGCCGACGGTTATGAGGAGCGCGATGCCGCCCACGATCCACGGAATGCCAACGCGGGTGGCCACCTGCGAGATCGCGTGAATGATCCCCTGCATGTTCTCGATCTGCTGCGCGGGGAGCGCGAGCATCATGGCGACGGTGGTCGCAATGTAGATGATGGTGATGAGCGCGCCGGCGAGCAGGAGCGCGCGCGGGATGTTGCGGCGCGCGTTCTCGATCTCGTCACCCAGCATCGATGCGCTCTCCACGCCGCTGAGCGAGAAGGCGATCGTCGACCAGAACACGATGTCCTTGAGGTGCGTGCTCGGCGCGAAGGCCCGCCCCGAGAACGGCGTCGCCGTGCCGAACAGCAACGCCGCTGCTACGCCCATTCCCACGAGCACGATGGCCGGAACCCACAGGCCGACGGCGCCCACGTTGTGCAGCCACTTCCCGAATTTGAGGCCGAGGATGTTGAGTCCTGCGGCGACCGCGAGCGCGGACAGGGAGAAGATGATGAAGTACGGACGGCTGCTCGCGAGCGAGTCCCACCGGTGGCCGAAGATGTAGAGCGCGTTGGCCGCGGTGAAATAGAAGAGGCTCGGGAAGTACGGCAGGTTCGAGCACCAGTACAGGTAGCCGGACATGTAGCCGGGGAACTCGCCGAACGCGCGCCGCGTCCACGAGTACAGCCCGCCCTCCTCGGGATAGCGCGATGAGAGCTCGAGCACGGTGAGGACGAGCGGCAGGTAGAGCGCGAGCGCGCCGATGATCCAGATGATCACGGCGCTCGGCCCCGCGGCCGCGGCGGGCGAGATCCAGCGGAGGCTGAACCCGGTGACCAGGTAGAAGAGGAACAGGTCGCGGAAGTTCATCGCGCGACGCAGCGCCGGCCGCGGCGCGCTCTCCGTCACCAGCTCGAGGGGAGCGCTCACACCATGTAGCTCTTCGGGGGATTCTTCATCTTGAGGATCGGCCGCTCGAGCGAGAACGGCGCGAGATCGACGTTCGTGGCATCGTCCATCGCCAGCTCGGAGAGCAGCCGGCCGATCTGCGACGCGAACTTGAACGCGTGCCCCGCGCCGATGGCGGCGATCACGTTGTCGTGTCCCGGCACGCGGTCGATCACGAAGTCGCGATCGGGCGTGAGTGTGTAGAGGCAGGTCTTGGTGTAGATGATCGGCCCGAGCGCGCCCGGAAGGTATTTCGCGAGAAATCGCTCGACGCCGCGCAGGTTGTCGGGATCGGGATCGAAGGTGCGCGTGTCCGCGGTGACGGGCTTGCCACCAGCGTCCTGCGCGGCCTTGGGGCCGGCCTCGCCGAACACGGGAAAGCCGTAGAAGCACGGATCGTCCATCCAGATCCACACGGGAAAGCGATCGGGCGCGAACGCCGCCGCGTTCGGCGACGCGAAGTAGGTCACTTGCTCGCGCGTGATCTCGAGCGGGAGCTCGACGCCGAGAGATCCGAGCGCGCGATTGGACCATGGCCCGGCGGCAATCACGAGCTTGCGGCATCGGAATCGGCCGCGAGCCGTCTCGACGATGACCTCGTCGCCGCTCGCCGAGATGCCCGTCACCGGCGTGTTGTCGAGCAGCGACGCGCCGTTCGCGATCGCCATCCTGCGGTGCGCGGCGTTCGCGCGTGCGGCCATCGCGATTCCGCTCTGCGCCTGAAAGAGTCCCTGGATGTCGTCGGTGAGCGTGAACTGCGGCCACCGCCGCATGATCTCGCGCGCGTCGAGCTCCTCGAACGGCACGCCGCACGCGCGCATCGCGTCGCGATACGTGTCGAGCGGGATCAGGCTGTCGGGCTTCGCGAAGTCGAGGCCGCCGGTTCTCAGCACGACCTGCTCACCGCTCTCGCGCTCGAGCGTCGCCCACGCGTCGTAGGCGAGCTTCGCGAGCTCGACGTAGGCGGGCGTGTGATAGGAGAGGCGGATGATGCGCGAGTGGTCCTCGGACTCGCCGCGCACGTGGCCGAGCTCGAACTGCTCGACGCCGAGCACCTCGGCGCGCGCGCGGCGCGAGAGCCAGTACGCGGCGCCACTTCCGAGGCCGCCGAGGCCGAGGACGATGTACTCGTAGTCGCGCTTCACGGGGTGTCTGCGCCCAGGCGCTCGCCCACGTAGCGGCGAATGTCGAGGCTCCAGCTCTCCATGGGCGCGTAGTAGCCGCGATCGAACACGCGGCTGCGCATGCCGCGCTGCACGCCTTCGCAGATCGTCCAGTCCTGCCGGTTCACGAGATCCCAGAAGTCGACGGCGTCGGACGGGTCGAAGCCGGCTTTCGCGATCTCGTTCGGATGAAAGAGGAAGTCGCAGTGGATCGTGGTGTGCCCGGCGTCGCGCGGCCAGAGCGTGAACGCGGCGACGTGGTCGGCGGAGAGGCTGATCATGAAGTTCGGGTACATGAGCTCTCCCTTGTGCCGCACGCGCTCGTCGTCGTTCAGGCCCGGAAACGGATCGCGCGCGCTCGTGCCGGAGGCGGTGAACGTCCACGCGCCATCGGCGTGCTCGATGCCGCGCTCCCAATCGAGCTCGGAGCCTCCGCGCACCTTGAACGACGGAACCACCTTGCAGAGCTCGGGGTGGACGCCGGCGCAGTGGTAGCACTCGTTGTAATTCTCGAGCATCACCTTCCAGTTGGCGGCGACGTCGTACGTGATGCGGCGCGCGCGGCGAAGATCGGCGAGCGGATAGTTCGCGAGCCGCGTCGCGGCGTCGCCGATCTGCTTCTGGAGCGTGTGGTTGTTCGCGGCGGCTTCGAGCGGCGAGAGATGCAGGAAGAAGAATCCGCCCCACGTGTCGATGCCCACCGGGTGGAGCGACAGCTCGTCTTTTCGAATGCCGGCGCTCTCGTCGAGGAACGGCGCGGTGCGAAGCGCGCCGTCGAGCGTGTACGTCCACGCGTGGTACGGACACTTGATGCCGCTCGCGAACGAGCCCGCGAGCTCGGCGGCGCATCCGCTCGCGCTTTCGCCTGTGAGCACGAGCTGGCAGCCGCGATGCCGGCACACGTTATAGTAGGCGCGCAGCGCGCCGTCGCGCGTGCGGACGACGAGCACGCTCTCCCCCGCGACGTCGACGACGAGGTAGCTCCCGGCCTGCAGGAGATCCTCCTCGCGTCCCGCGCAGCACCATTCGCGCGCGAAGATGCGCTCCTTCTCGCGAGCGAAGAGCGCGGGCGAGAGGTAGTGATCGCGCGAGAGGGTTCGCTCCATGCCGACGTGATCGCTGGCGTTCTGCTGCGCCATCGTGTCTTCCTGGAAGCGAGGGTCGTTCGGATGCGAGCGCAGGCGTTGGGGCTGCACAACATGCGGCCGAACGTTCCGGGTGGCAATCGAGAACGCGTCCCCGTGCGCATGCGCCGTTTCCGTTTGCGTCCGTTCGTGTTCGTTGGTGTCCGTATTCTCAGCAGTTGGTGTTCGAGCCGCCGTTCAACACCAACTGCGTGAAATACGGAATTGAACGGTGGACTGCACGAATAAAACGGAGCAGGCGATGGGCGAATTACTTGACTTTGTCATGTAATTGCGGCACTCTGTCGCGTGAGCCCACACGTCGAGTACCTCCAGTGAATACCCCCGGTCTCGAGTCCCGAATCGCCGAGGTTCGGCAGTTCAACCGCTTCTATACCAAGCAGATAGGGGTGCTACAGGAGGGGCTGCTCCGGAGCTCGCTCTCGCTTGCCCAGGTGCGCGTGCTCTTCGAGCTGGCCAACCGCGGCGAAACCACCGCGTCCGAGCTTGCGCAGGAGCTCGGGCTCGACGGCGGCTACCTCAGTCGCTTGCTGCGTGACTTCGACGGGCTCGGCGTCGTTTCGCGACGTCCCTCCACCGCCGACGGCCGACAGAGCCTCATCGCGCTGACGGCGAGCGGCCGCGTGCTCTTCGCCGAGCTCGACGAGCGCGCGCGAGTGGAGATCGCGCAAATGCTGCGCGGCACATCGCTGCACGCGCAGCAGCAGCTGATCGTCGCGATGCAGCGCATCCAGCGCACGCTCGACCACGCCGGCGAGAGCGCGCCGGTCGTGCTGCGCTCGCACCTTCCCGGCGACATGGGATGGGTCGTCTTCCGCCACGGCATTCTGTACGCGCGCGAGTACGGCTGGGACGAGCGGTTCGAGGCGCTCGTCGCGCAGATCGTCGCGGCGTTCATCCTCGAGCTTAAGCCGGACCGCGAGCGCTGCTGGATCGCCGAGCGCGATGGCGAGCGGCTGGGCTGCATCTTCCTCGTGCAGAAATCCGAGGAGGTCGCGCAGCTTCGGCTCTTCCTCGTGGAGCCGAGCGCGCGCGGGATGGGTGTCGGCCGCAAACTGATTGCGGAGTGCATCGCGTTCGCGCGCGACGCGGGCTACGAACGCATCACGCTGTGGACGAACGATGTGCTCGTGGCGGCGCGGCATCTGTACGAGGAAGCCGGATTCGTGCTGACGGATTCGTACGAGCACGAGAGCTTCGGCAAGACGCTGGTGGCGCAGACGTGGGAGTTGGGGTTGCGGGAGGGATGAGGGAGAAGCGTTAACCGCTTCACCGCAGAGACGCAGAGGTCGCAGAGGTGACGCGACTCGCGCTTACTAAGCGACCTATGCGCGCTTCTCGCCGCGAGACACCGCGTACAACAGCAGCGCACACAGCGCGGGCCGAATCGCGATCGCGGTGAGCCAGGAGCTCGGATCACTCAGCGGCTGTCCGGATGACTGCGACAGCAGCGCGAGTGCGAGCGCAGAAAGCGCACAAACACCCAGGAGAGCCGCCGCGACGCGACTGGAGAGAAATGCGATCAGGGCGCACACCTCCACACTGCCGTACACGAGCAGGACGAAGACTCCCGTTCGCGAGGCGAGCGAATCTCCTCCAGAGAACCCAGTGTCGATGCCGGCGACCACTACCCCGACGAATCCCCACAGAAGGATGAGAACCTTGATCGCGAAGATAAGTATGCGATCTCGCTTGTCTCCTGATCGCGGTTGACGAAGTGACACCATGGTATCGTATCGACCTCAGCGATGAGCACCGCATCGTACGTAACAACCAATGGTGACAGTAGGGGTCACGACCTTCTCCGATGTCATCACATGTAGAAGGAAGCGCGAACGTCGCCCTTGACGTCCACACCCCTTCGATGCTATGCTGAGTTCACAATCGAAGTTTCCGTGGTAATTTGCCGCCTATTGCAGCCACGTTAAACAAATGCTAAAACGCGAACCGTCCCGGTGGCACAGCCCCCGGGATTTTTTGCATCCGTACCAGTCAACTCGACCGCAACGACATGTCACACATCATCGCACCGACCCGCCGCGTCACCACCGCCACGCTCCGCGCGCTTCGCCAGCGCCGCGAGCCCGCGGTGTGGATCACGGCGTACGATTACCCCACCGCGGTGTTCGCCGACCGCGCCGGCGCCGATGTGCTCCTCGTCGGCGACTCCGCCGCGATGACGATGCTCGGCCACGAGAGCACGACGTCCATCACGATGGACGAGATGCTCGTCTTCACGCGCGCGGTGTGCCGCGGCGCCAAGCGCGCGCTCGTCGTCGGCGACATGCCGTTTCTGTCGTACCAATCGTCCAACGCGCGCGCGGTGCGCAACGCCGGCGCGTTCGTCGTCGCGGGGTGCAGCGCGGTGAAGTGCGAGGGCGGGCGCCGCATCGCGCCGCGCGTGCGCGCCATCGCCGACGCGGGCATCGCCGTCATGGGACACCTG
>Ga0207707_10001307_pt1 | contig 23212 bp, 15 predicted proteins | sample KBSC83BmetaG_FD_184336 | JGI IMG/M metagenome (GOLD analysis project Ga0207707, IMG submission 184336) | Corn rhizosphere microbial communities from Kellogg Biological Station, Michigan, USA - KBS C8-3B metaG (SPAdes) (version 2) | ecosystem: Host-associated > Plants > Roots > Rhizosphere ...
GTCGTCGCCCTTGGCATAGAAGAACGGCGGCTGCAGGATTGCGGCCGGGAAGTTGATGGTGTTGGTGGTCGGGTCGTAGTAGGCATTGATCGTCTGCGGCGTCATGCCCCATTCCTTGCGATCCGTGGCCTTGCCGATCTTGCCGATGTCGTAGTGGTAGTTGTACTTCGATGCGGCTTCGAGGTTGGCATACCAGTTGCCCGGTTGGATGTTCAGGCCCGACCAGTCGCGCCACTCACCCTTGTCGGGGTAGCCGATCTTGGGCAGGAACAGTGCCCACTTTTCGAGTGCCTTCTTCTTGGTTTCCGCACTCATCCAGTCCAGGTTCTCGATGTGTTCCTTCAGCGCGGCACGCACGTTGGTGACCAATTGCTCGGCGCGCGCCTTGGACTCGGGCGGAAAATATTTGGCCACATAAAGTTCGCCGACACCCATTCCCATCGCGTGGTTGACGGAACCGATTACGCGTTTCCAGCGCGCCTTCTGTTCGGGCTGCCCGGCCAGGGTCTTGTTGTAAAAATCGAAACGGTTGTCCTGGAAGGCTTGGCTGAGCGCCGGCGAGGCGTCGCTGATCAGATGGAACTTCAGGTAAGCCTGCCATTGCGACATCGGCGCGTGCGCGAGCAATTTGTCGAATTCAGCGATGAACTTCGGCTGCGACAGCGAGAAGCCCTTGCCCACGTCCACGCCCTGCGCCTTGAAGAACTTGTCCCAACTGAAGTGCGGGCTGACCTTGTCGGCTTCGGCGACGGTGACGAAGTGGTATTCGTTGTCGAGATTGCGCAGTTCGACCGGTGCGAGCGAGGCCTTGGCCAGTTCGGTTTCGAACTTCAACACCGCGCTCGCCTGCTTCTGCGCGTCGGCGTCCGGCGTGCCGACCAGCGCCAGCGACTTGGCAATGTACTTTACGTAGGCGTCGCGGATGGTCTTGTACTTCGGCGACAGGTAGTAGTCGCGCGTCGGCAGACCCAAGCCGTCCTGGAACACGTAGCCGATCTGTTTGGTTGCGTCCTTGAAGTCCGCGCCCGAGCCGAAGCTGAAGACGTAGCTGTCGCCGTTGTTGAAGCTGGTGTCGATGAAGTCGGTGATGTCGGCTGGGGTCTTCAGCCCGTCGATGGCGGTCAACTGCGGCTTGATCGGGTCATAGCCGAGCTTGTCGATGGCGGCGGTGTCCATGCCGGCGTCGTACAGGTTGCCGAGTTTCTGTTCCAGCTTGCTGCCGTCGTGGTTCTTGGCATCGCCGGCGGCGGTTTCGAGGATCTGCTTCTGCTGCAGCAGACTCTTCTCGTGCAGGATGCCGAACGCGCCCCAGCGGATCTGGTCGGCCGGAATCGGGTTGGTCTTGTTCCACTTCGCGTTGACGTATTCGGCGAAGTCATTGCAGGGGTTGTACTGATCGTCGAGATCGAAAGCGATCGGCTGGTCGGCCGGAATCGCCACGGTTGAAGCCGGCGCCGGTGCGGTATGCGCCGGGGCAGGTGCCGACGTCGAAGTTGCGGGCGCCGATGAAGCCTGGTTCTGCGCGTTGTTGCTGCAGCCGGAAACGGCGAGCGCCGCGCCAACAGCCAGCGCGATCGGGGTCAGAAGATGCTTGTGCATGAATTCGTCCTTTGATGTTGCAATACGGAGAGCGAACACCGCGCGCATGCGCGACGGAGTTCCCGATTGTGCCAGCACCGACGCGGCGCGGCACAACACCCTGCCGAAAGTCATGCCACCGCGCCGCTTTGTCCGTACGCCGAACGCCGCCATACTGCGGCGACTTTGGGTTTAGCTCGGGAATTGTCATGGACATCGTGTTTCACGGCGCGGCAGGCGAGGTGACGGGTTCCTGTCATCTGGTGGAAGTGGCCGGCAAGCGCGTGTTGCTGGATTGCGGCATGGTGCAAGGTGAGCGCCAGGGAGGGCCGAATCGCCCGCAGGGCGACCGTCAGGCCGACCAACGCAACGCCGCGGATTTTCCGTTCGATCCGAAAGCCATCGACGCGCTGGTGCTGAGCCACGCGCACATCGACCACACCGGGCGCGTGCCGCTGCTGGTGAAGCGCGGATTCGCGTGCCCGATCTTCACGCACCCGGCAACCATCGACCTCGCCGCGATCATGCTGGCCGATTCAGCGAACATCGCCACCATCGACGCCGAACACGACAACCGTCACCTGCAGCCGGGGCAGAAACCTTCGGTGCCTTTGTACACGCAGGACGACGTCGACGCCGCGACGAAATTGATGCGTCCGATCGAATACGGGAAACCCACGGAAATCCTGCCGGGCGTGCGCGCGACGCTGCGCGACGCCGGGCACATCCTCGGTTCCGCGACGGTGGAAATCGACGCCGACGAGCAAGTTGATCAAACCCGCACGACACGCAAACTGGTGTTCACCGGCGACCTCGGCCCGACTGGCACACCGATCCTGTGTGACCCCGCGCCGGTGCTCGCGGCCGACCTGGTGGTGATGGAATCGACCTACGGCGATCGCCTGCACAAGTCGCGCGAGGACACCATCGCGGAGTTGGCGGCAATATTCGCCGCCGCGCACAAGGATGGCGGCAACGTGGTGATTCCCGCGTTCGCGGTGGGGCGCACGCAGGAGCTGTTGTATTTCTTCGCCGAACATTTTGATGCATGGAACTTGAGCGCGTTCAGGCTTTTTCTCGACAGCCCGATGGCGATCCGCGTCACCGCGGCCTACGAACGCCATGAGGATTTGTTCGACGCCGAGGCGAAGAAGTTGTGGGCGACGCGTCCGCAACCGTTGCGGTTGCCCAACCTGACGCTTACCGCCGATGGCGAGGCATCGCGCAAGATCAACGACATCCACGACCATGCGGTGATCATGGCGGGTTCCGGCATGTGCACGGGCGGGCGCATCCGTCATCACTTGCGCCACAACCTCGCGAATCCTGCCGCGCACATCGTGTTCGTCGGTTACCAGGCCAACGGCACGCTGGGGCGCATCATCATGCAGGGCGCGAAACACGTGCGCCTGTTCGGCGACGACATTCCGGTGCGCGCGCACGTGCATACGGTGGGCGGTTTGTCGGCGCATGCGGACAAGGATGGACTGTCCGCGTGGTACGGCAACATCGCGGGGCATCCGCCGGTGTGCCTGGTGCACGGCGAAGATCCGGGTCGTTCGAAACTCGCCGCCGAGCTGAAAGGCAAATGGGGCAGCAAGGTGACATTGCCGATGCCGGGGACGCGTGTAACCGTGTAGGTTGGGCTGATCCCGGATTCATCCGGGAGAAGCCCAACGTGCGGCCGTGCGTCAACGTTGGGCTTCCCCGGAGCACGCTACGGGTTAAGCCCAACCTGCGGTTCTATCGGTCCAACTCGGCGCGCGCAAGTTCCGTGTACGTCGCTGCGGGCTGCGCCAACGTGCTGCGCATCAACGCGATCGTGTCGAACGTGATGGCGGATGGCGGCGTGGGCAGGATGCCGAGCGCGCACCCCGGGCGCAGCCGCGCCAGTGTGACGTGCGCGCGAAACTCGCGGGTTTCCGGTGCGAAGTCGGCCTTGCGCGCGTGCATTTCGCATTCGCCCGCGAGCTGCGACAGCAACGCCTCCGCTTCCAGTTCCAGCACCAGCATCCGCGGCCGCGCGCGATTGGGCCAGATGCCGTATCGGCGCGCGTTGATCGCAGGCAGCGCCCGCGCCAGTGCCGGCAGCATGTGTTTGAAATAATCGATTTGCGCGCTGCCGGACGCACCCAGGAAGCGCAAGGTCAGATGCAGCGCACCGGGTTCCACCCAACGCATACCGCGCGGCGCGCCGGAGTTGGCGCGCCCCAGTGCATCCCGGCAACGTTGCAACGTCGTTCGGCTGGCCGCATCGGGAAGCAGCGCGAGAAAGCAACGCGCATCCGCCTGCCGCAAAATGGGGTCACGCAAAAAGGGGTCAGGTTCATTTTCCATCGGGGACCAACGATGGCTGCCGCTGCTCCAAGGAAAATGAACCTGACCCCTTTTTGCCCTCGATGTCCGGCAGGTGCTCGGGTCCGACCGCGCCGCCGGAAACGATGAACGCCATCGCCTGGTCCATCGACCAGTCGGTGGCGACCAGACGCTCGGTCGGCACCAGTTCGAGGTAACCGCCGGTGGGGTTGGGCGTGGTCGGCACGTACACCGCGGCGACTTCGCGGCCGCTCGCATCGGTGAAGGTGCGCGTGACGAAACCGATCGATTTCAGTTGCGGCGAGGGAAAATCGATCAGCACCACGCGCTGCGTGCCGCCGGGCTTGTTGCGCATCAGCGTCATCAGCTTCTTGACGCCGCCGTAGATCGTGTGCACCAACGGGATGCGCTCCAGCAGGTTGTCGATCGTCCCGAGGATGCGCCGGCCGAGCACGCGGGTTGACAGCCAGCCGAGCAGATACAGCGCGACGATGGTGAGGATGAAAGCGATGATCGAGACCACCCAGTCGCGATGCAGTGCCTGTGCGGCATGCGGGTCGCCGAGGCCGATCAGTTCGATGATGCCCGTCACCAGCGGCGCGCCGACGCCCGCGAGCAGCGTGAACACGAACTTGAACACCACCCAGGTGATCCACACCGGGATGAAGGCCAGCAGGCCCGTGATCAGGTAACGCTTGACGTGAAGTTCGGGTACGCGCACGACAGTTGATTCCCCAGATGCGGGCATTGTAGGCGATGCATGCGCGGCGCGCGGGGCGGGCACAAAAAACCGGCGCGATTTGCATCACGCCGGCTTGAGATCACAGCGGTCGCCTGCACGCAGGCTCCTACATCGACGGACTCGCAGGAGCGCGCGTGCTCGCGATCAATGCTTCTGGTTGTCGTTAGCCTCGATGAAGGCCGCGGCGTCGTCGTGCAGCTGGTGCAGCGACGGCAGGTGCGCGTAGACCATGTGCCCGGACGGGAAGAAGTTGTAGCTGATGTTTTTCTGCAGCGATTCCGGGATCGGCAGGTGCTCCATTTCATACACCGCGGTGTAGAACGGCGTCGCGAGGTCGTAGAAACCGCCGAACAGTTTCACTTTCATGTTCGGGTTGTACTTCATCGCCACCGCGAGGTCGATCATCACGTTCGGTGTGCCGCCGCGCGAGAATCGCTGGCCCGGCGCCTTGTGTTTCCAGTCCCAATGGAAGTCGTCGGCACCGTACACGGAAGGCCGGAAGGTCATGCCGTCGCCGAACTTCAGGTCGTTGCGCACGTAGCTGTTGAAGGCCGACACGTAGGCCGAGCTGATCGCCGCGGACTGCGGGTCGTAATCCGACGACTTTTCAAGCGGGTCCATCGACGGACCCGAGAAACGGGTATCGAGGCGGCCGGTGTCGGAATCGGTGTTGCTCAGCAATTGCTGTTCGAACATGCCGCCGGTGACGCGCAGGTCGGCTTTCAGGAGGTAAGCGACCGGAAGGCCGGTGTAATCACTCAGCTTTTGCGCCACCTGCTGCTTCTTCTCCGCGCTCAACGTCGAACCTGCGGCCAGCGCCTGCTCGTAGTCGGTGGTGGCCCAATGGGTGGCTTCCTTCAGCAGCGGCGCAAGCCCGCTGCCATTGTATTTCGGAAGCTTGTGGTGGTACCACGCGGTCGCGGCGAAGGTCGGCAACGCGGTTACGTAGGACATGTCGACGCCCGGGTTCATGTTGGCGCCGTCGATGCTGAGCGAGAAATTGAAGATCTGCGACAGCAGCATCACGCCATTGAGGTCGACGTTGTATTGCGTCTGCAGCACGTTCGAGAGCAGCGCCGAACGGGTGGTGCCGTAGCTTTCGCCGAACAGGAACTTGGGCGAGTTCCAGCGGTTGTACTTCGACAGGAACTGGGTGATGAAGCGCGCGAATGCCTGCGCGTCGCCGTCCATGCCCCAATATTCCTTGGCCAGTTCCTTGTGGCTCTTCTCGCGCGCGGCATCGTCCTTGCCCTGGCTGAGCAGGCGGCCGAAGCCGGTGCCAGGCATGTCGATGAAGACCAGGTCGCTCGCATCCAGCAAGCTGTAGTCGTTGTTGACCAGTTGATATGGCGCGGCCGGCGTATGCGTATCGTCATTGGTGACGATGCGCTGCGGGCCCCATGCGCCCATGTGCAGCCACACCGTCGACGAGCCCGGGCCGCCGTTGTAGATGAAGGTGACCGGGCGCTTGGACGGATCGGCGCCCTGCTTGAAGTAGGCGACGTAACTCATCGCCACCTGCGGCGTCCCTTCGTTCACGCCGGTGCCGTCGAGCACCAGCGTACCGGCGACGGCTTGGTAGCTGATCGCTTTGCCTTCCACGGTGACTGTGCCGGTGGTGGTGGACGACAGCGGCTTCGACAGCTTCTGGATCAGCGATTCGGATTGGTCGCTCGCGCTGGTTTGTGCGGAGCTGCTGGCGCTGGATGGCGGCGCGGCGGAGAAGGCGGGCGCGCTGCACAACAGCAGCGAGGCGAGGGCGGCGGCGAGGCGATTGGTTTTCATGACGATCCCCGGGTGGTCTGGAAAATGAAGCCCGGCACAGCGCACCGGAGCCGTTCGAGTATGCACGCACCGGCGCGCGGCGACATACCCCGAAAGTCATGTGTGGACGGGCACGAAAAACCGGCGTGACTTGCATCGCGCCGGCAAGGAACTGCCAAGTTTCTCGAAGAAAGTTACTTGCCGTTGCCTTGGTTGTCGGTCGCGTCGATGAAGCTGGCGACATTGTCGTGCAATTGCTTCAGCGACGGAATGTGCGCGTACACCATGTGGCCGGACGGATAGAACGCGTAGGTGATGTTCTTGCGCAGGCTCTGCGGGATCGGCAGGTGCTCTTCCTCGTAGATCGCCGCGTAGAACGGCGTGGCGAGATCGTAGAAGCCGCCGTTCAACATTACCTTGAGGTTCGGGTTGTACTTCATCGCGTCGGCGAGGTCGATCATCACGTTGAGCGTGCCCGAACCGTCGTCCCAGGGCGGAGCGCCCGGGGTGCGGTGTTTCATGTCCCAGTTGAAGTCGCCGGCACCGTACACGTCGGGCCGGTACTTCAGGTCCTGGCCGAACTTCAGTTCGTTGCGTACGTAATCGTTGAACGCCGACACGTAGGCCGAACTGATCGCGGCCGACTGCGGGTCGTATTCCGATTCCTTGGCCATCGGGTCCATCACCGGCCCGGAGAAACGCGTGTCGAGGCGGCCGGTGGCCATGTCGTCGCTGATCTGCAACTGTTGCTCGAACATGCCGCCGCTGACGCGCAGATTGGCCTTGATCAGATAGGCAACCGGCAGGCCGGTGAACTCATGCAGCTTTTCGGCGACTTCGCGTTCCTTGGCCGGGCTGAGCGTGGAACCGGCGTACAGCGCGTCGCGGTATTCGGTCTTGGCGAATTCGACGGAATCCTTCAGCAGCTGGCCAAGCTTCTCGCCGTCGTACTTCGGCAGCCTGTGGTGATACCACGCCGTCGCGGAGTACGTCGGCAGCGCCAGCTCGTACGGCAGGTCGTTGCCGGGATCGCCTTGCGGACCATCGATGCTGGTGCCGAAGTTCAGGATCTGCGACAGCAGGATCACGCCATTGAGGTCGATGTTGTCCTGTTCCTCAAGGATGCCCGCGAGCACCGCCGAACGCGTGGTGCCGTAGCTTTCGCCGAACAGGTACTTGGGCGAATTCCAGCGGTCGTACTTCGACAGGAACTGGGTGATGAAACGCGAGAACGCGTGCGCGTCGCCATCCACGCCCCAAATCTTCTTGATCAGTTCCTTGCGGTCCGCGGCGCGCGCGGCGTCGTCCTTGCCCTGCGGCAGCAGGCGGCCGAAGCCGGTGCCCGGCATGTCGATGAACACGACGTCGCTGGCGTCGAGCAGGCTGTAGTCGTTGTTGACCAGTTGGTACGGTGCGGCGGCCGTGTGCGTGTCGTCGTTGGTCACGACGCGCTTCGGACCCCACGCGCCCATGTGCAGCCACACCGTCGAGGAACCGGGGCCGCCGTTGTAGATGAAAGTGATGGGACGCTTGGACGGATCGACGCCCTGCTTGAAATAGGCGAAATAGCTCATCGCCACTTCGGGCGTGGATTCCTTGGCGCCGGTGCCGTCGATCACCAGCGTGCCGGCCACGGCCTTGTAGCTGATCGCCTTTCCTTCCACCGTCACCGTGCCCGTGGTGGTGGATGCCAACGGCTTCATCAGCCGCTCGGTCAGGCTTTCCGTCGGGCCGCTGTCGCTGCCGGTGCTGGCGGAACTGGCCGGTGCGGAAGAACTCGGCGGCGCGGCGAACGCGGGGGCACTGCACAGCAGCAGCGATGCGAGTGCGGCGGCAAGGCGATGGGGTTTCATTGGCGGTTTCCGACTGATGGGCGAGGGGACCGGCGCACGCAGGCACCGGGGGCCGCCGGAGTATGCGCGCGCGTGAGCGCGGGGACATACGCCACAAGTCATGCCTTGGGCTTTTCCCCTTTAGAGGGTCGCCGGTGCAGGATGCGCGGCGTCGATCACCCGCACCACGCGGAAACCCACGCTGGTGTAGCCGACATCCGAATCGGCCGTGCCCTGGAGGCTGAGCGGATTCCTGTGGCTGCTGCCATCGCGCCACGACAAGCCGCGAAACACGCGCGAACCGGCGCTGCCGCCCGCCACCCATTCGCTGACGTTGCCGTACATATCGTACGCACCTACACCGCTGGGCGCGTAACGGCCGACGGGCGCCGTGAACTCGGCGCCGTCACTGCAGGACCAACGATCGTCGTCCAGCCTGTTTTGGCGGCTGACGTCATCCACGTTGCCGAGTTTGCACGGATCGCCCTTCGGCATGCCCTGCGCCGCGCGTAGCCACTGGCTGCCGCTCGGCAGGCGATAGGTTTCCCCGGTGGTTTTCGACAGCCACGCGGCATACGCTGCGGCATCGTTCCAGCTCACGCATACCGCCGGCTGATTGCCAGCTTGCGTGAAACCCGGTGCGCGCCAACTGAGATGTCGCAGTCGCGAGAACGGATTGTGTGCGGCAAGACACGTCGCGGCCGAACGATGTGTCGCGCGGGCGAACGCCGCATAATCTGCACGCGTGACTTCGACCTGCTCGATCGCGAACGCCGGAAGTTGGCCGGCGGCGGGCACGTAAACGAGCAGAGGACCCTGTGGATCGCGCATGCGCCCGCCCTTGTGGGGCGTGCTTGTCACCGGCGCGTCCGTCGCGCGTTCCGCCGCGGCGGGATCAAGTCCGGGAGGCACAACGTGAAGTGCCTTTGCAAGAGGTTCCAGCGCGGTGAGTACCAGCGCGTCGTGCGCGCGCGCCGCACGCGCGACGGCGTTGCCGACCCGTCGTGCCAATCGGCTGCGGTATTTGCGCCAGGCGTGGCGCGCTGGTGCGTCCGCGTGTTTCGCCAGTTCGTCGCCTTGCCGCAACATGCCGGCGGCTTCGTTGGTATTGCGCCCGTCATGCCACGTCTTGTCCAGCTGACCTTGCAGTGCAGTCAGTGTTGCGTCGATGCCTGCCGTGGCGGAACGGTTGCCCGGGTCGAGCATGAGCGCTGCGAGGTACTTGCCTGCGGCATTGTGGAACGGCGGCGAAAACAAATGACCCTGGGTGCGCAGGGTGTCGGCCGTGCCGACCAATGCCTGCACGCGATCCGACAGCGTCAGCACGGAAGAAGCCTCGGCGGGCAATGTCGTCACGGTTGGCGCGACGGCCAGCGGCAACGCGGGCGCTTCGATGCTCGCCGTCGGCGGTGAGAGGGGCGTTTCGCTGTTTGCCGCTGCAGGGGTGTTTTCGGGTACCGGAAAGGATTCGCTCAGGTAGTCCCATGCGGCCCAGCCGATCAATGCCACGATCGCTGCGATCGGCAGCGCAGTGCGCAGCAGCCACTTCGGTGCAGGTTTCGGTTGCGTGGCGACAGGGGGAATCGGTACACCACCGCTCCCGCCATGCCCGCGGCCGGTTATCGCACCGAGCGCGTCGGCCATCGCCCGCGCGTCCTGGAACTGCTGACCGGGCGATTGGGCCAGCGCCTTGTCGAACCATGGCTGCCACGCGGCTGTGCCCGGCGGCAGCCGCAGCATCGGTTGCGCGGACGAAGCGGGCGGGGCGGTCGCGTCGCGTTGCGGGACCGCCGACGTGCCCGCAAACAACGCGTAAGCGAGCATGCCGATGCCGTGAAGGTCAGAGGATGGACTTGCCAGTTCGCCATGCGTTTCGGCCATGCAACGCGCGATGCCGAAATCGGCGAGTTGCGCACGGCCTTGCTCGTCAAACAGCACGTTGGAGGGCTTGATGTCGCCGTGCATCACGCCGCATTGGTGCGCGTCGTCCAGTCCCGCGAGCAGCTCGCGCAGCAGCATGGCGACCCGCAACGGCCTGCCGAGCAGGTTGGGGCGCATCTGCTCGAAACCGACCAGCAGGGGCATCGCATAGAAAAGGCGCCCGTCGCGGGTGCGCCCGGTACCGTTCACGCGCACGATGTTCGGATGCGCGAGTTGCGCGTTCGCTTGCAGTTGTCGTTCCAGGCGCGCGAGACGGTCGGCATCGACGCGATGGAATATCTTGACCGCCCGCAGCCGCCCGCTCGACAGTTCCGTCGCCGCGTACACGGACGCCGCACTGCTTGCACCGATCCGCCGGATCAGCCGGTAGTCGGGCATCTCGACCAGGTGCGGGTCGCGGACGTTCATGGCCGTGCGGACGCCGGCCAGATGGCCAGGTTTGCGGCGGTGGCGGGGTGGGCAGTTGCCATCGATCTCCGCCCTCCGTGGCGGGTTCCAGCAAACCCCTGTGTTCCGATGATACAGCGGCGAACGCGAAGCGGCGCTGCACATCCTGACGCGGAATCAAACGCGCGCCGCCGCACGCTTTCGTCAGTGGCCGGAAACCGCTGGTGGCGCGGCGTGCGCCGGGTCGATCACCCGCACCACGCGAAAGCCCACGTTGGTATAGCCGACGTCGGAGTCGGCGGTGCCTTGGCGTCCGAGCGGCGTCTGATGACCGCCGTCGCGCCACGACAACCCGCGGAATACGCGCGAACCGGTGCTGCCGCCCGCCATCCACTCGCTGACGTTGCCGTACATGTCGAAGGCGCCGACGCCGCTGGGTGCGTAATGCCCGACGGCCGCGGTGTACTCGGCGCCGTCGTTGCACGACAACTTGTCGTTGTCCATCTTGCTCTTGCGGCTGACGTCATCCACGTTGCCGAGCTGGCAGGGACTTTCCTTCGACACGCTCTGCGCTGCGCGCAGCCAGTCGGCGCCGCTGGGCAGGCGATAGTCCTGGCCGGTGGTTTTCGACAGCCACGCCGCGTACGCGGCGGCATCGTCCCAGCTCACGCAAACGGCGGGATGATCGTCGCCTTGCGCGAAGCCCGGCTTTTGCCACGTGAGGTGCTGCATGCGCGAGAACGGGTTGTAGGCTTCCAGGCACTTCGATGCAGGGCGATGCGTCGCCTGCACGAAGGCGGCGTAATCGGCACGTGTCACTTCGACGCGCTGGATTGCGAAAGCCGGCGCGTTGCCCGCGGCCGGCACATAGGCGAGCACCGGACCGTTCGCGTCGCGCAGCAGGGTGCCCGCGGCAAGCGTGGTCGCTTCGCGTTCCGCCGCGGCAGCATCGAACCCGGCGGGATAGCTGGCGGGCAATGCGTCGGCCAATAGCTTCAATGCGACAACGCGTTTGGCGTCGTGATCATGCGCCGCCGTTGCAACGCTGCTGCCGACCGTTTTCGCGAACGCGGTCCGTTGCTTCTGCCAATCGCGTCTTGCCGAGGTGCTTGCATGGTTGCCGAGCAGATCGCACTGCTTCAGCAGACCCATGGCTTGCGTGAACTTGTCGGCGCGCCAGGCGTTGTCGAGTCGGTGGCGCAGTGTGGCCAGCATCGCGTCGATGCCGGCCACCGCAGTCGGATTGCCTGGGTCGAGCGTCAGCGCTGCGAGGTATTGCTCGGCGGCGTTGTCGCCGGGCGGCGAAAAAAGATGATCGCCTGCACGCAACGCGTCGGCCTGCGCGATCAGGATCTGCACGCGGCCGGCCAGAGGTGCAGGCGTCGCGGGTGCTGCGGATTGCGCCGACGCTGGGGGTGCGGTCGCTGCCGGCGTGCTTGTTGCTGCCAATGCGGAGGGATCGATCGTCGCCACGCCAGGTGCGTGATGGTGCGTCCACGTTGCCCAGCCCGCGATCGCGCCCGCCGCCGCGACCAGTGCGGCCACGACGACCGCCCATGCGGGCACGCGCAACCTTGCCGGATTGCGGGCAGGGCGCGTGCCGCCTTCCTCCGACCCGTCGATCGCGGACAATGCATCGGCCATTTCCTCGGCGCTCTGGAACCGTTGCGCGGGCAATTTGGCGAGGGCCTTGTCGATCCATGCCTGCCATGCGCCGACCATCGGCGGCAAGCGCGGGATAGGTTGCTCGACGTGGGCGATGGCGGTGGCCACCGCATCCTCGCCCTGGAACGGCAGCACGCCCGTCAGCAGTTCGTACGCCAACACGCCGACGCTGTACAAATCGGAGCGCTGCCCTGGCGGGTTGCCGCGCGCCTGTTCCGGGCTCAGATAGCCGGCTGCAGCGGGATGCGGATGACCCAATTCGGCGGCGCAACGCGCGATGCCGAAATCGGCGAGCCGTGCGTGCCCGCGTTCGTCGAACAACACGTTGGCCGGCTTGACGCCGCCGTGCACGATCCCGCGTTGGTGCGCGTAACCCAGCGCGTCCAGTATTTCGCGCAGCAGCGCGGCAACCTTCAAGGGTTTCGAACGCAGGTTGTGCCGCGAGAGTTCGGCGCTCAGCAGGAACGGCATCGAGTGGAACGTGCGGCCGTCCGCGGTGCGTCCAATCTGATGCGCGCCCACGATGTGCGGATTGGAAAGGCGCGCGCTGGTCCGCAGCAGTTGTTCGAAACGTGCGATGGCTTCGATGTCCATCGTGTCGAACACCTTTACCGCCACCTGCCGTTCCAGCGAGCGCTGCATCGCGACGTACACGGTTGCCGTGCCGCTGCTTCCGATCGGACGCACCAGTCGGTAGCCGGGCACATCCACCTGGTTGGCGTCGATGTCGCTCATGACGAAGGCGAACGCGTGCATCGGCACACCGCGCACGCCGAAGCGGACCCGGTGGGGGACAGGTATTCACGGCGGCAACGCGCTGCATTCAAGGCAATCAATCCTGGACTTCGCGGCGACCTTCCAGATGAAACCGGTGCAGCAGGGGATGCATGAAAGGTGCCAGCAGGCCACCGGGTTCATGCCGCCGGGGATCATCGACGTGTTCAGGAAGGCATCGGAGTTTTCGCGCCGATTATGATGCAGCAGCCGTGCCCCGCACACGCGGCTTCAGAACAGCAGCGAAGACATCTTGCGCCGCGTGGCCGACACCAGCGCGTCATCGTGCACGATACGGAACGCATCCAGCAGACGCTTGCGCGCGAGGCCCTCGTTCCAGGCGCGATCGGCGCCCAGGATCGTCAGCCAATGTTGCATGGCGTCCGCGGCGTCACCCCCCAGCAGCTTGCGCACGCCAAGACCGTCCAGCGCTTCGAAGTCGCGCGGATCGCGTTCGATGCGCGCCAGCAAATCCGCGGCCGGCGGAATCGCGGCGATCGACTGTTGCATCGCCAGCAGCGCGGCCAGCGCCTTGGCGCGATCGTCCTCGGCAAGATCGACGGGCAGCGCGTCCAGCGTGGCCTGCGCGTTCGCGGTGTCACCCGTCCGCGCTTTCGCGAGGGCGAGGTCGAGCTTCAATCCCGCGTCGTCGGGAGCCGCCGCGAGTGCCTGCTCGAAACGCGCGAGGGCGGCCTGCGGCGTTTCGACTGGCGCGTTGTCAGCGACAACCTGCGCGGGCGCTTCGATGCGCGCGGCGGGTTCGACCTGATGCTTTTTCAGGAACTCGCGCACCTGCGATTCCGGCAGCGCGCCGGAAAACGCATCGACGATCTGCCCGCCCTGGATCAGCACCACGGTCGGGATACTGCGCACGCCGAACATCCCGGCGAGTTGCTGCTCCTTGTCGCAATCGATCTTCGCCAGCCGGAATGCACCCGCGTATTCGCCCGCCAGTTTTTCCAGGATCGGGCCCAGCGTTTTGCAGGGTCCGCACCACGTCGCCCAGAAATCCACCAGCACCGGCGTCTGCAGGGACGCCTGCAACACATCGGTTTCGAAATTGGCTTCGCCCGCTTCGAAGATGTACGAATCGGCGGGCGCCGCAGCGCTGTCGAGTTTTGGATTGGAGTTCATGGATAGCAGCGATTCGTGGTTTGCCCGTCATCCCGGAATCGCGAAGCGATATCCGGGACCCAGTGACTTGTCTTCAAAGCGTCACGCAAAAGTCACTGGGTTCCGGCTTTCGCCGGAATGACGAAGGTGGGTTTGTTCAGACCTTCCTTAACTGGAGGTAATCCTTCTACATTCCAAGGCTGGACTTCAGGTCCGCGTCGGTCGGTTCGCCATTCTGCTTGTAGACCGTGCCGGCCTTCATCACGAAATCGACTTTCTTCATCAATGAAATGTCGTCGAGCGGATTGCCCGGCACCGCCACCACGTCGGCGTACTTCCCGGCGCTGATGCTGCCGAAGTCCTTCGAGTGCTTGAGCAACGTCGCGGCATGCGTGGTCGCGGCCTGGATCACGTACATGGGCGGCATGCCGGCCTGCACCATGTACACGAATTCCTGCGCGTTCTCGCCGTGCGGATACACACCCGCGTCGGTGCCGAACGCGATCTTGACGCCGGCCTTGTAGGCCTTGCCCGCGGTGGCCATGATCTTCGGCCCCACTTCCAGCGCCTTGCGCGCGACCTGCGGCGGATACCAGCCTTCCTTCGCCTTGCCCATCACGTACTCGCCGGCGATGATCGTGGGCACGTACCAGGTGCCGTGTTGCTTCATCAGCTTCATGTCCTCATCGTCCATGAAGGTGCCGTGCTCGATGGAATCGACGCCGCCCAGCACTGCACGCCGGATCGCTTCCGCGCCGTGCGCGTGCGCGGCCACGGTGAAACCGTAGTCGCGCGCGGCAGTGGTGACGGCCTTGATCTCCTCGATCGTCATTTGCGGATTTTCCGAGCTGGAACTTTCATCCAGTACGCCGCCGGACGGCATGATCTTGATGAGGTCCGCGCCGTCCTTGTAATGCTGCCGGACCGCTTTCCACGCATCCGCGGGCGAATTGATGATGCCGTCCTTGGGCGTCGGATCGCCCTGCAGGTCCCAGCGATACCCATCGGTCGGATCGGCATGACCGCCGGTGGTGCCGATGAACTTGCCGGCGGTGAAGATGCGCGGTCCCGGCACTTCGCCCTTGTTGATCGCGTTGCGCAGCGCGATCGAGGAATTGTCGCTCTCACCGAGGTTGCGCACGGTGGTGAAGCCGGCCAGCAACGTGCGTCGTGCAAACACCGTGCTCTCGATCGCGTAGTCGGCCGGGTTCAACCGAAACTGGTCGCTGTAGGTGCTCTTGCTGAACTGCGACGTCAGGTGCGTGTGCGAATCGATCAGACCCGGCATGCAGGTGTCGGTCGCGGGCATGTCGATCACCTTTGCGCCGTCACGGTTCACCGAACCCGCCACCACTTCCTTGATCCGCTGGCCATCAATGACGATGCTGGTCGCGCCCAGCATTTTCCCGGCGACGGTGTCGATCAGGTGCGCGCAATGGATCACCGTGACTTCGGGCGCGGGCGCCGCATCCGCCGTGGGCGCCTCGGCAGCTTGCGCGGCGGTGATCGTCAGAGCGGCGATCGCGAATGTCAGCGGCAACCTCCGAATACCTCGGTGAAAGCGGGTGCGCATGATTTCCCCTCGGATGGATTGGAAGCCCGGCATCATAACCAGACCGGATGGGCCTGTCGCAGGCCGGAAGTCGCACGTGGCATCGGAGGTGCGGCTACGCCGATGCTTGGCGCTTTTGCTGCACTGCGGTAGGCTGGCGAATCTTGAGTATTGCCGCCGGATTGCGACGTAGCCATGCAGGAATCCAACGATCTCAGCGCCTACAACCCCAGCGCCGTCGAAGCCGCCGCGCAGCAGTTCTGGTCCGACACCCGCGCATTCGAGGTGAAGGAAGACCCCGCGCGCGAGAAGTATTACTGCCTGTCGATGCTGCCGTATCCGTCGGGCGCGCTGCACATGGGCCACGTGCGCAACTACACGATCGGCGACGTGATCAGCCGCTTTGCGCGCATGCAGGGGCGCAATGTGCTGCAGCCGATGGCGTGGGACGCGTTCGGGCTGCCGGCCGAGAACGCCGCGATCAAGCGCGGCATTCCACCCGCGAAGTGGACGCGCGAGAACATCGCGCACATGCGCGGGCAGTTGAAGGCGATGGGTTTCGCGATCGACTGGTCGCGCGAATTCGCGACGTGTGATCCTTCGTATTACGTGCACGAGCAGCGCATGTTCACGCGCCTGTTCAAGCAGGGGCTCGTCTATCGCAAGAACAGTGTGGTGAATTGGGATCCGGTCGACCAGACGGTACTGGCCAACGAGCAAGTGGTCAACGGCCGCGGTTGGCGTTCCGGCGCGGCGGTCGAGAAGCGCGAGATCCCGCAGTGGTTCCTGAAGATCACCGACTACGCACAGGAATTGCTGGATGGCCTGGACAAGCTGCCGGGCTGGCCGGACGCGGTCAAGATCATGCAGCGCAACTGGCTGGGCCGCTCGGAAGGGCTGGAAATCCGTTTCGACGTCGAAGGCGGTGGTTCGCTGGAAGTTTTCACCACGCGGCCCGACACCTTGATGGGCGTGACCTATCTCGCCATCGCGGCCGAGCACCCGCTTGCGCTCGAGGCTGCGCGCAACAATCCCGCGCTGCACACATTCATCGAGGAATGCAAACAGGGCGGCGTATCGGAAGCCGAGCTGGAAACGCGGGAGAAACGTGGCATCGATACCGGCCTGTCGGCGTTGCATCCGGTGACGGGCGAGCGCATCCCGATCTGGATCGCGAACTTCGTGCTGATGAACTACGGCACCGGCGCGCTGATGGCGGTACCGGGTCACGATCAGCGCGACTGGGAATTCGCGACCAAGTACGACCTGCCGATCACGATGGTGATCGTCAGCGATCCGGTCCGCGACGCGATCAGCGAGCTTGCGCGCGATGCCGCCGACAACACCGACGCCATGAGCGCGGCGCTGGGCCAGAGCAAGTCCATCGACGTGGCCGAACCGCGCCCGGTCGAAGACCTGCTGGAAGAATTCGAGAACCACATCATCACCGAAGGCCCGTTCATCGAGCACGGCACGCTGGTGAATTCCGGCGATTACGACGGCATGGATTTCCGCCAGGCGTTCGACGCGCTTGCGGAGCGTTTCGAGCGCGAAGGCCGCGGCAAGCGCCAGGTAAATTGGCGGTTGCGCGATTGGGGCGTGTCCCGGCAGCGCTATTGGGGTTGCCCGATTCCGATCATCCATTGCGCGAAATGCGGCGTGGTCCCGGTGCCGGAAGACCAGTTGCCCGTGCTGTTGCCGGAAGACGTTGCGTTCAGTGGCGTGCAGTCGCCGCTTAAGTCCAACCCCGAATGGCGCAAGACGACGTGTCCGCAATGCGGCGGCGCGGCCGAGCGCGAAACCGACACGTTCGATACCTTCATGGAATCGTCGTGGTACTACGCGCGCTATACGTCGCCTGGCGCGGCGACGCAGGTGGACAAGCGCGCCGATTACTGGCTGCCGGGCGACCAGTACATCGGCGGCATCGAGCATGCGATCCTGCACCTGTTGTATTTCCGCTTCTACCACAAGCTGCTGCGCGACGCGGGACTGGTGCACTCGGACGAACCCGCGACCAACCTGCTGTGCCAGGGCATGGTGGTGGCGGAGACGTTCTATCGGGAATCGGGAATCGAGAATCGGGAATCGGAAGAGCGTCAGTGGATCAATCCGGCAGACGTTGACGTGCAGCGCGACGAGCGTGGCCGCGTGGTGGGTGCGACGTTGAAGGCCGATGGCCAGCCGGTGTCGATCGGCGCGTCGGAAAAAATGTCGAAGTCGAAGAACAACGGCGTCGATCCGCAGATGATGATCGACAAGTTCGGCGCCGACACCGTGCGCCTTTTTTCGATGTTCGCGTCGCCGCCCGACCAGTCGCTGGAATGGAACGAGGCCGGCGTCGAAGGCATGGCGCGCTTCCTGCGCCGGTTCTGGCGCGACGTGGTAACGCACGCGGCGCAACCCGATCATCCCGGGATCGATCCGGCTTCATTGAACCCCGCGCAAAGGGCGATGCGCCGCCAGTTGCACGAAACCATCGCCAAGGTCGGCGACGACATAGGCCGCCGCCGCAACTTCAATACCGCGATCGCTTCGATGATGGAGTTGCTGAACGCGCTGTCGAAGTTCGACGACATGAGCGACACCGGACGCGCGCTGCGTCACGAGGCGCTGGAAGCGATGGTGCTGCTGTTGAACCCGTTCACGCCGCACACCAGCCACGCGTTGTGGCAGGTGCTCGGTCACGGCGAAACGCTGATCGAGGATGTGCCGTGGCCGCAGGCCGACCCGGCTGCGCTGGTGCGCGACAGCGTCACGCTGGCGGTGCAGGTCAACGGCAAGCTGCGCGGTACGCTGGACGCCGCGCTCGATGCACCGCGCGAACAACTCGAAGCCGCCGCGCGCGCGCTGCCTGGCGTGGTCGCGGCCATCGGCGACAAGGCCGTGCGCAAGGTGATCGTGGTGCCGGGCAAGATCGTGAATATCGTGGTTGCCTGAGAACTACTGCTCATCATCCCGGAATCGCGAAGCGATATCCGGGACCCAGTGACTTTATTCGGCAGTTGTTGCACGAAAGGCACTGGGTTCCCGCTTACGCGGGAATGACGAATGTATGAGTTCTCCTGTGGGCCGCGGTGACAAGAGGCGCCGCTGCTATGCTTTTTCGGCCCCCAGTCCCGCTTCGCTCGGAGTACGCATGAGCCGCATCGAAACCTGGTTTCTCCGATTGACATGCATCGCCTGCATGGCCGTGCTCGCAGGCTGCGGCTTCCACCTGCGCGGCAGCGCGGCGGTGCCCGCGGTCATGCAGCAACAGGTGTACCTGCAGGTGAGCGGCGGCGGCGAATTCCCGCGCTCGCTGGCCGCGGCCTTGCGCGCCAGCAAGGTGAACGTGCTGGATACCTCCACCGAGGGCGTCGCCACCCTGGCAGTGCCGGTTGCCGTGTTCGGCTCACGTATGTTGACCAGCGGAGCGGTGCAGCGCGTGGGCGAATACGTGGTGACCTTCGACGTGCAATTCACCCTGACCGACGCCCAGGGCAAGACGGTCGTCCCGATGCAGACGATTTCGCTTTCGCACGAATTCGCGATCGACCAGACCCAGTTCTCGGCGATCACCAGCGAAACGGAAGCGATCCAGCGCAGCCTGGTGCGCGAGATGACCGACGCGGTGATGCGCCGTCTGGAAGCGCAAGCGCGCCTTGGCACGCCTGCCTCGGCGTCGAGCACGCGCTCGCCGAGTCCCGCGTCCAGCATTGCCGCGCCGGCCTCGGCATCCAGCTCGGGCTGAATCGTGGCGGACGCCTTCGAGGGTTTCTTGAAAGCGCTGGCGAAGGGCGATCTCGCGCCGGTGTATCTGCTTGCGGGTGACGAGCCATTGCAATTGCAGGAAGCGGGTGACGCGTTGCGCGCGCGAGCGCGCGCACTCGGTTACACCGAACGCGAAGTGCTGGACGTCGAGGCGCACTTCGACTGGGATCAACTCGCGCGCAGCGGGGCCAGCCTGTCGCTGTTCGCGTCGCGCCGACTGATCGAGTTGCGCCTGCCCACCGGCAAGCCCGACCGCGACGGCTCCGCGGCGATCATGGAGTGGTGCAAGTCGCCCGCGCCCGACACCGTGCTGCTGGTCAGCGCGATGCAATGGAGCAAGAAACACGAAGGTGCGTGGGTGAAGGCGATCGAGCGCGCGGGCGTGTACGCGTGGTTGCGCGCGCCGTATGTGGAGCAGCTTCCCGACTGGATTCGGGCGCGCATGCGGGCCAAGGGTTTTGCACCCAGCGCGGATGCGGTCGCGTTGCTGGCGGATCGTGCCGAGGGCAACCTGCTCGCGATCGCGCAGGAAATCGACAAGCTCGCGGCGCAACGCGAGGGCGGCGCTGTCAGTGCCGCCGAACTGGAATCGCTGGGCGACGACAACGCGGTGTACGACGTGTTCAAACTCACCGACGCGGCCTTCGGTGGCGATGCGCCGCGGGCGTTGAAAATATTGAACGGTCTGCGCGCGGAAGGCGAGGACGTGATCCCGATGCTCGGTTGGCTGCTCAACCAGCTCGATCTGGCCTTGCGGCTGGCTTCGGCGTCCGACTTCGCCAGTGCGGTGCGCGCCGAATACGGCATGTGGCCTGCGCGCCAGAAACTGTTCGCGGCCGCCCTGCAGCGCGCCGGCCGCGGCAACGCGCACTGGCGGCGGTGCCTGGTCGAATGCGCGCGCATCGACCGCATGGCCAAGGGCCGCGAGACGGGCGATCCATGGCGCGAGATGGAACGCCTGCTGGTCGCGATTGCGCAGCCGCGCAGCGCGAACGTGCTGCTGGCGGCATGAAAAGCAGATAAGTCCGCAAATAAACGCAAATGAACGCCAATAATTCAACGGCTTTTTTTTTCATTTGCGTTCATTTGCGTTCATTCGCGGACAATGTTGCTCTGGATGTTAGAAGTGAACTCTGAACGCCCGCTCGCGATTTTCGGTGGCACCTTCGATCCCGTTCATATCGGCCACTTGCGCGCGGCGTGGGAAGCGTCCGAGGCGCTGAATGCGGAAGTGCGGATCGTGCCCGCGAAGATTCCGCCACATCGTCCGCAGCCGGTCGCGAGCCCGGCGCAACGCGCGGCGATGCTGCGCGCGGCACTGGTGGGACAGAAGCGCCTGCAACTGGACTTGCGCGAACTCGAACGCGAGGGACCCTCCTACACCTTCGATACGTTGGCCTCGCTGCGCGCGAAAATCGGTGGCGAACGTCCGCTGGTGCTGCTTATCGGCGCCGACGCGTTCGCCGGCCTTTCGACTTGGCACCGCTGGCGCGAGCTGTTCGAGCTTGCACACGTGTGCGCGCTGACGCGACCCGCGCAAATTCCGGCGATGCCGGAGGCACTGGCTGCCGAAGTCGCCGCGCGCAAGACGGAAAACCTTGCCGACTTGTGCGGCACCGCCGGCGGCAGGGTGCTGGACATGGTGGTGTCGGCACTCGGCATTTCGGCCACGCGTATCCGCGCGCTGCTGGCCGAAGGCCGCGCGCCGCGCTGGCTGGTGCCTCAGGCGTTGATAGATGACGCAGCGTTGCTGGCGCCGTATCGGAATGCCGCACGCCCCGAATGAGCACCCGGCTGCACTTGCGCTCTTTTTCGACGGGTGCATACTGATGCCGCGCACACCGCGCGCCCACCAAGGATTGAGGCCTTCCGCAACTTGACCAGCCAAACCAAGTCACGCCCCGCAGCTACTCCCGTCAACCGTCCCCCCACCACTGCGACCCTGCGCCGGCGCGTGCTTGCCGCCCTCGAAGAGCTGAAGGCGTACGACGTTCGCGAGATCGACGTGCGCGGGCGCACCTCCATCGCCGACCTGCTGATCATCGCCTCCGGCACTTCCTCGCGTCACGTCAAATCCATCGCCGACGAAGTCGTCAGGTTCGCCAAGCGCGCGGGCATGCTGCCGCTGGGCGTGGAAGGCGAAGCCGAAGCCGAATGGGTGCTGGTGGATCTTGGCGACATCATCGTGCACGTGATGCTGCCGCGCATCCGCGAGTTCTACGGGCTGGAACGCCTGTGGACCGTGGGTGACCAGGCGCCCGAAGCCGAAGCGGCAAACGATCGTTGATTGACACGATGAATAGCCTGGCATGCGCGCCAAGCTGATCGCGGTCGGCGAACGCATGCCGGGTTGGGTGGCGGAAGGTTTCGCGGAGTACGTGAAACGCCTGTCGCGTGACCTTCCGCTGGAACTCGTCGAAATCAAACCCGGCGCGCGTGGCAAGGGCCGCGATGATGCGCGCGCGATGACGGATGAAGGCGCGGCCTTGCTCGCCGCGTTGCCGCGCGACGCGCATGTCATCGCTCTGGACGGCCGCGGTTCGACATGGTCGAGCGAACAACTCGCCGATCAGTTGTCGAACTGGCGCATGGCCGGCCGCGATCCCGCCTTCCTGATCGGCGGCTCCGACGGCCACGCCCGCGACGTGCTGCAACGCGCCGACCAGCGCTGGTCACTGGGGTCCCTCACGCTTCCGCACATGCTGGCGCGGCTGGTCGTCGCCGAGCAGTTGTATCGCGCGGTGACGATCCTCAACGGGCATCCGTATCATCGCGGGTGATCATCCACTGGATTGGGATGTTAGCGGCCATGTGGTAGAGCTTGCGGAGCCGCTGGAGCTGGACGACCGAGTTTGGCGTACAGGTGATTGTGCACCAACACGGGAATGCCGCGGCAAGCAATGTCCAAGTGGTTGTCGGTCCACAGCTCGGAGCAAACGCCGTCGGTGATGTGTGCAGCCAGCTTGTTGGTAAGCTCAAAGATTGAAACCAGTGCTCCTTCCGCGTCCTCGCGTGGCCCCGGATAGGCCGCGAGTGCACTGGCTGGACTCGCTTTTGACAGGGGTCTTGCTGGAGTTGAGTAGTGCTCCACCGCCACATCGCCCGCATGGCGCTTGGTAATTTGTACCAAGCGGCCCCGGTGCGCACTCAGGCCCAAGAACTCAAGCAACGCGCGGGCATGTATGAAGCCAATCTCTATCATTGGGTTCGCAATTGCCGCGACGTTGCCTTGTAGCTTCTTCGACCCGTCAACCAGCACGACAACTTGGCGGGGCACGTCAGACTCCCCTATCCAGCTCCATGCAAATTGCAGCGTTTCTATGGCGTGCAGTCGATAGGGAATCCAGCGCTCCAATATTTCTTCGAGGCTTATCATGGCCGCTAACAACAATTCTGTCCCGAATCGAGACTGTGACACGATGCTGCGTGTGCGCGTCGCAGCTGTCAATCGGAATTGACGCGCCTAGCCAGGGCCCTTGATCAACGCGGGTGTCGTCATTCCGGCGCAAGCCGGAACCCAGTGACTTTTCGCAACACGATACAAAGTCACTGGGTCCCGGATATCGCTTCGCGATTCCGGGATGACGAGCAAATCTAAGGATGCTCCAAGCGTTTGGCGCGTTGTTACCATGACCCGCAACTCGACGGACGCGAGGACGCATGGCGATTGATCTTGGCGTGGTGCTCACGCTGCTGCTGGTGGTCGGGTTCTTCGCGCAGTGGCTGGCGTGGCGGATGCGGCTGCCGGCGATCCTGTTCCTGTTGCTGATCGGCATCGTGATCGGGCCGGCGACG
>Ga0207707_10001310_pt1 | contig 23197 bp, 20 predicted proteins | sample KBSC83BmetaG_FD_184336 | JGI IMG/M metagenome (GOLD analysis project Ga0207707, IMG submission 184336) | Corn rhizosphere microbial communities from Kellogg Biological Station, Michigan, USA - KBS C8-3B metaG (SPAdes) (version 2) | ecosystem: Host-associated > Plants > Roots > Rhizosphere ...
GGCCGGTGTGCTCGGCGAGATCGCGGCCAAGGATGGCGACACCGTCGCGGTCGGCGCGCTGCTCGGCATGATCACTGACGGTGCTGCGGGCGCGAGGTCCGCCGCTGCCGCGCCGGCCGCCAAGCCCGCTGCGGTTGCGCCGCCTCCTGCTGCTGCGTCGCCGGCGCCTGCGCCCGCCGCGAAGGTGCCGCCCTCGGATGCGCCGCTCGCGCCCTCCGTCCGAAAACTTTCGGCCGAGAGCGGCCTCGACGCCTCGACCGTTCCGGGCTCAGGCAAGGACGGCCGCGTCACCAAGGGCGACATGCTGGCCGCGATCGAGAAGGCGGCCTCCGCTCCGACGCCGGTCAATCAGCCTGCTGCCGCGGTGCAGGTACGCGCGCCGTCACCGGCCGACGACGCCGCCCGCGAGGAGCGCGTGAAGATGACGCGGCTGCGCCAAACTATCGCGCGACGCCTGAAGGACGTGCAGAACACCGCCGCGATGCTGACGACCTTCAACGAGGTCGACATGACCAGCGTCATGGCGATGCGCTCGCACTACAAGGATGTGTTCGAGAAGAAGCACGGCTCCAAGCTCGGCTTCATGGGCTTCTTCACCAAGGCCTGTGTGCAGGCACTAAAGGACATCCCGGCGGTCAACGCCGAGATCGACGGCACGGATCTGATCTACAAGAACTATTACCACGTCGGCATCGCGGTGGGCACCGACAAGGGCCTCGTGGTGCCTGTCGTGCGCGACTGCGACCAGAAGTCGATCGCCGACATCGAGAAGGGAATCGCCGATTTCGGCCGCCGCGCCCGCGACGGCCAGCTCAAGATCGACGAGATGCAGGGCGGCACCTTCACCATCACCAATGGCGGTATCTACGGCTCGCTGATGTCGACGCCGATCCTCAACGCGCCGCAATCGGGCATCCTCGGCATGCACAAGATCCAGGAGCGGCCGATGGTCGTCGGCGGCAAGATCGAGGTGCGCCCGATGATGTATCTGGCGCTGTCCTACGATCACCGCGACATCGACGGCAAGGAAGCGGTGACGTTCCTGGTGCGGGTCAAGGAGAGCCTGGAGGATCCGGCGCGCCTCGTGCTGGATCTCTGAGGCCGCCGGTTCGATGCCATGCGCGCTCGCGATTTGCGCGGGCGATCGATGAAGTATGCTGAGTTTATAGGGGTAGGTCTTGACGGATAGAGTAGCTGTTATCACCGGCGGCAGCCGTGGCATCGGCCGCGCCGCCGCGATTGCGGTCGCATCGCGCGGTTTCAGGGTCGTTGTCGGCTATGCCAGCAACAAGGCCGCAGCCGACGAAGTGGTCGCTGCGATCGAGGCGAAGAACGGCAAGGCGATCGCGGTGAAATGCGACATCGCTGAAGAGAGCGATATCCTGAAACTGTTCGCGGCCGCCGACAAGTTCGGCACGCTCGGTGCGCTCGTCAACAATGGCGGTATTGTCGGCAAGAGCGGCGTGCGGGTCGACGAGATGTCGGCCGAGCGCATTCAGCGCGTGATGGCGGTCAACGTCACCGGCAGTATCCTGTGCGCCCGCGAGGCCGTGAAACGGATGTCGACCAGGCACGGCGGCAAGGGCGGCGTCATCGTCAATATCTCGTCGGTCGCCGCCAAGCTCGGCTCGGCCAATACCTATGTTGACTACGCCGCCTCCAAGGGCGCGATCGATTCCTTCACGGTTGGACTCGGCCACGAGGTTGCGGGCGAGGGCATCCGCGTCGCCGGCATCCGGCCGGGGCTGATCGATACCGATATCCACGCTTCGGGCGGCGAGCCCGACCGGGCCCACCGGCTCGCGCACATGGTTCCGATGAAGCGGGTCGGACAAGCCGACGAGATCGCGAACGCGATCGTCTGGCTGTTGTCGGACGAGGCGTCCTACGTGACCAGCACCACCCTTGACGTTTCCGGCGGGCGTTAGCGCATGATCCGAGAAATGTGCAGGGCCTTTCCCTCGCGGCAAATGCAAAGCGTTTGCGCGGAAATGCGCAAACGACAAAAGTTGTCACAGGCTTGAGCTACAGGATCTAGATCATGGCCACTTACGATCTCGTTGTCATCGGTACCGGTCCCGGCGGATATGTCTGTGCGGTGCGCGCGGCGCAGCTCGGCATGAAGGTCGCCGTGGTCGAGAAGAACCCGACGCTCGGCGGTACCTGCCTCAATGTCGGCTGCATGCCGTCGAAGGCATTGTTGCATGCTTCCGAGATGTTCGAGGAAGCCGGCCATTCCTTTGCCAAGATGGGCGTTTCCGTTTCCGCACCGAAGCTCGACCTGCCGGCGATGATGAATTTCAAGCAGCAGGGCATCGACGGCAACGTCAAGGGCGTCGAGTTCCTGATGAAGAAGAACAAGATCGACGTCGTCCAGGGCAAGGGCAGGATCCTCGGGCCCGGCAAGGTCGAGGTCGCAGGAAGCGATGGCAAGACGCAGCTCGTCGAGACGAAAAACATCGTGATCGCCACTGGCTCTGACATTGCACGGCTGAAGGGCATCGAGATCGACGAGAAGCGCATCGTGTCGTCGACCGGCGCGCTGTCGCTCGACAAGGTGCCCGGCAAACTCCTGATCGTCGGTGCCGGCGTGATCGGGCTCGAGCTCGGCTCGGTCTGGCACCGGCTCGGTGCCGAGGTCACGGTCGTCGAGTTTCTCGATCGCATCCTGCCCGGCATGGATGGTGAGATCGCGCGGCAGTTTCAGCGCATCCTCGAAAAGCAGGGTTTCAAGTTCAAGCTCGGCGCCAAGGTCACGTCGGTCGATACCTCGGGCAAGACGCTCGCGGCCAAGATCGAACCCGCGGCCGGCGGCGCGCCGGAAACGCTGGAAGCCGATGTCGTGCTGGTCTGCATCGGCCGCGTGCCGTACACCGAGGGCCTCGGGCTGAAGGAAGCCGGCATCGCGATTGACAACCGCGGCCGGGTGCAGATCGACCATCATTTCTCCACCAGTGTGAAGGGCGTCTATGCCATCGGCGATGTGGTCGCCGGACCGATGCTGGCGCACAAGGCGGAGGACGAAGGCGTCGCCTGCGCGGAAATCATCGCAGGGCAGGCGGGACACGTGAACTACGATGTGATTCCAGGTGTTGTGTATACCACACCGGAAGTGTCGTCCGTCGGCAAGACCGAGGAAGAGCTGAAGCAGGCGGGAATCCCGTATAATTCCGGTAAGTTTCCGTTTACCGCCAACGGCCGCTCGAAGGTCAATCAAACCACTGACGGCTTTGTGAAAATTCTCGCAGATGCGAAAACCGATCGCGTGCTTGGCGTGCACATCATCGGGATTGAGGCCGGAGAAATGATTCACGAGGCCTGCGTGCTGATGGAGTTCGGCGGTGCAGCGGAAGATCTGGCCCGCACCTGCCACGCGCATCCGACCCGTTCGGAGGCCGTCAAGGAAGCGGCGCTTGCAGTCGGCAAGCGAGCGATCCATATGTGATCGACGCCCCGCTGAGTCGGGCCCGGGAAACATATGCTGCGCCGCCTGCTTCAACCGCTCTGGGTCCTGCTTGCGATCGTTTTCCTGATCGAAGCCTGGCTGTGGGATCACCTTGAGCCGATCGTGGCCAAGGTCGTCGCGGCGATTCCCCTTCGCGCCTTCAAGCAGTGGCTCGCCGAGCGCGTCGACACGCTGTCGCCGGCTATGACGTTGATCGTCTTCATCGTGCCGGTGCTGCCGCTGTTTCCGCTCAAGCTGGTCGGGCTGTGGCTGCTCACCCATGAATACTGGGCGAGCGCGGTGTTCACCATTCTCTTCGCGAAATTCCTCGGCGTCGGCGTCACGGCGTTCATCTTCGACGTGACGCGTCCGAAGCTCCTGGAGATGGGCTGGTTCGAAAAGCTCTACGAGTTCATTATTTCACTGCGCGCCAAGGCCAGGGCGCTGGTCGATCCGATCAAGGCCCGAATCAAGGAAATTCTCGCCGGTGACGGCGATAGCTGGTCGTCGCGCACCCTGCGGCTGATCCAGCGCTTCCGCAAGAGCGTGCACCAGGCGCGCTGAGCCGCTTCCCCTTCGGCGTTTTGGGGCGCTCCCCCGCAACGACGACCGGGTCAATGCAACGGCAGCAGATGCGGATTGAAGAGGCCGAGCGCGGTGATTGCGATCCCCACGAGCGTCAGGATGCCCGATACAAAGGCGAGCCACAGCATCCCGGTGATGATGGTCGCGGAGGCCAGCACGATCGAGATCTGGAACGCCGCCGAGGCAATCTCGAAATGATGATACTTCTCGGTAGCGAGATTGCGTTCCTCCTCGGCGTGCTTGGCGCGTTCGGCCAGCTCCTCGCTGCCTTCATGGGTCGACGGCTCGGAGCGGTAGCGCGCCGCGGTCTTCTGCCAGTCGTCGATCTGCTTCGACAGCACCGCCTTGCCGGCGTCGTCGGTCGCCGTGCCGAGTTTCGCCTGCTCGGCCGCGGTCTGCACCACCGTGCGGCGGATGGTCTTGGCCTGGAAGAACGCCCAGAGGTTCGAGGCTTCGACATTCTTGGCGATCGACTCGGTCTGCGCCCCCTTGCCGAGCGTTTCCGACAGCGCCAGGCACAGCGCGATCACCGCGATCAACAATGCGATCTTCCTGTTCTCGCTGGAAGCATGCTCGGCGTGCTCCGCATGCTCCATGCTCTCATGTGCGCTCATGATTCCCCTCCAGGTGCGACGGTGTTACGATTGCCGAACAATGTGTCCGGCGCAAGGGGAAACGGTTGTGACGGGTGTATGTCGGGAATATCTCAGCGTCGCGGATGCGCGCTACGATAGACCTCCAGCAGCCGCTCGCTGTCGATGCCGGTATAGATCTGCGTGGTCGAGAGCGAGGCGTGGCCGAGCAATTCCTGGATCGCACGCAGGTCGCCGCCGCGCGAGAGCAGATGGGTGGCAAAGGAATGCCGCAGCGCATGCGGCGTGGCGCTGTCGGGCAGCCCCAGCGCGCCACGCATCCGCGCCATGGTGAGCTGGATGATGCGCGGGCTCAGCGGACCACCGCGGGCGCCGACGAAGATCGGCTGCTCGGGCGAGAGCGCGTGCGGACAGATCGCGACATAATCGGCGATCAGCGCCAGCACGTTCTGCAGCACCGGTACCATGCGGGTCTTGTTGCCCTTGCCGGTGACGATCAACACGTCGCCTTCGCCGGGCTTCGGCACGTCGCGGCGCTTCAGCGACAGCGCTTCGGAAATACGCAGGCCCGAGCCGTAGAGCAGCGCCATCACGGCGGCGTCGCGCATGAGGATCCAGGTCTCGCGAGTCTCGCCGGCGCGTTCGTCGGCATCGGCCAGCCGCTTGGCGGACACCATCGGCAGCGGCTTCGGCAGGGTCTTGCCGACCTTGGGTGCGCGGATCGCCGACAGCGCGCCGACCTTGCCCTTGCCCTCGCGTTCGAGGAAGCGGCCGAACGAGCGCAGCCCTGCGAGCGCGCGCATCAGCGAGCGGCCAGCGATGTCGTCGGCGCGGCGCATCGCCATGAAGGCGCGGATGTCAGTTGCTTCCAGTAGCGAGAACCGCGCCAGCGTCACCCGCGTGCCCCAATGTTCGCAGAGGAAATCGAGGCATTGCCGCAGATCGCGCGCATAGGCCTCCAGCGTCTTCGGCGAGAGCCTTCGTTCGCTGCGCAGATGCGTCAGCCAGCGCGTCATCTGCAGCGCGACGGTGCCGTCGGCGCCGGCGAGCTCGATGGGTTGGATTGCAGGTCTGGCCATGCAGGACTTGCTGTGAGGGCTTGCCGCTGTGATTCCCTCGATTATATCGCACCTCTTTCGTTTACCGTTCGCTAACTTGCGGCGAGGGCGGTAGCTTCAGGCCGCAAAAAGACCGATTCTCGATGGACCACACCACCCACTCAACCTCGTCCTCCACGACCTCGACGCGCGTCGTCGATGTGCTGGTGCCGGTCGCGCTCAACCAGACCTATTCCTACCGTGTGCCGCGCGGCACGGAACTGAAGGCGGGCGACGTGGTCGGCGTGCCGCTCGGGCCGCGCGAGGTGCTGGCGGTGGTGTGGGCGGAGAACGCCAATCCCGATCCGCGGCTGCATAACCGCCTGAAGGACGTGAGCGAGAAGCTCGACGTGCCGCCGCTCAAGAGCGAGCTGCGGTCGCTGGTCGACTGGGTCTCGAACTACACACTCTCGGCCCGCGGCATGGTGCTGCGCATGGCGCTCCGCATGGGGGAAAATCTCGGTCCCGAACGCGCGCGCATGGGCGTGCGGCTGGTGGGAGAGCCGCCAAGGCGCCTGACGCCGGCGCGGCGGCGCGTGATCGAGGTGCTCTCCGACCGCCTGCTCCATGGCAAGTCCGAAGCAGCCAAAGAGGCGGGGGTCACCACCGGCGTGATCGACGGCCTGGTCGATGAAGGCACGCTGACGGTGGAAGTGATGCCGCGCGCGCTGCCGCCGCCTCCGCCCGATCCGGCTTACGCGCAGCCGGAGTTTTCGCGGCAGCAGCGCACCGCAGTCGATGCGATGCGGGCGCTCGCGGCGAATGGCAGTTTTCACGTCGCGCTGCTCGACGGCGTCACCGGCTCCGGCAAGACGGAGGTCTATTTCGAGGCGGTGGCCGAAACCATCCGGCGTGGCAAGCAGTCGCTGATCCTGATGCCGGAGATCGCACTGACCGGCCAATTCCTCGACCGCTTTTCCGCGCGCTTTGGCGTGCGGCCGATGGAGTGGCATTCGGAACTGACGCCGCGCACCCGTGCGCGCAACTGGGCGGCGATCTCGGCGGGCGAAGCGCCGGTCGTGATCGGCGCGCGCTCGGCGCTGTTCCTGCCCTATGCCGACCTCGGCCTCATCGTCGTGGATGAGGAGCACGACCAGGCCTACAAGCAGGATGACGGCGTGCATTACCATGCCCGCGACATGGCGGTGGTGCGCGCGCATATCGCGAAGATCCCGATTGTGCTGGCCTCGGCGACGCCGTCGGTCGAAACCGAGGTCAATGCGCGCAAGAACCGCTATCAGCGCATCGTGCTGCCGTCGCGCTTTGGCGGCCAGCACATGCCGCATATCGAGGCGATCGATCTCCGCCGCGAGGCGCCTTCGCGCGGCCGCTTCATCTCGCCGCGGCTGGCCGGAGAGATCAATGTCGCGATCGAGAAGCGGGAGCAGGCGCTGTTGTTCCTCAATCGCCGCGGCTATGCGCCGCTGACGCTCTGCCGCGCCTGCGGCCATCGCTTCGCCTGCACCATTTGCGATGCCTGGCTGGTCGATCACCGTTTCCGTCAGCGGCTGGTCTGCCACCATTGCGGCTTCTCGATGCCGCGTCCGCCGACCTGCCCGAACTGCGCCGCGGAGGAATCGCTGGTCGCCGTCGGTCCCGGCGTGGAGCGGCTGCAGGAGGAGGCGGCGGCGCTGTTTCCGAACGCGCGCACCATGGTGCTCTCCAGCGACCTCATCACCTCGATCGAAACCATGCGCAGCGAATTGAATGAAATTGCCGAAGGCCGGGTCGACATCATCATCGGCACGCAATTGGTCGCGAAAGGCCATCATTTCCCGCGGCTCAATCTGGTCGGCGTCGTCGATGCCGATCTTGGCCTCGGCAACGGCGATCCGCGCGCCGCCGAGCGCACCTGGCAACTGCTCAATCAGGTGATCGGCCGCGCCGGCCGCGACCAGGGCCGCGGGGTCGGCTATCTCCAGACCCATCAGCCCGAGCATCCCGTGATGAAGGCGCTCGTCGCCTGCGACCGCGAGGCCTTTTACGAGAACGAGATCGGCTCGCGCGAGCGCACCCTCTATCCGCCGTTCGGCCGCCTGGCGAGCCTCATCGTCTCCGCCGGCGACCGCGCCGGCGCCGAAGGTTTTGCGCGCCGTCTGGTGGCGCTCGCGCCGCGCGACGAGCATGTACAGGTGCTGGGCCCCGCGGAAGCGCCGCTGGCGGTGATCAAGGGTCGCTACCGCTTTCGCGTCCTGCTCAAATCCGCCCGCGGTTTCGACCTGTCGGACTATTTGCGCGAATGGCTTGCCGCCGGGCCCAAGCCAAAGGGCAATCTCAAGCTCGAAGTCGATGTCGATCCGCAGAGCTTCTTGTGATGCCGCGGCAGCATTCGGGGAACGACGGCATAAAAAAAGCCCGCCGTCATTCGCGACGGCGGGTTCTTTGGGCGCGCAGCGGAGGCTGGCGCCCTTCTGGACGCGGTACTTCCCAGATTTTTACGAAGAAGCGCTTGTGTGTGTGAGCCCGGTATTTCAGCCCACGACTTCGGCCGTGATCTGGCCGAGACCGGAGATCCCGAGCACGCGGGCGGCACCGGTGGAGAGATCGAGCACCCGGCCGCGAATGAACGGGCCGCGGTCGTTGACGGTGACGATGACGGAGCGGCCGCCATGGCTCACGCGCAGCTTGGTGCCGAACGGCAGCGAACGGTGGGCGCAGGTCATGGCGTTCTGGTTGAAACGCTGGCCCGAGGCGGTCTTGCTGCCGGACTCATTACCGTAAAACGAGGCAACACCGGAGAAGCTGCGGCCGCCGGCCGCGCCGATGGCGGCATTGGCGTCCCGCCAGGAGCTGCCCGGGGTGGCTTCCGAGGCCCGCGCATGATGGTGGTGGTGCCGGTAGTGGTGGTGCCTGGACCTGGCCGAGGCCTCGGTGGCGGTCCCACCGACGAGGATAGTTGCGGCAAGAATGGCAAGTGCCGTGTTCGAGCGGGTTACGGTTCCCGCCGTCGACTTCTTCAAGATTTTCATTCAGTTCGTCCCTTTTAAAGCAGTATTGCCGCATATGCGGCAAGTGGAACCCCTGTCCCAGTTCGAGGAGGGGGCCGTTTTGCGTTGCAATATGGCGTGAATTGGGCAGTAATGCCCGGATATCCCGGGCTGTAACATCTTGTTACCCAGCCCGGATGATTAGGGATGTTCCGTAATCTTACAATTTAACTAATAATTAACTCATTTAATACTTACAAATACTGTAAAGCAAAGACGTTATCGGCGTGCTCAAGGTTTGCTCAAGTAGTGGCGCAAATGGAGCGGGAGGCCGGTTTCCGTTCCGGCCGGGAACTCGGTGCAGCCATGCGCTGAGCGGATGGAACGACCGCCCAGGCGCGTTTCGGCCGAAGCCCGAGATTTTGTCGGCTTGGCTTGTGCCAAAATCCGGCCGGCTGATTCGTGTCGCGCAGCCGCGCGAACGGCAGAGTTTGAAGCGTGCGCAATCGGCGGCGATCACATCGCCGTCATGTTGCACCTGCGCTCCCTCTATGTTAGCAAAGCCGCGATTTTAACGATCCCGGTGCTCTCGGTGCCGGTCGAAAATCGAAGTCCCGCTTGAATTCCAAGGGCTTGGATCGCTAGGCGCCGCACCTCGTGGCGACGGTTTTTTCCCTTGCGAATTTAACAGCTAAAAGAGCTAAGTCCGTGGCTGCTGAAGATCCGTCTGTTTCGGGAGTGTCCGGCCGTTATGCTACGGCCCTGTTCGAACTGGCCCGTGATGAAAAATCCATCGACGCGGTCAGGGCCGATCTTGATCGATTCGATGCGATGCTGAACGACAGCGCCGACCTCAAACGGTTGGTGCGCAGTCCGGTGTTCGCAGCCGACGCCCAGTCGAAGGCGCTGTCCGCGGTGCTCGACAAGGCCGGTATCACCGGCATTTCCGCGAATTTCCTGAAAGTGCTCACCGCCAATCGGCGGCTGTTTGCCGTCTCCGATGTCATTCGCGCCTTCCGCGCGCTGGTGGCCCGGTTCAAGGGCGAGGCCAGCGCCGACGTCACCGTGGCGGAACCGCTCTCCGACAAGAATCTCGACGCCCTCAAGACTGCGCTGAAGGCAGTCAGCGGCAAGGACGTCACCCTCCATGTGAAAGTCGATCCCTCGATCATCGGCGGGCTTGTGGTCAAGCTCGGCAGCCGCATGGTCGATAGCTCGCTTCGCACCAAACTCAATTCGATCAAGCACGCGATGAAAGAGGCAGGCTGATGGACATCCGCGCCGCGGAAATTTCCGCGATCCTCAAGGATCAGATCAAGAATTTCGGCCAGGAAGCCGAAGTCTCCGAAGTCGGACAGGTGCTGTCCGTCGGTGACGGTATTGCCCGCGTCTACGGCCTCGACAACGTCCAGGCCGGCGAGATGGTGGAGTTCGAGAACGGCACCCGCGGCATGGCGCTCAACCTCGAAACCGACAACGTCGGCATCGTGATCTTCGGCGCCGACCGCGAGATCAAGGAAGGCCAGACCGTCAAGCGCACCCGCGCCATCGTCGACACGCCGGTCGGCAAGGGCCTGCTCGGCCGCGTGGTCGACGCGCTCGGCAACCCCATTGACGGCAAGGGCCCGATCCAGTCGACCGAGCGCAAGCGGGTCGACGTCAAGGCTCCCGGCATCATTCCGCGCAAGTCGGTGAACGAGCCGATGGCGACCGGCCTCAAGGCGATCGACGCGCTGATCCCGATCGGCCGCGGCCAGCGCGAGCTGATCATCGGCGACCGCCAGACCGGCAAGACCGCAATCGCGCTCGACGCGATCCTGAACCAGAAGCCGCTGAACGCGACCGGCGACGAGAAGATCAAGCTCTATTGCGTCTATGTCGCGATCGGCCAGAAGCGCTCGACCGTCGCGCAGTTCGTGAAGGTGCTGGAAGAGCAGGGCGCGCTGGAATACTCCATCATCGTCGCCGCGACCGCTTCCGACCCGGCGCCGATGCAGTACATCGCCCCGTTCACCGGCTGCACCATGGGCGAGTACTTCCGCGACAACGGCATGCACGCCGTCATCATCTATGACGACTTGTCCAAGCAGGCCGTCGCCTACCGCCAGATGTCGCTTCTGCTTCGCCGCCCGCCGGGCCGCGAAGCCTATCCGGGCGACGTGTTCTATCTGCATTCGCGCCTGCTCGAGCGTGCTGCGAAGCTCAACGACTCCCAGGGCAGTGGCTCGCTGACGGCGCTGCCGGTCATCGAGACCCAGGCCAACGACGTGTCGGCCTATATTCCGACCAACGTCATTTCGATTACCGATGGCCAGATCTTCCTTGAAACCGACCTGTTCTTCCAGGGCATCCGCCCGGCGGTGAACGTCGGCCTGTCGGTGTCGCGCGTGGGTTCCTCGGCGCAGACCAAGGCAACGAAGAAGGTCGCCGGCAAGATCAAGGGCGAGCTCGCGCAGTACCGCGAAATGGCGGCGTTCGCGCAGTTCGGAAGCGACCTCGATGCTACCACCCAGCGGCTGCTCAACCGCGGCGCGCGCCTGACCGAGCTTCTGAAGCAGCCGCAGTTCTCGCCGCTGAAGATGGAAGAGCAGGTCTGCGTGATCTGGGCCGGCACCAACGGCTTCCTCGATCCGCTGCCGCTCAACAAGGTGAAGGCGTTCGAGGACGGCCTGCTGTCGCTCCTGCGCGGCAAGCATGTCGACCTTCTCAACGCCATCCGCGACAGCCGCGATCTCTCCGACGACAGCGCCGCCAAGCTGAAGTCGGCGGTCGAAGGTTTCGCGAAGTCGTTTGCTTGAACAATGGCGGCGCCCGGCAAGTCCGGGCGCGCCGACTAGAGAGGCTTGCGGCCCGATCGCGCGTCGGATCGCCGGGGTGAACGAAAAATGGCGTCACTGAAAGACATGCGGGTCCGCATCGCCTCCACCAAGGCGACGCAGAAGATCACGAAGGCCATGCAGATGGTGGCCGCGTCGAAACTGCGCCGTGCGCAGACCGCTGCCGAAGCTGCCCGGCCCTATGCCGAGAAGATGGATGCGGTGATCTCCAATATCGCCAGCGCCGCGGCGGGCTCGCCCGGCGCGCCGGCTCTTTTGGCCGGCACCGGCAAGGACCAGGTGCATTTGCTTCTTGTCTGCACCGGCGAGCGTGGCCTGTCGGGTGCCTTCAATTCCTCGATCGTGCGCCTGGCGCGCGAGCGCGCGCAGACCTTGATGACCCAGGGCAAGGAAGTGAAATTCTTCTGTGTGGGCCGCAAGGGCTACGAGCAGCTCCGCCGCCTGTTCGACAAGCAGATCATCGAGCACCTGGACCTGCGCGCGGTGCGCCAGCTCGGATTCGTCAATGCCGAGGAAATCGCGCAAAAGGTGATCGCCCGCTTCGAGGCCGGCGAGTTCGACGTCTGCACGCTGTTCTATTCGCGCTTCCAGTCGGTCATCGCGCAGGTCCCGACGGCACAGCAGATCATTCCGCTGGAAGTCGAGATGCCGGACGGCAAGGCGCAGTCCTCGACCTCTTACGAATACGAGCCGGAGGAAGACGAGATTCTCACCGGCCTGCTGCCGCGGAATCTCGCCGTGCAGATTTTCCGCGCGCTGCTCGAGAACAACGCTTCGTTCTATGGCGCGCAGATGAGCGCGATGGACAACGCCACCCGCAACGCCGGCGACATGATCCGCAAGCAGACCCTGGTCTACAACCGCACCCGTCAGGCGATGATCACGAAGGAACTGATCGAGATCATCTCCGGCGCCGAGGCGGTCTGAGGGAGGACGCGATGGCCTACCACACGTCGGCAACTACCAAGGGCGGACGCAACGGCCGCGCCGAGCTCGACACGCACGGACTGGCGCTTGCCATGGCGCTGCCGAAGGATCTCGGCGGCGCCGGCGACGGCCACAATCCCGAGCAGCTGTTCGCCATCGGCTATTCGGCCTGCTTCGGCCAGGCCATCCTTGCGCTCGCCAAGAAGCACGACGTCGACGGCCAGGCCGCGAAGGTCACCGCCGACGTAACGCTCAACACCGACGCCGGCTTCTCGCTCGCCGTCGAGCTGAAGGTTTCCGTTCCCGGCGCCGACAAGGCCAAGGTCCAGGCGCTGATGGAAGAAGCTCACACCATTTGCCCGTACTCGAAGGCAACCAAAGGCAATATCCCGGTCAAGCTGACCGTGGTCTAGCGCATGATCATGCGCAAAATATAAAGTTCGGTCCGAAGGAGACAGTTGAATGGCTACAGCAGCCAACCAGATCGGTCGCGTCACCCAGGTGATGGGCGCCGTCGTCGACGTTCAGTTTGAAGGCCACCTGCCGGCGATCTTGAATTCGCTGGAAACCAGGAACGGCAACAACCGCCTCGTGCTCGAGGTTGCCCAGCATCTCGGTGAATCCACCGTCCGCACCATCGCGATGGATGCGACGGAAGGTCTGGTCCGCGGCCAGGAAGTGACCGACACCGGCGAGCCGATCGAGGTGCCGGTCGGAGAGGGCACACTCGGCCGCATCATGAACGTGATCGGCGAACCCGTGGACGAGGCCGGCCCGATCAAGTCCGACGGCAAGCGGGCCATCCACCAGCCCGCGCCGGAATATATCGAGCAATCGACCGAGGCCGAAATTCTCGTTACCGGGATCAAGGTCGTGGATCTGCTCGCGCCTTACGCCAAGGGCGGCAAGGTCGGCCTGTTCGGCGGCGCCGGCGTCGGCAAGACCGTGCTGATTCAGGAGTTGATCAACAACGTCGCCAAGGCGCACGGCGGTTACTCCGTGTTCGCTGGCGTCGGCGAGCGTACGCGTGAAGGCAACGACCTCTATCACGAGTTCATCGAATCCAAGGTCAACGCCGATCCGCACAAGCCCGATCCGAGCGTGAAGTCGAAATGTGCGCTGGTGTTCGGCCAGATGAACGAGCCGCCGGGCGCCCGCGCGCGCGTTGGCCTGACCGGCCTGACGGTCGCCGAGTATTTCCGCGACCAGGGCCAGGACGTGCTGTTCTTCGTCGACAACATCTTCCGCTTCACGCAGGCCGGCTCGGAAGTGTCGGCCCTGCTCGGCCGCATCCCGTCGGCGGTGGGTTACCAGCCGACGCTCGCGACCGACATGGGCGCGCTGCAGGAGCGCATCACCACCACGACCAAGGGCTCGATCACTTCGGTGCAGGCGATCTACGTGCCGGCCGACGACTTGACCGACCCGGCGCCGGCCACCTCGTTCGCGCATTTGGACGCCACCACCGTGTTGTCGCGCGCGATCTCGGAAAAGGGCATCTATCCGGCGGTCGACCCGCTCGACTCCACCTCGCGCATGCTCTCGGCGCTGGTCGTCGGCGAAGAGCATTACAACACCGCGCGCATGGTCCAGCAGATCCTGCAGCGCTACAAATCGCTGCAGGACATCATCGCCATTCTCGGCATGGACGAACTGTCCGAAGAGGACAAGCTGACGGTGGCGCGCGCCCGCAAGATCGAGCGCTTCCTGTCACAGCCGTTCCACGTCGCCGAGGTCTTCACCGGTTCGCCCGGCAAGTTCGTCGACCTCGCCGACACCATCAAGGGCTTCCGCGGCCTTTGCGAAGGCAAGTATGACAACCTGCCGGAAGCCGCGTTCTACATGGTCGGCACCATCGAAGAGGCGGTCGAGAAGGGCAAGAAGCTCGCAGCCGAAGCGGCGTAAGCTGGCGAACAGCGAATAGGGAGTGGCGAATAGGGGAACAATGACGAGCGCACTCGCCATTCGCTATTCGCCTCTCACCAAGCGTAATCATCGAAATCACGGGCTCCACGATGGCCACCTTCCACTTCGATCTCGTCTCGCCGGAAAAACTCGCCTTCTCCGGCGAAGTCGATCAGGTCGACATTCCCGGCGCCGAAGGTGATTTCGGCGTGCTGGCGGGACACGCGCCCGTGGTCGCCGCGATCCGGCCGGGCATCCTTACGGTCACTGCCGGCGGCTCGAAGCAGAAGATCATCGTGCTTGGCGGGCTTGCCGAGGTCTCCGAGAAGGGGCTCACGGTGCTCGCCGACGTCGCGACCTCGATCGACGAACTCGACCGGGCCAGGTTCGCAGCCACGATCAACGAGATGCAGGAGAAGCTCTCCGAGAAGGACGGCTTCGAGTTCGACCGCGAAATCGAGCGGCTGGATCATTTCAAGAGCATTCAGCACCAGCTCGAATCGACCGCGATGCACTGACGCGGCACGCGGGCCGCTCTTTTCGAAAAATTCAATGAATTCAGCGCGCGCCGTCCGGCGGGCGTCGAACGCGGTTGCACCTTTGCGCCCGAGACGGCATTCTCGCACCCGCAAATCGTGGTCCGGGGCTGGTCTTCATGAAACGCAAGATCGCGGCGATCTTCGCAGCCGATATTGCCGGCTATTCCAGGCTTGTCGCGGAGGACGAAGAGGAGACGCTGCGGCGTCTCGCTTCCTACCGGGCCGTCACCGACGACTTCATCGCCAAGGCAGGCGGGCGGATATTCAATACCGCCGGTGATGCGGTGCTCGCCGAATTTCCGAGCGCCGTCGAAGCGGTTCGCTGCGCCATCGACATCCAGGAGTCCTTGCGGACGCGCAACATGGCCTATCCGCCGAGCCGGCAGATGGCTTTTCGTATCGGCATCACCATCGGCGATGTGGTCGAGCGCGACGGCGACCTGCTCGGCGACGGCGTCAATATCGCTGCCCGGCTGGAGGGGCTCGCGGAAGTGGGCGGCATCTGCGTCTCGCGCGCGGTGCATGAACAGGTCGTCAACAAGCTCTCGGTCCAGTTCGCCGACATCGGCGCGCAGGAAGTGAAGAACATTCCAACGCCCGTCCATGCCTACATGGTCGCGATGCGACGGGAGGACGGCACCTATTCAACGCCGCAGGTGAAGAAGCCCGCGGCCAAGGCGGCGGCCGCGCCCAACTGGATGTGGCCCGTCGTGGTCGGCGTGGTCTCGGTCGTGGCGATCGTGGTGGCCGGCTTTCCCTATTTCACCAAGCTCGAGATGGCGCCCGCGACGAAAGAGACCGCATCTGCCAGTAAGGCGGACGCGCCTGTGGCTTTGCCCTCGTTGGCGCCGACCCCGCCGCCGCCAACACAGTCCGCGCCAGCACCGTCCCCTTCGCCGCCGCCTTCAACCAATGAGAAATTCGTAGCCGAGACGGCGCCCTTCGTCGGCGAGCGCGCGCGGTCGGCGCTTGCCAGGGAATACACGCCGGGAGCCGACTTCAAGGCGTTCGCGGTGACTTCCGCCGGCGTGTCCGATTTTGTCGTCGGGCAGCCTAGCGAAGAGGCCGCCAAGGCGGCCGCGGTGGAGCGATGCCAGAAGCGCGCCGACAATATCCAGCCGCAACGCCGCTGCGAAGTCTATGCGGCCGGCAATGTTGTGGTCTACCCGCATGGCCGTCCGCCGATGCCCCCGCAGCCCTGGGTCCGTCACGATCCCGCAACTGAGCGGCCGTTCGCGACCAGGGATATTCCGATGACGCGGGATCAGGGGAAAGCGCGAATCGAAAGCCTTTATCCGCAAGGCCGCAAAACCAAGTCGCTCGCCATCGGCCCCAACGGTCAATTCTTCTTCAATGTTGCGCAGGAGAATGTCGAAGAATCGACGCGACGAAGTCTGGAGAATTGCGGAGCCACGCTCGGCGTTGCCTGCATGACCATCGCGGTCGACGACGTCTTTGTCGTGCCGGTACCATCTCTCATGAAGGCGACCGGCTTCTTTCGTCCGGCCACCAATGCATCGATTGTCGCTGACGCCCGCGACGATGTGGTCCGCCAGCTTGCCGGAGCTACCTCGGGATGGAATGCGGTTGCCGTCGGCGCCGCGGGGCGTCCGGGGCTCGGGCTGAAAGCGGCCTCCGAGCAAAATGCCATCAACGACGCACTCGGCAATTGTGGCAAACGCGACAGCGATTGCCACGTGATCGCGATCGGGCCGTTCGTGGTCGGACCCAATAATTAGAGCATGATCCGGAAAAGTGTGCAGCGGTTTTCCGAAAAGATCGTGCTCAAACAAAAAAAGCAGAGCGGGATGACGATTCGAAGAAGAGTCATCCCGCTCTAGGGCTGCACGAACCTCGCGAAACTTGTGGCCACCGCGCGATAGACCTCGCGCCGGAACGGCACCACGAGATCGGCGACCCGATCGAGCCGTTCCCATCGCCACGCATCGAATTCGGCGGGCTGGCCGTTGCGCGGCGTCAGGGGATCAATCTCTTCGTCGCGTCCGGAAAAGCGCAGCGCGAACCATTTCTGCCGCTGCCCGCGGAACTTTGAGAGCCGGTGCGGCGGGCCGTCATAGGGCGGGAATTCGTAAACGAGCCAATCGGTCTCGCCGAGATAGTCTGCATTCCTGACGCTGGTCTCTTCCCACAATTCGCGGAACGCCGCCGCGCGGTGATCCTCGCCCTCGTCGACGCCGCCCTGCGGCATCTGCCATTCGAGGCCGGGGAAGATGATTTCGGGCCCGTCGTCGCGAAAGCGCCGGCCGATCAGCACGCGGCCGTCCGTGCCGAACAGCGCGATGCCGACATTCGGACGAAGGGGTTTCTGCTCTGACATCAGGACTCTCCGGCGTGCGGGCCGAGTCTATATCAGATGCAGAAGGGAGCGGCGTGATCCCTGTCGCTTTACGCTGTGGCGGAGAATGCCGAGCCGGGCTTGTTGATCTGGACGGCTGTCGATACCGAGGTGGATTCGGATCGCAGCATCGAGATGCCGCCGGTCGAGAAATCGACCACGAACGTGACCTGTGCCGTATGCGTGGCCGAGGAGGTCGCCGATACGCTGCCCGCGTCGGAAGATGCGGTCACGCTGGTCGCGGCCGCCTCGCTTTCGGAGAAGGTGATGTATTCCTTGTTGCCGCGCTGATAGGCCTGCGCGGCCGTGTCCGGCCCGAGATTGCCGAAGCCGGAAAATTCGCCGCTGGTGCCGAAGCGCCGATCGAGGAAGCTGGTGCCGTCCGCTCCGACGATCGCGATCTGGAAGGATCCGTCGCTTGCGCGGCCCACCGCCGAGATGGAATAGCCGTCCGCGCTCAGGCCAGTCGCGAAATTTTTCGCGACCTGGACCGGTTGATAATCCGCAGAATCATCGCTTGTCGACGTGCCGCCGGACAATTGCTCGAAGCCCTTGTTCACGTCCGCCGTGGAGCCATGGCCGGATGACGAGCCGTCCCGCGAAGTTCCATCATGGTTGTTGATGCGATGGGACTCGACAAAGGCCTTGAGCCGGTCCGCGACATCCTGGTCGTTGCTGGCGCGGGCCAGAATGTCCTTCACCTTGTCGGAAAGATCGACGCGCGTCGCGGGATCGCGGCTGTTGCTGGAACCTGCGTCAGAGGTCGCCGCCGGAGCTGCTGGCTCCGAAGGGGAGGACTGGGACGTCCCGTCCGAATTGGCGAGCAGCGCTGCAGCAATGTCGCTGGTGTATGAATTTGCGGGTGCAATCGCGCTCATGACTTAATCCCGGCCGAAACCATCCTGGTTGGGCGCAAGTGTCAGCCGATATCATGAATAAATCGTATGCACCGGAAAAGGTGACCGAACCAAATGCAACCGGGTTACCGGCCGGCGAGCTCGGCAAACTCCTTGACCACCCGCTCATAGACCGGGCGCTTGAACGGCACGATCAGTTCGGGAAGGTTCTTCATCGGCTCCCAGCGCCACTTGATGAATTCCGCCTTGTGGCCGCCGCCGGGGCTCGCGACGTTGATTTCGGCGTCCTTGCCGGTGAAGCGCATCGCGAACCATTTCTGGCGCTGGCCGCGATAGCGGCCCTTCCAGGCACGCCCGGCGACCGTGCGCGGGATGTCGTAGATCAGCCAGTCGCCGACTTCGGCGAGCTTCTCCACCGACCGCACGCTGGTCTCCTCGTAGAGCTCGCGGCGGGCGGCATCCCAGGTGTCTTCGCCGGGATCGACGCCGCCCTGCGGCATCTGCCAGACATGGGAGTCGTCGACATGCTCGATGCCGCCGGCACGGCGGCCGATGAAGACCAGCCCGTCGCTGTTGATCAGCATGATGCCGACGCAGGTGCGATAGGGCAGATCCTCATAACGCGCCATTCCGCCAACGCCTCTTGCGATCATACGGCCTGCGCTCAAAAGGGGCCGCCAAAGGAGCCCGCAAGACGCGGGGAACCCCTGAATATGGAACTCAATCTAGCTCGATTTTGATTTCAGCATCGCCGTTGTCAATGGCACAAGCATGATGCCACGGGCATCGAGCGTCTTGATCCAGGCGCCGATCCGATCGATCGAAATCGGCAGTGCCGACGCCGTGCCGACCGCGAAACCGCGTTCTTTTGCAAGGGCTTCCAGCTTGGCGAGCTGGCGGTCGATTTCCGCGGAGGTCGGTACCGCATCGATCGAGACATCGCCCTTGGCAAAGGGCATGGCCTGGCCGCCGGCGAGTGCGGCCGCGACACTGCGCGGCGCGGAACCGTCATCGAAATAGGACAGTCCCCGCTTGGCCGCTTCGCGAATGATCGGACCCATCGCGGCATCGGTCGCGACGAAGCGCGCGCCCATGAAATTGGCGATGCCTGCGTAACCTTGCAGCCGGCCGAGGTGCCAGAACAACCGGTCGAGATTTTCTTCAGGCCCGAGGGTCGCGAGGAGGGTCTGCGGTCCCGGATCGTTATCGGGATAATCGTAGGGCTCCATCGGAATCTGCAGCAGGATCTCGTGGCGCTGCGCCCGCGCGCGCTCGGCGAGCTTGCCCGGGTCGGCGCCGTAGGGCGTGAACGCGAGCGTCACCGCGCCGGGCAGCTTCATGATCGCTTCGGTCGTCTTCGCCGCACCAACGCCGAGGCCGCCGACGACGATGGAGACCGTCGGCATCTTCGCCGCCTTGGCGCGGTCTGCGTCGGCCGCATAGACGGTGAATGGCTTCAAGTTTTCGGCGGCCATCGGGATCATGCCGTAGCGGGTCTTTTCCAGGAGACGCTGGTCGATGCCCGTCATCATCGCGGGTGCGGCCGCCGCTTCGCTTTCCGTCTTGCCCGGGGCGTTAGCGTCGCCGATCATCACATCCTGGCGCTTGCCGCTCGAACCATCGATGATGGTGACGGTCTTGTGCTCGCCGGGCTCGGCCTGCTTGGGCGCGGCTTTCTCGCCCTGGTCGTGGGCCGCCGGCGTTTTCTCCTCGGCACCCTTCTGCTGGATCGCGACCTGCGCGACCGGCTCGCCGCCAAGCGGATTGTTGTTGAAGAGTGCGAAGCCGATAAAGACAAGCAGGAACAGGGCGAGCAGGCCGGCGAGCGCCTGCATTGCGGTAAACGGAAGCCGTAACCGGCGCTTGCGCCGCTCCGTATTCTGTCCAAGCGGGGCGCTCAGATCGTCGACCGTATCAGCCATCCATCTTCCCGAATCAGCGCCGCCGAAGATACCACGGCGGGCAGGGCCGCGCCGGGGAACCGCCCAACAAAAAGGGCGGCCCGATCGGGCCGCCCTTCGGTCGAAAGCGCTGTTGAATCAATCGGTCAGTTCGCATCCTTGGCGGGCTGCCGGTCCGAAGTCGCCGGCTTGTCGTTGGACGCCTTGTCACCCGCCGCCTTGTCGGCCGCTGATGGCGCCGGCGTAGGAGCCGAGGAGCTCGACTTGATGCCGTGGAGCAGGTCGTCCGCCATCTTGAGCGCCTTGTCGTCCTTGACGTCCGGCGGAACATAGGACTGCGAGCCGGTCTTTTCGTCGCCGTCGTTCTTCAGGTGGCCGCGGAGCGAGGCTTCGCCCTTGGTGTCGGTGCGCGCCTTCAGCTCGTCCGGCACGTCCTGCACGACTTCGATATCCGGCACGATGCCCTTGGCCTGGATCGACTTGCCCGACGGTGTGTAATAGCGCGCGGTGGTGAGACGAAGCGCGCCGTTGCCGCTGCCGAGCGGAATGATGGTCTGCACCGAGCCCTTGCCGAACGAACGGGTGCCCACCAGCGTGGCGCGCTTGTGGTCCTGCAGCGCGCCGGCGACGATTTCCGACGCCGAGGCTGAGCCGCCATTGATCAGCACGATGACCGGTTTGCCCTTGGTCAGGTCGCCCGGATGGGCGGAGCGGCGCTGCGTCTCCTCGGCATTGCGGCCGCGGGTCGACACGATCTCGCCGCGCTCCAGGAAGGAGTCGGAGACGGTCACGGCTTCTTCGAGCAGGCCGCCGGGATTGTTGCGCAGGTCGATGATGAAGCCCTTCAGCTTGTCGCCGATCTGGTTCTGCAGGTTGGCGACCTCTCGCTTCAGGCCTTCGGTGGTTTGCTCGTTGAAGGTGGTGATGCGGATGTAGCCGATGTCGTCGGTCTCGACACGCGCGCGCACCGAACGGACGCGGATGTTGTCGCGCACCAGCGTGACGTCGATCGGGTTGTCAGAGCCCTTGCGGACGATCTTCAGCTTGATCTTGGTGTTGACGGGCCCGCGCATCTTCTCGACGGCCTGGTTCAACGTGAGGCCCTGCACCTGCTCGTCGTCCAGCATGGTGATGATGTCGTTGGCGAGGATGCCGGCCTTCGAAGCCGGCGTATCATCGATCGGCGAGACCACCTTGATCAGGCCGTCCTCCATCGTGACCTCGATGCCGAGACCGCCGAACTCGCCGCGGGTCTGCACCTGCATGTCGCGGAAGCTCTTCGCGTCCATGTAGCTCGAATGCGGATCGAGGCCGGACAGCATGCCGGAGATCGCGGATTCGACGAGCTTGCCGTCGTCGGGCTTCTCGACATAGTCGCTGCGGACACGCTCGAACACGTCGCCGAACAGATTGAGCTGGCGATAGGTGTCGGCGGTCGCGGCGCGCGCGGTCGATCCCATGAACATCGCCCGCGGCTGGGTCATGAGCAGGGTCAATGCCGCACCCGTGGCAGCGCTGAGGAGAACTATTGAAGTCTTGCGCATCATCCGCGAACCTTCTCGCCTTCGTTTGCGGCCCACCATGGGCCTGGATCGATTGGAGTGCCGTCTTTACGGAACTCGACATAGAGCACAGGTTGGCTTGCGTTGGCCGCGAAAATGGAGGCGACCTGCGATGTCGTCCCCATCGTGGCGACCGGTTCCCCCGTAAGCACAAACTGTCCGATGTTTACCGAAATGCGCTCCATCCCGGCGATCAGGACATGATACCCGCCCCCGGCATTGAGGATCAAGAGTTGTCCATAGCTTCGGAAGGGGCCAGCGTAAACAACCCAGCCATCACACGGCGTTGTGACCTGTGCGCCGGGCCGCGTCGCCAAAGAAATGCCTTTTTCTACGCCGCCCGAACCATCGGAACCGCCGAAATCGCGGATTTTCGTGCCATTAACCGGGAATTTAAACAACCCCCTGGCCGAGGCAAAGGCAATCGCCGGGCTGGTACGAGTCGGGTTCTTCAGGAGGGCCGGATCGGCCCGGTTGCCGCTCTGCTGGGCAGCCGCGGCGGCCTTGGCGGCGCTCTTGACGTCCTGCTCCATCTTGCTGATCAGGCCCTGCAGATTGTCGACCTGCTGGGCCAGCGCGACAGCGCGCGTGCCCTCCGTCGCGATGTCCTTTTCGATGTTGGTCTGCTTGCGCTGCCGCTCGTCGATCAGGGCCGCAAGCCGCGTCTGGTCGGTCCGCAATTTATCACGGTCGCCGGCCAGGCGATCGCGCTCGCCGATGATGGTCTTGCGGACTTTGACAAGCCCGCCGAGCTCGGCGGCCAGCGCTTCGGCCCGCGTCCGCAACTCCGGTACGACCGCACCGAGCAGCATCGCGGTACGCAGCGATTGCAGCGCGTCCTCGGGCCGCACCAGAAGCGCCGGCGGGGTACGGCGGCCGGCGCGTTGCAGCGCCGCCAGCACTTCGACGATCTCCGAGCGGTGTGCATCGAGCGAGCCTCGCATCTGCTGCTCGCGCGCGTCGAGGACGCGCAACCGTTCTTCGGTGCCCTCGACGCGCGTCTCGACGTCGCGTACCCGCGTGGCAATGTCGATCAATTGCTGATTGAGCTTGCTGCGATCCTCGCCGATCGCGGCAATCTCCGCCTTGAGCCGGGCCTGTTGCTCGGCCGCGTTCTTCTGCTGCAACCGCGCGGCCTCGAGCTCCTGCTCGCGCTGCTTTAGCGCATCGGGCGAGTTTGCCACACTCTGAGGTGACGCCGCCGGGCCCTGCGCTGCCACGGGCGAGAAAAGCAGGATAGCCGAGAGCGACGCGCAGTAAATGAAACCGCGGCGAACGGTGTTGGAGTACGATGGAAGAGGCCGCGCGTGCTGCATCTTGTCCGAATCGCTGTTCGTCCGGCGCGTCTCACGCGCGATGATAGGGGTGTCCCGCCAGGATCGTTGCAGCCCGATAGAGCTGCTCCAAAAGCATCACACGAACCATCTGATGCGGCCAGGTCGCGGCCCCGAAGGCGACCGTGATCTTTGCCTTGCCGCGCAAATCCGGCGAAAGTCCGTCCGCGCCGCCAATAACGAAAATAGTGTTTGCGACGCCCTGGTCCCGCCACTGGCCGAGCCTGCGGGCAAACGCGGCACTGTCGATATTCTCGCCGCGCTCGTCGAGGCCCACAAGCACGGAGTTTTCCGGGATTGCGGCCGATATCGCGGCGCCTTCTTCGGCGATT
>Ga0207707_10001312_pt1 | contig 23179 bp, 16 predicted proteins | sample KBSC83BmetaG_FD_184336 | JGI IMG/M metagenome (GOLD analysis project Ga0207707, IMG submission 184336) | Corn rhizosphere microbial communities from Kellogg Biological Station, Michigan, USA - KBS C8-3B metaG (SPAdes) (version 2) | ecosystem: Host-associated > Plants > Roots > Rhizosphere ...
CGATCGCTCGGCATCAACGTCAATCTCTGGTGGGGGCTGGTGCTGCTGATCTTTGGTTGTGTGATGCTGACGTTCGCCCTGCGACGGCCAAGTACCTGATCCGGGGAGGATCATGCTCCGCGCGACGTGGATCCTGATCATGGCAGTTGCCGGAGCGAGCACCGCGTGCGCGCACGGCCATGCCGGTGCCGGCGACTCACCGGCAGCCGGCAGCGCCACGCTGAATGTCTCCAATCACTACGGCCAGCCGGTCGAGGTGTTCGTCACCTCGGCGGGCGCATCGTATCGCCTGGGGACGGTGTCACCCGGCATTGACAGCCGGTTCGTCGTGCGGTCCACGATGATCCGCAACGGTCCCGTGGAGTTCGTAGCCGTGCCCGGTGCCGGCGAGGTGCCGGTGCGGTCCGGGGAACTGGTTCTCGCGCCTGGCAATGTGGTGAATTTCAACATTGCGGATCACCTGTCCAACAGCACGACGACGGTCACGCCGTGACGGATGTCGCTCAGCGCGGCGTTGCCGTCAGGAAATGCTCGGCGACGATGGCGGGTTGTTCCACGACGCGCTTCTCCTGCGCGTCCACGGCCAGCCGCATGAACTGTCCCATGCTCCAGACCAGCGGCGTCGCGCTGCCGGTGCCGGAGCCGAACGCGAAATCGCTGTTCCCCGGATTCGGGCGATCCCACACCTGCTCCGGAATCATCCCCCCGGCGTTGGCGAAGTGCAGCATGGCCTGGAGATAAACAGCGGGATCAGCGCCGCGCGCGACTTCATATTCACCCCGTTCACCCGCGAAGATCGGCCAGAGCCGCCCAACGCCTTCTCCCAGCCACGGGCCGCCAAACCACGTTTCGCCGTAGCCATCGTGATTGTAGCGGTGAAAGGCGGGGCCGTTCGGCGTCTGCACCCGGATCGTGGAATCAATGATGACGAGCGAGTTCTCAATGATCGAATCAGTGGCCGGGCGAATGCCCAGGCGCACGAGTTCAATGAATCCCTGATCCACGACGTCGCGCTCATCCCAGGTGCCGCCGCCATTGTGCACGTCCAGCTTGTAGCCATCGTTGGGGTCGCGATTGTCATCGATGCGCAGATAGTAGCCCCGCGCCGCCCGTGCTCCGCCCAGGTGTCCGGTGGTCGTCACCATCCAGCTCTCGAGGTGGGAGGCCCAGTCGTCGGCGGTCTGGAGATAGCGCTGCGCATCGGCGGTCGCGCCGTTCGTCTTCGCGATCGTGGAGGCGCAGACGAGCCCCGCGATCTCCGCCGCAATGGTGGAGGGTGAATAGCCACCCACTTCCTCCCACCGTTCCTGCTGCGTGGCGGGTCCGTGCGCCATCACGTATTCCGCCGCGGGACGGATGTGCTTCTGCCAGGTGGCACTGTCGGTCACACCGAGCTGCCACGCGAGGACGATGGGGTAGGAGTTCTCGTCCATCTGCTGGCCCGGCCAGTAGGGCCTCCCGTCGAGCCAGCTGTTCTGCGGGAAGCTGCCGTCGGGTTTCTGCTGCACGTCGAACAGGTAGCGCAGCGCTCGCGTCGCCGTGGCGCTGTCGCCTGCGACCATCAGCGACGTGGCGGCTTCGTACAGATCGCGCGCCCACACCAGATGATAGCCGCCGACATTCGGCTTGTCCGACGCCACGGCGAGTCCCCAGGGAATGCTCATGGAGGCGATGATGGCGCCGCGGTAGGTCTTGTCTTCGTGCGCACGAACGACCATTGCCGCGAGATCGAATTCCGCCTGATACGCCGGCTGCACGTGGCGCAGACTGCTCAGATAGGTGCTCCAGCCCCTGGCATACGCCGCGCGCGCTGACGCGAAGCCCCGCGCGAGGCTTCCCTGCGCCGCCGTCCGTGCTTCGTCCGTCGACGTGCCGAAGCCCAGCGCCAGCGTGAAGTGCGCTGGTCGTGTGACCTGCGCGACCTGCACGACATTGCCGCTGTCGGCGCGCGCGTAGGTCAACGTGAGCCGGTGATGCAGCAGGAGATCGCGGTATCCGTCGTTCACACCCGCGAATCCGCTCGACATGTGCGTGAATCCGGTGCTCGCCATGAGTGCGGACGCGATGTTGCCTTCCTGCGCCTCGAGTGCTCCGGGTTCGCTGCTCCCCGTGTCGCCGTAGCCTGTGTTTCCCAGCGCCGGGTGATAGAGCACGTAGAGCGCGGCGCCGGCCGGTGCGGTGAAGCGGACGTCCATGAGCAGCGTGTTGCGATCGGGATCGGTGACGTAGGTCTTCGTGATGCTGATGCGACCCGTCGCGTCGCGGCTCGTCTGGCGAAACACCAGCGCGCGCGGATCAACCCGCTCGATGGAATGCCGCATGTCCCGCGATTCGATCAACAGACGCGAGCCATCCTGCACCGCGAATTCCAGCCCGCGCGTGTCGGCCACATCCACGCGCGGGTAGTACACCTCGGTGAGAATCCCGCCGCCCAGCGTGAACCAGACCTTGGACTGAGTCGTGAGCGATGTTCCAATGCCGTCCTTGCTCGCGGGTGTCCATGACGGCAGTTCCCCGGGGCCACCCGGGGCCGTTTGTGCCGGGAGCATCGGTGCACCGGCAAGTACCGCGCAGCACGTGATCAGTGCGAGCTGTTCGCGAACGGTCATGTCAATTCACCTGTCCCATGATTCGAGTCGTGTGACATTCGGTTGGCAGGCTAGCGGGCTGGCGTGAGGTCGAGTACCAGCGCCGTGCGTGCGCCCAGCGCGCCCGACGCCGGCAGGTAGCCGCGTATCTGTCCCTCGCGATCCACCAGCATCGTCGCACCATTGGCGCCCCCCAGCAGATTGCGCGCGACGTAGCGTCCCGGCGCGAGCGCGTAGTGCGCCGAGTTGATCACCACGGGAGCGGCCGGCGCATCACCGAGGTTGGCGATCACCAGCACGGCGTGGTGGGTGGTCGCGCGAAGATATGCGGCGACGTGCGCACCGCCCGCCGTGAGCGGGATGAGTGTGCCGACCGCGAGGGCCTCATTCCGTCTGCGCAGGTGGATGAGCCGGCGATAGAGATTGAGCAGCGAGCTGCTATCCGCATCCTCTGCCGCGACGTTGGTCGTGAGCGAGTCCGCCTGCGGACTTTCCCATTCCGTGCCCGACGTGAAGCCCATGCCGGATTGTGCGGCCCACTGCATGGGCGTCCGCAATCGCGGATCGGGCTTGTCGCCCGTCATGCCGATCTCCTCGCCATAGTACACGAACGGCAGCCCCGGAAGCGTGAGCAGCAGCGTCGCCGCCATCTTCGCCCGCGACAGGTCGCGGCCCAGCTTCGTGAACGAACGGGTGCCGTCGTGATTGCTCAGGAGCGGCGACCATCGCCAGGGCGGCAGGGTGTCCTGCAGCCGGAGAAAACCGGTGAGCAGTCCGGCTGGTCTGCCCGAGCGCACTACCGAGAGCAGCGAGTCCGCCAGCTCGAAGCCGAAGTAGGAGGTGAGCTGGTCCGGATAGTAGGGCATCACGGTGTCAATGTTGCCCCACACCTCGCCCACGGTGTACGCCTGGGGCGCCACCTCCCGCAGGTGCGCCGCGTACTCCCGCAGGAACGCGTGGGTGCCCGCGCACCCCATGAGACAGCGTCCATCTTCGACGAGATAGGGCACCGCGTCCAGGCGGAACCCGTCCACACCCATCGTGCGGAGCCAGAAGTCCGCAATGTGCTTGGCTTCCTCGCGAACCGCCGGCGTGTGGTAATCGAGATCGGGCATCTCGCTGGAGAACACGCCATAGTAGTACTCGTTTCGCACGGGCGAATGGCGCCACGCGTCCTCACCCCAGGGCCCCTTGCCGAGCGGCACCGGTGAAAACCGATACCAGCTGCGATATGGCGAGGCTGTGTCGCGCAGCGCTTCCTGAAAGTGCGGGTGCTGGTTCGAGGTGTGATTCAGCACCATGTCCACCAGCACCGCAATGCCGCGGCGATGCGCCTCGGCGACCAGTCGCTTGAAATCCGCGTTGGTGCCGTACGCGGGTTGCACGCGATAGTAGTCGCTCACGTCGTAGCCGTGATAGCTGGGAGATGCCGTCACCGGCATGAGCCAGATGCAATCGGCGCCCAGGTCACGGGTGCTGGCCGGATTCCCGTCGTTGATATAGTCCAGCTTGTCGATCAGGCCATTGATGTCGCCAATCCCATCGCCATTGCTGTCGTAGAACGAGCGGATGAACACCTCGTAGCACACGCCGCCCGTGGTCCATGAGGGGCCTGTCGTGGCGACTGCCGGGGAGGATGCTGACGGCGAGGCGCGCGGTGGGGCCTGCGATGCCGGCCCGGCGCACGCGGCCACTGCGCCGCACAGTGCGGCCAGTGCGGCCGCCGCTGTGCGCACATGCCGGTTACGGGCGCGTCGCGGCATCGATCGCCATGGCGGAGTTGGCTTCGAGCTGCAGCCGGATCATCCCTGCACTGTCAATGGTCACCGTTGCGCCGGCACATGCGGTTCCACTTCGCCCGCCCGTGAGAATATCGCAGTACATGCCGGGGGCCATCCCCGTGCTCACAGTGGTGTCGAGCGCGGTTGGTTCGTGATTGATCGCGACGAAACCCTTCGCGCCGCGGGAGAACGCGATGGCATTGGCGCCATCATCCCACCAGTGCTCGAGCGGCGCTCCGGCCGTCACCCGGCGGAACGCAACCATACCCGCGATGATAGGATCGCGGTGCTCGCAGACCCACTCGCCCGGCACGGCATCCTCCATGTGCACGACGCACGCTTGCGCGCCGGAACCTCCCGCACCGGGCGGTGGACCCGCATCGCGGCCCGCCTGCGTGCCCCGGTCGAACGCGTAGCTCGACATCACCATCGGATAGCCGTACGGCTGGGCGAGCATCCACACGTTGGCCAGGCGATACGTATCGCCATCGAGATACCAGATGCCGCCCTGTCGCTGCGTGTCGTGGTTCTCGAGGAACACGAGCGCCTTGTCCGATGGCATGAGCCCCCAGGCCTGCTCGGAGAACTGGTTTCCCGGCGGCCCATCGGGGTCGAGCTGCGCGATGGACTGGCCGGTGCTGCCAAGGAACTTGTCCCCGACGCCATGGAAGCGGAATTCCGTGATGTCGAACGCGCCCCCTGATTCGTATGCGATCCCATAATAATCCGCTGCGGTCACCGCTTCGCCCGGACTGTCAATCACCTCGCCGTAGTAATACGGCAGCGGCCGGCCCTCGGACTGCACCGTGCGGTCGACCAGGCCAAGAATGGAGTCGAGCTCCACCGGCTGGATATGCTTGGCCGCATCGATCCGGAATCCCGCCACGCCGAGTCGCGCGAGGGAAACCAGATATCCCGCGATGCGCTCGCGCACGGATGGCAGGCCCGTGTTGAGATCGGCGAGTCCATCCAGTTCACAGTCCTGGACGTTGGCGGCGTTCTGAAAGTCATCCACGGTACAGGGCGTGTGGAAGTCGCTCTGCGCGTAAAGACCGGGATAGTCGTACTTCGTGTAGACCGTCCCGTTGCTCCCCACGCCGGCTCCCGCGCTCATGTGGTTGATCACGGCATCCACGTAGATGTCCACGCCGGCCGAGTGACAGCGCTGCACCATGTCCTGAAACTGCGCCGCCGTGCCGAAACTCGTGCGTGCAATGCTGTAGCTCACGGGTTGATAGTGTTCCCACCACGGGGCGCCACTCAGGACCGCATGCTCCTGCGGTGGCGACACGAGGGCGGCGCGATACCCATCCGGGCCAAGCACGCTCTCGCACTCCGTGGCCACGTCGGTCCAGTTCCACTGGAAGAGCCGCACGGCGACATCGCCGGCCGCCGCGTGTCCCGAGGGACGATAGGTCGGCGAGAGCGCGGGTCGAGTGGCCGGCGGTGGGCTCGTAACGAGGGCTGAAGCGGCCGAACCACACGCCGTCGCAAGGGCGGTGAGGAGCGTCGCGGCCAGGACGGCGACGGTCGCACGCAAGTGGCCGCGTTGCGCAGGACGATCGCCCCGCCGCGGACAGTCCCGCGGCGCGTGCCGCGGGACTGCCCGCTCGATGCTCCGGGCGAGCGAATCGTGATCAGTAGCCTGGATTCTGCGTCAGGTTCGGGTTGGCAACGAGCTCGGACGCCGGCAGCGGATACAGATCGCGGAAGGAATCCGTTGCGACACCGGACTGGGTGCCGCCCTTCCACGACCAGACATAATCGCCGCCGGTGAACTCACCAAAGCGAATGAGATCGGTGCGACGGTGAGCCTCCCACAGCAGTTCCCGGCCGCGCTCATCCAGAATGAAGGGCAGCGTAAGCTGCGCGTCGGTGATGTCGCCGGATGTATTGCCATAGGCGCGCTCACGCAGTGCGTTCACGTAGGCCAGCGCCTGCGCTCTGGTGCCGCCGCCGCCGCGCAGTACCGCTTCCGCGTAGATCAGGTATGCCCCGCCAAGCCGGAATACGGGGAAGTCCGTGTCCACGAACGTTGGATTCGAGCCTGCCTGGCCCGTCGAGGTCACATTGCGGAACTTGGGTGCCGCGATGCCGTCGTTGAAGTTCGGGATGCTGGAAATATCAACCGTCTGACCACTGCTGTAGAAATACGAGGAACGATGGTCACCAGACGCGAACCGTTGATATGCCTCGGGCTTCAACCGCAACCCGTACCATCCCCCGTCGATGCCGTAGGTGCCCGCGTTCATGGTGCCGCCAACTTCGGCGTGGACCAGGAACGTCACGCCGCCGTACGTCTGCGTCCGGGTTCCATCCTGCGTGATGGCGAAGATGATTTCGGGCGACGTATTGTTGTCGGCCATGAACATGTGCTGATAGTTGGGATCCAGACTGTACGCTCCCGAGTTGATCACCGCTTCCGCTGACGTGAGGGCGTCGGCGTAGTCCGGCGTGCCGGTGTAGACGCCGGCGTTCAGATACAGCTCGGCAAGCAGCATGTCCGCCGCGGGTCCGGTGGCGCGCCCGTAGGTGTCGGGGCCGGGTTGGGGAAGGTCGCCCCGGATGGCCGTGAGTTCGCTCACGATGTAGTTGTAGACATCCGTGCGCGTGGACTGCTTGGGCGGGGTGGATCCCACGGGATCATTCTCGGTGACGAGTGGAATGTTTCCGAAGAAGTCGATCCCGTGCCAGTAGCTCAACGCGCGCAGGAATCGGGCTTCCGCGCGATACGTCTGGATCTGCGCCTTCAGCTCATCACTTACCCCGCGCGCGGCCAGCTTGTCATCCGTGGTCTGCCGCAGGAACTCGTTCACCATGCTCACCTGGAAGTAGATCCGGTAGTACATGGAGACGACGAACGTGTTCGATGCGGCCCAGAGCTGCGTGTTCATCTCCGGCAACCCCACGTCGTTCCAGGCAATCACCGCCTCATCGGTAGGCAACTCCTGCGCCTCCCAGAGCAACCGCAGATACTGGGAGAATCCCTCGTCGATGCCCTGAATATCGGGCTGGCCGGCGGGGCCCTGCTGACCGCTTACCGCAAGACCGGCGTAGATCTTCGCCAGGAATTCCACGTAGGAATTCGGATCGTTGAAGATATTGGTCTCGGTGATGGTGCTCGTCGGCTCCACAGTCGTGTCCGTGCAGGCCATGAGGCCCAGGGTCACGAACGCGGCGGCCAGTCCGAGCGCCTTCCACTTATGGGATGTCATGACTCCGTCCTGTTTGGAGTAGTCGTATGCATGATGGTCGGCTCAGAACTGGACGCTCAGTCCCAGCGTCACGGTACGGGAGCGTGGATAGATGTTGTTGTCGAGGCCGTTCAGTCCGGCGGTTGGATCCACACCATCGTATCCGGTGAGCGTGAATGCATTCTGCATCGTGAGCGAGAGGCGCATCGGCTGGTTGTCGTACTTGAATCCGTAGCCCAGCGTCACGTTGTCGAGACGCAGGAAGGCCGCCTTCTCCACGTAGTAGTCCGACAGGTATTGCGGAGTCGTGAAGCCTGTCTGCAGCACGGACGTGCTCAGGTTGTACGGTGAGCCGCGCTGCAGCTCCTGATAACTCCCGAGATTCGACGCCACGTTGTTGTAGACGTAGTTGCCCAGATAGGCGCGCAGCGTGTAACTCAGGTCGAACTTGTTGTACGAGAAGTACGATGACTGCCCGAAAATCCATTTCGGCGCCGGATCGTGGAACGCCCGGCGATCGGCCACGTTGGTAATGCCATCGCCATTGAGATCGGCATAGCTGCCTTCGGTCGGCTTCCCGTTCGCGTACTGCTGCTGATAGACGAAGAACGAGTTGATCGGCTGCCCCGGTTCGAGCACCTGAATGAAAGTGCCGACGCCACCGGAAACCAGTCCGGTAAGAATCTGCTGCGCCGAACCGGCGAACGGGTTGATGCTCGTGAGTTCGTTCGTGTTGTGCGACGCGTTCACGTCGGCGGTCCAGCCCAGCCGGTTCTTGCCGGCGTCAAGGACGCGGGCACTCAGGCTGAACTCCACGCCGTCGTTCTTCATGCTCCCGATGTTGGTCGTCAGGAAATTCGAGAAGTTCGTGCCAGCCGCGATGGGAACGGTGAAGATCAGGTCGCTGGTGTTCTTCCTGTACCAGTCAATAGATCCGCTGAACCGCTGATTGAGGAATCCATAGTCCAGGCCGACGTTCCAGGAGCGCGTCGCCTCCCACTTGATGTCGGGGTCCACCGCGCTGGGCCGGATCGTGTTCACGAACTGGTTGCCGAACTGTACCTGGGCCTGCGAGTTGCCCACGAGAAACGCGGAGTACTGCTGATAGTTGGCGAAGGCCTGGTTCCCCGTCTTGGCCCATGACGCGCGAAGTTTCAGGTCGGAGAGCGCCGAAATGTCGCGCAGGAACGGCTCCTGCGAGATGCGCCAGGCCACGGCGACGGAGGGGAACACGCCCCACGCATTCGCCGGCCCGAAGCGCGAGGAGCCATCGCGGCGGACGCTCGCGGCCACGAGGTACCGGTCATTGAGATTGTAGTTCAGTCGGCCGAAGAAGGAGATCAGCAGGCTGTTCTCGACGTCGAGGAAGTTCGATACGTTCTGCGCGGTCGAAAACCCGTTGGTCTTGAGCAGATCGGTCGAGAGGTTTGTCGCGGTGTACGACGGATACTCGGCGTGCGACTTGGAATACGAATAGCCGGCGGTCACGTTGATCTGGCCGGGTGCCACGTGGAGCGGCGCATCATAATCCAGGTACGTGTCGAGCACCGTGTTCAACTGACTCGGATCCTGGCGGTAGTCGTACCCCTTCTCGCCTGACTTGGTCTCGCTGTGCAGCACGCTCGGCGTGAAGGTTTCCTGAGAGACGCTGGTGGCGTCGTAGCCCAGGTTGACGTTGGCGCTCAGCCCCTCGATGAACGGAAGGTGGTACTGAGCCTGCGCGTTCCCGACGCTGCGATACGTCCGGCCGCCCGACGACGCCAGATTCATGATGGCGACCGGATTGTCCGCGGACTGGATGGAATTCCCGGGCCACTCGTAGAAGCCCGTCGTTGACGTGGGGTCGAAGACCGGCTGGGTGGGCCCCATTTGCACCGCGTTCGACAGCACGCCGCCCGGCGCGAACGCGTCGAGCGAGCGCGACCCCTTGAGGTTGGTGTGGACTTCGAGCCGATCCTTGAGCAACCGCTGGTTGTAGTTCACACCCAGCGACACGCGCTGCGTATTGGTGCCGCGAATGATCCCGTCCTGATTGAGATACCCCACGGCAATCCGGTAGTCGTTGGACTGTCCGGCACCGGAAATCACCACGTTGTGTTCCTGCCCCCATCCCGTGCGATCCACGAGATCGAACCAGTTGGTGTTCGCGTCGCCGAGCTGGCCGACGCTGCCCGGCGCGTACTGCTGCACGGCGTTGCGGAACTGCGTGGCATTCAGCACCTGTGGCAGTCGCGTGACGGAGGAGGCCGCGACGCTGCCGGAATACTGGATGTGCGGTCCACCCGAGCCGGACTTCGTCTTGATCAGCACGACGCCGTTGGCGGCATTGGCGCCGTAGATGGCCGCTGCCGAGGCGTCCTTGAGCACCGTGATGCTCTCGATGTCTTCGGGGTTGAGGAAGTTGAGCGGATCGCGGCCCGCCGAGAGGCCGCCGCCGGAGCCGGCGCTGACCGGCATCCCATCGATCACGTAGAGAGGCTCGCTGCTCGCGTTGACGGACGTCGCGCCCCGGATCCGGATCGAGATGCCACCGCCCGGTTCGTTGTTGTCCACCACCTGCACGCCGGCAACCTTGCTCTGAATGAGCATCTGTGGGCTGATGACCGTTCCGGTGTTGAACTCGCCCGTGTTGACCTGTTTCACGGCGCCAGCGATGTCGCCCGCTCGCTGATGCCCGTAGCCCACGACCACGACCTGCGACAGGCTGATGGCCCGTTGGTTGAGCGCGAAGTCGGCCGTGGCACTGCCGCCGTCGGTGATGGTGACGGCTTGTGTGGCCGGCGCGTAGCCCAGCATGCGGGCGCGCACCGTGTCGGCGCCGGCCGGCACGCCGGAGATGACGTACGCGCCGTCATTCTCCGTGAGCGTCCCCCGGGGACCAATCGTGATGGTGACGCCGGCGAGCGGCTGTTGTGTCGTGCCGTCCGTGACGCGGCCACGGACCGTGCCACCTGGTGACTGAGCGGACAGTGGTGTGATCCAGAGCAGCACCAGGAGCGGACCAAGTGCGGACCGTACGTGTGTCATGCACGTCTCCTGAAGGGTGGGGTTGAGACGCATGGCCAGTGGAGGGAATTCGGCCGGATATGTCCTAACGCTTCGGGGAACCTTTGTCAACATGGCGCGACAAAGCGGGGCAGCTCGCCTGGAGCTGCCCCGCTTTGTCGTGCCCGGTTCGCCTCCTATTCTCCCGCCGCTTCCATCCGCCGCACCGCCACCTCGAGCGGCACGAACGTCACCGCCAGCGACAGCGCCAGCGCGATCCCGAACGAGATGGCCATTGCCGTCGGCTCCCGGGGCGTGCCCAGCGCGCGTGCGCTCAGATAACTGTGCACCGGCCGGGCCTCGAGCAGCACGATGGCGCCGATGAACAGTGCCGAGGCCAGCATGTACACCAGTCCACCGAAGCTCGTGGGAATCTGCGCCGCACTCTCGGCCTCGTACCGCGGATAGACCGCGCCCAGTCCGAGCGCCAGCGCCGCCAGCGCCAGCGTCATGAACGTGATGGTGAAGATCGAGAGCGCGAAGATGAACGCACTCACGCCCAGCAGCGCGTCGGTCACTCCCACGATGGACAGGGCGAGCACCAGCAGCGGCAGCGTCCCGGTCCAGTACTTGGACCACAGCAGTTGGCGCATCGGGAGGGGACTCGATCGCAGCAGCCAGAGCGTGCGGCCCTCCATGCTCACGGCCGGAAAGATGAAGCGGGCGGCGATGGACGCGAGCACGAATCCGGCGAGACCCAGATTCAGGAAGGGGATGACGTTCACCAGGAAGAACGACACGCCGTCGCTCGCCGCGGACGGCAGAAACCGCACATTGAAGACGTAGACGACCACGAGCACGGCCAGCAGAATGAGCTGCGACCATTGCGTCGGATCGCGGAAGAACATCCGGATTTCCTTGAGGATCAGCTCCCGGCGCAGGACGCCGAACGGCATGAATACCGCTTCTCCCGCGCGTGCGAGCAGCCCGCGTTTCGTGACATTTCGTGCGCCCTCCTGTGCCTTGCTGAACGCCGCGGCATAGAGCGCGCGCTGCAAGCCGGCGCCCAGCACGACCAGCGCCGCCGCCGTCGTCCACAGCAGATAGAAGGGCAGCGCGGAGAGCTCACCCGTGAGATAGCCCATGAGTCCGTTCTGCGCCCACTCGCTCGGCAGGTACGGCGAGGTGGGCATGCGCAGCAACGCAATGAAATCCATGAGGGAGCGCATCCCCTCGGGTCGCGCCAGTCGTTCGGGACGCATGAGCCGCAGCAGCAGCACCAGTCCGGCCGCGGACAGGACGGCCACCACGCTGAGCAGATCGCGCGTGCGGCGCGCCGGAAAAACGTGCACGAGCAACAGCGTGAACGCCGTCCCGAGCACCGCCGGGATCACGAAATACGGAATCATCGTGGCGAGCGCCACCAGCGGCCAGAGCAGGCCGCCCTTGTACACGAACCCGTACGCCGCCAGGATCGGCACGCCCATCAGCACGACCATCCAGCTCGAGTGGATGAGCGTTTCGATGAGCCGCGCCCCGTAGTGCGTGAGCCAGTCCACCGGCGCGCATGCGCACATGTCCAGATCCCGCGCCAGAAAAAAGCTCGACAGCGCCGTGATGATGTTCGAAAGCAGCAGAATGGCGAAGAAGCTCAGGAAGATGAGCCCGAGCAGCTTGCCCGCGAGCAGCACGCCGATCTCCGGCGTGCGCTCGAAGTAGCCGAGCACGCGCACGAGCATCACCGTCCCGAACCCCCAGAACAGCACGCCGACCGCAGCGAGCAGCGACCAGTGCCACAGGGACTGCCGGCCAATGGTCCGCGTGCGATTGCGCATGGACTGCAGCTTGGGGCGCAGCAGGTGAAGCAGCGACGCACTCTTCACCGCGCCGTTCGCTCCGCCCTCCCTGTCCGGTGCGCGCGCCGGATCGTCAGGCATTCAGGACCTCCGCCAGCTCCCGCGCCGGATTCTGCCCGGTGAGCCGCAGGAAGAACGACTCCAGCCCCTGCCCGTCGGCCGGCGCCGTGGCGTAGAGCTCATCCAGCGTCCCGCAGGCCCGGATACTGCCGCCCTGAATGATGGCGATCCGGTCGCACACGCTCTCGGCCACCTCCAGCGTGTGCGTGGACATCATGATCGTGTGGCCACGCCGCGTGTACTCGCGAAAGAGATCCTTGAGGATCCGCGCCGCCTTGGGATCGAGCCCCACCATCGGCTCATCCACCACGATGACGTCAGGCTTGTGCAGAAACGCGCTCGCGATGATCAGCTTCTGCCGCATGCCGTGACTGTAGCTCTCCACCAGCTCCTGCTTCCAGTCGCGCAGGTCGAACAGCGCGAGCAGCTCGTCCATGCGCTTCTCGATGACCGGTCCGGACTGGCCATACAGCCCGGACACGAAGCGCAGGAATTCCGCGCCGGTGAGCTTCTCGTAGATGAACGGCCGGTCCGGAATGTAGCCGAGCTTCGCCTTGGCTTCCGCCGGCCGCGCGACGATGTCCGTGCCGTCAATGAGAACGGACCCGCTCGTGGGTCGCAGAATCCCCGCGATCATGCGAAGAGTGGTGGTCTTGCCCGCCCCGTTGGGTCCGAGAAAGCCGAACAGTTCGCCCCGGGGCACCGCGAGGTCGATGGCATTGACCGCGGTGAACGGTCCGTACCGCTTGGTAAGTGCGCTGAGGCGGATCATGGCGTGTTAGTGAGAGGTCCGCTGGACGTGTGCGGGCGACAGCCCTGCGGTGCGATTGGACCAGTTCAGTACGGCAATCTCGTAGGCGGACCGGTGCATGACGAATCCCGGAAGCGGCGCGGCCTGCACCATGCGCCCGCTCTCGTCCACCCATCCGGTGAGCAGGCGCCCGCCGTCCTGCTCGAGGCGCCACGCCCGCACCGTGTCCTGATGCGCCGGGAGCCAGCGCGCGGTCGTGCTGTCCTCGCGCGCGCTGTCCGGCACGACGAAGAGTGACTCGGCGCGGATGTGTACGGTCATGCGGCTCAGTGCCGCGCGGATGGGATCGAAAACCTGATACGTGTAGCTGGCGCCGACTTTCGGCCGGTCGCCGAGCGCGATCGCCAGCGGAACCATGGTCGGCAGGAGCAGCGGCTCGCTCAGGTGCACGCGCTGCGTGTCGGGCGGAACGTCGCCGGAGCGCGTGACCAGGGTGAGCAGGGTGTCTCCGCTCACCGTGCCCCACAGCACGTACGGGCCCACGTCTTCGCCGAGCTGATAGGCAAAGTGCCTGAGCCGCAGCGCGCGCGTGAGTTCCACGGCGGAGCGCGCCGCGACGTGTCGCGCCTCGCTGTCGGAGCCGATGCGCGCAATGACGCGATCGGTGATCGACACGCCAATGGCAGATGTATCGATGGTGGACGTGGCGAAGCCGATCTGGTCGCTTCCGTTGCTGATCTCGTAGTAATTCGCGCCCGGCGCGAGGAAGAGCGCGGCGCGCGCCAGCCGGTCGCGCTGTCCGGTGAAGATGGCACGGTGGGCGAGCACGCCCATCCCGCCCAGCCAGAGTGTCACGATGCCCGCTGCCAGCAGTGCCCGGCGGCTCATGCGGGTGGCGCCGGTGGCGCCGGTGCGCGCAATGCGGTACCGGGGGACACCGCGCCGAATTCGTGAAAAGCGACCGTACGCGACATGTCGGAGGAAGAAAATTCGAGAGAGTACCCGGCATGAGGACGATCAAACCCGTGCTGCGCAAGCCTCGGCATGCGCCCGCTTGTCTTGCCGGTGCACGGCAGTCAGTTTACACAGGCTATGCCCGAAGAGAAGCTCATCGTCCGCGGCGCGCGCGAGCACAATCTCCGCGACATTGATGTCGAAATCCCCCGCGACCGGCTCACCGTGATCACGGGGCTGTCCGGATCCGGCAAATCGTCGCTCGCCTTCGACACCATTTACGCCGAAGGCCAGCGCCGCTATGTCGAGTCGCTCTCCGCGTACGCCCGGCAGTTTCTCGGGCTCATGGAGAAGCCCGACGTGGATGCCATCGAGGGACTCTCGCCCGCGATCTCCATTCAGCAGAAAACGGCAGGCCACAATCCGCGCTCCACGGTCGGGACGGTTACGGAGATCTACGACTATCTGCGACTGCTCTATGCGCGCGCCGGCACGCCGCACTGCCCGAAGTGCGGACGCCCGGTGCAACGACAGAGCGCCGGCCAGATCGCCGACACGATTCTCACGTGGCCCGCGGGCACCCGGCTCGAAATCCTGGCGCCACTCGTGCGGGGGCGGAAGGGGGAATTTCGCGACCTGCTCGAGGGCGCGCGCCGCCAGGGATTCGTCCGCGCCATCGTGGACGGAAAGGTCATCGAGCTCGCGTCGCCGCCCAGGCTGGCGCGCACCACGAATCACAGCATCGCGGTCATCGTGGACCGGCTCGTCGTGCGCACCGAGGATCGTGGCCGCCTCACGGACTCCCTGGAAACCGCGCTCAAGCTGGGCGACGGGCTCGTCGAGGTCGTCCGCCAGGGCGGGGAGGCGCACCCGTCCGGCAGTCACATTTTTTCGGAGCGCTACGGCTGCCCGGAGTGCGGCATCTCGCTACCGGAACTCGAGCCGCGTCAGTTCTCCTTCAACTCGCCCTTCGGCGCGTGTTCCGAGTGCGGGGGGCTCGGCACCCGGCGCGAGCCGAACGAGGCGCTCATGCTGGGCGATCCGCGCATCTCGATTCTCGAGGGGGTCGTGCTTCCCTGGGGGGAGCCCACGGGGCATCTCCGCAAGTCGATCCTGCCCACGCTGGCGAAGCAATACAAGTTCGATCTGAACACTCCATGGGGCGAGCTGCCGCAGCGCGTTCGCGACGTGATCCTGTACGGGACCGGCGGCCGGAAGAGCAGCTTTCACATCGAGCAGGGCTCGTTCAAGGGCGATTATCAGTCGGCCTGGGAAGGTGTGCTCGCCAACGTGCAGCGCCGCTACGACGAGACGTCGTCCGATGCCGTACGCGCGGAGCTGAGCGAGTACATGACAGAGGCGTCCTGCCGCAGCTGCGGCGGCCGCCGGCTCAAGCCGGAGTCGTTGGCTGTCACCATAGGCGAGCGCAACATCGGCGACGTCGTGGAGCTGTCCGTCACCGACGCGCTGCGTTTCGTCGAGGGGCTCGCGCTGCGCGGCAACGGCCGGCCGGGGTTGGATGCCGCCATTGCCGGACCCATTCTGAAGGAAGTGCGCGAGCGGCTCCGCTTCCTTGCGGATGTGGGACTCGACTACCTCACGTTGGGCCGCGCGGCGGAATCACTGTCCGGCGGCGAGGCGCAGCGCATTCGCCTGGCCACGCAAATCGGCTCACGGCTCGTGGGCGTGCTCTACATCCTCGACGAGCCGTCCATTGGCCTGCACCAGCGCGACAACGCGCGGCTGCTTGCCACGCTTCGCCAACTGCGCGATCTCGGGAACACGGTCATCGTCGTGGAGCACGACGAGGAGACCATGCGCGAGGCGGACCATCTGATTGACCTGGGCCCTGGTGCCGGGCGTCACGGGGGTCTCGTGGTGGCTGCCGGCACCGTGGACGAGATCGTTCGCGACGCGGATTCACTCACGGGGAAGTACCTGAGCGGGGCGCTGCGCATCGACATCCCCGCCGAGCGCCGGCCGCGGCTGCCGGGACGCGTGCTGCGCGTGGAGGGTGCACGCGCCCACAACCTCGCGAACCTGGATGTGGACATTCCGCTTGGCCTGTTCGTCGCCGTCACCGGCGTGTCGGGCTCCGGCAAGTCCACGCTGGTGGAGGACGTGCTGCATCAGGCGCTCTCGCGCCACTTCCATCGCGCTCGCGTCATTCCGGGCGAGCACTCCCGCATCCTGGGTCTCGAACACATTGACAAGGTCATTGACATTGACCAGAGTCCGATCGGCCGCACCCCGCGTTCCAATCCCGCCACGTATACCGGTCTCTTCACGCCGATTCGCGAGCTGTTCGCGGAACTGCCCGATGCCAAGATCCGGGGCTATGGACCGGGACGCTTCTCCTTCAATGTGAAGGGTGGCCGCTGCGAGGCGTGCCAGGGCGACGGGCTGGTGAAGATCGAGATGCACTTCCTGCCCGACGTGTACGTACCGTGCGAGGTGTGCAAGGGAAAGCGGTACAACCGCGAGACCCTCGAGGTGCGTTTCCGCGGCGCCAACATCGCAGACGTGCTCGACATGACCGTCGAGGATGCCTGCGCATTCTTCGAGAACCAGCCGCGCGTGCGGCAGAAGCTCGAGACGCTGGTGGACGTGGGGCTCGGCTACATCCACCTGGGACAGAGTGCGACCACGCTGTCCGGCGGCGAGGCACAGCGCGTGAAGCTCGCCACGGAATTGTCCCGGCGCGACACGGGCCGCACGCTGTATATCCTGGATGAGCCGACGACGGGCCTGCACTTCGAGGACGTGCGGCTGCTGCTCCGCGTCCTGCACCGGCTCGTGGACAAGGGCAACACGGTGCTGGTGATCGAGCACAATCTGGACGTGATCAAGACGGCCGACTGGATCATCGACCTGGGTCCCGAAGGCGGCGCGCGCGGCGGCCGCATCGTCGCGGAGGGCACGCCGGAGGAAGTCGCCCGCGCCGAGGGGTCGCACACCGCCCCGTACCTCCGGCGCCTGCTTGGCACGACGCCGGCGAAGGTCTCCGGCGCGGCCTGAGCGCCTCACCGCGCGGCCCGAGCCCCGCTGCCTATTCCCCTGTTCGAGCGGCAGCTATCTTCTCGGGACGCGCTCCGTTGCAGGAGCCGCGTGCGTGCACGAAACCAGCCCCGTCCCGGGGCCGTAGAGACGAGTGGTGAGTGCGCGGCAGATCGTGAGGTCGCGTGGCACAGGCAGTAGAGCGATACAGCAGCACGACTCCTTGCCAGGATGCGTCATGGTTACCAAAGAAGACATCGAGGGATTTCTCGACCGACTCGCCGTTGATGGCGCGAACTACCGGGAAATCGAGGGCGGCATGTGGATCGTGCGCCCGGGCGGCGAGCTGGACGCGGACGTCGTCGTTCACTATTCGCCGCCGGTCGTCCTGCTGCGGCTCAAGGTGATGGACATTCCGCGGGACGAGCGCGCGCTTGCCACGCTGTCGCGCCGCCTGCTTCAGTTGAACGCGAGCGAGCTCGTGCACGGATCGTATGGCATTGAAGGCGACGCGATCGTCCTCACCGAGGCGCTCGAGCTCGAGCACCTCGACTATGACGAATTCCTCGCCGCGTATGAATCGATGACGCTCGCGCTGGCGTCGCATCTCCGCGAGCTCGCCCCGTACCGCGAGGCACAGTAAGCCATGGGTATCTTCGATCGACTCTCATCGCTGATCAAGTCGAACATCAACGATCTCATCTCCTCGGCGGAAAATCCCGAGAAGATGCTCGTGCAGATCATCGCCGACATGCGCTCGCAACTCGCCAAGGCCAAACAGCAGGTGGCCGCCGCGATCGCCGACGAGCGACGTCTGCACGACCAGGTGGACGCGGAGTACAAGGCGGCACAGGACTGGGAGAAACGCGCCGTCCTGGCCGTCCAGGAAGGGCGCGACGATCTCGCCAAGCAGGCGCTGATCCGCTTCAATGAGCACTCCAGCCACGGCCAGCAGCTCGAGGCCACGTGGCAGAATCATCAGGCCGAAACCGAGAAGCTCAAGAACTCGCTGCGCGACCTCAACGACAAGATCGAGGAAGCCAAGCGCAAGAAGAATCTGCTGATCGCGCGGCAGAAGCGGGCCGAAGCGCAAAAGCGCATTCAGGAGACGATGTCGTCGATGTCGGAAACGTCGGCGTTCGAAGCGTTCTCGCGCATGGAGACGCGCATCGAGGACAACGAGCGCCGGCTGCTGGCCAACGCCGAAATCGAAGAGGAATTCACCGGCGACCGGCTGCAGCGCGACTTCAAGGTGCTGGAAAAGGGCGCGAGCGGGGCGAGCGCCGACATGCAGCTCCTGGCGCTCAAGCAGAAGATGGGTATCCTGTCCGCCGGAAATCAGCAGCCGAACAAGCAGCTGGGTGCGGGCGAGGAGACCGTGCACGCGGAAATCGAGGAAGCAACCACAAAGGACGAACCGAAGAAGTGACCGCGGGTCTTGCGATATGACAAGGGTCAGACCCCGAGGATCGGGGTCTGACCCTTCTGAATGTGACCCGCTGCATGTGACCTGTCCGATCCACACCCGAGCCTGAATGTCCTCCCCCCGATATCTGATTCTCGCTGAAGGCCGATTTGGCCCGCTGACATCCAAGACCGCAAATTCGTGCATTCGCTACACGCCCGACAACGTCGTGGGCGTAATCGACTCCGCGCTCGCCGGCAGAACGGCACAGGACGTCCTGGGCTTCGGCGGCGCGATTCCGGTGGTGGCATCCGTCGAGGCCGGTCTTCGCCAGCAGCCGAACGCGCTGCTGATCGGCGTCGCGCCCCAGGGGGGTCAGCTGCCTCCGGAATGGCGCGCCATGGTGCTGGCGGCCATTGATGCCGGTCTCGACATCTGGAGCGGTCTGCACACGTTCATTGGCGACGACGCGGAGTTCGCCGCGCACGCCGCGCGCCGCGGCGTCACCGTTCACGATCTGCGGAAGGCGCCGGCCGATCTGCCGGTGGCCACGGGCCGCGTTCGCGATGTGGAGGCGACCGTGGTCCTCACCGTGGGCACGGACTGCAACATCGGCAAGATGACGGCCGCGCTGCAGGTGCGGGATGCATTGCGCGCGCGCGGGCACGCCGTTCGCTTCGCCGGCACGGGCCAGACCGGCATTCTCATCGAGGGGTGGGGCATCGCCGTCGATTCGGTGATCGCCGACTTCATCGCGGGCGCGACGGAACAGCTCGTGCTCCAGGCCGCCGAGGGCGCCGACATCGTCCTGGTGGAGGGGCAGGGCTCCCTCGTGCATCCGGGATACTCGGGTGTGTCGCTTGGGCTGCTCCACGGCTCGCTGCCCCACGCCATGATCATGTGCGGCCAGCCGTCCCGCACCACCGTGAACAACAATCCATGGGTTCCCATACCTTCACTCCGTGACGCGATCCGGCTGCACGAAACGATCCTCGCCGTGCTGCGCCCCGCGCCGGTGATCGCCGTCTCGCTCAACACGTTCGATCTCCCGGAACAGGCCGCCCGCGATGCCATCGCGCGCGCCTGTGCCGAGACCGGGCTGCCCACGACGGACCCCGTGCGGTTCGATCCCGCGCCGATCGCGGATGCGATCGCGGCGTTTCACGCGGGACGGCACAGCCACACGCCGGGGTGATCCTCGGCCTCCGCCGGCCCGATCGCCCGCCCCCGCATTCTTCCGCTCCCGCCGGCGCGATCGCGATGACGCCAGTACCCGGCCACCGCGACAGATTCACCGCGTCACCATCGTCGCGGAGGATGCATGTTCTCATCGTCAGTGGCGCCGCCGTGTGCTCCGGCGGCGTTCCCGCTTCCGGCATTGCGCATGGATGGCGTGCACAAGGCGTTTCGCGCCGGCATCCCGGGCTGCTCCGCGTGCGTGCGCGTGCTGCACGCGGTGAGCCTTCGGGTCTCACCGGGCGAGGTCATCGCGATCGTCGGCGGTCCAGGCAGTGGCAAGACCACCCTCCTGCGCTGTGCCGCGGGACAGTTGCACCCCGATCGGGGACGCGTCGATCGCTCCATCTCCGATGTGGCCGGTCTCGAACAGGCCTCCGGCCTGCCCGGATCACTGCCCGTGCTCGCCGGCGCAGATGCCATCGGCACACACCGGTCGGCGCGCCTCACCTTGCTCGACGACGTCGAATGGGCGCTTCCGGGGCAGCCTCTTGCGGCGCTCCTCGATCGCGGCGGCGCGGTCCTGTTTTCCGCCAGGCGAGCCGGCATCGCCACCACCCGGGCGCATCGCACCTATGCGCTGGTCTCCGGCGCGCTCGTCCTCCTTCATCGCAAGTATCGCTCGGCGGCACCCGCCATGCGTTCGTCGCCGTCCGCCCGTGCACGCTCCAGCAGTCGTGTCACGTACGACCGCAGTTTGCTCTCGCCCCAGTAGTAGCCCGTTGCCAGTTCCGCGCTCTCCGTGTCGCCCTCGAGGGACGCGTCCAGCAACGCCGCCGCCGCCGCCTCATCGAACCCCGGATCGTCACGCGGCGGCAGATCGAACCGCCGGCGGGGCCGATCCGCTCCGCCGGCGTCCTCGTTCACGAATGCTCGAGACATGCTCCCTCCGTTGACCGTCCCACTCCATGCGCCTAGCTTCACGCCTCCAGGCGCGCGCCCGCAGAAGCGCGGTCTCTCCGACCCCGCGGCATGACTGAATTTCGTCTCTACAACACACTCACCCGCCGCATCGAGCCGTTCGCTCCCGCCGATCACCGAACTGTTCGGATGTACACGTGCGGACCAACGGTGTACAACCCCGCGCACCTCGGGAATTTCCGCACGTTTCTCTTCGAGGACCTCCTCCGCCGCAGTCTGCAGCTGTACGGCTGGGACGTCGTGCAGGTGATGAACCTGACCGACGTGGACGACAAGATCATTGCGCGCGCCAGCGAACGCGGCGTCACCATTGGCGACATCACGCGGCCCGCCACCGAAATCTTTCATCGTGACCGGGAGTTCCTGCGCATCCCGCGCGCCGACGTGTACCCGGCCGCCACGGCGCACATTGCCGAGATGATCGCGCTCGTTGACCAGCTCATGCAGAAGGGGCTGGCCTACCAGGCGGAAGATGGTTCGGTGTACTTCGCCATCGCGCGCTTTCCGGGATACGGCAAGCTCTCCCGGCTGGACACGCGCGACATTCGCGCCGGCGCGCGCGTCGCGGCGGATGACTACAACAAGGAGGACGTGCGCGACTTTGCCCTGTGGAAGGCGGCCAAGCCCGAGGATGAGCGCACCGGCGCGGCCTGGGACTCTCCCTGGGGACGGGGCCGCCCTGGCTGGCATCTCGAATGCTCGGCCATGGCCCGGCGATATCTGGGGGACACACTCGATATTCACGCCGGTGGGGTGGACCTCATCTTTCCGCATCACGAAGACGAAATCGCCCAGTCGGAAGGGTCGAGCGGCGCGCCGCTGTCACGCGTCTGGTGCCACGGCGAGTTCCTGCTCACCGAAGGCGTGAAGATGGCGAAGCGGGTCGGGAATGTGTCCAACGTGCAGGACCTTCGTGCGGCCGGCATCTCGGCCGCGGCGATTCGGCATTTCATGTACTCCGTGCACTATCGCAAGCAGTTGAATCTCACGGAGGAAGGACTGGAGGCGTCGCAGGCGGCCGTGCGGCGTGTCGCGGCGTTCGCCGAGCGACTGATGCGAGCCGACGCCGCACAGGGGACCTCGGCGCTGGCCCTCGCCGCCGACGAGCTCGAGCGCAACGCCCGCGCCGCACTGTTTGATGATCTGAACGCGCCGGAGGCCATGGCGGCGCTGTTCGAGTTCATTCGTGCGGCGAACGCGGAACTGGACCGCACGGGAACCAGCGCGAGTGTGCCCGTCGATGCAGCCGATGCCGCGGAGCGGCAGGGTTTCCTCGTCCGTGCGCGCGACGCGTTCCAAGTGGTGAATGGTGTGCTCGATATCGTGCCCGATGCGCCCGAGCTGGATCGTGCGCTGGACCTCTGGGTGGAGGAGCGCATCCAGGCCCGGCGCGACGCCCGCAGTCGGCGCGATTTTGCGGCGGCGGACGCGATTCGCGGCGAGCTCGAGGAGCGCGGGATCAGCATCGAAGACACGCCCCAGGGAACACGCTGGAAGCGAGTGCGATAGCACGACATACGCCAACTGCGCGGCCTTGACTCTCGATTTTCTGCTGGTTATGCTGCATGTCTCGCGAAAAACGGCCGTGTGCTGACGTAGCTCAATTGGCAGAGCACCTGATTTGTAATCAGGCGGTTGCGAGTTCGATTCTCGCCGTCAGCTCTGGATTGGGCGCGCATTCGTGGCGTTCGGTACCAGCGGCTGGAATTGGGGAGGTGGGGTACCCAAGCGGCCAACGGGAGCAGACTGTAAATCTGCCGGCGAAAGCCTACGAAGGTTCGAATCCTTCCCCCACCATCTGGGAGATGTGATCCGGAAGTTGCGATCGGTTTCACCGGCCCTGAGGAATTCTGCGGGAGTAGCTCAGCTGGTAGAGCGCAAGCCTTCCAAGCTTGATGTCGCGGGTTCGAGCCCCGTCTCCCGCTCGTGGCTGCAGTTCGAGATCATGGGTGCCGGTGAGATCGGTACCTGTTTTTATGCTCGCGTAGCTCAGTTGGTAGAGCACACCCTTGGTAAGGGTGAGGTCATCGGTTCAATCCCGATCGCGAGCTCGTACGGTGTGTGGTCGCTGGTGGCTGGTCGCTGGTCGCTGGTAACGACCACCGACCAGTAACCAGCGACCAGCGACCAGCGACCAGCGACCGTCGTGAATCCAGCAACCAGCAACCAGTAACGAGTAACGAGCCATGGCCAAGGCGAAATTTGAGCGGACGAAGCCGCATGTGAACGTGGGGACGATTGGGCATGTGGATCATGGGAAGACGACGTTGACGGCGGCGATCACGGCGATCCAGGCCAAGAAGGGGATGGCGCAGATGACGGCCTACGATCAGATCGACAAGGCGCCGGAGGAGCGCGAGCGGGGGATCACGATTGCGACGGCGCACGTGGAGTACGAGAGTCCGAAGCGGCACTACGCGCACGTGGACTGTCCGGGGCATGCCGACTACG
>Ga0207707_10001315_pt1 | contig 23124 bp, 17 predicted proteins | sample KBSC83BmetaG_FD_184336 | JGI IMG/M metagenome (GOLD analysis project Ga0207707, IMG submission 184336) | Corn rhizosphere microbial communities from Kellogg Biological Station, Michigan, USA - KBS C8-3B metaG (SPAdes) (version 2) | ecosystem: Host-associated > Plants > Roots > Rhizosphere ...
AAGGGACGGCTGAACATCCCGGTGAGCTACGTCATTCCGGCGAGCGGGACGCCGGTGCTCGTGGACGCGATCGCGATCGTGAAGGGCACGAAGCACGCCGACCTCGCGAAGCAGTTCTACGAGTTCGTGACCACGTCGCAGGCGCTCGAGGCGGCGGCGAACAAGTTCTACCGCATCCCCGCGCGCACGGACATCCCGCTCGACTCGCTGCCGCAGTGGGTGCGCGACGCCAAGACGAAGATCAAGCCGATGCCGCTGGACCGGGATGTGCTCGCGCAGCATCTGGACGAGTGGATGCGCTACTGGGACGCGAACATCCGCAACCGGAACCACTAGTGCCCGGCGCGCCGCGACTGTCCCTCGATGCGCTCACGCGCCGCTTCAGGGACAAGGTCGCGGTGGACGCGCTGTCGCTGGAGATCGGCACGGGCGAGCTGGTGGCGCTCATGGGCGCGAGCGGATCGGGGAAGACGACCACGCTGCGCATGGTGGCGGGGTACGAGCCGCCGGACTCGGGGCGGGTGTGGCTCGAGGGCGTGGACATCACGAATCGCGCGCCGCGCGTGCGCGGATTCGGGATGGTCTTTCAGCACTACGCGCTCTTTCCGCACATGACCGTGGGGGAGAACGTCGCCTTCGGGCTCGAGGCGCGCGGCGTGGCGAAGGCCGATCGCGCCTCGCGCGCCGCCGCGGCGCTCGCGAACGTCGGGCTCGCGGGCGCGAGCCCGCGCGCGATCCAGTCGCTCTCGGGCGGCGAGCAGCAGCGCGTGGCGCTCGCGCGCGCGCTCGTGATCGAGCCCCCGGTGCTGCTGCTCGATGAGCCGCTGTCAAATCTCGACCCGAACCTGCGGCGCACCACGCGCAACGAGCTGCGCGCGATGCTGCGCCGGCTCGGCCTCACCGCGCTCTTCGTGACGCACGATCAGGAGGATGCGTTCGCGGTGGCGGATCGGGTCGCGCTCATGGACAGCGGGAAGCTGCTGCAGGTGGGCGCACCGGAGGAGCTGCACGATAACCCGGCGTCGCGCGCGGTGGCCGACTTCATCGGCCGCGCGACGTTCGTTCCCGGCGCATACGATGGCCGCACGGTGACGGTGCACGTGGCCGGCACCGCGACGACGCTCGCGGCGCGCGCCCCCTCCTCGCTTGGCCAGGCGCGCGAGGTGCTCGCGGTGCTCCGCCCCGACGCGCTGGCCTTCGCGCCGGACGGCAGCGGGTGGGCGGGTGTGGTCACCGACAGGCGCTTCGCGGGCGCGCAGCTCGTCTATCGCGTGCGCGTGGACGACGCGATCGAGGTCGAGCTCCAGAGCACGAATCGCGACGTGCGCGAGGGCGATCGCGTGGCGGTGCGCGTGGTGCGCGAGCCCGTGCCCGTGGTGGCCGTGTGAAGCGCGACGCGCGCGGGTCGTGGCTCCTCGCCGCGCCGGTGCTCGCGCTGCTGCTCTGGTGCGTCGTCTATCCGAACGTCACGATCATCGCCGGGAGCTTCGGCCACGGGCTCGGCTACTGGCGCGAGTTCGCGCACAGCCCGAGCGACCGCGAGGCGCTCGTCACCACGCTGGAGGTCGCCTTCGGGAGCGTGATCGCGGCGACGGCCGTCGGGTTGCCGCTCGCGTTCCTCCTGAGCCGCATCGAGTTTCGCGGCCGCCGATTCCTGCAGGCGGTGGCGACGCTGCCGGCGGCGCTGCCGCCGCTGGTGGGCGTCATCGCGTTCCTGTTTCTGTATGGCGAGAGCGGCGTGGTCACACGGGCCGTTCAGCGGGGGCTCGGCCTGTCCGAGCCGCCGTGGCGGCTCACGGGCGTGTGGGCGATCATCTTCGTCCATGCGTACACGATGTACGTCTACGTCTTTCTCTTCGTCTCGGCCGGGCTGGAGCGGCTGGACGCCACGCTCGACGAGGCGGCCGCGGGGCTCGGCGCGTCCACGCCGTTCCGCCTGCGGCGCGTGACGTTGCCGCTCGTCACTCCCGCGCTCGCGGGGTCGATGCTGCTCGTGTTCATGAGCGCCCTGGGGAGCTTTTCGGCGCCGTACATCTTCGGCGGCGGACTGCGCGTGCTCTCCACGCAGATCGTCGCGTCGAAGCTGAACGGCGCGATGGGGATGGCGTACGCCGAGACGACGGTGCTGGCGATCACCGCGGTGGCGGCGCTCGTGCTGCTGCGCTGGTTCGAGCGCCGGCGCACGTACGCGCTCACGGGGAAGGGGAGCACCACGCGCATCGCGCTGCGCGGCGGCATCGCGCGCGTGGCCCCGCTGCTCGCGGCAGCGCTCGTGTTCGTGCTGATTCTCCCGCACGCGATGATCGTGCTGGTCGCGTTCGCGCGCGACGGCGCGTGGACCACGCAGGTGCTGCCGCCGCACTACACGCTGGAGAACTTCACGCGCCTCACCACCGATCCGCGGCTCTGGATTCCGGTGCGCAACAGCTTCTGGATGGCGGTGCTCGCGACAGTGGCGAACATCATCGTGTGCTTCGTCGCCGCGTATCTCATCGCGCGGCGCCGCTTCCGCGGGCGAGGGCTGCTGCAGCTGCTCGTGGTACTACCGTGGGCAATCCCCGCCACGGCGATCGCGATCGGGCTCGCGTCGACCTTCGACCGCAACGCGCCGGCCGAGCTGCGCATCCTGCTCGTGGGCACCTTCTGGATTCTGCCCCTCGCGTACTTCGTGCGTGGCATTCCGCTCGTGACGTCGGCGGTGGAGGGGTCGCTGCGCCAGATGGATCCGTCGCTCGAGGACGCCGCTCGCGGGCTCGGCGCGAGCTGGTGGCTGGCGATGCGGCGCGTGGTGATCCCGGCGGCGCGGCCGGGGATCGCGGCGGGGGCCACGCTCGCCGGGATCACCGCGGTGGGCGAGTTCGTCGCGTCCATCGTGCTGTACACGCACGCCAACCGGCCGATCTCGATGGAGATCCTGGCGCAGCTGAGAAACCTGTCGTTCGGCACCGCGGCGGCCTACAGCGTGCTGCTCATCCTGCTCGTGCTGATCATCTCGATCGCCGCCCGCATGCTCGGCGGCCGGCCGGAGCGGGTCGAAACGATCCCCACCGCATGAGCGACGGGGCCGCGCGTCCTCGCATCGTGATCATCGGCGGCGGCTTCGCGGGGCTCACCGCCGCGCGCACGCTGCGCACGGCAGACGCCGACATCACGCTGCTCGATCGAACCAACCACCATCTCTTCCAGCCGCTGCTCTACCAGGTGGCGACCGCGGTGCTGTCGCCGAGCGACATCAGCTCGCCGATTCGGTGGCTGCTGCGCAAGCAGAAGAACACGACGGTGCTGATGGCGGAGGTCGATCGCATCGACATCGAGGCGCACGCGGTGATCGCGGACGAGGGACGCGTTCGCGTGGAGTACGACTACCTCGTGATCGCGGCGGGCGCGCGGCACGCGTACTTCGGCCACGACGACTGGGAGCCGTACGCGCCGGGGCTCAAGAGCCTCGAGGACGCGCTCACGGTCCGGCATCGGTTTCTGCGCGCGTTCGAGGAGGCGGAGAAGGCGTCGGACGAGGAGACGCGCGCGGGTTGGCTCCACTTCGTGATCGTGGGTGGCGGGCCGACGGGCGTGGAGCTCGCGGGGATCCTTCCCGACATCGCGCACCATTCAATGCTGCACGACTTCCGGCACTTCGATCCGCGCGACACGCGCATCACCCTGCTCGAGGGCGGGCCGCGCCTGCTCACGGCGTTCGACGAGCGGCTCGCCGCTCGCGCATGCCGCGATCTGGAGGGGCTCGGCGTCACGGTGCGCACGAACGCGATCGTCACGCGCGTGGAGCCGGACGCGGTGTACATCGGCGGCGAGCGCGTGCCGACGCGCACCGTGCTGTGGGCCGCGGGAAACCAGGCGTCGCCGCTCGCGCGGTCGCTCGGCGCGCCGCTCGACCGGCAGGGGCGCGTGGAGGTGCGGCCGGATCTCTCGGTGCCTGGGCACCCGGAGGTCTTCGTCGCGGGCGATCTCGCCGCAACGTTCGAGGACGACGGCACACCGGTGCCGGCGGTGGCGCCGGCGGCGAATCAGATGGGGAAGCGGGCGGCGCGGAACATCCTGCGCCTGCTCGACGATCTGCCCACGGAGCAGTTCCGCTATCGCGACAAGGGGAACCTCGCGACGATCGGCCGCTACCGCGCGATCGCGGAGATCGGGCGGTTCGAGCTCAAGGGGCAGTTCGCGTGGTGGTTCTGGCTGATCGTCCACCTGATGTATCTGGCGACGTTCCGAAACCGCCTGAGCGTGCTGATCGAGTGGGCGTACAGCTACATGACATACCAGCGCGGGTCGCGGATCCTGACGGAGCGGGAAGGGGACGGGGTGTCGGGCGGCGAGGTGGAGACGCGAGCGCCGGTTCTGCAAACGCGGACGCGCGTGTCGTGAGGCGACGCGCCGGACCCTTTTCCGAGCCGGGCGAGATATCTTAGTACTGAGATAATTCGACTTCGCGTCTCACACTGCGCCCGCTCTGCCGCGGCGCTAGTACCGCTGTCCCGGCTCCCGTATCGCGTGCTCGTAGTGCAACGCCCCCGTCGAGTCCATCGGGACGAGCACCCGGTGCTCGTCATCGAAGAGATACGGGACGCGCGTGCGGTCCAGCCGCATGAGCCGCAGATTGTCGGCGCCTCGATCGTACACCGTCCACGCGCGCGCCGCATTCAGGTCCGGTTCGTTGTGAATCAGACTGTCGTGCGAGCTGTGGTTGGGCGCGTACCGGACGAACACCATGATGTGCCTGCCGGGAGCCAGCGTCAGAAGCGCGCGGAAGTCGCTCTGGTAGGCGCGGCGGTCTCCCTTCTTGCCGGCGATGTACGGCGCGGCACGCGTGATGTAGGGGAACAGGATCAACCCGCTCACCAGAATCCCGACGACCGTTCCCGGCCTCACCGGCGGGAGCGTGTGCATCGACCACGCGAGCGTTCGGCCCGAGAGCACGCTCGTGAGCCGCCACCAGCCCATGACCGTGAGCATCGCGAGCACGGGCATGATCTCGACGTAGTACGCTGTCCACTGCGACCCGTGCCCCACGCAGAGATACGCGAGCACGAGCAGGATCGCCGTACCGAATCCCACCCATACGAAGGCGCTCGTGGTGACGAGGGCGAGCACCGCAACGGGGAGAAAGGCGGCGCGCGTCGCCCACATGTTCGCCGCGATCGCGATCGTGCGATCGCGCAGATTCCGCGGCAGCGTCGCCAGCGTGTAGTCGCGATGCAGGATCTTCACGTACTCGTTGAACTGCTGCATGTCCGGATTGAGCGGGCGCAGCGGCTCGAGACCCGTGAGCCCGAATCCCATCACGTCGTCCGGAAAGTAGTATCTCGAGTACAGCCCGTACGGCGCCTGCAGCGGATTCCCCGTCGTCCGCTGGCACCAGATCCCCCACACCGCGAGCGTCGCGCACGCGAGCGCGATCGGCGTCTTGAGATCCCGCCAGCTCCGGCGCCTCGAGATTCGCACCAGCACGATCACCGCGGCCGGCAGCGCGAACACCACCATCGTCACCGGCCGCGTGAGAACCCCCAATCCGATCGAGGCGGCAAGCACGTTGAGCCACACCGTTCGATCATCCTCGATCCATCGTATCAGCGCGTACCATCCGAGCATCCAGAGCGCGCTGGTCGACGACTCCGACATGTACGTCGGTGCGTAGTCGAGCACCGACGTACAGGTGAGCCAGAATAGCCAGCTGAAGATTCCGATCCACGGATTGGTGAGCCGGCGCGCAACCTCGAACACGAGGGCGCCACAGAGCCCCAATAGCAGCACGGGCATCAATCCGGGGAGCCCCAGCCAAATGCCGGGAACGAGCAGCATCGCGTGCCCCGGCGGATACTTCGGAAAGAGCTTCGGCGTCACGAACACGTGGTACTGCTCGAAGAACTCGGGCATCGGCAGCCCGGGGGCCGTCCAATGACCGGTGGCGTAGATCTTCGCCTGCAGCACGATCGCCGCCTCGTCATGGATCACCGGCACCTGATCGAGCCCGCCCCACAGCCAGGCGACGAACACGCTGGTCGCGACGCCCACCACCACCGGCGCCCAGCGCCACGCGAGTGCGCGCGTGGCCCGCGTGCCGAGCCATGACGGCGTGATGAAGCGGCCGAGCAGTGCGGCGAGCAGAATGACCAGAAGCGCTTTCGCGTCGGTCATCGAACGATTGTCGAGATGGTGCCGCGCGCCTGCGGAAGTCTCACCGCTTGCGCGCGAGCACGAGGTACTGGCCGCCGAACGGCAGCGCCGAGAGCATCGTCTCGAGCGGACGGAAGGCGCGAAGCGCGCGCGGGAACAGGAAGAGAAAGTCTGTGTGCACGATCTCGAAGCCCGCGTCGCGCAGGAGCCGGCGCGTCTCCGGCGGCGCGAGCGTGATCGCGTCGGCGTCGAACGGCACGCGGCTCATGATGTAGCGCGTTCCCGGATTCCACGGGTTGTTCTCCCACAGCGCGAAGAGCCCGCCCGGCACGAGCGCCTCGCGCACGTACGCGGCCGACGCGGCGCGCTCTTCGACCGGAATGTGATGGAAGACGCCGTTGCAGAAGGCGAGATCGAACACCGGCCCGATCGGCGCATCCACCAGATCGAACGTCGCGCCCGTGCGCGCGTGCGTGCTGCGCGCCGTGTCCAGCGACGCCACCGACACATCCACCCCGTGCACGAGCTGCGCACCGAGCCCATCGAAGAGATACGGAACGCCCGACCCGGTCCCGCATCCGAAGTCGAGCACCGTGCGCACGGGGTGACCGAGCCGTTCGAGCCGCGCCGCCAGCCAGGTGATGCGCTTCGAGGCGTAGTAGTCCTTCGACTCGCCCGTGAGGGACAGCCCCATCGCCAGCGCCTGGTCGTAGTTCCCCGCGTACGCGTCGAACTCGGCGGTGTAGGTGCTGGCCTGTCGCGTCGCCGGCGTGGTCATCGGCGGCGCATTCCCATGAGGCTCGCGAAGAAGCTCGACAGGATGGTCTGGAAGCCGAGCGCGGTGAGCATGACGCCGGGAATCACCCAGCGCATCGTGTGCTCGTAGTTGAGCGCGCCGAAGTCCGCGCTCGACCACTGGTGCACCGCGCCGCCGAGCAGCCCGAGCCCCACCAGCATGCCGAGCGCGCCCACGGTGAGCCCGCTCTCGAGATTCACCAGGGCGAAGAACCTGTTGAGCCGCGGATCCTCGGGAAGCAACCCCTCCATGATCGCGAACACCTTTGTCATGAGCGCGAACGCGATCGACTGGTAGCCGCAGATGATCGCCAGGCTCGCGAAGAGCAGCGTGTGGACGTCGAACGTCATCTTCCCCAGCGACAGCCGCGGCATGGCGAGCGCGTAGCCCACCACCCCGGCGAAGATCAGCGACAGCCCCGGCATCAGGAACAGCCAGCGCGGGCTGAAGAGCAGGAAGAACCGGAGATGCCGCCACCCATCGCGGAACGTCTTGAGATGCGGCGGATGCGCCGTACGCCCGTCCGGGCTCAGCGTGATCGGAATCTCCGCCGTGCGCGCGCGAAAGAGACTCGCCTTGATGACCATCTCCGACGCGAACTCCATTCCGGTGCAGCGCTGGTCGAGCTCCATCCACATCTCGCGGCTGAACGCGCGCATGCCGCAGTGGATGTCGTGGATGGGCGTGCGGAACCACCAGCGCGCGAGCGCGCTGAACATCGGGTTCCCCCACCAGCGGTGGAGAAATGGCATCGCACCCGGCTTCACCGTGCCGCCGCCTCGCTCGAGCCGGCACCCCTGCACGAGCTGGTAGCCCTCGCGCAGCTTCGCGAGAAAGTTCGGGATCTCCGCCCAGTCGTAGCTGTCGTCCGCATCGCCCATCATCACGTACGTGCCGCGCGCCGCGGTGATGCCGCCCATGAGCGCGGCGCCATAACCGCGCTGCGCCACGGGCACGACGCGAGCGCCGAGCTTGCGCGCGATCTCCTGCGAGCCGTCGGCGCTGCCGTTGTCCGCGATCACGATCTCGGCCGCGATGTGGTGCTCGTCGATCGCGCGTTGCGCCTTCTCGATGCAGGTCGCGATCGTGTCTGCCTCGTTGAGGCACGGCATCACGACCGAGAGCTCGGGGTGCGTCGCCGCCCGGGGCGGCGCGAAGCGCGTGTACGGCGCGGTGGTGGTCGTCATCCCCTGCACTCCTCGAGCGGCATCGCCCGCATGTAGCGCCACAGATAGCCGGCGTAGCTGCGCCGCCACTCGAGCGCCGACGAGCCTGGATGCTCGCGCATCAGACGGTCCGCGTGCGGCAGGTTGTAGTACGGAATGCTCACCCAGAGATGGTGAGCGGCGTGGAAGTTCATGTTCATCGGCGCGACGAACAGCCGCTCGATGCGATTGCTGATGTACGTCACCAGCCGGTGCTCATCCGCCTTCGCGTCCGACTCGGGGTGCGAGTGCTCCACGAAGCTGCGGAGATTGTCGCCCAGGTAGGTGAACACGAACACCGGCAGGAGCCAGAGCACCGGATACGCCCACCATCCGATCGCCCACGACAGCCCGCCGATGAGCACGAGCTGCCACCCGAGCAGGATCGCCATGTCGCGCACGGAGTAGCGCTCCGGCGTCGACGACAGCGGCGTCCCCGGCTCGCCCTGCACCTCGGCGGCGTCCGGCGCAGCGCGCTTTACTCCCGTCGACGGGAAGAACACGTTCTTCACCGACGTGAACACGCTCGAGATGCCCGTGAGGAAGGCGACGACCTCGACGATCTCGGACTTGTTGAAGCACGCGTGGCGGTGCCGGTCGGGGTCGTCCGGCGTGGAGAGATACTGATGGTGGCGTAGATGGTTGCGGTTGTTGATGCGCGTGACCGCGCCGAGCGCGCCGAGAATGAAGACGTCGTTGAACAGATCGTTGCGCTGGCGGTTCGCGAACAGGCGGCGGTGTAGCCCGTCGTGGCCGATGATGAAGAGCGCGTAGTAGCGCGTGCCGATCACGGGGATCGCGAGCGCGACCACCCACCAGCGGGTGAGCGTGGCTACCGCGGCCCACGCACCGACGATCCAGAGCCAGCACCACAGCGTGTCGGCCACCACGCGCGCGGGGCGGAGCGCGCTGAGCGACCGCACCTGCTCCGGGGTCAGGAGGGTGCGGCGGTACGGCTGGTATGGGTCGAATCGCGACGCCGCCGCGCGCGGCGCGGGAGGCGCCTCCGGCGCGGCGGAGTTGGCGAGCTGAAGCGTCATGTCGTTGGGCCCCAAGGATCTACGTGTTAGGACGAGGACGCGCCTCGCGCCGTCACGGTGCCTCGGGCTTCCTCGCCAGCATGAGCACGGCCGAGGTCCGGAACCCCAACGCCCCGCGCAGCTTGTCCCACATCGTGAACGCCGCCAGAAAGGCCAGGCTGCCGATCGGGTCGAACAGCTTCGCGAGCCTCGGATGCGGCGTGCCCGCGTACCGCATCCAGTGGTGCACGGAGTACATCCAGAAGGAGTGGCCGGTCTGATAGATCGTCGCGACCGGCTCCAGCCCGGCATCCTTCAGTTGCCGGGCGAGCGTCGAGGCTGTGTAGAGATTCCAGTGGCGCGGGATGTGGTAGCCGCCCCAGTAGCTGCGGTGGAAGATCCGCTGGTCGTGCGAATCGAGGTTCGGCGTCTCGATCGCGAGCACGCCTCCCGGCGCCATCCACGAGGCGAGCTTGCGGATCACGGGGCCCGGATCGTCCACGTGCTCGATGACGTGGAACATCGTGACCAGATCGAGCGATCCCTCGGGCACGAGCGTCGAATCCTCCACCCGCTCACACGCCACCTGATATCCCGCCTCTCGCAGCGGCGCGAGCACCCGGTCGTCCAGCTCGAGCCCGTAGTCGCGCTCGAGCGGCACGCCCTTCTTGCGCATCACCTCGAGAAAGCGCCCGTCGCCGCACCCCACGTCGAGAAACGAGCGAGGCGCGCGCGGAAGGTGTGAGAGAATCGCGCGCATCTTCGCGACATCGAGCAGCTCCTTCGCCCGCACCGCGACGGGATTGATCTTCGTTCCGTAGTTGTACGCGTAGTACGTGGGCGGATAGATCGTGCCGAGCGTCGAGATCGCGGGGCGCGGATTGAGCCACACGTGCTCGCATGCATCGCACTGGACGAATCGCCACCGGTTGCGCGAGGTCCTGAGCTCGTAGTCGTAGCCCTCCGCGAACGTGTGAAAGCTCGCGGCACCGCACAGCGGGCAGCTCGGGACGTCCTCGGTCGCGATCTCGGGGATCGCGGGGTCGTCGAACTCTGCGGGAAGAACGGCCATCTGCTCGAGCGGCTCGTGAAAGGGGGATCGGCGTGCGGCGGCTGACCGATGGACGAGCACGTCCCCTGCAACGTACCGGCGCTATTTCGCGGCGGTCATCGCCTTGGCCGGGCCATCGATCCCCGGCTCGTGCGTGGCTTCCCTGCCGCTGAATTTTCCGAGCCCCGAGCCAATGGCGATCGTGCTCAGAATGATCGCACCGGAGATCCAGAACGGCGACGCCTCGCCGATGTGATCCGATGCGATCCCCGCGACGAGCGGGTACATCACGCGCGCGATGCCGCCGTACGTCTGCTGCACACCCATGTACAACCCGCGCTCGTGCTCCCCCACCACGCGCGACAGGAGCGCGGTGACGCTCGGGAAATTGAGCGCCGCGCCGAGCGGCACCAGCGCGATCACGATCGCGAACGAGGCCCACGCGAAATGCGCGCTCGCGAGCGGACGCGTGAGCGGCGTGAGCGCCAGCCCGACGGCCAGCGCGAGCGCGCCCAGCCGCGCGGTGCGCACCTCGCCCAGCTTGTCCACCGCGCGGCCGAGCAGGAAGAGGCGGAACAGGATCGCCAGCACCGCGATGTAGCCGTAGAAAAAGCCGATCGTGTTCTCGGTGACGTCGAAGTGCCGGCTCAGAAAGAGCACGATGAGCGCGTTCACGCCGTAGTACGCACCGATTCCCGCGGAATACATCCAGATGAGCCGCGCGTACGGTTTTCGGGCGTCCACCCACGCCACGCGCATCACCGCGTCGATGGGCGCCCGCGCCTTGCGGGTGCGGAGCCGCGCGCTCGCGTCGTGCGACTCGGGGAGATATCTCAGCGCAAAGAGAATGTTCAGCCCGCACAGGATCGCCGCGATGAGCCCCGGCCAGTGCGGCCCGAGGTTGTGCGACACCGACGCGAGCGCGGGCCCGATCGCCACGCCGGCGTTGGTGGCCGACGAGAGCCAGCCCAGCCCGCGCGCGCGATGCTGCGGCGCCACGCTGTCGGCCACGTACGCCTGGATCACCCCGGTGGTGCCGCCCCCCGCACCCTGGATGAGGCGCGAGACCAGCAGCAGCCAGTACGAGTCCGCGAACGCGAACACCGTGTACGCGATCATCGATGCGCCCAGCCCGAACAGGAGCGCCGGCTTCCGTCCGTACTTGTCCGACACCCGCCCCCAGAGCGGCGCGCTCACCAGCTGCATCGCGGAGAACGACGCGATCAGCACCATCACCGCGAAATCGCTCGCGCCGAACCGCTTCGCGTAGAAGGGCAGAAGCGGGATGATCATCAACGCGCCCACCATGTCGAGAAACGCGGTGAACATCAGCACACCGAGCTTCCCGGCATCGCCGGCACGAAGAGCGTCGAGCTGCCTCTGCAAGTAGGACGGCACGCGCGAAAGCTACTCTCTGCCCAGCGCCGCGGGGGGGACGGCCCGTCCCACCACGCCGACGAGCGCCACGATGGTGAGGACGTAAGGAATCATTTGCACGAACTGGCCGGGAATCGCCTGCATCGCCTGCAGCTGGATCTGCAGCGTCTCCGCCGCGGCGAAGAACAGGCAGGCGAGCGCCGCGCGCATCGGGTCCCACCGCCCGAAGATGATCGCCGCCAGCGCAATGAAGCCGCGCCCCGCGCTCATCCCGTCCGTGAATTGGTGCTGGTCGAGCGAGAGATACGTGCCGCCGAGCGCCGCGAGCGCACCCGACAGCGCCACCGCGACGTACCGCACGCGCTTGACCGACACCCCCAGCGTCGCCGCCGCCTCCGGGTGCTCGCCCACCGCCCGCACCCGCAGCCCGAACGGCGTTCGATACAGGAGCCACGCCACCGCGGGCACCGCCACGAGTCCGAGCGGAATGAGCGGGTTGTGCAGGAGCCCGGACACGAGCGCCGTCGTGCTCGTCCCGGCGGAAAATCCCGGCACGCGCGGCGAGTTCGACGAGCTGTCGAACACCAGCTTGAGGAAATAGCGCGTGAGTCCAACCGCGAGCAGGTTGATCGCGATGCCGGACACCACCTGGTCCGCCTTGTACCGGATGGTCGCGACCGCGTGCACCAGCCCGAGCGCCAGCCCGCCCGCCAGTCCGGCGAGCACGCCCACCCACGGGTTTCCGCTCCAGTAGCTGCCGAGCATCGCGCTGAACGCGCCGCCCAGCATGAATCCCTCGAGCGTGAGACTGATGATCCCCGAACGCTCGGCCAGCACCCCGCCGGCGGCCGCGAAGAGGTACGGCACCGCGATCCGCAGCGTCTGCGCGAGAAACGCGAGCACCATGCTCATCGCGCGCGCCGCCTGAGCGTGAGCAGCCGCCGCACCTCGGGCACCGACGCGGCCATCGCGAGGATCACCACGCCCTGCAGCGCGTCCACCATCTGTTTGGGGACGAGCGCGTTGATCGCGAGCCCGCCCTGCGACAGCGTGGCGAAGAAGAGCGCGGCGAGCACCACGCCCAGCGGGTTGCTGCGACCAACCAACGCCACCGCGATGCCGAGGAAGCCCGCGCCCGTGGCGAATCCCTCCTCGTAGTAGTGCTCGTAGCCAAGCACGAAGTTGATGCCGCCGAGTCCGGCCAGCGCGCCGCTCAGCGCGAGCGCGCGGATCCATGTGTTGCCGACGTTCACTCCGCCGCTCTCCGCGGCCTCCGGCTGGAGTCCGACCGCGCGAAGCTCGTAGCCGCGGCTCGTGTGGAACAGGTACCAGCTCGTCGCGGCCGCGGCGACCAGCACGATGAACAGCGACGCGTTCGCCGCCGACCCATGAAACGGCGCCCACCACGCCGAGAGGCGCGGCAGCGCGCCCGCATGGATCGCGTGCGTGTGCACCGTTTCCGGCACGCGCAGCCGGCCGGTGAGGATCCAGCTCAAAAACGCGAGCACGATGAAGTTGAGCATGATCGTCGTGATCACCTCGTGCGCGCCCCATCTGGCGCGCAGCACACCCGGCACGTACCCCACCGCGCCGCCGGCGGCGAACGCGGCCACGGTGCACAGCGGGATCGCGATCAGCCCCGTCGTGCCCGCGGGCAGGGCGAGTCCGACAAGCGCCGCGCCGAGTCCACCAGCCGCGAGCTGCCCCTCCGCGCCGATGTTGAACAGCCCCGCGCGCAGCCCCACCGCTACCGCGAGCCCCGTGCACACGAGCGTCGTGGTCTTGTAGAGCACCTGCGCGAAGCCGTAGGCGTTCCCCCACGTTCCCTCGAGCATGAGCCGATACACCGCGCCGGGAGACTGCCCGACAGCGAGGATCAGCAGATCGCCCGCGACCACCGACACGAGCAGCGCCACCAGCGGCGGCAACAGCGCCTCGGCCACTCGCGCCCGTCGCGCGGGCGCGGGCGCGGGCGATGCGGTCGCTGCGTCGCTCACGCGGCCCCCGTCATAAGTGGTCCGAGCGTTTCCTGGCTCGCCTGTGCGCGCGGGACGATGGAGACGATGCGCCCGCCGTACATCACCGCGACGCGATCGGAGAGCGCGAGCACCTCCGACAGCTCGGCGGAGACGAGCAGGATGGCGGTGCCGGCATCGCGCGCGGCGCGCAACCGCGCGTGGATCTGCTCGATCGCGCCCACGTCGACGCCGCGCGTGGGCTGCGCGGCGACGAGCGCCGCAGTATCGCGCGCGAGCGCGCGCGCGATCACGATCTTCTGCTGGTTGCCACCCGAAAGAGCGCGCGCCGGCAGCTCCGGATCCGACGGCCGGATGTCCGCGCGCTCGATCGCGGCGCGCGCGTCCGCGAGCACGCGTGCGCGGTCGAGCGAGCCGCGGCGGTCGTACTCGCGCTGCCGGCCGAGGATGAGATTGTCGGCGATGGAGAAATCGAGGACGAGGCCGCGGCGGTGGCGGTCCTCGGGGATGTGCGCGAGCCCGAGCGCGTCGCGCTCGCGCACGGAGCGCGCGGTGATGTCGCGATCGCCGAGGCGGATCTCGCCGCTGGTGGCGCGGCGGAGGCCGACGATGGCCTCGATGAGCGCGCTCTGGCCGTTCCCCTCCACGCCGGCGATGCCGAAGATCTCGCCCGGCGCCACGGTGAAGGAGACGTCATCCACCGCGCGCGCGCGCCGCTCGCCGGCGACGACGAGGTGGCGCACCTCGAGCCCGCCCGCGGCCGCGCGCGGGGCGGCCGGCGGCTGCGGCACCGGCGCCTCGGTCATGAGCGCAACATCGCGGCCGACCATCGCGCGCGCGATGGACGCCGGGCTCGCGCCGGCGGTGGGGAATCGCGCCACCGTGCGTCCCGCGCGCATGACGGTGATCATGTCCGAGATCTCCGTCACCTCGTCGAGCTTATGCGTGATGAGGATGATCGTGCCGCCATCGGCGCGCAGCGCGCGGAGCACGCGCCAGAGCTCCTGCACCTCCGGGGGTGAGAGGACCGCGGTGGGCTCGTCGAGAATCAGGATGCGCGCGCCGCGGACGAGCGTCTTGAGAATCTCCACGCGCTGCTGCTCGCCCACGCTCAGGTCGCGCACGCACGCGCGCACGTTCATACGGAATCCGTTTCGATCCGCCGCGGCGGCCACCTCACGGTGGGCGCGCGGCATGTCGATCGACAGGCCGCGCCGCGGCTCGCGCCCGAGGATGACGTTCTCGGTGATCGTGAGCGGCGGCACGAGCATGAAGTGCTGGTGCACCATCCCCACGCTCGCGCGGATCGCCTCCGCCGCGCTCCATCCGGTGACGTCGTGGCCGCTCACCTCCACCGTGCCCGCGTCGGGAGGAAAGAGCCCGGCGAGGATGCGCATGAGCGTCGACTTGCCGGCGCCGTTCTCGCCCACGAGCGCGTGGATCTCACCGGCGGCCACCTCGAGCGATGCGTCGGCGATCGCCTGGCAGTCGCCGAAGCGCTTCGCGATCCCGGTCATGCGCACGATCGGCGCGACGGCGCCCGGGCTCGTCATCGCGTGGACGGCACGGAGATTTTGCCGGCGATGATGTCGGCGCGAATGCGCTCGAGCCGCGCGTGCACGCTGTCGGGGATGAGCGCGCGATTGTGCGCGTCGTAGACGTAGCCCACGCCATTCTCCGCGAGCCCGTACTCCTGCACGCCGCCGTGAAAGGTGCCGTCGCGCACGCGCTTTATCTGGTCGAACACGACCGCGTCGACGCCCTTCACCATGGAGGTGAGCACGTGCCCGGGCGCCTCGCCGTACTGATCCGCGTCGACGCCGATCGCGAGCCTTCCGGTTTGCCGAGCGGCCTCGAACACGCCGAGCCCCGTGGAGCCCGAGGCGTGGAAGATCACGTTCACGCCGGATTGATACTGGCTGAGCGCGAGCTCCTTGCCGCGTCCGGGATTGCGGAATGCCTCGGGGGTGACGCCGGCGTACTGCACGAGCACCGTGCAGTCGGGGCAGACGTACGTGACGCCGGCGCGATAGCCCGCCTCGAACTTGTGGATGAGCGGAATGTCCATCCCGCCCACGAAGCCGACCTTCTTCGAGTTGCCGACGAGCGCGGCGAGCGCGCCCACGAGAAATGATCCCTGCTCCTCACGGAACTTGAGCGCGGCGAGATTCGGCGGTGGCGGCACGATGTTGCCGGCCGCGTCGGTCTTGAGCGCGTAGTCCACGCCGGCGAAGTTCGTGTTCGGGTACTCGTTCGCGAGCGCGGTGAGATCGTCGGTGAAGATGAAGCCGACGCCGATCACGAGCTTCATGTGCTCGGCCGCGAGCAGCCGCAGGCCGGCCTCGCGGTCCGAGCCCTCGCCGGGCTCGATGAAGTGGACGTGCGCGCCGAGCTCGCGCTCCGCGCGCTCGCCGCCTCTGTACGCGCCGTCGTTGAACGACTTGTCGCCGCGACCGCCGACGTCGAAGACGATGCCAATGTCCAGCCCGTTGCCGGCCGCCGCGACGGCCGGTGGGGCGGGGTGGACGAAGAGCAGCGCGATGTGGACGAGGAGGAGCACCCCGACGAAGACGAGCAGCGAGCGCACGCCCACAACATCGCGCGCCGTCCCGGGGCGGGCAAGCGCGCGCCGTGAGGTGGCCGCGCGCTCCTAGCTGCGCATGGTGATCGCGGGATCGATGCGTGACGCGCGAATCGCCGGTATCCAGCAGGCCAGCAACCCGATGCACGACATCATCACGGCGACGCCGATGAAGGTGATCGGATCGTGCGGCGCGACGCCGAACAGCAAGCCGCGAAGAATGCCGGACGCGAGATAGGCGCCGGCAACGCCGAGTGCGAGGCCGATGGCGAGCAGCACGCCACCCTCGCTCAGGATCATCCGCTGCACCCGGCCGCGATCGGCGCCGAGGCTCATGCGAATCCCGATCTCGTTGGTGCGTGCGCTCACGGAGAACGCGAGGACGCCGCCAATGCCCACCGCCGCGATGATGAGCGCGAGTATTCCGAACGAGGAAACGAGGACGGCATTGAGCCTGCGGGGAGACACGCTCTCATCCTTGATCTCGGCCACCGTCATCACGTGCTCGATGGGTGTGCCGGGGGCCATGCGGCGAACGATCTTCGTCACCGCGGAGGTGAGCGACGCCACGTTGCTGTCCGAGCGAACCACGAGTCCGCCGAAGAGCGCCCCCTCCTGAGCGAACGGCTCGTACATGACGGCACGCGGCGGGGTATCCAGCCCACCATCCTGCGTGTTGCCGACGACGCCGACGATCGTGCGCCAGTCGCCGCCGAATGGCGTGAACTTCAGGACCTCGCCGGTCCACGCCACGCGCTTTCCGATTGGATCCTCGTGCGGGAAGAATCTGTCCACGAGCGCCCGATTCACGACGACCACGCGTTGCCTGCCCGGGCCATCGCCATCGCTGAACTCGCGTCCAGCGAGCAGGGGAATTCCCGACGCGCGAAAAAAGCCCGGGCTGGCCGTCCGAAACTCCGCCGTCGGCACTGCCTCACCCGGTTCGAGCGATTTTCCGTCCGCCTTGATTTCGAGCTGCACGATGGAGCTCCGTAGGGGCATCGGGGAGCCGACCGCCGCATCGGTGACGCCGGGCAGAGCGAGGATTTCGCGCTGCATGCGCAGGTACGTCTGCTTGGCCGCGGCGTCTGCCGCCGAGTCGGTGGCGGATGTGAAGTCGAGCAGCTGCACCTCCATCGTGAGCACCGACTCGGTCGTGAGCCCCGTTCGCACGTCCGAAAGCCGAAGCATCGTGCGCGTGAGCAGTCCCGCACCGGCGAGCAGGACCACGGACACGGCGATCTGCGCGATGACGAGCGCGCGCTGGAGGCGCTGCTTTCGCACGTTGCCGCTCGACCTTCGTCCACCGCCCGCGATCACGGAGGCGAACGTGCCCTCCCTGGGCAGGGACGACACGAACGAGAGCAGGAGGGCGAGGGTCAGCGACAGCGCGAGCGTGAAGCCGAGCACCGTGCCGTCGAGACGGATCTCGTTCGCGCGCGGCGAGTAGCGCGCTGCCAGCGAGATCAGAAGGCGCACCCCCGCGATCGCGATGAGCGTGCCGATGGCGGCTCCGGTCAGTGCGAGCACGAGATTCTCCATGAGCAGCAGTCGCCTGAGCCGTCCCACGCCGGCGCCGAGCGCGGCGCGCGTCACGAGCTCGTGTTCCTTCCCGACGCCGCGCATGAGCGTGAGGTTGGCGACGTTCGCCGCGGAGATGATCATGACGAACGCCGCGGCGCCCATGAGCAGCCAGAGCGTCAGTCGCGCGCGCTCGCCGAGCGCGTCCTTGAACGGGATGACCGACACGCGGACGTGCGCCGCCGGATCGTACGCCTCCTTGTTCTCGCGCTGCATGCGCGCATCGACGGTGGAGACCTCGGTGCGCGCCTTCTGAACCGTGGCGCCGGGCGCGAGCCGCGCAACGATCTCCGTCATGCGATGGGTGCGCCCTTCGACCATTTGTGCGCTGAGATGGTGCTCGCTGATGACCATGTTCAGCATCGCATCCACGCGACCCGGGAAGAAGGGCGCCGGCTGCATCACGCCGATCACCGTCACCGGCTTGCCGTCCAGTCGAAGCTGCGTACCGACGACGCGCGGATCTCCGCCGAAACGCTTGAGCCAGAATTCGTGAGAGAGCACGATGACCGGCGGCACGCCGGGGCCATCGTCGCTCGGCCGCGTGAGACGGCCGATCACCGGGGAGAGTCCCATCACCTCGAAGAAGTTGCCGGTGACGAGGCCGACGTCGATGTGAACGGCGTCGCCGTGGTCGCGGAGCGTCAGCGTGAAGGGCGAGTATTCCGCGAGTCCGGCGAAGGCGGGCACGCCCGAGCGAAGGTCGCGCACCTCCGGCACCGAGAAGGCGATGTTCGATCCTCCCGGTCCATCCATGGAGTGCCGCAGGTAAACGAGCCGCGCACCGTCGCGATTGGGCAGCGGTTTGAGCAGGACGCCGCGGACGACGCTGAAGATCGCGGTGTTGGCGCCGATGCCGAGCGCCAACGTAACGACGACGACGGCGGTGAAGGCCGGACTGCGGCGCAGCGTGCGCACGGCGAAACGGAGATCGGCGGTGATGCTTTCGAGCCACGGCACCCCGCGCTGCGCGCGGACCGCTTCCGCGGCGGCCGTGAGGCCGCCCGACGCGATCAGGGCGCGTCGTCGCGCCTCATCGCGATTCATGCCGCGCCGCACGTTCTCGGCGACCTCCATGTCGAGGTGGCTCTCGAGCTCCTCGCGAAGTTCATCATCCGATCGATGCCCCCTGAAAAAGCCGACGATGCGCGCGAGCGCCGCGCGAAGGTGTCTCACAGGGCTTCGCCCTTTTCGCGCGGGGCGAGAAAGGCGGCGATCAGATCGGCTGTCTGGTGCCAGTCGCGCGCCTCGCGTGCGAGCTGCTTCCGGCCCGCCGCCGTGAGCGCATAGTACTTCGCGCGGCGATTGTTCTCGGACGGCCGCCATTCCGCGGTGACGAATCCTTCCTGTTCGAGCTTGACGAGCGCGGGATAGAGCGTGCCGTAATTGAGTGTGAGCCGGTTCCTGCTCGTCTCCTCGATCCGGCGTGCGACGCCGTACCCGTGAAGGGGGCCAAGCACCTCGAGCGTCCTCAGGATCATGAGGGCGAGCGTGCCCTGCTTCACTTCGAGTTTGTCCGCCATGCGTCGTCCTATGGGATTCCCATATCACGATACCGGTGACGGCTGAGTCTCGCAAGTGGGGTCGGTTGCAAGTATTCCAGGCACCTGCGACTGTTCGGCATGAGCGACCTCCTCGCCGCGCGCTCGCAAATGGGTGTGTCGCTGGCGTTCCACATCATCTTCGCCGTCGTGGGCATCGGCATGCCGGCGCTGATGGTGATCGCGGAGTATCGCTGGCACCGGTCGGGCGACGCGGTGTACCTGGAGCTCGCGAAGCGCTGGGCGAAGGGGACGGCGATTCTGTTCGCGGTGGGCGCCGTGTCGGGAACGGTGATCAGCTTCGAGCTCGGGCTGCTCTGGCCGGAGTTCATGCGCCAGGCGGGCGCGATCATCGGGATGCCGTTCTCGCTCGAAGGCTTTGCCTTCTTCACCGAGGCGATCTTCCTCGGCGTCTACCTGTACGGGTGGGAGCGGATCTCGCCGCGCGCGCACATCGCGGCGGGCACGATGGTGGCGCTGAGCGGCGCGCTGTCGGGGATCTTCGTCGTGATCGCGAACGCGTGGATGAACACGCCGCGCGGCTTCGCGCTCGTCGGCGGCCGGTTCACGAACATCGATCCCATCCGGGCGATGATGACGCCGGCGGCGTTTCCGCAGACGCTGCACATGACGCTCGCGGCGTACGCCGCCACGGGATTCGCGGTGGCGGGCATTCACGCGTTCATGCTGCTGCGCGATCCGCGGAACGCCTTTCATCGTCGCGCGCTGGCCGTCGCGCTCATGGTTGGCGCGCCGGCGGCGCTGGTGCAGCCGGTATCCGGCGACATCAGCGCGCGCTACGTCGCGGGGCAGCAGCCGGCAAAGCTCGCGGCGATGGAGGCGCACTTCGTGACGGCGCGGGGCGCACCGCTCGTGGTGGGCGGGGTCCCGAGCGTGACCGAGCGACGCACGAAGTACGCGATCGAGATTCCGCACGGGCTCTCGCTCCTCGCGTTCCACGAGTGGAACGCGGAGGTAAAGGGGCTCGACCGCTTTCCGCGGGACGTGTGGCCGAACGTCGCCGCGGTGCACCTCGCCTTCGACGTCATGGTGGGGCTCGGCACCTTCCTGGCGGTGCTGTCGGCGGTGATCCTGATCTCCGGCTGGCGCAAGCGCGACCTCGCGACGCATCGGTGGCTGCTCACCGCGATCGCCATCGCGTCGCCGATGGGGTTCGTGTGCATCGAGGCCGGGTGGGCTGTCACCGAGCTCGGGCGACAGCCGTGGGTGATCTACGGGATACTCAGGACGAAGGACGCGGTCACGCCGATGCCGGGACTCATCGTGCCGTTCATCTCGTTCACGGTGCTCTACATCTTCCTCGGGGTCATCGTCGCGTATCTGCTCTACCAGCAGGTGCTCAGAAGCCCGCGCGGCGACGATGCGGTTCCGGAGCGGGCGAGGGCCGCGTGATGTTGACGTCCGCGGTGATCATCGCCGGGATCATCATGCTCTCGCTCAACGCGTACGTGCTGCTCGCCGGCGCGGATTTCGGTGGCGGCGTGTGGGACTTTCTCGCGACGGGGCCGCGCCGGCAGGCGCAGCGGGATCTGATCTCCCATGCGCTCGCTCCCATCTGGGAGGCGAATCACGTCTGGCTCATCCTCGTGATCGTGCTGCTGTTCACCTGCTTTCCCCTGGCGTTCTCGACGTTCGCGATCGCGCTCCACATTCCGCTCACACTGATGCTCTTCGGCATCGTGCTGCGCGGCTCGGCGTTCGTGTTCCGCAGCTACGGCAGCGACGAAAACGCAACGCAGGAGCGGTGGGGGCGCGTGTTCGCGATCGCGAGCATCGTCACCCCGGTGTTGCTCGGAATGTGCGTGGGGGCGATCGCGACGGGGAACATCGACCCGGCGATCTTCACGAGCGACTTCGGCGGCTCGTTCGCCGACCAGTTCATCGCGCCGTGGCTCACCACGTTCGGGCTCGGCGTCGGCCTGCTCGCGCTCGCGCTCTTCTCCTTTCTCGCGGCGGTCTACCTCACCATCGAGGCGGAGGGCACGGAGCTCCAGGAAGATTTCCGTGCGCGCGCTCTCTGGGCCGCCGCGGCGGTGTTCGTGATCGCGTTCGGGGTGCTCGGTCTCTCGATGCGAGAGGCACCGATGGTGCGCCGGGCGCTCACGGGCGGCCCCTTTGCGCTGCCGTTCCACATCGTCACCGGTATCGCCGCGCTGACCGCGATCTGGGCGCTCGTCACGCGCCGCTTCCGGCTCGCGCGCGTGGCGGCCGCGGCGCAGGTGACGTTCATCCTCTGGGGATGGGCGGTGGCGCAGTTCCCCTACATTCTGCCGCCGTCGCTCACGATCGACGCGACCGCCGCCCCGCAGCGCACGCTCACCCTCACGCTCTGGGGGCTCGCCGTTGGCGCCTGTGTGCTCTTCCCGTCGCTGTACTACCTGTTCCGGGTGTTCAAGATGGGAGGGCAGAGAGGGTAGGGAAACCGCATTTACCGCAGAGGATCGCAGAGGATCGCAGAGGGAATTTCCTGAAAATTGCAGTCTTCAGGAAGTGTCGTTTTTTCCTCCGCGTCTCTGTGGCACTTACGGCTTGTCGGTAGGGATCGCCGTGCCGCTCGACTCGGCGCTCAGGCGCTTGAGTCCTTCGCGCGCCTCGGTCACGTATCCCTGGAATGCCGGATCGCCATGCTGCCACATGTCGGCGGCGAACGCGTACGCGTCGCGCGCGCGCTGTTTGTCGTTGAGCTTCTCGGCGATCCGTCCACGCAGCAGCTCCGCGTACACGCCAAGCACGTTCTCCATCACGCCCACCTGGTCGAGGACGGCGGCCGCCTCCGCGTATTGGCCACGCGAGTCCAATAGCCGCGCCTCCGCCAGCCAGGCGTATCCGCAGAAATGACAGAGACTGTCGGGGAGCGCGACGAACTGCTGCAGCGCCTGCGCCGTGTCGTGCCGTGCCAGCGTGATGTAGGCGTCGGCGAGACCGATGACGTACGGCGCCGCCTTCACATCGACGGTGGGATGCGGCGCCTTCACCACCGAGTCGGCGAGATGGATGATTCGGCGCAGCATGGTGGTGTCCCCTCGTGATCCCCAGTAACTCACCGCGCACGGCACGCAGGTTCGAGGTTTCATCAACTCGGGCACGATGATGCTGTCCGCCTGGTGCGCCGATATGGCGTCCAGAATTCCCAGCTGACTCACCAGCTCTGCCTGTGGCCCCAACGCCATCGCGGCGCTCGCGTGCCCGTGCGCACTGAGCACCGTCGTGGCGATCACGAGGTAGACCATCGAGTCGGATGGCTGGAGAAAGTGGCCGCGCCTGACTTGCCACATGCGCTCGACGAGCCGAATCGTCGTTTCCGCCGAATCGCCCAATTCCACCCCGCCGATCACCGCGTGCTCGAGCTCCTGATACGATGCGCTGTCGAGCATTCGTCGCGTCTCGTCGGTGCGGGCGACAGCAGGATCGGTGAGACGCGCGAGCAGGCGCATGCCCTCGGCGTCGACGTCGGTGGGGTTCTGCGCGAGATAGCCCGCCAGATAGCGTCGCGCGTTCGCCGTTCCGTAGCGATACGACATCGAAATCGCGTGGATGTATGCGGGGGTGAACGACGAATCGAGTGCGATCGCACGGTCGAAGGAGCGCAGCGTCTCGCGCTCGGGAACGCCCACCTGCCGTCCCCACCCCCAGTGATACTGCGCGTCGCCGAGCGCGAACCACACCAGGGGGTCGGTCGGGTAGCGGCGTACGGCCTCGTGCAGCGTGGCGAACATCTGCCGCTGGACCGCGAACGAGGGCACGTTGGTCCCGGATCCCGCGAGCGTCGCGAACTGGCCGGCGGCGCTCACCAGCAGGCTGTCTCGCGGCGCGAGCCCGCGAGTGAAGCGCGCGCCGCGGAGCAGCA
>Ga0207707_10001317_pt1 | contig 23093 bp, 48 predicted proteins | sample KBSC83BmetaG_FD_184336 | JGI IMG/M metagenome (GOLD analysis project Ga0207707, IMG submission 184336) | Corn rhizosphere microbial communities from Kellogg Biological Station, Michigan, USA - KBS C8-3B metaG (SPAdes) (version 2) | ecosystem: Host-associated > Plants > Roots > Rhizosphere ...
GCACGGACTCCAGTAGGGCACAAGATTTGTCATGAGTGATTCAGCCGGTAGTAGTGAGTGGCCGTCCAGTAGATGAAATCGTACGGAGCGCCGTGTCTGATAATGATCATGCCAACTCCTGGTTGAACAGCGCGTCAGATGAAGCGCCGGCCAGCATTCTCAAGATCCCAGCACGCGCGCTGCACCCGCAGTCGCCAGCCGCGATAGTACAGCCCGGGGCGGATCGAGCCGTCGCGGCGGACCGCGTGATACTGGATTCTGCACAACGTCTGTACTGCGTGCGAAATCCACGTAGTGGGCCGGTACTCGTACTTGAGGCGCAGCGCGCCGTCGCCGTGAGTCGCAAGAATGTTCATGGTGTGCGTCCTGTTTGGTTGAAAACAGTTACTTCCGCTTCGCCTTCCGGGCCTCGACCATCTTCCGATAGTGCTCCGGGGAGCGCGCCTTGCGCTTCCCCTTGGCCGTTCCACCCTTCTTGCCACCCTCGGCCCCGATCCTGGCCATGTAGGCGCTGACGGCCTTGGGAGGCTTACCAGCCATACCGCACATCCGGCTCAGGGGCCTCGCGAGGCGCGTAGAAGTCGGCGATTTCCTGCAGGATCTCCTTGTGCAGCCTGCGGTTCGCATGACCTACGCCGCCCGGGCCAATCGGGAAACGCTCGTGCAGTACCTCATGCCAGGTCTTGTCCTGCGCGATCGCCTGTTTGATGACTTGGCGGAAGGCAGGTAGTGATGTGTTTTCCATGGGAGGCAATATACCAAAGCCGCTTTGCGTATGCAAGCACTATTTCGTAGGCTCAGAAGTAACTGATTCCTGTGGTGGAGCGCGTCTCGCTTGGGACATCTTCTCCATGTAGGCCCGCGCCATCCGGGCGCTACCCGGCATCTTTGTCAGTTCTGCCGTGGGGGTCGCAGCCCCTTCGGCAGTCATAGGGATGGACACCATGCCGGCACGTCGCTGAGGGGGCATACGCTCCGGTACGCGGCAAGCTCTCTGCGCCGCATATTGAGCAGAGTGGTTCACCGCCGGGCCTAAGTGCGCTGTCGATAACCCATTCGTGCTCGTGGCTCACGGTGTACGCTCTGGCTGTGGTGGAGCGCGTCTCGCTTGGGACATCTTCTCCATGTAGGCCCGCGCCATTTCGTCCCAGAACTCGCGGCCAACGCCATCACGAAGCGCCGTCATGATAAAGACGATAGCGTTCCGCATGATCGTGGCTTCCTCCTCGGTCACGGCGTATCCGATTTCGTGGGGGGATGGCGCATATTAGCCAGACGCGCCACAACCTCCTGGGTGCGGCGCAATTCTTCAGCTAGCCAGACGGCGCGCTCCATGGCGGCAGCCGCACACGCGGCATTGCTATCGTTCCAGTCGCCGGGATTCCCGATGGTGAATGCTCCAGCAGAAGCCGCGTAGGCAAGGCGCTTCTGATTGAAGGTGAGCGGTGGACCTGCAAGGCTCATGGAGTGCTCCCTGACACGGTTGGATGTTTCATTACCACTTCAGCCCAAAATCGCGGCGCTTGATCTTTGCCATCCGGCCGTCCTCGTGGTGCCAGACCAGACCCTCAATCACGTTCTCAATCAGCCACGCCTTGAGCCCGTTGAAGGTGCGCGGCGCCAGCGGATAGCTTCTCGCAAGACCGTGAGCCTGTAAGACATGCTCGGTGCGCTGATCCTTGTTGCCTTGGATCTTTGGACCGAGTAGTTCGTAGGTACCGTCTGGCTCGTTGTGAAATGCTTCACGGTGCCAGCGATCATCCGGGCCGTCTCCGACCGGCACCCAACCCACCGTCTTGCCCGTGTTCTCGTCCGTGCCGAGGCTTTCAAAGGCGGGAGGGGCCACGTCACCGGGGCGCAGTTCGCGACGCTTGTAGAGCTTCCCGTCGCGCACGAGACACGAGGTACCATCGTACTTGCGGGTTGCAACACCCTCGCCGTCGCGTACCCACTCGCAGCCTCGCACCCATTCAGGGATTACGAGCGCCGGCTGCTTGCTCATATCACGGACGAAAATCGTAGGGATCTTGTTCACTTTGTCTCCTGAAGCTCTGATGCGCTGAGTGAGCGTATGTCGTACCACTGCGATTGCGTCATCCACGTTCTGGCGTGGCACTTCTCGCAGGCTATGTGCATGATCGGCTCCAGCGCGAGCTGCCGATTCACGCGGAAGTCTGGCACTCCGCCGCGTCCGCTGTTCGATACCCACCGATGATTGCAGCGCTCATCCATTGTCAGATGTCCTTCATGTCATCTCGGCGCTTGGCCTCGGAGCGCTTGCGCCTGGGCCAGTACTTCTCGGACTGCCGGTGAGGGTCACCGGGCTTGGCGTGCCTGCGAAGTTGCTTCGATCGTATGCGGCCGGGTGTAGACTGCCCCATCACGTACTCGATTTCGCACTAGAATCAGTGCTTCGCCAGCGCGACAATAATCACGCCGGCGAATAACATAATGACCAGGGCAAGCACGCCCCAGAAGGGAGCGGTGACCCACCACCAACTCCAGGCAATGACGCCGCACAGCTTCAAGACGATGAAGGCGACCCCCAGGAGTCCCAGGACTCCTACGCCGCCGGAAGAGGACGATGACTCTTTGCTCATGTGTGACTCTCAGCCTCGGTTGATTTGGATGTAAGAGCGCTTCTCGGCCACTCGCGCACCTGGAGGTCGGACGAGAAAGCGCTGAAGTCTTTGAAGTTCGGCCAGTTAGACTGGCTGCCCTGCTTGAAGAAGAACGGCGTGCCGAATGCGGCGCACTGCCGGCGGATCGACCGCGCCCACTGCTCGAGCATCGGCCGAGCTCGCCGGCCGCTCTCACCGCCGACGATGACCCAGTCGAGCGCCTCGAGCCAGTTCTCGTGGATGGCCGGATTGGCGTGCTCGACCCAGCGACCCTCGAACGTGATCTCCTCCATCAGCGGCTCACAGGAGAGGAAGCGGACCGCGGCGGGGATCTCGAGGAGCTTGGGAATGTCGCGATCCGCCTCCTCCTGTGTGACGACGGAGATACCGAGCCAGACGTTGCGAGGCATGGCGGCCTGCCAGAACAGCGGGAGCATGCGCAGGACATTGCCAGGGCGCTTCGTGAGCAGGAGCCAGTCAAGGTGCGGGGTCGCCTCGATCAGCCGCCAGAGCCGCTGGCGCTCCTCGGCAGGGGCGTCCTTATCGAACACGTCGGCCATGGAGGCGCAGAACACGCGCTTACGGACACCAGCCAGAGCAGCCGCCTTGTTCCAGGCGAGAGGCTCAGCCCAATGCTTCGCGCCGAAGGTCCGATACTTGCCGTTGTCCCACAACTCCATGCCAAGCCGGTGCGCCCAGGTGTCGGCATAGCAGTTCACGCAGGCGCCTTTCGGCCCAACGGAGATACGGGTGCAGCCCCACCACGGGTTGAAGGTGGCGTCGGTCCACTCGATTGCGCTGTTCTCAGCCACTGCGTGATTCCTCGCTCTAATCGGTTACCGGACCAACGTACCGAATCCGGAACGTCCGGTACTTGGAGCGGTGATCCTTCTCGCAGTAGCGTCGGAAGGCGGCTTCGCAAAGCTCGCCGGGCAGCATCTCGATGCTGTGCCCGACCGTGCCGCCTTTCCATGAGCCTTTCTCAGGCCCAACCTCTGAACTGAACTCAAGCGATAGGTTGCGGCTCACTCGCGGACGTCTGAAGAGTGAGAGCCAGCGGAAGAGGCCAGTACCGAAGCGCCATTCACGCTCCTCGATGTTCGTCGTCGCGACGATCCGTTGTCCGTCGAAATCCTCGAACTCGAATCGAGCCTTTGGGCAGACGTCCTTCACCGCACTCATCGCCACCCACGAGTTGCCGTCCTCATCGTGCTCGGTGCAGAAATGATTTCCCTGCGTGTCGTACAGGCTGTGTCGCACGTGCCGCCAGTTGCGCCAGGGGAGAAAGAACACCTTGCGCTTGGTCGTCACACTGTCGTGGGTCTGCGGGCCGTAATAGGTGTGCAGATTGCCGTCCGCAAGATAGGCGCCGTACTCGCGCGGGAACACTTCGTCGTACCAATCTCGACCGAGGCGCGCGATCGTCGCCGCGTCCCAAGTCGTCGCGGTATGGCGAATGCGGTAATCAGGCACGACGGGCGGCAGCTCGCAGATGAGCGTGATTCTCCACAGGTGCAGCCGAATGTGGCAGGTGCCTGGCGAGCCGTGGTATGCGCCGCTGTGAAGCACGAACCCGAGGCCCTTGTGGTCGCCTGTCGATAGAGTGAACGGCCACAGATGGCGATCGTTATCTGACCAGCGTCGATTCTTCATGTGTGACTCTCAGTCTCGCGTGATTTCCCGTTCGGTGGTCGTACCCAGCCACAGTTCTTGCAGCAGGTCTCGGTGTGGTTGAACGTTCCGCAGTCACACATCCACGGATCTGGAGGTCCAGCTGCCTTCACAGGTTTGCCGGTCACTGGATCGCAGCCAGCGCGTGTCAGGTCGCACGGATGCGGGTCGCCCATCGGCTGGCCCTCCATGCTCACCGAAGTGGGCAAGTTGGCTTTCAAATTGCGCCTCGCGCACTCGATGTCATGCCATTCGCCATCTGTCTCGGCGCCTTGCGCGCAGCAGATAGGGCCAGCTCTCCGCGCACGCAACTCACGGAGCGCGCCTAGAACGGCTTTTACCTCGGCGTGAGCAATAATTCCGCTTCTCTCTGCGTTGGCTATCAGGCCATCAAGCGTGAAGCCATCAGGCCCGGTAGCCGATTTCGTCTCGACAGGTGTTCTCGCGAGCACTTCCCGCAGTCCGTACAGGATGTCTGACATCCCGTTGTCGTAGCCTCGGTAGTAGCTTCCCGGGTCGGCGCGCGGAGTCGGTGAGATCCGCTTAGACTGCTCCCGCAGGAACGCCTCGCAAGCTGCGCGCAGGTTTGAGGTCTTGTTCACTTCGGTTGCCTCGGCAGTCATGCAGCGATCTCCAGCTGCGCCGGATTGCGGCGCTTGGTCTTGACGTTCGGGTCGTACTCACTGAAGGGTGTCTTGCGCCAGATCCTGCGATTGGCCCACCGCGCGACGTGCGCCAGCTTCTGGAGAGTCCAGTCGTGCATCACCCTGGGCGTTTTCTCCAGCGCGTTGAGCTTCATGTACCGCTGCACATACGGCTCGCCGCCCCACTCAATGATCTCGTGGACGCGCTGCAGGCATTCGGCCATCGGTTCCTTGCCGATCATGCAGTACACCTGAATCTTGCGAGGTGGGACGCCGTGGGAGCGCAGCAGCGCCATCATCTGGCGAACCTGCTCCCGTTCCTTCATCTCGTCGTACCCGAAGCGCCACGGGCCTCGCAGGACTTTCGACCAGCGTTCATACGTGCCACCGTCAAATGTCGAAGGCTCAAACCCGGAGTTAGCGTCGAGCAGCGGGCGCGGCGCCTGGCGCATCCCGCGCGGGCTGTATTTCGCGATGATGTGGTTCTGGTACTCGACCGGGAGCGCCGAGAGGTTGTCGTCACAGAGGATGGGGCGCGGCACGAAGTCTGGGAGCAGGGTGAACTCGCGACCCCATAGCGCTGGCACGATGCAGAAACTGCAGTCCTTCGGACAACCACGGCTGGCGATGGTGGCGTGCGGGTTGTGGCGGGTCACTGCATCGGGAATCTGCTGACCCAGCTCCGCGACATCTTTCAGGAAGCCATTCGGCCGGAACGTGCCGGGACCGCCTGCGAGCACCCTGTAACCTTGCTCTCTATAGCCGATCGCTAAGTCACGGGCCTCCAGCAACCGCCAGGTGAAGGCGACGGAAATGTACGCGATTTGATCTTCGGTCCAATGAGCCAAGCCGTCGACCCAACCAAGGCGGCGATCGCGCGCTACGATAGGTGCGCAATTCTCCTTGGACAGGTTGCTATCTGACACGGAACCTCCTGACTTCATGGAATGCCTTCCATTGCTTGTCCGTGAGCGCTGCTGCGTGATCGAGCACGATCCCGCTGAATGCACGCCCTGCCCAACGGTGATCCGATAGCCAGTCGGGGGAGACAATCTCAAGATCGTCGCGGTTCAGCTTTTCCGCCAGGCTCTTCGGATACGATAGCTGGTGATTCACCCACACGAATACGGCCTTTTCGGGTGCTACCTGCATCTAACGCGTCGTGCTACCGACGCCGCGACCGGGCTGTATGATCTCCTTCTCGGACTTGTTGTCAGACATGGACGACTCCTTTTGTAATAACCCAATGTCTGCCGCAGCCGCCATTGCAGGCCACAGAAGGCATGATAGTTGGCTGCTCAACATTGCCGTCCCACTGCCACATGATTCCGCTCGCCGGCTTCTGCCACAGTGAGAAACGGCATGCGCCTTCATGGCTGTGATCGCACCAAATACGTAGGTGAGCTTTGCCGTCGTGAGTCGGCTCGACCCAAAATGCGCGCTGGTTCGATGTCATGTCGCACCTTTGTCAGAGCGTTGGACGGTGTCTACGTGGACGTGGTGCTGCAGATGGGTGTCGATGTACGACTTCTTCCAGGGGAAGTCCTCAGTCGGCCGAACCGTCGCTTGCCCGAACGCCTCTGCCTTCGTAAACACATGCGCCTGTCTGATGTCGGCTGTATAGCCGTGACGCCCTTGCCGCCACCAAAGCAGGGAGTTTCCAGAAAAACCCTTCACCTGCAGGTAGTAGAGGTCATCATCTGCAGACTTGTTCTCTACCACTGCACGTACCTCCCGCACAGAATGCAACGCTTGCTACCGTGCAGCCCGGAGGTGTCGTTCCACTCTGTATAGCTACCCCACTCGTGCCGGCAACCGTTGTTATCAGTGCGATGACAAGAGCAGGCGCAGAACGGGAACTCGCCTTTCTTGCAGCATGCGCACTCATTTTCTGAAATCGCGTCACGCTGGCTCATACGTCGCCTCGAAGATGTCAGGCTTGCAGGGGTAGTACTCGCCTTTGACACCGCGGATGATCCAATCGCCCACGTTGGCTCGCATGGTGCCTTCCAGCGTCTCAAACTCGAAGCAGCGGGATAGCGAAACCCAGTCTTCGCATCCCGCCTCTATGAACTTACAGACGGCTTCCCATGCAGCCTCGTCGTTCGGGTTCGGGACTTGGATTGCCTGAATCACAACAGGCTTCTTACGGAATGACCGCTCTGTAGGTGTCATGTCGTACTCGTCTTTGCTAAGCACCAATCGGCATGCGGAGCGTCACTGACTGCGGCAATGCAGGTGCATTCCGGTCCAAGTTCCAAGGAAGCCAGTTCCGCCCGCAGCTCCGCAATACGGCGTAGTCGCCTTTCTTCTTTCTGGCGCGCCTCAGTCACGCGCTTTTCTGCTAGCCACGCTTCCTGCTGGCTCGTATCCATCGGCTCGCCATCCTCCCAAGTGAACTCGTCCAGGCCGAAGTGAGTACCGCAGCCACAGCAAAAAGTGCCGCTGTAGAAGTTCGGGTCCCGCGCGTAGGTCTCCGCGAGACTCCTGCCCATCGTGGTCAACGTGCCGCACTTCGCATGCACGTAGCTCCGGCGAACGGGCTTCACAAAGCCCTTGGCACGCTCCTCGGGGCTCAGGACGACATATCCCTTCTGCATGCCCGTCTTGGGATCGATCTCCGTATGGCTGCGGTCTGCGGGCACCGGAGAGCCATCGGTCAACTGGATTCGGTCAGTCACGCTGTCTTACTCCTCAGTTCCGCGCACTCTCGCTGTGCGGCCTCGATGATCGGCTGTAGCTCGTGCACCCACTCGTAGTGAACCTTCAGAATCAGTGTCCCCTCGGTGAACTGCACGGGCTCCTCGTACGTGTAGCCAGCGGCGTCCAGGTGCTTCTTGAAGATCGGAAGCTTCCAAGCGTCCAACCCCACGGCCGCTTTCTTGCTCATGTGACTGCAAGCCTACAAACAAGGTCAGTGGCAATCGCGCACATCAGCGCTTCCTCAAGCGCAGGGTGGGGTACCTGCGAGGCTGAATGCGGTCGGTGAGGAAAGAGGGGCGGTTCAGGCCGAGGAGGTCAGCCGACCGAGGAATGGTTACCGGCGCAAAGAAAGTCGCGCCAGAATCTCTTGCGAGTTCGCAAATTCCTCGGGCGGGGGCTGGTCGTCTCGAATCAGTCCGCCGTTCTGCAGGTACTCCACCAGCTCCCGCAAGTGCCGGTTCTCCGTGCGCCACGCCGCGAGTTGCGCTTCGTGCAGTCGAGTCGCGAGCACTTGGCCCGGGGTCGCTTCCCAGCCCTCCGGGGAGATCAGCTGGCCGCGCCTCAGAATCCATCCTGACCAGGCCGGATCGAAGCAGCCCAGGTCCCCGGACAGCAGGAGCAAAATGCCCGCAGGCACGGGCACCACGCCCCGTCGCCACCGCCGGGCGGTCGTCGGATCTACGCGAGCAACCCGCGCTATCTGCTTGATCGTCAAGCCCTGAAGTTCTTCCGGTGGATTGGCCATGCGTGCTAGCATAGAATAATGCTACTTCGCATAATGTATAGACTGGTGCCTTAAAGCAAATGTGATTATCGCGAGTTCTCATAACTGTAGGGTTCAATCCGTGTTGGATGTTGGATTCTGAGACTTCGCGCTATTCAGGTAGAGGTGCGCGCGGGCACGATGCCCGGCATGTCGTGAGGCCGTTTCGTTCGCGAACTTCTCCGGTCCCATCAGTCGGCGCAGCTTGGCGAGATCACGCATGCACGTCGCTACGCTCACTCCGGCCATCGCAGCCACGGTCTCGACACTCTCCCCGGACTCTCGGTACCGGCGCATCTGAATCGGCTCCAGGAGCCTCTCAATCGGTTTACGGGCCATTGGCTTGCTCCGAGGCCAAAACGGGGCCGGATTCGGAATCTGGGTCTGTCTTGCTACCAGAGGAGGTGGGACGCACCGGCCAGAGAGGGCAGCCGGTGATCTGGCAGCTCTGCACTTGCTGGCGCCAGTTTCCAAGGCCACTCTTCGGGTCGTAAATGCAATCCTTGCATTTGGCGTTGATCGCCGCTCGCAGGCTCATTGCAGCCCCCGCTGCTCTTTCGCGAGCTCCACGAGCCATTCCCGAGCGCCCGGATCACCGTCGATCAACAACTGGCCTATGAGCATCAGCAGGTCACTCAGCTGATCCTCAGCCATCCGAGCGCGCAGCTGGGATGCCTCGAAGGCGAGGGACAGATTCGCAAGGCTCATACGCTCACCAGCCGCGGCACAATCTTGCTCGGCACCCAGATCGCCGGAAGTTTCAATCGGCGTTGTACCTTGACCCACATTTCCCGCTCCGTTCCGTAGATCGGCTCAAAGGCCTTGCTTCCGCTGGCCACTCCCACGAGCTGCTCAGGGGTGAAAATCTGCCGCTGCTCCGGCGTCCACATCAACCGATGGTGACCGGCGCAGCAGGGAAGGCTGTACCAATGACCCAAGCGTCGATTGCCATCGACGATATGGTGGCACTCCAACTGATGCGCGTTCACCACGCCTAACACGGCGCAGAACACACACCCGAGCCGCATCATCGCTTCGATCCGCTCGCGCTCGTACTTGGTCACTGCATCTGTCCCATGCGGCGGTTCGCATTCACGCTCCGGAACAACTCCACCACCAGCACTTCACGCTCGCGGCGGTTCTTCACGATCTCGTGCTCGCGCACGGCGCTGAAATAGTCCTCCCAGGCTTTCTTCACGCTCTCATCCAGCTCGACTTTCTGCTTCTTGTCCTCAATGGAGCCTTCCAAAGCCGCATACACCACCGCTTTCACGGTCTTGATCTTCTGCTCAGTGCGCAACACCATGACTTTCGCATCCGCCGCTTGCATATCCGTCTCCGCCAACACCGCCATGGCGCGCTCAACCCGGTCCTCGTTGAGTCTTTCCAGGCCCATTACCAGTTGCTCGGCATGCCCGCGCCGGGGTTCTCATCGTCCGAGCCGGGCTCGCGTTCCGTGCCCAGATCATCGTCAAGGCCGTTCTCCGGTTTCTGCAGTGCTGCGAAGGCACGCCGGGCCGCCACCGTCCACGTGGATAACTCGTAAGGTTTCTCCACCTTGCCGGCCATGATCGCGGAGCCAACGAGGTTGGAGACAAAGCGCATGCCCGAGTCATCCAGCGGTGAGACTTCCACCGCAACCCCTGCAGGAGCCGGGGCACCGTTGCTCGCGCGCTTCGGCCAGATCTTGGTGAGGATGGGCAGCTTGCCGTCTGAGCCTCCGTAGCTCATCTCAAACTCGACCTGCATGCCCGGCTCAATGCCATCCAAGTTGCAACGCTTGTCGGGCCAGATCCATTTGCCGTCGATCTTGAGCTTCTTGGCCTTATCCGCCGGCCCCCACTGATTGAAAGTACCCGATGGCATGAAAGACTCCTAGAGTTCGTCCAGTTTCCGTTGCTTCACGCGATCCGCGTAGTGTTGCCCGATGGTCAAGCATTCATCGCAAAAACAAGGGTTTTCAGCACTCCCGTGTGGAACCTTGCGAACCGGCGCCACAAACTCCGGGGCCAGGATTTCGGCCATCCGGCGCAAGTGCCGAGCGTCCTCGCATCGCCAACACCCGCACCACCACGGGTGCTCAACGACTCTTGAGTCCATCGCGCACCTTCACGTAGTACGGCATGCCCTCGTCCATGATCCGATCCAACTCCGCCCAGGGATTGGGGCGCTTCGGCTGAACCCCCTGCCGATGCGCTTCCAGCTCCTGCTGGTGAGCCTCAGCGGCCTGATCGATGTCCTCTTGCTCGTCCATCAGCAGGGCGCCTCCGGAGTGTTGCGCTGACATGCAGAACTAGGGGGCGGAAGCACGCCGCGCTTCCTGCGATTGCGGCGCTTGTGCGTGCCGATCCAGATCAACACCGCAGCCGCGATGAGCAGCAACCAGAAGGTGCAGGCGGTCCAGCTCATTTGAGCCTCCGCGCGGCGGCCTGTTCTTCGCGGACGTAAGCCGCGTATTCCCCGCCGCGGAAGCATTCCCCGAGAGAGCGCTCGTATGCTGCCTCCGCCTGATTCTGCTCGTGGTTGGCGAGACACTCTTCGCAGCGCTCTTGGAAGTCGTCGCGCTCGCACACGGGCTTGCCGCAATCACACAGCGGAGAATCAGAAAGGGATGTCACTGCCATCCTCCTGAGCCACTACCGCCGTTGCAGGCGCGTCGATTTCAGGCAACTCGCCGCACTGCGTCTCGTAGATGTCCTGCTCCACCATGCGCGTGCCGACCTTGACTCGACGACAGACCGAGCTGGTGAAGTTCATAAAGATCTTCGCCAGCCTCTCGTGCTCCCAAAAGGCATAAAACGTCGTGTCACCCTTCTGCGGGCGCGCGTCGGTCTTGTAGCCATTTCGGCGCAACAGTCCCCATACATCGCCGAGCTTCTTGCCGTCGCCCGTGAATGAGAGGCCCATGTAGTCGTAGTCGCCGTCGAACGTCGGCGGGATATCCATCTCCTCCAGCGCGCGAAACAACGCGGGCAGCGAGGTGACGGTCGCCTGAAACGCCTTGAAGTTCTTCGCGGCCTTCTGCTGCTTTTCGATGATCTTGAGCATCGTCGCCGCTGGCAGATATTCCAGAGCCTCCGGCTCGATGACACTGATTTGTGAGTTCATGCATTTCCCCTCAGCGCTGCCTCGGCCACACGCTTGACCTCACGGGCGTAGCGCGATAAGGCGGACTCCCCGGGAATCTCCAGCATCATCTGCGCGCCCAACACCAGATCCCGCAGACTTTCCCGGTACCGCTCGGCCCGAGCATTCGCAGCCTTCTGCCCTTCCTGGTACGCAATCGCGTAGGAGGCGTTGGCAATGTCCGCAGTCGCTCGGGCGGTTTCTGCGAGCAACCGTCCGGCGCTCATGCGCGCGGGACGCTCCCCGTCCGCTTCCATCTCCCGGTGCGCGGCGAGCAGCTCTGTCGTTGTCATGCGGCCTCCAGCTCGGTCAGGGCGAGCCACTGACAGCCCGGTGCCTTCATGTCGATGAGGATCTGCACTACTTCCTCCGCGAAGGCTGAGAGCGATTTATCGCGAGCAGCCGAGCGGGCGGCGGCGGCGGCGGCGGCGGCGGCGTCGGCGGCGGCGGCGTCGGCGGCGGCGGCGGCGGCGGCGGCGGCGGCGGCGTCGGCGGCGTCGGCGGCGTAGTCGGCGGCGGCGTAGGCGTAGGCGGCGGCGTCGGCGGCGGCGGTTCGCGCCTTCTGTGCGTTCTCGCGCGTCGGGTCTTTCTCGCAGAGGTCCGCAGCCGTCAGGAGGTCTGACTTCCTCGATCCCTTCGCGAGCGTTGCTGCAGCTCGCAAGGCTTCCGGCACGCACTTTTGGATCGACAATCGCACGACGCGCCGAACGAATTCCTTCTCATCCAACACGCCCTTGCTGCCGATCTGGGCAACACCCAAGCGCCGCAGACCTCGGGCACGCGCCTGATTGCTCGACCAGCTGGAATCGTTGAGCCGGATCTTCAGACGTCGCAGCGGCTCACTCACGCACTGCGGGTCATCGCCGTGAGGGAGGTCCAAGGCCATGCACCAAACTGCCTCAATGCAAGCTTCGCCCGGCTTCGGTTTTCCAAGCCCATGGGATAGCCCATGATCCAGAAGCGAGAGAAATTTCCGCACATGCCCTTCGTTGACTTGAATCACTTCAGTGCTCCCGTTGTGAGTGCTTTTGAGAGCGGCCATCCACGATCAAGACGCCCCCGTAGATTTGAATGTGCAATTCCGATCTCGCGCGCCCAAGCTGCGAGGCCCATCGTCTTGCCTTCAAAAGTGATTAACTGGGTGGCGCGCGTGTTCTGCATCTGTTCGTGTTTGGTCGCCCAGCGGCAATTGGTAGGCTCGTACGGACGGCTGTTGTCGATGCGATCGAGCGACTTACCGGCTGGGCGAGCTCCCATGTCCGCTAGAAAATTGGCGAAGGAGCTGCGCCAACGCGCACACACAGTGATTCCGCGACCGCCGTAGTAACGGAAGTCAGGTCTCTTTGGATTGGTGCAGCGAGCGATCATGTTCGTCCACGCCGTATGGGTGGCAGAGCGCTTGCGCCCAACGACATGCCCGTGTCGTTCGTACATCAGGGCAGTCCCTTCTTGACCTGACTCTCAGTGACCTGCATGTGAGACCCCATCAGTGATTCGATGGGAAGAGAGTCTACTGCAGTAGACCGGTATCAGTCAACTAGAGTAGACAAGAATGTGAGACCGCCGTCGCAGTCGCCTAAAAACGACGAGCGGAAACATTCACAATGGAGGGATGATTAGGACGTACGGCCCAATGGACGATTCAAAGGCGAGGGGGTTCCTGCCGATGACTACAGTGACCGTCTTTGCGACCGGCAATGTGATCTGGCTGAACTTCTTTTCCGGTATAGCCTCAGGCGCGCGGCTGGCGTTTATAGGCCGGCGGCGCGGAAGGGCCGGGCGAAGAGGAGACCGGCTCCGACAGCCGGCGGGAAAGCTCCTCAGGCGCCACGTAGAGCGCGCGGGCAAGCATTAAGAAATTGTCATATGAGATGGCCACGTAACTGCGAGAACGCTCCAATTTGGAGATATTGGCCTTGCCCATGCCGGAGCTGGCTCCTAGCTGCTCTTGGCTCAGGTGGCGTTTCTCGCGCAACTCTTTGATTACTCGCCCGTCGAAGGGCTTCTGAGGGACAACGCGGCGGGGGGCTCTCATACGCCGGTAGCCTAAGGGAAGGCCCAGTGTTCCCGAGTAGATCTTCTCGGGTCTACTCGGTTTGACAACGAGGTCTACTGGAGTAGACTCCGAATGGCCATGCTCAGCAAAGATGTCTTTAAGCATTTCGACGGTAACCAGGCAGCGGTCGGCCGTGCCTTGGGCATTACCCGCAAGGCGGTCAACAAATGGGGGCGGCTTGTGCCTCCTACTCAAGCGTACCGCCTGCACCAGATGACTGAGGGGCGGCTCTTGTATGACCCCGCAGACTACGAGGGTCGTTATCCCACTCACGTGTTTATTCCTCCATCTGTGAGCGCTCCGTGAGTGCCGAGCTGCGCGACTTCCGCGGCAAGATTACCGTCGAAACTGACATCGCGCTGGAGTCGATGGCCCAGGCATTCAAACGCGACAAGTCAGACGTCGCGCGCGAAGTTCTGCACAACTGGGCTCTGAAAAAGATCATGGAGGCAAGCGTACTGTCCCGGCGCATGCGAGGCGAGGGATTGGGCTCCCCCCACGACGGCGATACGGGGGAGTAGACGCCAAAACACTAGTTTTTCCGAGGTTTTTGTAACAGCGCCGCAAGGCGTTTTTTTGGAGCCAAACAGCCACGGTTATGTAACGGGTGGGGTCTATGTCAAACAACGCACTTCATCTGCCACGTTGGCGGAGCCGCCGCCGTACCGACGTTCCCGCTCAGCCCTGGACCTGGATCCCGTGGGCGGTCCTGCTCGCGATCTATGCCGGGGCCATTGTGTGGTGGTGCCAGCTGTGAGCGGGGATGCGTACCTCGATCGCCAGGCCGAAGCTGCCTACGAGCTTTACCGCGTGGCCGTGACGAGAGAGAGCCAGCAAGCCGCGTGGCGTCAGTTCGTGGCGCTCTCTCACCAGGCGGAAGTGGCGCGGCTGTATCGGCTGGAGCGGGAGGCGAGAGCCTCATGAGACACCCGCAATCCAATTGGAAACTCACCCCCGAGGATGCCGAGCGCATCCGGGAAGCGACGCTCTTTGGAGCGCGCAACGGGGATCTGTGCCGGGTCTACGGCGTATCTCCCTCGACCATGCATTCCGCCGCTCGGGGCCGGTCCTTCGCGGTCGCCAAGCCCCCGCAATTTGATCTGCTACAGCAGTTCTGTCTGCAGGCGCTCCCACAGCCGTGACCGCCATCCTATCCGTCAAGAGCTGGGAGAAGTTCCAGCACTACAAGGACCGCGATCCGCCGTGGATCAAACTCTATCGGGACACCCTGACGACCGAAGCGTGGGTGCTCGGAACTGACCTCAGTCGCCTGTTGCAACTTGCTAGCACGATGCTAGCAGCGCGCTACAGCAACAAAATCCCTTTCCGTTTCGACCTCATCAAGCGCGTGGCGTCCCTCGACTGCTCTGAAAGCTCATTCCGGAGTGCCGTCGAGCACCTCGTCAGTCACGATTTCCTTGAAATACAGCAGGTTGAGGATACGCGCCCGCAGTCTGCTAGCACACTGCTAGCAAAGTGCGCCACAACTTCTGAAGTTCTGTACTCAGAGGCAGAGCAGAGAAGAGACAGAGCAGAGGAGAGGAGAGAAGAGAAGACATCTGTCGGGCAGGAGCCCGACCGCGACCCGGTTCTCCGGGTGTTCGTTCACTGGAAACAGGTCTACGAGCACCCGAGGGCCCAGCTAGACCCGAAACGTCGTCGGCTGATTGACGCCGCCCTCAAGGCGTACAGCGAGGCGGATGTCTGCGAGGCGATCGCGGGCTACCGCAAGTCCCCGCACCACATGGGGCAGAACGACCGCTCTACGGTGTACGACGACATTGAGATTTTCCTCCGCGACGCGAAGCACATTGAGGCCGGGCTGCGGTTTGCCCGCGCCGCCAACGTCGCCCCCTTGAGCACGCTCACGCGCCGCAACGTCGATGCGGTTGACGGATGGGTGCCTCCGGAGATTCGCAATGCAAGCTGATGACTTCAACAGGTTCAAGGCCGTCATGACCGGGATGGGCGAACTCTACCAGCGCGAGCTATCCGGTCCGCTGTTGGATGCGTATTGGCTGTGTCTGCGCGACTGGTCGCTTGCGGATTTTGAAGCCGCGGCTGCGCAGCTGATGCGAACAAGCGAATTCATGCCGCGCCCCTCGGCGTTCGCTGATTTACGCAAATGTGGGAGAGCCACTCCGGGGGAGGAATGGATCAAGGTGAGGGCGCACGCACGTCAATACAATTACATCAACGCCAAGCCCCCGGAGTACGACGCCGTTGCCGCGCGCGTGGTGCAGGCGTTGGGGGGAATTTACGAGATAGCGCAGACGCCGTCCGACAAGATGCACTTCGTCGAAAAGCGTTTCTGTGAGCACTACGAAGCGATGCGCGATGCGGAGGAAGTTCGCGAGGCTGTGCCCCAGATTGCGCGTTCTGACCAGGCGAGAGTGAACGGCCCGCAGAGCGTTCAACAGCTGTTAGGGAAGCTGCAGTGATCGCCGTTGAACTCGCCATCGTCTCAGAGCTGCGCGGCTACGGCGTCCCTTGCGAAACCGTGTTCGATGGCATCACGACCCGGGACGAGCGTAAGGCGAAACTACGAGTGGCGATCCCCAAGGCCCCGGCCGACAAGCAGGACAAGCTGCGCCAGCGCTTCCACGCAGCCTACGGTGAGCCCCTTGTCCCTTAACCGATTCGCCAAGCGTCGCGACAAGTCCGAGCCGCCGATCATCCAAGCGCTCGAAGCCGCGGGCTTTGAAGTCTGGCCCCTGGATAAGCCCTGCGATCTCGCCGTGCGCAAGCAGGGCTGGCCCCCGGGCATCGTGCAACTGCTCGAGTGCAAGACCCCGCGCAGCAAGAAGGGGACGATCGCCAAGGACAAACGCCGAGCGGCGCAGGTGAATTTTCTTGCTACGACCGGCACCCCGATCGTGCGAACACCCTTGGAGGCCTTGAAGGCCGTGGGAGCTGTGACATGAACCGCCTATTTTCCCTGCTTCTGCTTCTACCGACGATTACCTTCGCTACCGTCGTCACGATCTCCTGGACCAATCCCACGACCTACACCGATGGCTCCGCCCTCCCGGGAACCGATATCGGCTCGACGACGGTCCAGTACGGTCCCTGCAGCACCACGACGCCGCTCTCAGTGACCACGGTCGCCGGCACCTTCACCGCCCAGGGCGGCACGACGCACGCGCAGAGCCCGGATCTGCCGGCCGGCACCTACTGCTTCCAAGCGATCACCAACAGCCTCTCTCAGGGCTCGTCCGTGGCTTCCGTCGCGGTCAAGGATGCGATCGCCAAGAACGCCGGCGCCCCGGCTCTGGCCACGCCGACCAATCAGCTCGTGACCTCCGGGACCGCGGTGTATCTGGCCACCCTCATTGACGACGGCTGGGCCTTTACTCAGGTCGGGACCGTACCGGTTGGAACTCCCTGCGATGCGACCCAGGGAGTCAATCAGTACAACGAGGTCCCGCAGAAAGGCGTGACTGTCACCTGGCAAACCGCCGTCCAACCTCGCTCAATCGTCGCCCTCTGCCACTGAAGGAACTCTCATGACCACCATTACGGTAACGCTGAACAAGACCACGGCCAGCTTCTCGGGCGTGAATGCCTTCGCCGGCACGAATGTGGTTGCGAAGGACAACGCGGGCACGGTGCTCCCGGGCGTCATCCTCACGGGAAAGGAAACCCCGCCGTGGACGGCCGTCTTTACCGGGGCGACGGGGCCGAATCTGGTGCAGGTCACGGCGACCGATCTGGACAGCAAAGGCAACACCATCGGCACGCCGGTGACCGCCACGGAAACCGGAACCGGAGGAATGCAGCAGACCTACCCGCAAACCTCCGGCATCACTCTCACGGTCGTATGACGCTCTGGGAGCGACTGCTGGTATGGCTGCACTGGCGCAAAACCTATCCGAAAACACTCAGCGCTCACGTTTCCGTGCGCTAGAGGATATCGAGGCGTTACGACGCCAGCGGTTGCTGCGCCTGGCTCGCGAGAAAGCCCGCTCAGACTGGCAAGCCACCCTGGCGTATCACCGCCAGGGCCGGGGACGGGTGAGGAAAATGATGTTCTGCGAAGTGCCCGGGATGCGCGGCGGGGGAGTGTGGGTATGAAATTCAGGAGTCTCTCATGACAGCTTCAGTCTCGTTCTACAACAACTGGAAAGCCGCCATCAACGATGCGGCTCTGCGGGCGGCCACCGTCAAGGTCACCCTGCACACTTCCACCTACACCTTTGCGGCGACGCAAAGCGTGTATGCGGATTTGTCCAACGAGCTTTCCACGGCGAACGGCTACACCAATGGGGGACTCGCGTTGAGTTCCATCACGTGGAGCCAGACGTCCGGGACGGCCACTTTCGATGCGGCGGATCTGGTGTGGACCGCCTCCGGAGGGTCCATTACCGCAAGGCGCGCGGTCATGCGCGTAGTGGGCACGTTCAACTCTCAAGTGGATCCACTGATCCTCTCGTGGCTTTTGGACACGACCCCTGCGGATGTCACGGCGACTGACGGCAATACGCTGACCATCCAGCTGAATGCTTCGGGCATCTATACCCTGGCATAGTCCATGGCCGGCGCCATTGTCCAAAGTCAGGCTGCTTTTAGCAGCAGCTCGAATCAAAACATTCAGGTAACCCTGACCGGCACGACTGCCGGTAATTCCATTTGGGTAGTCGGTCACGACGGAAACGCCAGCGGCATCAATCTGACCTGCGCCGATAACGTTAACGGCACGTACGGTACCGCGCTCGACACTATCAACGATACGACCAACGGCAATACCGTCCGTCACTGGGTCAAAGCCAATATCGCAGGCGGCACGGTGGTGGTGACGGTGACCTCCCCGGGCTTTGATGTCTTCAAGGGCATCTATGCGGTGGAGGTCTCCGGTGTGGCTACCGCCCCGACCGATGGTCACAGCGGGCGCACTCAGAGCGTGGCCAACGGCGGGGCAATCACCTCGAACTCTGGCACGAACACGGCCACTGCGTTCATGCTCTCCTGCACAATCGATGACAGCTCCACCACCGCAGGACACGGCACCGTTGGGACCGGCTTTACGGTCGATCCGAATTTCGCGAGTGGCTTCTGGAGCTTCGGCACCGGCAATAACGCCATTACGGAATACAAGGCTTCCGTCGCCGCAGCGGCCAATTCTTCGACGTTCACCAACGGCACTGGAGGAACGCAGACCTTCAACACCTTGATGGTGATGCTGGATGAGTCAGGGGGAGGGGGGAGTCCTGTCACGGTTTCCCCGCCCGCTGGCTCTCTCTCCCTGACCGGAGAAGTTCCCACCGTCACGACCACTGCAAACCAGCTGGTCAAGCCCCCCGCGGGCGCGCTCATCTTGAGCGGCCAAGTTCCTACTGTCATCGCGACGGCCAATCAGACGGTCAAGCCGCCGGCCGGGGCTCTGACCCTCACAGGACTCGTGCCGATCGTCCGAACGGGCGCCAATACCGTCGTAGCCCCGCCTGCGGGCTCTTTGACCCTGACCGGCAAAGTTCCGACGGTTGCACTCTCGAGCAACCAGCTGATCAAACCTCCCGCGGGGAGTCTGTCGGTCACCGGTTTGGTGCCCAGCATCCTTATCACGCAGAACGTGTTGATTCACGCCCCCGTCGGTGCACTCTCACTCACCGGACTTGCGCCCACCATTGAAGGCACCGTCGTCCCGGTCATCCCCATCGGGCCCACGCCCGCGGGTCGCAGACGCCGCTACTTCGTCGAGATCGATGGCGTGCGCTTTGATGTCAGAGACGCCGAACAAGCCCGTCAGATCTTGGAGCGCGCCAAGACACTCGCCCGTGAAGCCGCCGAGCAATCGGCCGATATCATCCAGCGGGCTCATCGTATCACCACAGAGACAATAGCGCCTGTCAAGCTGGCCGCTCCGAGGGTCACCGCGAGCCCTGAATTGCGACTGCCTCTGAAGTCCGTTCGCCGTTCGATCAACAAAATCTACCGGGAAAAGTCGGTGATTGTAGAACTGCGAATGTGGCTGGAGCTGGAACAGCGCTTGATGGATGACGACGACGAAGCTATGCTGTTGCTGAATTGAATTGTCGCACCCACGAAACATGCTCGCGGTGTCAAGGGCCTGCCGATCGGCCAGGTCAGCGGTACTGCCGCGATTGCCATGCGGCGTATATGCGACAGAACCGGCCGAAATATTCGCAGCTGAATGCGGAGCAACGACGCAAGTCCAACTGCCGCGCATACGCGAACGTTTACCAGCGGCGTGGGAAGTTGAAGCGCAAGCATTGTGACTGCTGCGGAAGTCGTCATGCGGAAAAGCATCATCCGGACTACGCGCAGCCACTGAAAGTGAGATGGCTTTGCCGTGCATGTCATCTCGAGGAACACAGTCGCATCAGGCATTTGGAGTTGAATCAAGGTGGGCGCGCCCGTAGGCAATCAGAACGCAGCGAAAGCCAAACGTTGGCAAGACGCGCTGCATAAGGCGCTGACGAGATTTGAGAGCGACGACGGAAAGGTTAAGGCCGGTGAGGCTCTCGACAAGATCGCGGAGATTGTCGTGAGCAAAGCTCTTGCGGGCGATAAGGACGCTTGGCAGGAGATCGGCAATCGATTGGATGGAAGGGTGCCTCAAGCCATTGTTGGCGATGACGGCGAGCCGCCTGTGCGAGTCGAGCAGATCAAGCGAGTCATCGTTGGGGCGAACTCTCCAGATCCAGACGGCTGAAGTTTTTCGACCGCTGCTTGAGCCCGCGCGCTACAAAGGCGCTTGGGGTGGTCGCGGGGGCGGCAAGTCTCACTTCTTCGCCGACAAGCTGATCGAGGATTGCCTGGCAGAACCGGGCGACCATGGCGAGGGGATGCGCGCGGTGTGTATCCGCGAAGTGCAGAAGGATCTCGCTCAATCCTCCAAGCTCCTGGTCGAAACCAAACTGCGCTCCTTGGGGATCGGCGAACCGGACGGCTTCAAGATCTGGAAGGAGCTGATCGAGGCGCCCAAGGATGGCCTGATCATCTTCAAGGGAATGAACGACTACAACGCCGATTCGATCAAGTCCTTGGAAGGATTCAAACGCGCCTGGTGGGAAGAAGCCCAGAGCGCGACGTTGAGTTCGCTGAATTTACTGCGCCCGACGTTGCGCGCGGAAGGCGCCGAGCGCTGGTTCAGCTGGAATCCGCGTCGCAAGACCGATCCTGTGGATGTGATGTTGCGGGGAGCTGAGAAGCCCACCGGCTGCCAAGTGGTGCGCGCGAATTGGCGCGACAATCCGTTCTTCACCCGTGAACTGGAGCAGGAACGCCAGGACTGCCTGCGCACGCAGCCCGAGCAATACCACCACATCTGGGAGGGCGGTTACGTCACGGTGCTGGAAGGTGCGTACTACGCGGCCAGCATCAACAAGGCTCGCGCGCTGAAACACGTGGGGAATCTGGCTGCAGATCCCCTGCTGACTGTCCGGCTGTTCTTCGATATCGGCGGGACCGGCGCACGAGCGGATGCAGTGGCGATCTGGGCCATGCAGTTCGTGGGCCGGGAGATTCGGGCGCTGGCCTACTACGAAGCGGTCGGCCAGCCCTTGGCCACGCACGTGCAGTGGATGCGCGAGCAAGGCTACATCCCAAAGCGCGCTCAGGTCTGGCTCCCTCATGACGGGGAGTCCAACGACAAGGTGTTCGATGTCTCGTATGCGTCTGCGCTGAAAGCGGCCGGCTACGAAGTACAGGTCGTACCGAATCAAGGCAAAGGCGCTGCCAAGGCGCGCATCGAAGCGGGTCGGCGCATCTTTCCGTCCGTCTGGTTCAACGAATCCACTACCCAGGCGGGTTTGGACGCTTTGGGCTGGTACCACGAGAAGAAGGACGACATGCGCAACATCGGCTTAGGACCGGAACACGATTGGTCCAGCCATTGCGCGGATGCCTTTGGGCTCATGGCGATTTGCGCGGAGCAGATCTTCAGCGAGTCCGGATCTGATTGGAATAAACCGTTGTCGTACGACAACCGGGGAGTCATATGAAGCTCATCATCGTCAGTGAACCGGCGGCCTACGCGGTGTACGAGATCACGGAAGACGGGGGTCGCACGCGCGTGGTGAGCTTCCCTACGGAAGCCGAAGCGCGCACGTACTGCGAGGGTCGCAAGAACTCACGGGTGATTGCGGAGTACGAGCTTGGCTGACGGCTACAGCCTCCAGGATCAGACCGAGCAAGATCGCGATCTCCTCAACGCGATCTTCGAGGCCTCTCAGTCCGGATACGGCTCTGAGACCTGGGGCGATCTCGCCAATCAACGCGCCTTGGCGATTGACTACTACGTCGGCCGCAACATCACGCCTGCTCCGGATGGCCGCTCGCAGGTCATCGATCGCACCGTGTACGAGACCATCCAGTGGATTCTCCCGAGTCTGACGCGCATCTTTGCCAATGGCGATGATGTGGTCGCCATCGTCCCGCAGGGCCCGGAGGATGAGCCGCAGGCCGATCAGGAGGGCCAGTACCTCAACTACCTGATCACCCAGAAAAACCCCTGGTACGAGATTTTCACCACCGCGGCCAAGGATGCGCTGCTCTCCAAGGCCGCCTATCTGTACGCCTGCCGGGATCAGCGCCAGAACGTGGAGGTTGCCAAGTACGAGCGCCAGACCGCCGAAGGCGTCGCGCTGCTGAAACAGGACTCTGAGAATCAGATCCTGTCCCTGACGCAGTATCCGGACGATCAGTCCCCGATTGCGCAGGACCCGACCGGTCAACCGTTGCCGGCGCCGATGCTTTTTGACGTCGAAGTGCGACGCGTGCGTAAGGAGAACGCCTATCGCATTCGAGCCCTGCCGCCTGAGCGCTGCATCGTGTCGGAGAAGTGTTTCGAGACCCAGCTCAGCGAATCTCCCTACTTCGAGTTCTTCGACTTCGTCACGCTCTCGGAATTGCGCCAGGAAGGCTTCGATGTTCCGGATGACCTCATGGGTGATTCCCCGCAGGAATCGGTCGAGGAAGTGGCCCGGGATCTGTACTCACAACGCGCTTATGCTTGGGATTCGGCGGTTGATCCCTCACTGCGCCGCGTTCGGGTGCGATATGTGTGGATCCGCCACGACTACGATCAGGACGGCATTGCCGAGCTGCAATATGTGATCGTGGTCGGTCAGACCGTCCTGTACCGGGAAGAGTGCAACCGCATTCCGGTGGCGGTGCTGTGTCCGGATCCATTCCCGCACCGGCACATCGGCAATTCCGTGGCCGACATGACCATGGATATTCAGCAAGCCAAGACGGCGATCCTGCGCAACGGGGTGGATAACCTGTACCTGACGAACAACCCGCGCATGTTCGCCAATGCGGACAAGATCAACCTCGATGACCTGAAAGTTTCCCGTCCGGGCGGGGTCACGCGCGGAAAGAATGGGGCGGTCTACGGGCAGGATATTGCGCCTCTGGTTCTGCCGTTCATGTTCGACAAGGCCATCATGGGCTTGCAGTACATGGATGAGGTCAGACAGTCCCGCACCGGCGTCAATAACAGCTTCCAGGGGTTGGAATCCTCAAGCCTGTCCAACGTACAGCCC
>Ga0207707_10001318_pt1 | contig 23068 bp, 21 predicted proteins | sample KBSC83BmetaG_FD_184336 | JGI IMG/M metagenome (GOLD analysis project Ga0207707, IMG submission 184336) | Corn rhizosphere microbial communities from Kellogg Biological Station, Michigan, USA - KBS C8-3B metaG (SPAdes) (version 2) | ecosystem: Host-associated > Plants > Roots > Rhizosphere ...
CGACGGCCACGCCTATTGGGGCACGCCGCTGACGACGACGGCATTCTCCGGCCCGTTCTCCACCCACGGCGTCGTGGCGGGATCGGCGGTCAACACCTTCACCGGCGACCTCCTTTCTCCCGTAACGGTGGACTCGCGGACCACCAGGACCAACTACAACGTTGCCGACAACAGGGTTGGCGCGCATGAGCTGTGGCTGCGCGGCGGCTTCGAATTGAAGGTCACGCCCGACATCACGATCAAGAACCAGGCCTATGAATATGGCGCTAAGCGCCACTGGTATGACAGCGAGACCTACGCTTTCAATCCCGGCACCTCCATGATCGATCGCGATCGATTCTTCGTAACGCACAAGCAGCAGGTCATCGGCAACAGTACCGACTTGGCCTGGAACAGCGCCTTCTTCGGCATGGAGAACCGCTTCGCAGCGCAGTTGTCGGCAAGCCGCAACGAGATCCAGTTCGGCCAGGAAGGCAACCCTGACACTTTCCCGGCCGACTCGGTCGACGTGATCAATCCGGTGCCCGGTTTCTATGGCATACCGCAGCCGAATTACCGCAACAGCAAGCTCGACAATGTCGCGGTCACGATCGAGGACCGGCTGAAGCTCACGCCGTGGCTGGCGCTGATCGGCGGCATCCGCGCCGAGGACCTGACCTTGACGCGCGACGGCGTCAATTTCGACGGCAGCATTCCCGCGGGCCAGCCCTTCACCAAGACCTGGCAGCCGGTATCTTATCGTGCTGCTGCAACCCTTGAGCCGGTCAGGGGGCTGATGTTCTACGGCATGTACACCACCGCCTATGATCCGGCCGCCGCCGGCATCTTCTCGGTCAGCCCGGGGAACTCGCTGGAATTGAGCAGCGCGCGAATTTACGAGACCGGCGTCAAGGTGATCTCGGACGACAAGCGCGCGGAAGCGACGATCTCGGTCTATGACATCGAGCGGCGCAACGTCTATGTGTTTCTCACCAACGCGGTGGCGACGCTCGCCGGCGAGGTCCGCACCAGGGGCGTCGAGCTCGCCGGCGCCGTGCGTCCGGTCGACAATTTGAAACTCTGGGGCAATGTCGCCTTTACGCAATCTGAGTTCGGCGATTTCGATGCGTTCACCGGGAACACGCCGTCGAATGTCGCGCCGGTCATCGTCAATGCCGGCGCGTCCTGGCGCTTCAACGAATGGCGTTGGCCGGTCGAGATCGGTGGCTCGATCCGCCATGTCGGACAACGCTTCCTGTTCGAGGACAATCTCACCGCCATGCTGCCCTACACCACGGCCGACCTGTTCGCCTTTGTCGACATTCCGGGCCGGGACCTGCCGTGGCAGGGACTGGAGAAGATGCGCGTTAGCTTCCGCGTGCGCAACGTGACCAACGCGCTCTATGCCGCGTTCTCCGATGCCGGCCTGCCCGACCAGGTCATCCTCGGCGCGCCCCGGACGTTCGAGCTCGGCGGCTCGGCGAAGTGGTGATGCGGGCGCGCATGATCGGGAAAAGTGTGCAGCGGTTTTCCGGGAGGATCATGCACAAACAAAGAGTCAACGCGCGATGACCATACATCGCGCGCTCGCGACATTGCACTGCTGGTGGGGTGTCGCGTTCTGCCTGCTGTTTGCGATGTGGTTCGCGTCGGGGCTAGTCATGCACTTCGTGCCGTTCCCGGCGCGGAGCGAAAGACCGGTGACGCACGAGGTAGATGGTTCGTCGAACGGTGCTGAACGGATCGACTACGATCAATGGACGGTCGCGGGTGACTTCGATTCCGACCGCCCGCTCTTTCGCTATGCGCTTAACGATGGCGCGGGCACGGAAATCTACATCTCGTCGAGATCAGGCAAGATCGTGCTCACCACCACGCGAAATGTGCGACTGGCAAGTTATGCCGGCAGCATCGCGCACTGGATTTATCCAACCGAACTGCGTCATCGCCGCGCAGTATGGAGCGCGTTGATGTGGTGGCTGTCGCTGCTCGCGACCATGGGCGCCGCCGTCGGCGTGATCATCGGCCTCGTGCGGCTCGGCAGCGGCCCCGCCTTTCAAGGCTTGCAGCGCTGGCATCACGTCTCCGGCCTGATCTTCGCGCCGTTCCTGCTCGCCTGGATTTTCTCCGGCTTCCTCTCGATGGATGACGGAACGCTATTCGCTCACAGCGACGCGCTGTTTCGCGCGCTGCACCGGCTCGACTTCGAACCGCTGAGCTCGCATCCGTGGCTGCGCACGAGCGCGATCGCCGGGCTCTGCCTGTGCGGTCTTGCATTCAGTCTTACCGGGGTAGTGCTGGCGTCACGGCGGCTATCGTCCAGCACCATCGGAGATTCCCGCTGGACCGATCGGAAATAGCCGCAATAGAATGGAGAATATCCCAAGCCCCGGCGTATCAGGAGGCGGACGTGGGTAGTACAAGTGTCGTCGATCACGACAAGAGCCCGATCGACAGGCTCGATGAAGTGACAAGCTTGCTGATGGCAAGCCTTCAGGAGAGCAAGGCTCTCAATCATCAGATTCACGAGGCCTTGCTGCGCAGGGATCAAGCCTGCGCCGTCGAGGAGCCGGAACGCGAGGATGACGGCACCGGTGTTTTGCAATTGCTGAAGGAAATCATCGACCGCGCGCCTCCGCCGTAACATCGGGCGGCACGCTAGAGCATGATCCGGAAAAGTGTGTAGCGGTTTTCCGAAAAGATCATGCTCAAACAAAAGGCTAGAGAGGAATGACGATTCGAAGAAAAGTCATCCCGATCTAATGTCGCTTGATCGCGACCCAGGTCCCGGAGCAACCGTCGGACCGGTCGAACGTGCCTGAGCCCGCCTCCTGATCCAGATGTCCTTCAGCCATAAGCGTCATGCCGCCGCCGGCGCCGACCGTATGCAAGGTGCCGTCCGGTTCGACCCGTCCGCCGCCGCCTCGAACGATAACCCGCCCTTGCTTGATCGTGGCCTGGAGGGTCCCGGTGTATTTGCATCCGGCGCTTGTGAACGTCCACCGCCCATCGAATGCATTGAGATTGGACTGTAACGGCACGCCGGGCTGATGATCGTCATTGCTTCCCGACAAGAATGCCAGGCTGAGATTTGCGGCACTCGCGTCGGCCGCCGAACCGCCAGCAATAACAAGCACAGCCGCCAGACGTACAGGAAGTCGGGTAGTGAACTCGCACAGCTTCATCCGAACGCCCCCGTCGACAGATGACGACCCGCGCAAAAGCTTACCGTCGGCGGCGAACCCTGCAACCCCTCGACAACCCGTAACCCCTCGACAACCCGTTCGGCACGAGGTTGTCACCCATGTCTCAGGTACGTTCCGTTACCTATGTGTCCGGACTCGAGCGGGCGGGCAACAGTCCGTCTTCGCTCTCGCTTCGGTGCTTCGCCGGACACGCAGGAGGGACTCGAGAACCCCCGACCCCGTCATTACGAAGCGCGAATTCCCCTTGTTCTTGAAATATATATCTATTTCGCCGAGTGCGTGGAAAATGGCGTCCGGATGCGTCTCCTGCAGAGCTTGGACGATCGATCGCAGAGACTTGTGGTGTAGCGGGGCCGATGCTGGTGAAGCACGACGAGGTCGAGAAACTGCAACCCAGCTGCAACCGCCGGCCCGACGAGTAGCTGGTATTTGGATGGAGAAGAAGGGCATTCCGGCCGGGCTAGGATGGCCTTACGGAAGAGCGCCGCCATGAAGCCGGCGACCTATCTCAGAAAAACGATGGGCAACAAGTTGGCTATCGACAGCACCGCAACTCTTGATAGAATAAAGGAATTGATGGGGTGCGGGGACGCGTCATGCGAGTGGTGATGGGCATTGCCTTGTGTTTCGCTCTCGCGGGATGCGCGGTCATTCCAACTCTTGAAGAAGATGGAGTTGCAATCTCCGACATCGTCCAGCGAGTAAAGTGCGAGTTGGCCTACGCAGTCCCGAATTTTAGTGGACGGTATCCGAGCGGTGACTATCAATGGATGAAGTACTGGACCGCCAAGGTCGACTTGACACTCGACGTCACTGACAATTCGTCGGTCAAACCAAACTCGAGTTACACTAGTCCTGTAACACATGGCACGTTTACGATCGGAGTTGGCGGAGAATTGTCGAACATGGCGCAGCGCACCGAGAAGCTAAGCTTTACGGTGTCCATGAAGGAACTCGTCGAAAACCGAAACATCAACGAGTGCCTGCTGCCGTACCAACTGGGCTTGTTGGGAAATCTCGGTCTCGAACAGTGGGTCGCGTCGGCACTTGCCCCAGCAGAAAATGGGCAACTCACCATCGGTTTTCACCAACCGCCGAGCGGCAAGCCTGCATCGATTCCAATCGTCGGACCTAGTGTCAATGCAGCTCCCGAACTCAACCCACCGCCTGCCAAGGCTTTATTGACGCAAGCTACAACGGCGTTGAAAACGGGGGAAAGAGGCGTAGCACTGGCCACAAGTAACGCTGATAGGGCTCGGGCGCTCGCGCTCAAATCAAAATTTCAAGCCACATACGACGCCGTCAATACGGCCTACGGGTATGTTGAGGCAACGACGAAGCAGCTCGACAAGGCCAGCAATCTTGCGTGGCAAGCCGCTGCGGTAGACCGGGATGCCACCGTCAAGCTAGCGGGACCAGATTCAGATTACTTAAAGAAGATACCCACTGCAGCAAAGGACGCCGGCGATCAAGTTGCCAAAGCGAAGGCGACGGCCACCGCCGCGTGGGAGTTGTTGCCACGCGATGCACCGCTCGATTCAATCGCCCACACTGCAAAATTTATCGTGACCCTGGGCGGAAACGTTACCCCAAACTGGTCCTTGATAATGTTCAAAGGGCCGGGTTTGACGACACCATTTGCGTCTGCATCGCGAGTTCGTACTAACCAGCTCGACGTGGTTCTTGGTATGCCGGCGGTCGCCGGCGGCAAGACGCTTTCCGATGAACAGAACCGCCAACTCTTTAATATCCAGCTCGACGCGCTACGTCGCTCTCTCGTCGTCATTCAATGAGGAGGACTCTCGACCGGCCAAGCACGCCGTCGGAATTTCTTTTCCCGGTTCTTTGTAAAGTGTCGAGCTAGTTCGGCGACGCTATGAACCTCTTGTGCCCGGCGCTCCGGGTGCAGCTCAAAATTTTAACTTGCGCAAAGGGATGACGCGACGATGTCGCGACCCGGTCAGGCAGCGGTAAACCTTCTTGATTTCCGGCCCCTTCGTCAAACGACGGCTTGGCTGGGGATTTCGATCTGTTTCCTGCTTTTCGTCTCCATGGACATAGCCGCGGCGGATGACATCGTTCCGGTCGGCATCACGCAGGAAGAGCTGTTTGGCACCATGTTACGCAGTTCGAAGTGGACAAAGATGCCAATCGGCGTGTGTTGGGAGAGTCCGTCCGACGATGAAGTCGATAAGCGTGCGCTTGTACAGCGGGCCGTTGAAGAGACTTGGGTGGCAAACGCCGCCATTAGCTTCACTGGATGGGACACTACTTGCGGCGATAAAACATCGGGCGTTCACATTCGAGTTTCGGACGAAGAGCCGCACACTAAGGCGCTCGGATATTACCTCGACCGCTACCCTTCCGGCTTGGTTTTGAATTTCCAATTTACTAACTGGAGCAGGGATTGCATGGAGAAGCGCGATTTCTGCATCTACGCTGTCGCGGCGCATGAATTCGGCCACGTCCTCGGCTTTACGCACGAGCAGAATCGCAATGACGCACCAGCCGAATGTCAGGCAGAACGTTCTGGGACGGTCGGCGATTACAAGGTCACCAGATTCGATCGCGGTTCGATCATGAGCTATTGCAACCCGAACTGGAACGGGGACGGCAAACTGAGCAATCTCGATAAACAAGCCGCCCAAACCGTATATGGCAAACAATGAAGTCACTCCGCGCATACGCTATCACTGCAGCACTAGCGCTCGCTTGGTCCGACCCGCTTGCTGCCGAATCCCCTGCGGTTCGAATCTTCGCCAATCACAACGGCCGCATCGCCTACATCGAGACCACCGGCACTCTCTATAACGACAGCGTAGAACGAAATGCTGGATCGGGCATACTGATCGGAGATCGGCTGATCGTTACCAACAACCACCTGGTTCCGTACGCTGACAATTTTCGGACATTGCAAATCTCTGTTCGATTGGGGTCACGCACAACAGCGACTCCACTGCAGATTGCTGCAATCCAACGCGATCCCGACCGCGATCTTGCGGTCTTAAAGCTAGCGCAGCCCATTGCCCTGCCAAACAGTCTTTCCTGCCCTGTACCGTTGCTGGATCGCGAAAACATCGTGCCGATCGGATCGTCGCTCTACGTACTTGGTTATCCCGTCGACCAGGATCTCAGCATTACCGATGGTATCATCAGCAGCAAGAGCGGCCCGAGCGGACGCTGGCAGACCAGCACTCCTATCAATCCCGGGAATAGTGGGGGCCCCGCATTCGGTGAGAGCGGCATCCTAGTCGGATTTGCCGTCAGCGGGATCGTCAAATGGAAGCATGGCGACGATGTCATCACTGTTCAGGGCGTAAATTTCGTAATTCCAACCTACAGTTTGTTACAAGGCCCCCTCGCGCCCTTGCTGGAAGAGTTACCGCCGCCCCCACAACGCTGCTGGCGGCTGGCTAGCGCGCCCGGTCCGCTCGACGTCTCGGCATTTAATACAGTCATTCGAACGTCGTCGTTCCATTGCACAATTTCGGATGAGGGCTTGCCTACCTGCGCGACCGTCGTACCGCCTCTTAACACGATACGGCTGCCGCAGCGCTTTTCACAAAGCTTCACCGTCGCGCGCGTCATGGAAGGGCGGTTAGATGGTCCTCCCAAGGAATATCAAAACTACGATGAAGCTTTTGCTGCGGAACCGGGATACAGCATTGCCGAGTGCCGATCCCAAACCTCAAGCGCCAACAATGCGGACCAGATTTTATGCAAGATCAGTGCAGACAGTAGAAGCGCAAACCTGACTTTCCGGCTGGCAAGCGGCTCCGGTTTCGAGCGGACCAACGGCTGGCTTCAGGCCACCGTTACACTGGTTCAGAAAAAGAACGATTGAAACACTGCGATCGCCCACATGTCATCAATTTAGGACACCTGTTTCATGCGAAATCTTCATCTGCACTTCAATATTCTGATTTTGATTTTGCTTATTGCAGCACTGGTGATCTTCATCCTCGTGGAGCGCGTCTTACCCCGTCAGGCTGAGGACGGCGTTACGTTGCTCACCGCGCTGATCGCGTTGGTGGGGTGCTTTAGTGTCGCCAATTTCTCGCATCGAGCTGACCAACGCGCGAAGGCAACGAACTCTTTCGAGTTGGGACGAAGGTGGGACGCCGAACCGATTTTGGGTACTCGTGAAATTGTCCGTGGCAAGTCGGCAGACGAGTTGGTCGCCGCAGTGCGCAACGACAACAAAGATGTCAAAAAGGCCCTAGTTCATCTCGTAAATTTCTTCTGGGAATTGTCGGCAGCGATGGAAACAGGATGGACGCACGAGAGCTATCTCCGACAAAAGTTTAGGCCCTCTCTGAAGCATTACTATCCAGCGATTGACACTTATTTGAGCGATCCACGTATTCCGGGCCGCACCGAGGCGATGAAAGCCATTGATTTGCTAGATAAGCGTTGGAGTGAATAGTTTCATCAAAGTGACCACTCATCCGCCAAAAGGAACCGTCGGCCGGCTTCCGTTCCGCTGGGAGCCGTTTGGCGGCGAGGCAGGCAGCGGAACCATGCAACCGCCATGTAACCCGAACCATTTAGCGATTCCGTTCCATTGAGCTTTCATGTTGCCGAACGGCGCTGTATTATTTTGGGAGGCTTGAAACGGATCTGATCTGAAGGTTGGTGCCGCAAGAGGGACTCGAACCCCCGACCCCGTCATTACGAATGACGTGCTCTACCAACTGAGCTATTGCGGCGAACCGTGAAAGCATGCGTCCGGTTGCGGCCGAAAACGCATGCACCCCTGATATCGGGCGCGACCTATCTTGGCAAGAAATTACCCGCCCCAGCGGGCGAGGAAGCCGCGCCAGCCGCCGGCCTGCGCCTTGGGCGTGCCGATTTGTTCCACAAATTCATCGCTCGGCGCCTCGTCGTCGATGCCGGGGTCGTCCGGCGCGCGGACGATCGGAATCACCGCGGGGATCGGGGTGGCCGGTCTGGTCAAGTCGGCGCGGCTGCGGAAAAGGGGCGCGGGCGCGGCCGGCGGCGGCGATTCGGCCGGCACGCTCGGCGCCGCTGGGGCCGAAGCCGCCAGCGCGGATATGGATGGCGCGGGCGCGGCCGCCGGGGGCAGTATCACTGCAGGCTCGGCGGCTTTTCCAACCGGCTTCTCGACCGGCTTGGCCTCCACCGGCGAATTGTCCTGCGCGGCCGGCAACAGAACAATATCGGGCTTGCTCTCACGCGGCGGCTCGGCGAGGCCTTCATTCGCCGCGATCTCCCGGCGCGGTGACGGCGCGGCCAGCATCGCTTCCTCGAACGGCGAGGGCTCGATGGTCGCCCCCTTGTCCGACGACGGCAGGCTCGCCACCGGCGTCTGCCACTGGAACGCGTCGATCCGTCCCGTCACCGGCGATACCGGCCGCCAGCGGTCCGAGACATAGCCGTCCGCGGTCCAGGCCGGATCGTGCCGCGCGCGCACCGCGCGCAAGGTCCACATCCGCGCCTTGCCGCCGTCGCCATGCTCGGTGCGCTCGATCTCCGCCATCAGCATCGCCACGCGTTGCGTTGGATTGGCGACCAGCGACGACAGCGCCTCGCGCGCCTTGGCGAATTCGGATGCATCGATCGCGGCGCGCGCGATCGCGAGCTTGCCTTCGACATGATCGGGCATTTTCGCCGCCAGCGTCTCGATCCGCACCAGCCGTTGCCGCGCGGAATCGCCGAGCCGCACATGGGCATAGGCGTCGGCGAGATCGGGATGCGGATGCTTGAGCCATGCGGCCTCCACCAGCCGCATCGCGCGCCGGACCTGATGCGCCTCGCTCTCGAATTTCGCGGCGAGCACCGCGGCCGGCACCAGCGTCGGGGCGAGCTTCACCGCTTCCATCGCGGCCTCGCGCGACATGTCGCGATCGACCTTCTCCAGCTCGAGCGCGCGCTCCGTGAGCAGCACGCCGCGGCGGCGGCGATAGACCGCCTTGTCGATCAGGCCGGAGGCGAGATCGTTGTCGAGGATTTTCAGCGCGCCGTCCCAGTCGCCCTGCGCGCAGCGGAAGCCGAGCACTGCATGCGAGGCCCAGGTCGAGGCCGGCGCGAGCTTCAGCGCTTCCTCCGCGATCGACGCGGCCGCAACCGCATCGTCGGCGCGTTGCGCCTCGATGAAGAGACCGCGCAGGCCCAACAGCCGCGTGTCCTCGCGCTCGGCCATGGCGCCGAACACCGCCTTCGCGCCCTCCCGGTCGCCGTCGAGCTGCGCCGACTGCGCGTGCAGGAGCAGCGCCAGCGGGTCGTTGCCGGTGAGTTTCCGCGCGACCTCGGCATGCTGGCGGGCGGCCGCGGAATCGCCGTGGCCGATCGCGAGCAGCCCATGCGTGATCGCATGCCGGCCCCGTGCGTGGCGGCGTTCGTGACGGCGGCGGCGCAGCCGGGAGGGCGTGCGCCACAGCGCGCCAAACATCCCCAGCACGATCATCGCCGCGACGACAATGACGGCGATCCCAAGCGCGAACACCGGCAGCGTGGTCGTGAGCTTATAGCCGCCCCACGACAGCGCGACGTCGCCGGGCTGGTCGGCCACCCAAGCCGCCCCCGCCGCCGCCAGCGCGATCAACAGCAGAAACAGAACGATGCGGATCATGAAAAGCCTATTGCGACGATTTCGCCAGCGCCGCCATAGCCTCTTCGGCGAATTGACGGGACGCGGCGAGCGCGGCATCGCGCGCGGCCGCCTTGTCGAGCCAGGCCTGCGCGGGCGCACGGCCGGCGGCATCGAGCGAAGCCAGTTCGCGCCGCGCCTCGGCGAGGTCGTTGCGCAGCGCCGCCGCGGTCGCACGCGCGACCACGGCGCTGCGGTCGTTGCCGGCCGCGTCCGTGCGTTCGATGCGCACCAGCTTCGACGCGCCCGCCTGCAGGCGATCGACGATGCCGGAGCCGGTGGTCGTGTTGTCCGCGGCCGGCGACAATTTCGGCACCAGCGTCAGCAATTCGCGGGTCAGCGCCGGCGGATTCGGCACGCCTTTCTCCGCGAACGGATCGAGCGGCTTCAATTTCTCCGCATCGGGCGCAAGCGCCTTCGCCGCCTGCAAGGCGCCCACAAAGTGATCGCCATGACGGACTGCGACGTCGAGCAGTGCGGCGGCGACGATACGGCGGAGCGGGACATCGTCGGCCGGCTTGCTCGCAGCAGCCTGCGCGCGACCGATCTGGTCGATGCGCTCGTTGAGCGCGGAGAGATCGACCGCGGGCGCGGATGCGGAATCGCGCGGGGCCGATTTCGCCTCATTGACGGCCGCCGCGAGCTTGTTTACTTGCGCGCGCTCATTGGCGAGATCGCCGCCCATGCCGGCCAGCGATTTCTCCAGCGTGTCGATGCGCGCGGTCGTGGCGGGATCGGTCACGGGCCTGGCGGTTTTCGATTCGAGCCCGGCGACGCGCTTGCCGAGATCGTCGACGGTGGCCGCACTCACCTGCGGCGCGGCGGGCGGCGCCTGCACGGCCGGCCAGCCGAGCAGCCAGCCCACCAGGATCACGAGGCTGGCGGCGACCGCGCCGGAAAAGGGCGCGATCACCCAGGGCGAAATGGAGGAAGCAGCCCTGGCCGGCTCCGCGTTCGGACCTGTCTCGCGGGCCGGCTCAGCCTTGGGCTCGGGCTTGGGCTCAGGCTTGGCCGCGGCCGGCTTGCTGTCCGCTGACTTCTCTTCGGCAGGTTTGGCTTCAGCAGGCTTGGAACCAGCAGGTTTGGAATCAGCAGGTTTGGACTCGGCCGACACCGTCTCCGAAACCTTGGTGGCCTCGAGATCGATCGTCGGCGGCTCGCGCTTGACCTTGCCGGGCCCGGCGTCCTCTAGCACGTCATCGGCCATCCCTGCGGTTCCCTGGTTGTTGGGTCTCAAACATTATACCGGAATCGGCGCGCTCTCTTACGCCAATCAGGGCCGCAAAGCACGCTCCAAAGCCCCGAAAAGGGCACTTTCGTCCGGGCTCGCCGCCACCAGCACCCGCAATGCGCCGGCCTCGCGCAAAATCGCGGCCACATTGGCCGAAATGCAGCATTGCGGCACGGCCAGCGCGGTAATTTCGACGCCATCCGCCCGCGCCGCCTCGAGGAAGGCGCGCGCGCTGCGCTGGGAATAATGCAGCACGGCTTCTACATCATTGGCGGCAAAGGCGTTGCGTGTCTCGCGCGACAGACCGGACAGCGCGGCCATCCGGTAGGTCGTCCGCGTGACGACATCGAAACCGTGATCGGCGAGCTCGCCCGCGAGATCGCGCGAAAGATCGGCGCCGGCGAGATACAGCAGTCGGCTTTTTTTCGCCTTGAGGTCCTTGCGCACGCGGTCGCGCAATTTTTCCGCCTCACCCTCGGCTGCGATCACCTTGGCAAAGCCGAGCCGGCGCGCTTCGGACGCGGTATGCTCGCCGACGGCATAGAGCGGCAGCTTGAGCAGCGGAGCAAGCTGCGCTTCGACGGCACGAAACGCATTGGCCGACGTGACGATGACGGCGGCGTGGTCCTGCCCGAGATCGTCGGCCAGCACCACCGGCTCGAACCGCAACATCGGCGCCAGCACGACGTTGAAGCCGCGATCGCGCAAGGACCGCGCGGTCGTCTCGTTGTCGGGGTGCGGGCGGGTCACGAGAACGGCCATGGGCAGCCTTGCCATCGGGATTCCGCGGTGACGGCGATTGCAACCGCGATGCTACGCGGTTACTTACGAAACGACGGGATTAGCGCAAGGGTTTAAATTGGATAGCGACAAGCCGACTTTGGTGCTGGGGATCGAGACCACCTGCGACGAGACCGCGGCCAGCGTGGTCGAGCGGCAGCCGGACGGGTCGGGACGGATCCTGTCCAATATCGTGCGCTCGCAGACCGAGGAGCATGCGCGCTACGGTGGCGTGGTGCCGGAGATCGCGGCCCGCGCCCATGTCGACCTGCTCGACGGCATTGTCGACCGCGCGATGAAGGACGCTTCGATCGGCTATGATCGCTTGTCGGCGGTCGCGGCCGCCGCGGGCCCCGGCCTGATCGGTGGCGTCATCGTCGGCCTCACCACCGCGAAGGCGATCGCGATGGTGCATAATACGCCGTTGATCGCCGTCAACCATCTCGAAGCGCACGCGCTGACGCCGCGGCTCACCTGCGCGATCGCCTTTCCCTATTGCCTGTTCCTGGCCTCGGGCGGCCACACCCAGATCGTCGCGGTCGCAGGCGTCGGCAATTACGTGCGGCTCGGCACTACCGTCGATGACGCCATGGGCGAGGCCTTCGACAAGGTCGCGAAGATGCTGGGCCTGCCCTATCCGGGCGGGCCGCAGGTGGAGCGCGCGGCGGGCAGCGGCGATCCCACGCGCTTCGCCTTTCCGCGGCCGATGTTGGGCCGCGCGGACGCGAACTTCTCGCTGTCGGGATTGAAGACCGCCGTGCGCAATGAAGCGAGCAAGATCGCACCGCTGGAGCCAAAGGACATCAACGATCTCTGCGCGGGCTTCCAGGCCGCGGTGCTGGAATCGACCGCGGACCGGCTCAGCGTGGGCTTGAGAATGTTCGAGGAGATTTTCGGCCCGCCCCGGGCCCTGGTCGCGGCCGGCGGCGTCGCCGCCAACCGCGCCATCCGCGGCGCGCTGCAGGATGTCGCGGCAAAGGCGCAGACCACGATGCTGATTCCGCCGCCTTCGCTCTGCACCGACAACGGCGCGATGATCGCCTGGGCCGGCGCCGAGCGGCTCGCGCTCGGCATGATCGATACCATGGACGCGGCCCCACGGGCGCGCTGGCTGCTCGACGCCAACGCCACCGCGCCCGCGGGCTACGCCAACTCCCGCGCGGGATTTTGAAAAAATGCCCGCATTCAATTCCGTGGCGGTGATCGGCGCGGGCGCGTGGGGCACCGCGCTCGCTTCCGTCGCCGCGCGTGCGGGGCGGGATGTGACGCTCTACGCGCGCGACGCCGATCATGCGAAGCGGATCGCGACGGCGCGGGAGAATCCGCGGCTGCCCGGCATCAAGCTTGAAGCCGACATCGCGGTGACCAACGATCTCGCACCTACGGCGAAGGCCGACATCGTCCTCGTCGTCACGCCAGCGCAGCATCTGCGCGCTGCGATGAATGCGATCGCGCCGTACCTTCGCGGGCCAACGCCGGTGGTCGCCTGCGCCAAGGGCATCGAGCGCGGCACGCATAAATTCATGACCGAGATCATCGCGGAGTCCGCGCCGCACGCCGTGCCCGCGATTCTCTCGGGCCCGAGCTTTGCCGAGGATGTCGCGCGCGGGCTTCCCACCGCCGTCACGCTCGCCGCAAAGGACGAAGACCTCGCCGCCCGCCTCGTGCAGGCGCTGGGCTCGGCGACGTTCCGGCCCTATCACACCAATGACGTGCGCGGCGTCGAGATCGGCGGCGCGGCCAAGAATGTGCTGGCGATCGCCGCCGGCATCGTCGTGGGCAAGAAGCTCGGGGCCTCGGCGCAAGCCGCACTGACCACGCGCGGTTTCTCCGAGCTGGCGAGATTGGGCCGCGCCTGCGGCGCGCGCGCCGAAACCATGACGGGCCTTTCGGGATTGGGCGACCTGATCCTGAGCTGCTCCAGCCCACAATCGCGCAATTTCGCGCTGGGGCTTTCGCTCGGGCGCGGCGAGCCGAAACCCGCCGGAAAACTCGCCGAGGGCGAGTTCACGGCTCCCGTGCTGATCGAGCTCGCGGCTTCGCAAGGCATCGAGATGCCGGTATCAATGGCCGTAGCGGCGATCCTGGGCAGGAAGCTCACCGTCGACGCCGCGATTGAGGGTCTTTTGACGCGCCCCTTCAAGGCGGAGGAATGAGCATGGCGTACTGGCTGGTAAAATCGGAACCGTCGGCCTGGTCATGGGACCAGCAGGTGGCGAAGGGCGCCAAGGGCGAGGCCTGGACCGGCGTGCGCAATTTCACCGCGCGTCAGAACCTCGTGAACATGAAGAAGGGCGACAAGGCGTTCTTCTATCATTCCAACGAGGGCAAGGAGATCGTCGGCATCGCCGAGATCATCAAGGAGTCCTATCCCGACCCGACCGACAAGACCGGCAAATTCGTCTGCGTCGACATCAAGGCCGACAAGAAGCTGCCGGCGCCGGTGACGATGGCGGCGATCAAGGCCGACAAGAAGCTCGCCACCATGGCGCTGGTGAAATATTCGCGCCTGTCGGTGCAGCCGGTGACGGCGGAGGAATGGAAGCTCGTCTGCAAGATGGGCGGATTGTAGCGCCGCAGGTCGCAGGCGGGCGAACCTCAATCCTCCGGCAGCGTGAACACCGCGCATGGCGCTGGAATGCCCCGGAGCGGATGCGTGCCGAGCGCGATCAGCGGCGTGTCGGTCTCGGCTGCGAGCGCGCCCGATACCAGCACCGTCTTGCCGAGCGGCCGGCACAGCCCTTCGAGCCGGCTCACGAGATTGACGGCGGGACCGATCGCCGTGAAATCGAGCCGATCGGCCGCACCGATATTGCCCCACAGCATCTCGCCGAGATGCAGCGCGGCGCCGAAAGGCAGCGGCGAGAGTCCTTGCTTGTTTCGCTCGGAATCGAGATGCGCCATCCCGGCCCGCGCGGCGGTCACGGCCCGCAAGGCCGCCTCGCAAGCGCCGCGCGGCGCACCGCCGGTGACCGGAAAGATCGCCAGGATGCCATCGCCGATGAATTTCAGTACCTCGCCGCCGAAGGCATGCACTGCGCCAGCGATGCGATCGAACCAGGCGTCGAGCGCCGCGATCACCATCGCCGGCGGGTTCGCTTCGGAAAGCGCGGTGAAGCCGCGCAGATCGGCATAGAGCAGCGCGGCCTGAATGGTCTCACCGATGTCGCGGCGCAACGGCGCCGCCATCACCCGTGCCGCGCTGCGCCGGCCGAGATAGGCTTCGAGCGCCGCCGTCAGGTTGGCGCGTGCCGCAAGGACCGCGAGCGGCGCGGCGGCGAAGCGCGCGGCCTCGCGCAGTCGTTCGACCTCGTGAGACGCGAATCGACGCGGTCCGATCCAGCCGAGCGTCGGCCCGTCCGGCCTCGGCCCAACGGAATCCTCATGCACGACCCCGCCGGCGATCCCGGCAAGCCATTGCCGGCCTGCATCGTTGGGAGGACTCTGGTCCAGCGCCGCCAAAGGTCCGCCCGGCGCAAAGCCCAGAGCTTCGATCACCTCTCCACTTTCAGCGCGCCACAGCCAGGTGCGACGAGCGATCAGCGGATGCGGAACCTCCAGCGTCAGCGCGCCGCCTGCAAGCGGCAGGCCGTCGGCGACCAGATGCGCGCCGAGTTCCGCGAGCAACCGGTCGGCGCCCGAGGTCTCCGCCGCCAGATCGACGAGCCAGGAGAGCGTCGAGGAAAGCCGCAAGGAAGACTGCATGCCCCGATCATGGCGTTTACGCGTCACATTTGTCACGGCCTATCCCTCGACGACGGGCCTTGACGACGAACCCCGGCGCGGCCATGTCCTGAGCTGAGTCAGGGATATGAGCCGATGACCGATGCATTCGTGGTCCGACGCGAGACCCAAATCGCGGCCCCGCCTGCCACCGTTTTCGCCTATTTGACCGATCCCCAGAAAATCCTGAACTGGATGGGAACCGAGGCGTCGACCGAGCCCAGTCCCGGCGGGCTCTATCTCGTCAAAGGCATCGGTAACGGCAACGTCGCCCGCGGCGCGTTCCGCGAGGTCGTGCCGGTGCATCGCCTGGCCTACAGTTTCGGCTGGGACCACAACGACGAAGTGCCGGCGGGATCGAGCCTGATTGAGATCGACCTGATCGACCGCGATGGCGGCACCTTGCTACGCATGACCCATAGCGGGCTGCCGAACGCCGTGCAGTGTGAGAGCCACAGCAAGGGGTGGGCGCATTATCTCGGCCGGCTCGCCATTGCCGCCACAGGCCGAAATCCCGGTCCCGATCTGCACAAGCCGGCGGCCAAAGCGGGCTGATCTGAAAAAACGCGGCGCCGTTACGCCGCAGCCGCGGTGACGACCTGCGCCAGAAGCTGCTCGCGCTTCTTCTGCGTACGCGGTCCCTTCATCGTCGCCGCAAAGCGCTCGAGGATGCCGTCCTCGAAGGCGGTGACGATGGTGTCGTGGACATAGCTCTTGCGGCAGATCGCCGGCGTGTTGGAAAGTTGGTCGGCGGCCGCGCGGATCGCGTCCAGCACCTGGCGCTTGCGGCCGCGCTCGCTCGCCGCCGGCGTGATCCGCGACAGCGATTCCACGACGACCGCAGACGCCATCAGCGTGCGGAAATCCTTCAGCGAAATCTTGATCCCGGCGATCTCGCGCAGGAATGCGTTGACCGAGGTCGTGCTGACGCCGCGCACGATGCCATTGCCGTCGCGGTACTGGAACATGCGCTTGCCCGGCACGGTCTGCAGGATCCCGATCGCGCGCACGAGCTTCGCCGCGTTGCATTCCTTGCGCACGGCCTTGCCGCCCTTGGCCTTGAAGGTCAGCACGACGGAATCGTCTTCCAGCGTGACGTTGGACTTCAGAAGCGTGGTGGCGCCGCGGGTGCCATTCATCCGCGCGTAGGATTCATTGCCGGGACGGATCGCGGTGCGTGCGATCAGCTCGATCACGGCCGACAGCGCGAACTCCCGCGTCGGCTCCTCGCCGGCGAGATGCATGGAGACGTTGCGGCGGATCTTCGGAAGGGCCCCGACAAGCCGGGCCAGGCGGTGCGCCTTGCGCTGCTCCCGCACCTTTTCCCAATCGGCGTGATAGCGGTATTGCAGCCGGCCCGCGGCGTCGATGCCGACCGCCTGCAGATGCGAATTGGGGTCGGCCGCATAGCGCACCTCGCGATAGGCCGGCGGCACCGCCATCCGGTGCAGCCGGCGGATGGTGCCGACATGCTTGATGCGGGTGCCGTTGGCACGGACGAAGCTGTAATTCTTGCCGCGCTTGATGCGGCGGATGGTCAATTCATTCTGGTCGCCGAGCTTCAGGCCGAGTTCCTGGGCAAGGTCCTCAACGGAGACCTTGGGCGCGGCCGGCTTCGCCTGTTCCTCGGCGGGCTTTGGCAACTGGCCAAGCATTTCCGCCAACGCCACGGCAGGATCGGCGGAAGCGGGCCGTTGCGGCTCGAGATTCTGCTGATCCGTCATGGTCGTTAACGCTGGCTCCTGTGCTCTTCCGGTAATGCCTTTTTACGAGGCTTCGTTCCGGACGGGGACCGTCTGGCCCGGGGACGCCATTTAGGGGGTCAAAGCCTTAATGGCCAGTCCCGATTATGACGCAGGAGGTTATTAGATACCTTTCATGAGTGCCATTCGCGCCATATCGTTGATTTGGGACCAAAGAAAAACGTGAACGTGATCGCCCGGCCGGCCCGGCGCGATCTCCAGGCGACCTTGACGAGGCGCAATTACGAGACCCGCCGAAGGTTCTATTCGTCCGCCTTGTCGGCACTGGATGAGCCGACGCATACTCGCGTCAACGACGAAGCGGCTTCAGTGTTCATCGTATTCGCTGGCCGTGCGTGTGGGAGGGTCAAATGTCCGAGAAAACCTACGATGTGCCGGCGGATTGGGCGAAGCGCGCCTGGATCGATCAGGCGAAGTACAAGGAAATGTACGCCCGCTCGATCTCCGACCCCAACGGTTTCTGGGGCGAGCAGGCCAAGCGCCTCGACTGGATGAAGGCGCCGACCAAAATCGAGAACGTCTCGTTCGCACCCGGCAACATCTCGATCAAATGGTTCGAGGACGGCGTGCTCAACGTCGCCCATAACTGCATCGACCGGCATCTGGCCAAGCGCGGCAAGCAGACCGCGATCATCTGGGAAGGCGACGATCCCTCGCAGTCGAAGCACATCACCTACAAGGAGCTGCATGACGAGGTCTGCAGGATGGCCAACATCCTGCGGACGCGAAACGTCAAGAAGGGCGACCGCGTCACCATCTACCTGCCGATGATTCCGGAAGCGGCCTACGCGATGCTCGCCTGCGCGCGCATCGGCGCGATCCATTCGGTGGTATTCGCGGGCTTCTCGCCCGACAGCCTTGCCCAGCGCATCAGCGACTGCAAATCCAAGGTGGTCATCACCGCCGACGAAGGACTGCGCGGCGGCCGGAAGGTGCCGTTGAAAGCCAATGTCGACGCCGCGATCGCCAAGACCGAAGGCGTCGACTGGGTCGTCGTGGTCAAGCGCACCGGCGGCAAGATCGACATGAAGCCGTCGCGCGATCTCTGGTACCACGAGGCGGCGGCGATGGTGACGACCGAATGTCCGCTCGAGCACATGCATGCCGAAGATCCGCTGTTCATCCTCTACACGTCGGGCTCGACGGGTACGCCAAAGGGCGTGCTGCACACGACCGCCGGCTATCTCGTGTTCGCGGCGATGACGCATCAATATGTCTTCGACTATCATGACGGCGATATCTACTGGTGCACCGCCGACGTCGGCTGGGTCACCGGCCACAGCTACATTCTCTACGGACCGCTCGCCAACGGCGCGACCACGCTGATGTTCGAGGGCGTGCCGAATTACCCGGATAATTCGCGATTCTGGAATGTCATCGACAAGCACAAGGTCAACATCTTCTACACCGCGCCGACCGCGATCCGCGCGTTGATGCAGTCGGGCGACGATCCCGTGAAGAAGACCTCGCGCAAGACGCTGCGGCTGCTCGGCTCGGTCGGCGAGCCGATCAACCCTGAAGCGTGGGAGTGGTATCACCGCGTGATTGGCGACGGCCGCTGCCCGATCGTCGACACCTGGTGGCAGACCGAAACCGGCGGCATTTTGATCACGCCGCTGCCGGGCGCGACAAAACTCAAGCCGGGCTCGGCGACGCAGCCGTTCTTCGGCGTGGTGCCCGAAATCGTCGATGCCGACGGCAAGGTGCTGGAAGGCGAGACATCAGGCAATCTCTGCCTCACACGGTCATGGCCGGGACAGATGCGCACGGTCTATGGCGATCACGCGCGCTTCGAGCAGACCTACTTCTCGACCTACAAGGGCAAGTACTTCACCGGCGACGGCTGCCGCCGCGACGCCGACGGCTATTACTGGATCACGGGCCGCGTCGACGACGTCATCAACGTCTCGGGCCATCGCATGGGCACCGCCGAAGTCGAAAGCGCTCTCGTCGCTCACGCCAAGGTCTCGGAAGCCGCCGTGGTCGGCTACCCCCACGACATCAAGGGCCAGGGCATCTACGCCTATGTCACGCTGATGGCCGGCACCGAGCCGAACGAGGAATTGCGCAAGGAGCTGGTGGCCTGGGTGCGCAAGGAGATCGGGCCGATCGCCTCGCCGGACCAGCTCCAGTTCGCGCCGGGCCTGCCAAAAACCCGTTCCGGCAAGATCATGCGCCGCATCCTGCGCAAGATCGCCGAGGACGAGCCCGGCAGCCTGGGCGACACCTCGACCTTGGCCGATCCCGCGGTGGTCGATGACCTCGTCAAGAACCGGCAGAACCGGAAGCAGACGCAAGCTTGAGCTTTTGAGAGTCGCCGTCATTCCGGGGCGATGCGCAAGCATCGAACTATGGTGCGCGATTGCGCACCTGAGAATCTCGCGCCACAATCTCCAGATTCGGGTTCGCGCTTCGCGCGCCCCGGAATGACGACGTTATGGCCGAGACACGCTTTGCCGCTGGTCGCTTCACGCAAACGTCAGAAATTGTGGCATCCATGCGGCGGTTTCCCGGCAAGTGTTGTTTTCAAGTCATTTACTTTGATTCGAACATTTCCTCTCCTCCCCCTGCTCCAAACGAGGCTGGCGGCCCGCGTGGAAACCGTCCGGTTAACGCACGCGATTAAAAATGCGTGCGCGGGCCGACTTTCCTGGCCGGTTCGGGCGGATCTGCCGTCCTTGGCGGGGCGAGCGAAGCGGAGAGAATCGATGTCGAAGCGGATTGCGGTGACGCTGGCCGTTACCGTCGGGGCTGGCCTGCTGGCGACGAATGCGGCGCAGGCGCGGCCGGAAATGGTGCCGGTTCGCGGCAGCGAGTATTCGCCGGGAACCATCGTCGTGAAGACCAACGAGCGGCACCTCTACCTGATCCTCGATGATGGTCATGCGGTGCGTTACCCGGTCGGCGTCGGCAAGTCGGGCAAGCAATGGGCAGGCGTGACCCGGATCGACGGCAAGTACCGCAACCCGGCCTGGTCGCCGCCTGCGGAGGTCAAGCGCGACAAGCCAAGCATGCCGGACGTGATTCCCGGCGGCTCGCCGAGGAATCCGATGGGTGTGGCGGCGATGACGCTATCGGGTGGCGAATACGCCATCCATGGCACCAACATGCCGGGCTCGGTCGGCGGCTTTGTCTCCTACGGCTGCATCCGCATGCTCAACGACGACATCACCGACCTCTATGGCCGCGTGTCAGTCGGGACCCAGGTCGTGGTGACGCGCTAATACCAATCGTCGTCATTCCGGGTTCGCTCGTTCCACTCGCGCCCCGGAATCACAAGACGGGAAAATGGAAAAGCCGCACGAGAAGCGCGGCTTCTTGTTTCAGAAATCCGACGCGATGCCCTTGTTCTCCCAATCGCCATAGCGCGTCGGCTCCGGGCCCTTCGGACCGTGAAATTCCTTCGGCATCGGCTTGGCATCGGCTGCAGCCGCCTGACGGCGCGCCTCGGCCTCGGCGAGCGCGCGTTGCGCCGCCGGCGTCAACACCCTGTGCTCGGGGCGAGCCTGCGAGGGATTATCAGTCATCACCAACCCTCCTGCTTCGGGACCACCCTCTCAACAGATCGTGGGCCCTGATGAAAATTCCAGGGGCGATTCTTATATTTGGCATATTCGCATGGCAGTTGTGGGGCTGTAGTGGCATGCCCCGAGTGCTAGTGGAATTGCCTTTTTCCCTTCGGGTAAACTTCCTGCATGCCGTCCCAGAGATTAGCCCGTCCTGCTGAAGTGCCCGGTCTCGCGGCACGGCGAATCGCCGCTGACATTCTCGACGACGTCCTGCACAAGCACCGCACCCTCGACGATCAGCTTGACGGTGCGGGCGCCCACCCTGCTCTCAAGACACTTGCCGACCGCGACCGCGCGCTGATGCGCCGGCTGGTAGCGACGATTCTGCGCAGGCTCGGCACGCTCGGCCATCTGTTGTCGCGGCTGCTCGATCGCGGCATTCCGACCGATGCGCCGCGCGCGCAAAGCGCGCTCCTGATTGGCGCGGCGCAAATCCTCTGGATGGACGTGCCCGATCACGCCGCCGTCGATCTTTCGGTGCGGCTGGTGCAGTCGGACCGGCGTGCAGCGAAATATGCCGGCCTCGTCAACGCGGTGCTGCGCCGCTGCGCCCGCGAGGGCGCAGGTCTTGTCGATGAAGTGAAAGCCGAGACGCTCGACATTCCACCCTGGCTCCTGAAGCGCTGGACCGCGCATTACGGCGAAGCGACCGCCAAAGCGATCGCCCATGCGATCGGCCACGAGCCATCGCTCGACATCTCCGTGAAGTCGGATGCGTCGCAATGGGCGACGCGGCTGCACGGCGAATTGCTGCAGACCGGCACCGTCCGCACGCTGCTGCAGGGCTCGGTGACCATGCTGCCGGGCTTTGCGGAAGGCGCGTGGTGGGTACAGGACGCAGCCGCCGCCTTGCCCGTGCGTCTGTTCGGCGACGTCAAGGGCAAGCGCATTGTCGATTTCTGTGCCGCGCCCGGCGGCAAGACCGCTCAACTCGCGCATGCCGGCGCGCACGTGATCGCGCTCGACCGTTCGCCCGCACGCGTCGCGCGGCTGAAGGACAATCTGACGCGGCTGGCACTGCCGGCCGAAGCCGTCGTCGCCGATGCCGTCGAATGGCAGAGCACCGGCAGCAGCGGCTTCGACGGCATCCTGATCGATGCGCCCTGCACCTCGACGGGTACGATCCGCCGTCATCCAGATGTCGCATGGCTCCGGCAGGAATCCGACATCGCGGCGCTGACCGCCCTGCAGAAGCGCCTGCTCGAAAGGGCGGCCGGCTTGCTCAAGCCCGGCGGCACCCTGGTTTATTGCACCTGTTCGCTGGAGCCGGAGGAGGGCGAAACTGCCGTGGCCGCACTGCTGGCGGGTGGTTCCGGTCTGAAGCGCGTGCCGATCGAAGCCGGCGAAGTCGCCGGCCTGTCGGAAATCGTCGACGCCGAGGGCGATTTGCGTACCCTGCCCTGCCACCTGCCGCATGCCGACCCACGCCTTGCAGGCCTTGACGGATTCTACGCCGCGCGATTGGTTAAGACCTGATTTTAACTGGGGTTTTCACCCCTGGCGCTGATTCGAACCTATTCGGGATGGTGTCAGTTTCGTGTTTCCGGACTAAAAGGATTCGCACGAATCCTCTCCCCTCCCTAGGCAAAGCGTGTCGGCCGCTCAACGTAGACGCATTTCGACCCTGATCATGGGCCGTTTCGCACGGAGCGCGATGGCGCGCGCGAGCGGCGGCTCGGTCGCGCTGTCGAAGCTTTGGCCGGGCCGCACCGACCGCCTGATCATCGCGCCCCATGACCTGCGTACCGCGGATGCGACCCGCGCCGCCGAGATCTATGCCGGCCGTTTCGTCTTCGCGGGCAAGATCGTGACCTGCCATGGCCGTTCGATCTTCGAACTCGAACCGCCGTCGGAGGATTGGGAAGTGGCGCTGCTCGGCTTCGGCTGGCTGCGTCATCTGCGCGCCGCCGACACCGCGCTGACCCGCGCCAATGCCCGCGCGCTGGTCGATGACTGGATTTCCAATCCGAACAAGCGTCCGGTCGGCCGCCGCGCCGACGTGCTGTCGCGCCGGGTGATCTCGCTGTTGTCGCAGGCGCCGCTCGTCCTCAGCGACACCGACAGCAAATTCTATCGCCGTTATCTGCGCGGGCTCACCCGCGAGATCCGCTATCTGCGCTACACCATGATCGACATCCCCGACGGGGTGCCGCGGCTGCAGGTCCTGATCGCGCTGTGCTACGCCTCGCTTTGCCTCGCCAACCAGG
>Ga0207707_10001319_pt1 | contig 23057 bp, 20 predicted proteins | sample KBSC83BmetaG_FD_184336 | JGI IMG/M metagenome (GOLD analysis project Ga0207707, IMG submission 184336) | Corn rhizosphere microbial communities from Kellogg Biological Station, Michigan, USA - KBS C8-3B metaG (SPAdes) (version 2) | ecosystem: Host-associated > Plants > Roots > Rhizosphere ...
CGGTGGCGCCGAGCTGCCGCGCCAGGCCGAGCTTGTCATCCGACAGGTCGATGGCGACGATCCGGCTCGCACCCGCCAGCACCGCGCCCAAGAGGCCGGAGAGGCCGACGCCACCCAGGCCCACGATCGCCACCGTGCTGCCGGGCTGGATCTGCGCGGTGTTCACGACCGCGCCGACGCCGGTCACCACGGCACAGCCGAACAGGGCCGCGACATCGAGTGGCAGGCTCTTGTCGATCACGACGATCGAGCCGCGATCGACGACGGCATATTCGGCGTAGCATGACACGCCCGAGTGATGGTTCACCGGCTTGCCGTCGAGATGCAGGCGATGATGGCCCGACAGCAGCTGCCCGGCGGCACGCGGCGTGATCGAGCGCTCGCAAATGTAGGGACGGCCCTCGAGGCAACGCCGGCAGCGGCCGCACGAAACGTTGAAGGTGAAGCAGACATGGTCGCCCTTCTTCACGTCGTTGACGCCCGCGCCGACCTCGACGATCTCGCCCGCGCCCTCGTGGCCCAGCACCATCGGCACCGGCCGCGGCCGGTCGCCGTTGATCAGCGACAGGTCGGAGTGGCAGAGCCCGCCGCCGCCCACCTTGACCAGCACCTCGCCCTCGCCCGGCGGATCGAGTTCGACGTCGAGGATCTGGATGGGTTTCGACGTGGCGAACGGGCGCGGCGCGCCGCACACGGTCAGGACTCCGGCTTTCATCTTCATCAAGTTATTCCTCTGAATGCACATTAGACTGCCGCGCTTTGCCACCGGAGACAACCATGCAGCTCCTGCCGCTCATACGCTCGTTCTTCGCGGTGATCCTCGTTGCCTGCACCGGTGCGTGTTCGGAACTATATGTCGAGCGGCAGTTCAGGTTCATATCGATCGGCATGACCGACATGCGCGTTGCGCAACTGTTCGGGCCGCCCTGGTATGAAATCCTGACGTTCGATTCGGGCCCCGCTCGGACTCTTCTCCATTTTCACCACGGCCAGGTCGAAAGCATCGCTTACATGGAGGCGGATAAAACCGTCTCGCAGGTCTTCTTCTCTGACGGGACCGTGAAGTACTATGGCGACGAGGCCACCTCTCGCTATTCAAGGTCCGCGATAAGGCTCGGAATGACACATGTTGAAGTCGAGACGATCGTGAAGCCACGGCAGCCGACGGAAGACTGCAAGAGCTACGTGGGAGACGCGCGCGCCGAATATCGAGTCTGTTACACCAACCACAGGGCCGTCTCGAAAGAGCTGGTGGACGTTCCTCCAACCTAGCCGAGTTCAGGCGATCCCACCGTCAACCCGGACCAGCGAGCCCGTGGTGAAACTCGACGCGCCTGACGCCAGGTAGAGCGCCGCGGTCACGATCTCCTCGGGCCGGCCGCTGCGCCTGAGCGCCGCGGTGGCGTTCTTCTTGTGCTCCTCCGGCCATGCCTTGCTGACGTCGGTCAGGAAGCGGCCGGGCGAGATGGTGTTGACCCGCACCTTGGGCCCGTACTCGAAGGCGAAGGCCTCGGTGAGCGCGTTGAGCGCGGCCTTGGCGCCGGCATAGGGCGCGATCTGCGGCCGCGGCCGGAGCGCGCCGGCACTCGAGATGTTGATGATCGAGCCGCCGTCGCCCGCGGCCATGCGGCTGCCGACCAGCGACATCAGTCGGAACGGCCCCTTGAAGTTCAGCGCCACGATGCGGTCGAACAGGCTCTCGGGCGTGTCGAGCGACGACGGCGCGAGCGGCGAGGAGCCGGCGTTGTTGACCAGGATGTCGACCTTGCCGAACGCCTTGTAGGCAGCCTCCACCAGGCCGTCGAGCTCGTCCCAATGGGCCACGTTGCAGGCGTGCGCGGCGGCCTTGCGGCCCATCGCCCGCACCTCCGCCGCGACCTTCTCGCAGGCCTCGAGCTTGCGGCTGGTGACGAAGACGTCGGCGCCGTGCCGGGCGAAGGCCTTCACCATCTGATGGCCGAGGCCGCGGCTGCCGCCGGTGACCAGCGCCACCTTTCCCGAGAGGTCGAAAAGATCGGTCATGGCGCGATCCCAGCACGTTTGGGACGGAGGTGAAAGCGCCGTAGGGGCATGGATTCCGCAGCGGCGCCGTGCGAATCTCCGCCCCTCACCTCAATCCGCGGTCCCATGGAGTCGTTGCGCGGCCTCACCTCTTCGCCGGCAAGCGCCTACGACGAGCTGGTCACCGGCCAGAAGTCGATCCGCTACCACTGGCAAGGCATCCTGAGCGTCATCCGCGGCCTGCCGCAAGACGGGCTGCGCGAGCGCGTGGAGAGCGCGCGCCGGCAGCTCCGCGAATCCGGCGCGACCGTCAACCTGCTCGACGATCGCGGCACGCCCGGCTGGACCTTCGATCCGCTGCCCTTCGTCGTGGCGCCCGACGAATGGGCCGAGATCGAGACCGGCCTGATCCAGCGCGCCACCCTGCTCGACCGGATTCTGGCCGATCTCTACGGCCCGCAGAAATTGCTCGCAGACGGGCTGGTGCCGCCGATGCTGGTGCACGCCAACCGGCATTTCCTGCGCGCCTGCCGGGTGACCGACGGCAAGGCGCCGCTGCGCTCCCTCGGCCAATATGCCGTCGACCTCGTGCGCCTCGGCGACGGGCGCTGGCACGTGCTGGCCGACCACACCGAGATGCCGTCGGGCATCGGCTATGCCCTCGAGATGCGCCGCGTGCTGGCGCGCAGCCTGCCCGAGGCATTCCGCTCGATCCCGGTGCGCCACCTCCGCCCGTTCGTCGACCGCTGGCACGATTCACTGGCGGCCATGGCGCCGGCCGACGTGGCCCTGCCGACGATCGGCGTGCTGACACCGGGCTCGCTGTCCTCGACCTATTTCGAGCACGTCTATCTCGCGCGCAGCCTCGGCGTGCCGCTGGTCGAGGGTGGCGACCTGGTGACGCGCGACGGCCAGGTCTCGCTGAAGACGTTGGCCGGCCTACGTCCGGTGCACATGCTGCTGCGTCGTCTCGATTCGAGCTTCGCCGACCCGCTGGAGCTGCGCGCCGATTCGGCGCTGGGCGTCACCGGCCTCGTCGAAGCCACGCGCACCGGCCGCATCGCGCTGGCCAACGCGCTGGGCTCGGGCCTGGTCGAGACGCCGGCCCTGATGCCGTTCCTCGACGGGCTGTCGCACAGGCTGCTGGGGCGCCGCCTCGATCTGCCGTCGCTCGACGTGTGGTGGCTGGGCGAGCCGCAGGCCGCCGCCCACGTGATGGAAAATCTCGACGCCATGATCGTGCGGCCCTGTCTCGCACAGGACCGCGAACCGATCGTCGTCGGCATGCTGGAGCCGCCCGCGCGTGCGGCCCTGGTCGAGAGATTGCGCGCGCAGCCCGGCCACTACGTGGCGCAGTATCCCGTCGTTCCGTCGCTCAGCCCCAAGTGGACCGGCACGGAGCTGGCGCCGGCGGCCGTGGTGATGCGCTGCTTCCTGATCGCGGCCGGCGACGGCTATCGCGTGCTGCCGGGCGGCCTGGCGCGCGAGCCGATGGGCGACACGGCACTGGCAAGCCTCGGCCGCCTCAACGGCACGCTGAAGGACGTCTGGGTGCTGACCGAGGATGCGTCCGACGTCGAATTGCCGCCCGGCCGGCGCTTCCACCAGTTGGCCGTCGAGCGTGGCGGCGCCGATTTGCAGAGCCGCGTGGCCGACAATCTCTTCTGGCTCGGCCGTTACATCGAGCGGCTCGACAACGATGCGCGCCTCCTGCGCACGACGGCGACCCGCGTCGCCCAGGGCGCGATGGGCCCGCGCGACGCGGCCGAAATCCGCCTGCTCGGCCGCCTGCTGACGCGCGCCAACCTGGTGCCGTCGTCCGCCGCGCTGGCCATGCCCGGCACGGCGGCGTTCCAGCAGGGGCTGGTCGACGTCGCGTCCGAGACGCGCGGCCTGGCGATGCTCCTCGATTCGGTCCAGCACCTCACCGGCACGCTGCGCGACCGTTTCTCGGCTGACATGATCGCCGCGGTCGGCCCGCTGCTGGCCGACGTGCGCCAGACCCTGATGGACGTGCGCGGCAACCTCGATTCGTTGCTGGGCGCGCTCGACGACATCGTACGCTTCGTGGCCACCCTGTCGGGCTTGGCGCAGGAGAACATGACGCGCGGCACGAGTTGGCTGTTCCTCGACCTCGGCCGCCGCCTCGAGCGTGGCCAGTTCGTGGTGAAGGCCGCACTCGGCGCCTTCGAGCAGTCGCCGGTCGATTGGGATGCCGCCATGCGCATCGCGCTCGAGCTCTGCGACAGCACCATCACTTACCGTACACGCTACTTGGGCCAGCTCCAGCCCGCGCCGGTGCTCGACTTGGTGATGCTCGATGATTCCAACCCGCGGGCGCTGGCCTTCCAGCTGCGCTCGATCGAAAGCCATCTCGAACGGCTGGGGCATGCCAGCGGCGCCTATGTACGCGGCCTGCCGGCATCGCTCGACACCGACCTGCAGGACGTCGTGCGCCAGTTCGGCGGCGAGGAGCAGGCGTGGCGCCACGAAGGGCTGGCGCTGGTCCGCCTGCGCGATGTCGCAGCCGACGTCGGCGAGCGGCTGGAGGCGCTGTCGGGCGCGATCACACGCGCCTACTTCTCCCACGTGCCCGCCGCGCAAGCCGTCGGCTCGATGCCGGGAGGCGACTGACATGCACTACCTGCTGTCGCATCGCACCTCCTACGCCTACACCTCGACCGTCGACTCCGCGCAGCACATCGCCCACCTGCGTGCACGGCCGTTCACCGGCCAGACCGTGACCTCGATCGGCATCACGACCAGCCCACCGCCGGCGCTGGCCGCGCATCACGTCGATCACTTCGGCAACCTCATCGACATCTACCGCATCGACGCGCCGCACACGCGCTTCGACATCGAGGTGCGTGCCGAGGTCGAGGTGCGCTTCCCCGAGCCGCCCCCGGCCGCGGATACGCCGCGCTGGGAGGACGTGCGCGCGGCTCTCGATGGCGGCGGTTTCCCGGCACCGGTGGAGGCCAGCGAATTCGTCCACGAATCGCCGCTGGTGCCGCTCGACAAGGCGCTGGCCGACTACGGCGCGCTGTCGTTCACGCCCGGCCGGCCGATCCTCGCGGCGGTGTCCGATCTCAAGCGCCGCATCAGGGCGGATTTCGCCTACCATCCCGGCGCCACCGACATCTCCACGCCGCTGGCCGAGGTCTTCTCCGGCAAGGCCGGGGTCTGCCAGGATTTCGCCCACGTCATGATCGCGGCCTGCCGCGGGCATGGCATCGCTGCCGGTTATGTCTCGGGTTACATCCGCACGGTCCACTCGAAAGAGGAGATCGCCTTGCGCGGCGCCGACGCCAGCCACGCCTGGGTCGCGGTGTGGTGCGGCGAGCCGGCAGGCTGGATCCATCTCGACCCGACCAACGACCTGATCGCACGTGAGGATCATGTCGCCGTGGCCTGGGGCCGCGACTTCTCCGACGTGAGCCCGCTACGCGGCGTGATCCTGGGCGGCGGCCAGCACTCCTACGGCGTCACCGTCACCCTGGTGCCTACCGGCTAGCCGCCTCCGGCCGCAGCATCCAGGCCGCGAACGAACTGTCGAGCGACGGCGGCCGGCCCAGCAGATGGACCTTGCAGGGATATTGCGCCGCCAGGTCGACCGCGATCACCTGGGCGGGAATCCAGAGACCCTCGTGCGACGCCAGCACGCGATCGCCCACGGCGCAGGCGGTGAGCCCCTTGGCCCGCATCTGGTCCTCGGGTTCCTTCAATGCGTCCTTCGGCGCCGCCGAGACAGGTGGCGGCCCTTGCAGCAGGCCGGGCCCCTGCGGGCCCATGCCCTGCGCTGCCACAGACGTCGTCCAGAAAGCGACGACGACAAGGACGACGCTCGCGCGAACGATCACCCCAGCCACTCCTTCGTGGCCTTCACATACTCGGCCTCGCGCGTCACGCGCTTCATCAGCTCGGCGTCGGCGATTCCCGGCAGCTTGGCCGGCGGCACGCCGTCGCGCAGCGCGCGCAAGGTATCGTGCACGGCCTTCACTGCCGCGGCGAACGGCTGGTGGCCCTGCAGCGCGATACGCACGCGCCGCGCCGAGAGATAGGCGAGATCGGCGAGATCGCCCGACACGCCGCCCAGGATGATCGGAAGTTTGGTCGCCGCCGAGATCGCGTCGAGCTCGGCGCGCGTCTTGATGCCGACGAAGAACAGCGCGTCGACGCCCACCGCCTCGTAGGCCTGGCCGCGCGCGATCGCGGCCTCGAGCCCCTCGATCTGGATGGCGCTGGTGCGGCCAGCGATCGACAGCAGCGGGTCCTGCCGGCCGGCCAGCGCCGCCTTCATCTTGCCGACGCCCTCGGCAATCGAGATGAGCCGCGGCTTGGTCGTGCCGTGCGGCGTCGGCAGGTCGGTGTCCTCGATGCTCATGCCGGCGATGCCTGCGGTCTCCAGTTCCTCCACCGTGCGGCGCACATTGAGTGCATTGCCGTAGCCGTGGTCGGCATCGACCATCAGCGCGAGGTTGCCGGCGCGGTTGATGCGGTAGGCCTGGTCCGCGAACTCGCTCAAGGTCAGCACGATCAGGTCGGGCGCCCCCAGCACGGCCATCGAGCCGATCGAGCCCGCGAACATGCCGAGTTCGAAGCCGATGTCTTCCGCAATGCGCGCCGAGATGGCGTCGTAGACCGAACCCGGATGGACGCAGCGGTCGCCGTTCAGGACGGCGCGGAAGCGCGTGCGGCGGTCGGTCCAGTTCATGACGGATATCCCCCTGTTGGCGACTGTCTGGCGCGTTTCGACGGGCAAACCGGGCGCTCTTCCGCTCAGCCGATCGAAAGCGTAGCGTTCTTAGCATCGGTGAGGTGCAGGCGCGACGCCCGCCGAAAAAAGAACGGGCGCCACCAAGGGGAAACGCCATGTTCGAGGTACTCGATCGACAGTCGCGTCTGACCGGCAACCAGAAGAAAATCCTCGCCGCCGCCATCATCGGCGACGCGCTCGAGTTCTTCGACTACTTCCTGATCGCCTTCGTGCTGGCCTTCCTGATCGGCCCGTGGAAACTCACCTTCGGCCAGTCGGCCGTTGTCCTGATGAGCTCCGGCATCGGCGCCATCCTCGGCGCCTACATCTGGGGCTGGCTCGCCGACCGCATCGGACGGCGCAAGGTCTTCATCGGCACGGTGCTGAATTTCTCGATCGCCACCGGCCTGCTCTACTTCACGCCGGACAATGGCTGGATCTATCTGACGGTCATGCGCTTTTTCGTCGGTTTCGGCGTCGGCGGACTTTATTGCGTCGACCTGCCACTGGTGCAGGAGTTCATGCCGACCAACAAGCGCGGCTGGATCGGCGGACTCGTCACCTGCATCATCCCGATCGGCGTCGGCCTGGGCTCGCTGCTGGCCGCCTTCATGCCGTCCGATCAGTGGCGGCTGCTGTTCGCGATCGGCGTGCTGCCGGCGCTGGTCGTGCTGCTGGTCCGGCTCTGGGTGCCAGAATCGCCGCGCTGGCTGGCCCGCCAGGGCCGCGTCGACGAGGCTCGCCAGTCGCTCGCCTGGGCGCTCGAGGTCGATCCCGGCACCCTGCCGATGCCCACGCCCGACGAGGCCAAGGTGGTGAAGACCAGCTGGTTCGACCTCTTCAAGTACCCGCGCAGCCTGTTGGTGTCGTGGCTCGGCAATGCCGGGGCACAGACCGGCGTCTACGGCGTCGCACTGTGGGCGCCGTCGCTGTTCGTGCTGCTGCTGCACGTGACGCCGCAGCAGGCCTCCAAGATGATGCTCCTGCTGACCGTGGTCGGCTTCCTCGGCCGCGTCTCGTTCTCCTGGCTGTCGGAACGGATCGGGCGACGCAACTCCGGCGGTCTGCTGGGCTTCGGCGCCGGCGTCCTGATCATCCTGGCCGGCCACAACTACGACGGCATGGTGTTGGGGATTTCCGCCTTCTGGCTGATCCTGGCGGCGGCGATGTTCTTCGCCGACGGCGGCTTCGCCATCGTCGGCCCCTATGGTGCGGAGATCTGGCCGTCACACCTCAAGACCAGCGGCATGGGCTCGGCCTACGGCTTCGGCGGCATCGGCAAGATCCTGGGCCCGGTGGGGCTGGCGCTCATTGTCGGCTCCGGCAACTACCTGAAGCCCGACGTGCCGCTGCCCCAGATCCCGACGGCCTTCACCTATCTCGGCTGCTGGTTCCTGATGGCCGGTGTGGTCTATTATTTCTTCGGCATCGAGACCAGGGGCAAGTCGAACGAGCAGATCGACCGCGAACTGGCTGCCGCGGACTGAGCGCGAACCGGACCTTGAGGAGAGCAATGCCTTGGACACGCTGATCCCGTCTTCCGCCGACTTGGCCGGCGACCAGGCCGTGATCTCGCGCGCCCAGGCGCTCCAGCCCGTGGTCCAGGCCGCGTCGAACGAGACCGAGGACGGCCGCCGCATCGCGCCGGCGCTGCTCGACAGGCTGCACGAGGCGCAACTGTTCCGCCTCCTGCTGCCCAAATCCTCGAATGGGATCGAGACAGATCCCGTCACCTTCTTCCACGTGATCGAAACCATCGCCGGCGGCGACGCCTCGACCGCGTGGTGCCTCAGCCAGGCCGGCGGCTGCGCCATGACGGCGGCATACCTGGCGCCGCCCGTGGCCGACGAGATCTTCGGCCGCGACCCGCGCGCCGTGCTGGCCTGGGGACCTGGTCCCAGGGTCAAGGCGATCGCGTGCGACGGCGGATACCGCGTGACCGGCGTGTGGGCCTTCGCCTCGGGCGGCCGCCACGCGACCTGGCTGGGCGCGCATTGCCCGATCTTCCGGGCCGACGGCACGCCGCTTGTCGGCGAGAACGGCAAGCAGCTCGAGCGCACCCTGCTGGTGCCAGCCAGGGACGTGCAGTGGACCGACATCTGGAATGTGGTTGGCCTGCGCGGCACGGCCTCCGACCAATTCGCCCTCACCGATCATTTTGTGCCCACCGACCATTCGTTCAGCCGCGACTTCGCCCACCCGGCGAATGACTGCCGCGAATCTGGCCCGCTTTACCGCATGTCGGCGATGACCTGCTACGAGGTTGGCTTCGCTGGCGTGGCGCTCGGCATCGCCCGCGGCGCGCTCGACAGCTTCGTCGACACCGCCCGCACCAAGGTCCCGCGCGGCGCCAAGAGCGCGATCCGCGACAGCGCCGTGGTCCAGACCGGCCTCGCCCAGGCCGAGATCGGCATCCGCTCGGCGCGCGCGTATCTGCTGCAGTCGCTCGCCGAAATCTGGAACGAGATCTCCAGTGGCGGCGCGCTGACGCTCGACCACCGCATCACGGTGCGCGGCGCCTCGACCAACGCCATCCACAAGGCGCGCGAGGCGGTCGACTTCGCCTACAATGCCGCCGGCGCCACGGCGATCTTCGAAAGCCATCCGCTGGAGCGCCGCTTCCGCGACATCCACACCGTCACGCAGCAACTGCAGGGACGGCTCAGCCATTTCGAAACCGTCGGAGCCTGGATGATGGGCGCCGACACCGATCTCACCTGGGTTTAGGAGCACACCATGCCGCTTGGCACCCTGCAGCACTACACGATCGAGCCGTCCAACCTCGAGGCGACCAAGACCTTCTATTGCGACGTGCTGGGGCTGGAGAACGGCGACCGCCCGCCGCTCGGCTTTCCAGGCTACTGGCTCTATTCCGGCGGCGTGCCCACCGTGCACCTGCTGGGCGAGCGCAAGCCGCGCGAGGGCATCGTCGTGCGCGGCACCGAGAAGAAATACGCCGACACCGGCCGCTTCGACCATATCGCCTTCGCCGCCACCGACATCGACGGCGTGCGCAAGCGGCTTGAATCGAAGAAGGTGGATTTCCGCGAAAGCACGGTGCCGCGCACCGGCGGCAAGCAGATCTTCCTGCACGATCCCGACGGCGTGGGCGTCGAGCTGAACTTCCCGCCTCCCGACGCGCGCTAGGCGCGTGATCACCTCGATCGAGATCAAGGCTGTCGAGCCGCTGGCCGACGGCGCCTCCTTCGGCGCGACGGGCGCCTACGAACGCGTGATCGGCGTCGCCAAAGGCGAGGTCGATCCCAAGGCGCCCGGCAACGCGGGCATCGCCCTGATCGACAAGGCGCCGCTGAACGCCAATGGCAAGGTCGAGTACGCTACCGACTTCTTCGTGCTTCGGCCCCGGGATCCGTCCAGGGGCAACGGCCGCATCCTCTACGAGGTCAACAACCGCGGCCGCAAGATGCTGGTCGGCAACATCTGCGACGGCCCGCAGGGCATGAACGATCCGAAGACCGTGGCCGACCTCGGCAACGGCTTTCCACTGCGCCGCGGCTGGACGATCGTCTGGTCGGGCTGGGATCCCGATGCGCCGCGCGCCAACCTGGGCCTCGGCCTCACCGCGCCTGTCGCCACCGATGGCGGCAAGCCGATCGTGCAAACGGTGCGCGACGAATTCGTGTCCGGCACGCGCGGCGGCGCGGTCGAGACCTTCAAGCTTTCCTACGAAATGGCCTCGCCCGACGGCGCGAAGCTCACCACGCCGGACGGCGCAAAATTGACCGTGCGCGAGCGCCAGGCCGATGCGCCGCAGGACATCGCCTGGACGGCCGTCGATACCAAGTCGATCAAGCTCGCCGACGGCAAGCCCAGGCCGGGCTACATCTATGAATTCACCTACCAGGCCACCAAGCCCAAGGTGCAGGGGCTGGGCTTCGCCGCGACCCGCGACTTCGTGAGCTGGCTGAAGCACGACCCGAAGGCCACCGAGGTGACGGGCCGGCCGGCCACGCACGCGCTGGCCATCGGCTTCAGCCAGGCCGGACGTTACCTGCGCCACCACATCTCGTCAGGCTTCAATCGCGACGAGCAGGGCCGCAAGGTGTTCGACGGCATCCACAGTCATATCGCCGGCGTTGGCCGTCTGTTCTTCAATGTGCCGTTCGGGCAGCCTGCACGCACCAACACCCAGCACGAGGACCACGACGCCCCCGAGGCCTGGTTCCCGTTCAGCACGGCCGTGCTCGACGATCCGATCTCGCACGCCACGGGCTCGCTCTTGCGCCGCGACGGCAGCGACCCACTGCTGATCGAGACCAACACCTCGACCGAATACTGGCAAAAGGGCGCCTCCCTGCTGACCACCGATCCGCTGGGCACCAAGGACGTGGCGCTGCCCGACAACAGCCGCGCCTACATGATCGCCGGCACCCAGCACGGCGGCCGCGCCGGCGCGCCCAGCGATGCCGGCCCCGACGTCAATCCGCGCAACCCGCACAATCCGATGGCCGCGGTGCGCGCGCTGCTGGTGGCGCTCGACGAGTGGGTGGTGTCGGGCCGGGCGCCGCCGCCCAGTCGCGTGCCCACCTTGGCCGACGGCACCCTGGTCGAGGCCGACAAGACCGGCTTCCCGGCCCTCGACGGCGCGGCCATCGTGAAAAGGACCAACGTGGTGGACCATCCCGCCGGATCCGGGCGCGCCTACCGCACGCTGGTCAGCCGGGTCGATCCCGACGGTAACGAGGTGGCGGGCATCCGCCTGCCCGACATTGCCGTGCCGCTCGCGGCCTACACCGGCTGGAACGAGTACAAGGCGCCGTATCCCAGGGGCGAGATCGCCGACCGCGATGGCAGCTGCTTTGCCTTCTCGCCGGCCAAGATCGCCCAGCGCTACAGCAATCGCGCCGGCTATGTCGCCAAGGTCCAGGCGGCCGTCGACGCGCTGGTCAAGGACCGGCTGATGCTGCCGGAAGACGCCGACCGCACCCTCGAGAAGGCGCGCGCCGAAGAGCGCGTGAAGCCCTGACATGGCCACTCTCGACCGCGACGGCGTGAAGATCCACTACGAGGTCCATGGCCCCTCGGGAATCAAAGACCCACCGACGATCCTGCTGAGTCACGGCTACAGCTCGACGGCGCGCATGTGGGACGGCCAGGTCGAAGCCCTCAAGAATCGCTACCAGGTCGTGGCGTGGGACTTCCGCGGCCACGGCGAGAGCGACTATCCGACAGACGGCGCGCGCTATTCCGAGGCGCTCACCGTCGGCGACATGCGGGCGCTGCTGGACAAGGTCGGCGCCCGGAGGGCGATCGTCGCCGGCCTGTCGCTGGGCGGCTACATGTCGCTCGCCTTCCACGCCAGCCATCCCGAGCGGGTGCGTGCGCTGATGCTGTTCGACACCGGGCCCGGCTTCAAGAAGGACGAGGCCCGCGCCCGGTGGAACGAGACCGCCCACAAGCGCGCGGCCACCTTCGACGCGCAGGGGCTGGCGGCGCTCAACGCCTCCGACGAGGTCAGACTGACGCGCCATCGCGACGCCACCGGCCTTGCCGGATCGGCGCGCGGGATGCTGGCGCAGCAGAACGACCGTGTGATCCAGTCGCTCGGCACGATCGCCGTGCCGACGCTGGTGCTGGTCGGCGCCAACGACACGAATTTCCTGGCGGCCACCGACTACATGGCCGCCAAGATCAAGAACGCCACCAAGGCGGTCATTCCCGACGCGGGCCATGCATCGAACCTGCATCAGCCGGCTTTGTTCAACCGGGCGGTCGAGGCGTTCCTCGCCACGCTGCCGCCCGCCCGAGAACCAGCATAGGAGTACGAAAATGGGCAAGCGAATTGCGGTGGTCGGCGTCGGCGCACTGGGCGGCTATGTCGGCGGATGGCTCGCCCACACCGGCGAGGACGTCACCCTGATCGACTTCTGGCCGGAGAACATCGAGGCCATCCGCTCGCGCGGACTGGAGCTCGACGGCGTCACGCCGGAAGAGAAGATCACGGTCAAGAACGCCAAGACCATGCATCTCACCGAGATGGAGGCGCTGTCGCGCCAGAAGCCGATCGACATCGCCTTCGTGTCGATGAAGTCCTACGACACCGAATGGGCGGCGCAGCTCATCAAGCAGTATTTGGCGCCGGACGGCTATATCGTCTCGCTGCAGAACTGCCTGAACGAGGAGCGCATTGCGGGCGTGGTCGGCTGGGGCAAGACCGTCGGCATGGTGGCTTCCCTGATCTCGGTCGACATGTTCGAGGCCGCCCGCATCCGCCGCACCGTCGCCAAGGGCGGCGACAAGCACACCGTGTTCCGTGTGGGCGAGGTCCATGGCCGCATCACCAAGCGCGTCGAGGAACTGCGCGACATGGTGGGCCGCATCGATTCGGCCAAGACCACCACCAACCTGTGGGGCGAGCGCTGGTCCAAGCTCTGCCAGAACGGCATGAAGAACGGCGTGTCGGCCGCGACCGGCCTCACCGGCTTCGATTGCGACCGCAACGACGCCATCCGCCGCTTCTCGATCAAGCTGGGCGGCGAAGCCGTGAGGGTCGGCCAGGCATTGGGCTATCACATCGAAAAGATCGGCAAGATGGAGCCCGAGACCCTGGCCAGGGCCAGCGAAGGCGACAAGACCGCGCTCGACGAGATCGAGACGATCCTGCGGCCGGGCTCGAACACCAACCCCAACCCGCGCGCCGACATCCAGCGCCCGTCGATGGCCCAGGACATCCGCAAGGGCCGCCGCACCGAGATCGAGTTCATGAACGGCTATATCGCCGACCGCGGCAAGTTCATCGGCGTTGCCGCGCCCACACACACCAAGCTCACCGACATCGTGAAGAAGGTCGAGCGCCACGAACTCAAGGCCGCGCCGGCGCTGCTCGGAGGCTGATCGCTGGAGCGCGCCAACCGAGGCGGAGTAGCCTCCGCCTCGGTTGGCGCGTTCCCCTGACTCAAGCCGCGAGCTTCACGCCAGCCTTGGCGTCCTGCTTGATCATGTCGGCGCCCTTCTCGGCCACCATGATGGTGGGCGCGTTGGTGTTGCCCGAGGGCACCGTCGGCATGATCGAGGCGTCGATCACGCGCAGCCCGGCGATGCCATGCACGCGCAGGCGGTCGTCGACCACCGCCATCGGGTCGCTGCCCATCTTGCAGGTGCCGATGACGTGGTAGGTCGTCTGGCCGGTCCGCCGGGCGAAGTCGAGCCACTCGTCGTAGCTCTGCACCTTGTCGCCGGGGTTGTTCTCGAAGGCGATGTACTTCGCGATCTTCGGGTTCTGGACGATCCGGCGCGCGATCTGCATGCCCGCGACCGTGGTGTCGCGGTCGGTCTGGGCAGAGAGGAAATTCGGACGAATGGCAGGTTCGCTGCCCGGTACGCCTGACTTGATGTGGATCGAGCCGCGCGAGTCCGGTCGGCACTGGCCGATCACGACGGTCATGCCGGGGTCCTTCTCCAGCAGCCGCTTCTGCGCCGAATCGTAGCTGGCGTGGGCCATGTGGAACTGCATGTCGGGACTGTCGAGGCCGGGCCGCGTGCGCACGAAGCCGTAGACCACGCCGGCGGTCAGGCTGAGCGCACCCTTGCCGGTGGCGAAGTACTTCACGACCTCCTTCACGAGGTTGAGGCCGCGCGTCTGCTGGTTCAAGGTCGCCATGTCCTTGACGCGCCAGTTCATGCGCGGCGCGAAGTGGTCGCCGTAGTTCTCGCCGACGCCCTTCAACTCGTGCTTCACCTCGATGCCATAACGGCGCAGCAGCTCGGGCTGGCCGATGCCCGAATGCTCGAGCACGCCCGGCGACTGCACGGCGCCGCACGACACGATGACCTCGCGGTTGGTGCGGGCCTCGCGCTTCTGGCCGTGCACGCTGTAGGCCACGCCGACACAGCGCTTGCCCTCGAGGATGAGGTTCGCCACCAGCGCGTCGGTCTCGATCCTGAGATTGGGGCGCGAGCGGGCGCCGTCGATGAAGGCGCGGGCAGCGGACCAGCGCTTGCCGTTCTTCATCGTCACCTGGAAGTAGCCGAAGCCCTCCTGATTGCCGTTGTTGTAGTCCTTGTTCTTCGGGAAGCCTGTGGCAACCGCTGCATCGATGAAGGCGTCGCAGAGATCGTGGCCCTCGCTCATGTGCGCGACGTTGAGCGGGCCGCCTTTGCCGCGGCTGTCGTCGCCGTCGCCCTCGAAATGCTCGGACTTCCTGAAGTACGGCAGGATCTGCTCGTACGACCAGCCGCGGTTGCCGAGCTGCCCCCAGGTGTCGTAGTCGAGTGGCTGGCCGCGCACGTAGAGCATGCCGTTGATCGACGAGGAGCCGCCCAGGGTCTTGCCGCGTGGGCACGGGATGCGGCGGCCGGCCATGCCGTCCTCGGCCTCCATCTCGAAGTTCCAGTTGAACTTGTCGTGGTTCAAGAGCTTGGTGAAGCCGGCCGGGATGTCGATCCACATCGACTTGTCGAGCGGGCCCGCTTCGAGCAGCAGGACCTTGACGCTCGCATCCTCGGTCAGGCGATTGGCCAGCACGCAGCCCGCCGAGCCGCCGCCCACGATGATGTAATCCCAGTCAGCCATCTGCTTCCTCCGTTTGGAAGGCAGTCTACCTCAGATGGCAGGAAACGTGATGCCCCGGCGCAATTTCGCGCAGCAACGGCGCCTCGACCTTGCAGCGGGCCACGGCGTAGGGACAGCGGGTGTGGAAGTGGCAGCCCGACGGCGGATTGACCGGGCTCGGCACATCGCCCTGGAGGACCCGCTTCTGGCGCTTGATGGCGGGGTCGGGCACCGGCACGGCCGACAGCAGCGCCTCGGTGTAGGGGTGCTGGCCCTTGGTGAAGATCGTCCGCGTGTCGGCGTATTCGACGATGCGGCCGAGGTACATCACGGCGATGCGGTGGCTGATGTGCTCGACCACCGCGAGATTGTGCGAGATGAACAGGTAGCTCAGCCGCCGCTCGCGCTGCAGGTCCTGCAGCAGGTTGATGACCTGGGCCTGGATCGACACGTCGAGCGCCGACACCGGCTCGTCGCCCACGATCAGCTTGGGGCCGAGCGCGAGCGCGCGGGCGATGCAGATGCGCTGGCGCTGGCCGCCCGAGAACTGATGCGGGAAGTTCGACATCTGCGCGGGCCTGAGGCCGACGCGGTCGAACAGCGCCGCCACGCGCTCGTTGCGGTCCTTCTTCTTGGGCATGCCATGGACCAGCAGCGGCTCGCCCACGATGTCGCCCGCCGTCATGCGCGGATTGAGCGAGGAGAACGGGTCCTGGAAGACGATCTGCGCCTGCTGGCGGAACGGCCGCAGCTGTTTCTTGGAGAGCCCGCTGATGTCCTGGCCCATGATCTTCACGGTGCCCGAGGTCGGCTCGATCAGGCGCAGGATGGCGCGGCCGGCGGTCGACTTGCCGCAGCCCGATTCGCCCACGAGCCCCAGGGTCTCGCCCTCGCCGATCGTGAAGCTGATGCCGTCGACGGCGTAGACCTGGCCGACGGTGCGGCGCAGCACCCCCTTCTTGACCGGAAAGTGCTTCTTCAGGTCCCTCACTTCGAGGATGGGAGTGGGATCAACCATTGGCATTCCAGCAGGCCGCCCAGTGGCCCGGTCTCTTTTGTTCATAGGCAGGCCGCTCCTGGCGGCAGATGTCGGTGACCTTGCTGCAGCGCGCGGCGAAGGCGCAGCCCTGGGGCAGCGCGAACAGCGGCGGCACGATGCCGGGGATTTCCTGCAGGCGGTCGCTGTCAGCCCTGGCCTCGCCGCGCAGCAGGTCGAGCCGCGGAATCGAGGCCATCAGGCCCGCGGTATAGGGATGAAGCGGGCGGGCGAACAGCTCGCCCACCTCGGCCTCCTCGACCTTGCGGCCGGCGTACATGACGATCACGCGGCGCGCCGTCTCGGCCACGACGCCGAGGTCGTGGGTGATCAGGATCACCGCGGTGCCGAACTCGCGCTGCAATTCGAGAATCAGCTCGAGGATCTGGGCCTGGATGGTGACGTCGAGCGCCGTCGTCGGCTCGTCGGCGATCAGCACCTTCGGATTGCAGGCCAGCGCCATCGCGATCATGGCGCGCTGGCGCATGCCGCCGGAGAGCTGGTGCGGATACTCGCGGGCGCGCTGCGCCGGTGCCGGAATCTTCACCAGGTCGAGCATCTCGACGGCGCGCTTCATCGCCGCCTTCTTGTCCATGTCGCGGTGCAGGATCAGCGCCTCGCTGATCTGCTTGCCGATCGTCATCACCGGGTTGAGCGACGTCATCGGCTCCTGGAAGATCATCGAGATGTCGTTGCCGCGAACGTCACGCATCTCCTTCTCGCTGAGCGCCAGCAGGTCGCGGTCGGCCAGCTTGACGGTGCCGGCGACGATGCGGCCCGGCGGCTCCGGGATCAGCCGCATCAGGCTGAGCGCCGTCATGCTCTTGCCACAGCCCGATTCGCCCACGATGGCCAGGGTCTCGCCGGCGGCGACCGAGAATTCGACGTCGTCGACCGCCTTGACGATGCCCTGGCGTGTGTAGAACCAGGTGCCGAGGCCGGAAACTTGCAGCAAGTCGGTCATGCCCACTGCCTCATGACCGTTGCCGCGGATCGAGGATGTCGCGCAGCGCATCGCCCAGCAGGTTGACGCCGAACACGGTGAGGCTGATGGCGACGCCGGGGAAGATCACCAGCCACGGCGCGGTGCGCACATACTCCGCCGCCGACTCCGACAGCATGCGGCCCCACGACGGATGCGGCTCGGGAATGCCGAGGCCGAGGAAGCTGAGCGACGCCTCGACCAGGATCGCCGAGCCGATCTGCGCCGTCGCCAAAACGATCAGCGGGGCCAGCGTGTTGGGGAGCACGTGGCGCACGGCGATGCGCAGCTCGCCCATGCCGACCGCGCGCGCGGCCTCGACGAACGGCTGCTCGCGCAGCGACAGCGTGCTGGAGCGCACGACGCGGGCCACGGTCGGCACCAGCGGAATGGCGATGGCGATGATGGTGTTGCGCAACGACGGTCCGAGGGACGCCGCCATCACGATCGCCATCACCAGCAGCGGCAGGGCCTGCATGATGTCGAGCAGGCGCTGCAGGACGAGATCGAACCAGCCGCCGAGATAGCCGCTGGCGAGGCCGACCGAAACGCCGATGACCGCGCCGAGACCCATGGCGCCGGCGCCGACGGCCAGCGAGATGCGCGCACCGTGGACGATGCGGCTGTACATGTCGCGGCCCATGAAGTCGGCGCCCAGCCAGAAGACGCTGCCGGGATGGGCGAGCGAGGCCTTGGAGTTGGTGGCCGTCGGATCGAGCGGCGCGATCACGTCGGCGAACACCGCCGTCAGGACGAAGATGGCCACGATGATGGCGCCGACCGTGCCCAGCGGATAGCGCCGCGCCAGGAAGGCGGCTTGGCTCCAGAAGCCGGTGACGTTGGCGCCGGCGCGGGCAAGGGCTGCGTCGTGGTCGATGATGGCCATGAGATCAGTCCGCGAACTTGATACGAGGGTCGAGCGCCATGTACGCCATGTCGACCAGGAAATTGACCGAGACGACGACGACGGCGATCAGCATCACGAGGTTCTGCACGATCGGATAGTCGCGCCACAGGATCGCCTCGACCAGGAAGCGGGCGACGCCGGGAATGTTGAACACGGTCTCAGTGACGATCAGGCCGCCCACGAGGAACGCCGCCTCGATGCCGATCACGGTCACCACCGGCAGGAGCGCGTTGCGTAGCGCGTGCTTGAAGTTGACGGCCAGGATCGAGGCGCCCTTGGAGCGCGCGGTGCGGATATAGTCCTGGCGCAGCACCTCGAGCATGGATGAGCGCGTGAGCCGCATGATCAGCGCCGAGGAACGGAATCCCACCGTCATCGCCGGCAAGCCGAGCATCGAGATATTCGCCCAGAACCCGTGGCGGTCGGCGTCGTAGATCGGGATCATGCCGAACCACTGGACGGACGCCATCAGCACCAGAAGGCCGAGCCAGAACGACGGTAGCGACAGGCCGCTCAGGCTGACCACGCGCAGTGCATAATCGAGACGTGTGTTCTGGCGCACCGCGCTGATGACGCCGAGCGGCACGCCGAACAGCACGGCGAAGAACAGTGCCATGCCGGCGAGCTTGCCGCTGATCGGGATGCGCGGAAGGATCTCGTCGAGCGCCGGCTGCTCGGAGACGTAGGCATAGCCCAGGTCGCCGCGCGCCAGGCCGCCAATCCACTTGCCGTATTGCAGGAGGATCGGCTGGTCGATGCCAAGTTCGTGGGCGATCTTGGCCTTTTCCTTCGGGTCGGAGATACCCGAAGCGTTCGTCAGGATGTCGGCGATGTCACCCGGCACGAGCCGGAGCATGACGAAGATCAGCACCGACATCCCGAACAGTGTCAGGGCCATCAGTAGCAGACGACGGATGAGATAGGCCCCCATCGCGACGGCTTACTTGTCGAGCCAGACGTCTTCGAAGCGCCAGCCGTTGTAGATGCTGTTCACCTGCAGATTGAGGCCCTTGACCTTCGGATCCCAGCAGGTGTTGTCGACATTGTAGCCGATCACCGGACGGGCGACGTCTTCGGCCAGCTTCTTCTCGATCTCCCACACCAGCTTCTTGCGCTTGTCGACGTCGGATTCCGCCGACTGGGCGTCGATCAGCTTGTCGACCTCGGGGTTGTTGTAGCCGGTGTAGTTGCGCTCCGACGTCGAGTAGTAGTTTTCGTAGAAGTTGACGTCGGGATCGTCGACCGCGACGCCGGTCAAGTTCATGCCGAGCTGGTAGTCCTTCTTGGCGATCTTGTTGTACCAGACCGACGAGTCGATCGGCTCGAGGTCGCCCTCGATATAGACCTTCTTCAGCTGGTCGATCAGGATCACCGCCGGATCGCGGTAGATTGCGATGTTGCGGGTCGCGATCTTGATCTTGAGCGGCTTGTCGGCGCTGTAGCCGAGCTTCTCCATGATCTTGCGGCCCTCGGCACGGCTCTTCTCGACGTCCGCGGCATGGCCCGGCAGGGTCGCCAGCATCTCCTTGGGCATGCCCCACTTGCCGTAGGGCGGCGGCAGCATGGCGGCGCCGTCGAGATTGTGACCCTGGCTCAGGATATCCGAGAAGGCCTTGACGTCGATGGTGTCGACCATGGCGCGGCGGACGTCGGCGTTGTTGAACGGCGCGGCGTCGCGGTTGATCAGGATGTTCGAGCTGACGGCGGTCGGACGCGCCTCGCAGACGGCGTCCGGCTTCTGCGCCTTGACGTCCTTCAACATCGGGAAGCTCACGTCGCTGTCGAACGTCATGTCGAACTGGCCGGACTGGAAGCCCAGCATGCGGGTCGAGCGGTTCGGCACGATCTTCCACTCGATCGCGTCGAGGTATGGCTTGCCCTTCTTGAAGTAGTCCGGGTTCTTCACGAACTTGATGACTTCGTTGCGCTTGAACTCGGTGATCTTGAACGGACCCGTGCCGATCGGCTTGGTCCGCATCTCGCGGCCGTTGGCGTGGCAGGCGTAGATCGGCGAGTAGCCCGAGGCGAGCATCGACAGGAGCGAGCCCTGCGGGCGCTTGAGCTCGAACGTGACCTCGAGGTCGCCGTTGACGACGATGTCCTTGACGTTCTGGTACCAGATCTTGCGCGGGCTCTTGCGCACGAGCTCGGACTTGTCGTCGGCGCCGTCGACGGCGTCGAACGTGCACTTCACGTCCTTGGCGGTGAACGGCTTGCCGTCATGCCACTTCACGCCCGGATGCAGCTTGAAGGTGAGCTTGGTCTTGGTGGCGTCCCACGCCCAGCTGTCGGCCAGGTCGGGCACGATATGGTCGGCGCTGTTGACCTTCTCCTTCGGATCGAACACCACGAGGTTGTTGAACACGCCCATGAACGTGCTGACGACCGAGATCGTCGCTTCCTCGTGGATCGAGGCGCTGGGCGGATTCTCGCGATGGGAGATGCGCAGGGTACCGCCCGCCTTCTGGGCAAACGACGGTGACGCCGCCGTCACCAAGACAGCAAGGCTCACGGCTGCAAACGCCATACGAAGTCGCATTCAATCCTCCCACACTGGCGCGCATCGGCGCGCACGTTCTTGATAGCCCCGTCCTGAGGAAGCTAGCACATCATCTGCAACCGCCAAGCGTCAAGGCGACGCGGTGGCGCTTTTGCAAAATTAATCCGACGGCCCCTTGAACTCGATCTTGTTGCCCTCGGGGTCGTCGAAATACACCGACATGCCATGGCCTTGCGCGCCATATCTTTCGACGGTTTCGCCCAACGCAATCCCGAACGGCGAAAGGCGCTGCTCCATGGACCGCCGGTCGAACGGCACCACCAGGAAGCACAGGTGATCCATGTTGGCGCCGCTCGCCGGCCGCTCGCCCAGCACGAGGTCGAGCATCGAGGCGCCGGCGCGCATCTGCACGAGCGCGGCGTCAGGGACGCGGCGCTCGACCTTGAAGCCCAGGGCCTGCTCGTAGAACCGCACCATCGCCTCGAGGTCGGTCACCCGCAGCACGACATGGTCGATTCGTTCGACATGGAAAGCCATGGCGTCTAGCCTACTCCATTCCGCGAGGGAGGGAAGCATGGCCATCGCAATCAACGCCGCCAAGGCGCGCCTGAAGAAGAACCAGCTCGCCGTCGGCATTGGCATTCGCCTGGTGCGCAACGTGGACATCATCAAGGTGATGAAGGCCGCCGGCTTCGACTGGCTGTTCCTCGACCTCGAGCACGGTGTGATGTCGATCGAGACCGCCGCCGAGATCTGCGTCGCCGCCCAGGACTCCGACATCGCGCCGATCGTGCGCGTGCCCTACGGCGAGCTCGCCATGGCCACGCGCCTGCTCGACGGCGGCGCGCTCGGCATCGTGATCCCGCACGTCGACACACCCGAGGACGCGCGCGAGGTGGCCGACCGGCTGCGCTATCCACCGCTCGGCCACCGCTCGGTGGGCGGCGGCCTGGCACAGTTCGACTACGCGCCCATGAAGATGGCCGACATGATCAAGCGCTCCAACGACAACTGCCTGATCACCGTGATGATCGAGACGCCCAAGGCAGTGCGCAACGCCGAGGCGATCGCCGCCGTGCCCGGCATCGACTGCCTGCTGGTCGGCTCGAGCGATCTGTCGGTCGAACTGGGCATTCCCGGCGAGAACGGCCACGAGAAAATCCAGGCCGCCGTCGACAAGGTCGTCGCGGCCTGCCGGAAGCACAAGAAATGGCCCGGCATGGGTGGCGCCTACAGCGAGGAGCTGCTCGGTCTCTATATCGGCAAGGGCATGAAGTTCCTGCTGGCCGGCAACGACCTGCCCATGCTCACCGGCGCTGCGCGCGCCCACCAGGCCAAGGTGCGGGCGTTCCAGGGCCGGAAGCCGGCGAAGAAGAAATGACAGCGAAGCTGTCATCCTGAGGCGAAGCCGAAGGATCTGGCCTCACCACGAAGACCTCGCGTCGATTGGCGCAAGGTCCTTCGCTTCGCTCAGGATGACAAGACTATCTCTTCCCCTCGATCTCGATCTCGATCAGGTGCGGCTTGCCCGAGGCGAAGGCCGCCGCGACGGCAGTCTTGATCCCATCGGCCTTGGCGACGTGCGTGCCGGCCACGCCCATGCCCCTGGCGAGATCGACAAAGCCCATCGTCGGCCCGGTCAGGTCCATGTGCTGATAGGGCTTGTTGCTCTTGACCTCGAAGCGCTGGCGATAGGCGTCGATATTGTGCTTCAGCACGCGATACTCGCGATTGGCCAGGATCACGAACACGATCGGCAAGTCGTGGTGCGCCGCCGTCCACAACGCCTGGATCGAATACATCGACGAGCCGTCGCCCGAGATGCACAGGATCGGCCGCTTCTTTTGGGCCACCGCCACGCCGATCGCGCCGGCCAAGCCCTGGCCGATGCCGCCGCCACGGCCACTGTAATAGTCGCCCGGTCCCGCGAATGGGAAGGCCTTGAAGAGGTCGAGATTCGCCGTGATCGTCTCGTCGACCACGACGACGTCCTGCGGCGCGCCAGCCTTGATCTCGGCCATGCAGCGCGCCATCGACGTGGGCGTGCGCGCCCATGCCTTCTCGACCCGCGCCCTCTGCGCGGTGTCTTCCAAGTCCTTCTGGGCCTTGAGCGCAGCGTTGCGTCCGGCGGCGCCGTCGATCTTTGGCAGCGCCTTCTCCAACGCTGCGAGCGCTGCGCCGACGTCGGCCACGATGCCGGCGTCGAGCATGAAGTTGTAGGCCAGCCGCGACGGCGCTGCCTCGATCTGCAATACCTTGGCGCCGGCGGCGAAGGGCGAACCCGGCCCGTACCAGACCTCCTCGAAGAACGGCCCGCCCACCATCAGCACGAGGTCGTTGCCTGCGAGCTGCTTGGCGATACC
>Ga0207707_10001320_pt1 | contig 23056 bp, 18 predicted proteins | sample KBSC83BmetaG_FD_184336 | JGI IMG/M metagenome (GOLD analysis project Ga0207707, IMG submission 184336) | Corn rhizosphere microbial communities from Kellogg Biological Station, Michigan, USA - KBS C8-3B metaG (SPAdes) (version 2) | ecosystem: Host-associated > Plants > Roots > Rhizosphere ...
CAATGCGCGGTTCGTCATCGACCTTAATATGGCGGTGACGGTGGCCGAGCCGCTCATTCTTCCGCCTTCGGACGGCTATGGCTATCGCATCGTGATCGATCTGTTCCCCGTGCCGCAAACCAAATTCGAGGAAACGGCAGGGTGGCCGGCCGATCTGAAGGCCAAGGAAAGCGTGGCGGTGCAGGACGTGCCGCTCGGCCCCAAAAACTCGGCCCGCAAGGTCGTCGTGGTGGACGCCGGCCATGGCGGCATCGATTCCGGCACCGTCGGCATCGACGGCATGCAGGAAAAGGATCTGGTGCTGGACGAGGCCAAGCGCCTCGGTGCGGTGCTTCGGAAGCGTGGCTATAAGGTGCACCTGACGCGTGACACAGACATCTATATTCCGCTGCGCGAACGCGTGAACATTGCGCGCGGCTATGGGGCTGATCTGTTCATCTCGCTGCACGCCGATTCCAACCCCAATCCCGACGTGACCGGCGCGTCGGTCTATACGCTGTCGGAAAAGGGTTCCGACAAGGAAGCCGCGGCGTTGGCGCGGAAGGAAAACCAGTCCGATATCATCGCCGGCGTGGACCTGACGGGGCAGGACGATTCCGTCTCCCACATCCTCATCGATCTGGCGCAACGCGACACGATGAACCGTTCGTCACGGTTCGCCGAAACCGTGGTCTCGAAACTATCCGGGGCGACGGACATTCTGCCGCGCACGCCGCATCGCTCCGGCGCGCTGGTTGTGCTGAAGGCGCCCGATGTGCCGGCGGTGCTTGTGGAACTGGGCTATTTGTCCAACACGGAGGATTGCCGTCAGATGCATAGTGACGGCTGGCGAAATGGTGTGGCAAAAGCCATCGCCGATGCGGTAGACCAGAACTTCGGCAGGCTTTCGGCCGGACAGGTTCCCTCCGGAAAACCCGGCGCCGCGGAGTGACGAGCCGCCATGCTGGCGTCATAATATGGGTAACCAATCGATCGGGCTTTGGGGAAGGGCCGCTTAGGCTATGTATCGGCGTTTTCTGGTTTATGGGGGGCTCGGGCTCGGGGGGCTGGCCCTTTTGGGCGTGCTGGTGCTCGTGGGCTACATCTATTCGCTGAGCCGCGATCTGCCGAGCGTCGAAGCCCTTCAGAACTATCAGCCACCCGTCACGACCCGCGTCTATGCCGGAAACGGCGATCTGCTCGGTGAGTACGCGCGCGAGCGGCGCATCTTCGTGCCCATCGCCTTCGTGCCGAAGCTGGTGATCGAAGCGTTCACCTCCGCCGAAGACAAGAATTTCTACAGCCATCCGGGCATCGATCCCTCCGGCATCATGCGCGCGGCAGGCAAGGATGTGATCAACGTCCTGCAACACAAGCGCCTGGAAGGCGCCTCGACGATCACGCAGCAAGTCGCCAAGAACATGCTGCTGAACAGCCAGGTGAAATTCTCGCGCAAGATCAAGGAAGCGATCCTCGCGGTCCGCATCGATGCGACCTACTCCAAATCGAAGATCCTCGAACTCTATCTCAACGAGATATTCCTCGGCGAAAACTCCTACGGCGTCGCCGCGGCGGCGCTGAACTATTTCGGCAAATCGCTCGACCAGCTCGACATCGCGGAAGTCGCGTTCCTCGCATCGCTTCCCAAGGCGCCGAGCAACTACGACCCCCGTTTTCACAAGCAGGCGGCGCTCGACCGCCGCAACTGGGTGATCGGGCAGATGCGCGAAAACGGCTATATCAGCCGTGATGAAGAACAGGCGGCTTTGAACGAACCGCTCAACACGCAAATGCGTCCCCTCGGCATTCAGGCCGAGGACGCCGATTATTTCGTCGAGGAAGTGCGGCGCATCCTCTACAACAAATATGGCGAGCATGGCTTGTATGATGGCGGCCTCCAGGTCCGATCCACGCTCGACACGCGCTTGCAGAACTATGCAGTGAATGCGTTGCGCGCCGGCCTGGTGCGCTATGACCGCCGGCACGGATGGCGCGGCGCTGTCAGCAACATTAATGTCAGTGGCGACTGGAAGAGCGCTCTCAAGAGCGCAGGAAACCAGTCAGGCATCGACACATGGCATGTCGCGATCGTGCTCGGCTATGGCGACGACCGCTCCACCCAGATCGGCCTGGAGAACGGCTCGCGCGGCGTCATTCCGTTCAGCGAACTCACCTGGGCGCGGCCGGAGATCAAGAAAAACGCAACCGTCGGCGCGGCGCCGACCGGCCCGCATGACGTTCTGAAAGTCGGCGACGTTATTTACGTCGAGCCTATCGACAATGCGGGCAATTACGGACTGCGCCAGGTGCCGGAGATCAACGGCGCCATCGTGGCGATGGACCCGCACACCGGCCGTGTGCTCGCGATGTCGGGCGGGTTCTCTTACGCCTCCAGTCAGTTCGATCGCGCAATGCAGGCCAAGCGTCAGCCGGGATCGTCGTTCAAGCCGTTCGTTTATGCTGCCGCGCTCGACAATGGCTACACGCCGGTGAGCAAGGTTCTCGATGGCCCGGTGTCGCTGCCGCAAGGGCCGGGCCTTCCCTTGTGGACGCCGAAGAACTTCGAGAAGCATTTCCTCGGCATGGCGACGCTGCGGCGCGGCATCGTCCTGTCGCGCAACCTGATGACCATCCGTCTCGCCGCGCAAGTGGGCATGGACAAGGTGGTCAAATATCCGATCCGCTTCGGCGTCTACGACAAGCTGCCGGCCTATTTGTCGAACTCCATCGGCGCCTATGAAACGACGCTGATGCGCCTGACGACCGGCTATGCCGAGTTCGTAAACGGCGGCAAGAAGATCGACGCGACGCTGATCGACCGCATCCAGGATCGCAACGGTAAGGATGTTTATCGCCACGATCCGCGTGATTGCCAGGGCTGCAACACGCCGACATGGCACAATCAATCCGAGCCGCTGTTGCCCGACACGCGCGAACAGATCATCGATCCGCGCACCGCGTATCAGATCGTCTCGATGCTGGAAGGCGTCGTCCAATACGGCACCGGCAAGGTGGTGAAATCCGTCGGCAAGCCGTTGGGCGGCAAGACCGGTACGTCGAACGATTCCAAGGACACATGGTTCGTCGGCTTCTCGCCCGACCTCACCTGTGGCGTGTTCGTAGGCTTCGACGACCCGCGCACGCTGGGCCGCTATGAGCAGGGCGCCACGGCCGCCGCGCCGATTTTCCGCGATTTCATGAAAGGCGCGTTGGAAAACCAGCCCGCGACACCTTTCCGTGTTCCTGCCGGTATCGATCTGGTTTCCATCGACCGCATTAGTGGCGCTCCCGCATCGCCGGGAGGAGCCACGACGATCCTGGAGGCCTTCAAGGCCGGTACGGAGCCCGGCATCGCCGTGTCGGACGAGACCAACAATCTGAGCGCCCAGGGCAAGGGCCCCGCCACCGATGTCGACCAGGGAACGGGCGGGCTTTACTAGTTCTTTCGCCCATCGCGCACGAAGTTTTGACCCCCGCTTTGGGCATCCCTATTGGCACTCTCCCGCAGAGGACTAGCATCGGCAGGCTAGTTGGGAGGGAGATCACGTCATGCTTCATAAGCACATCGTCTTTTCAGGACTGGTTGTTGCCGCGCTGTCTTTGCTGCCGGTGGCGGCGTTGAGCGCTGAAACCAAGCCGCATGTGGATGCCAGCGGTGCGAACATGCAGCCGGCTTATCCCGAAACGGCCGTTGCCTCGCGAGAGCAGGGGGCCGCCGTGATTTCCGTGTTGGTCAGATCGGACGGCACGGTGCGCAGGGTCGCACTTCACCGGTCCAGCGGGCATTCCGATCTGGATAGCGCCGCTGCCAACGCGGTCAGCGGCTGGAAGTTCGTTCCGGCCACGGATGACGGCAAGCCTGTCGAAAGATGGACGGACGTTGAGATCGTTTTCACGCCGCCGGACTGACTCGCTTAAAACGGGTCGCCGCCGTGCGACACGATTTGGCCACCTTGGCCCATGCAATTTCCGGGTCGGCACGCTATGAGGAAGGCGCCGTCACGGAGACAGCATGCGAGCCGAAGAATCTGAAACGCCCTCACGCGCGGCGCTGCGGACCGCTTACCTGCGGCGGCGGTGGCGCGTGCTGTTCGCGAATCTCCAGCGGGACATCCGTTCAAGCGAAGTAACGCAAATCATCGTCTGTGCCGTGATCGGCGCGGTGGTGGGCGCGGTCACGAACTACTTGCGGCTCCTCGTTGATCTGTCGCACAAGCTCATCTTCAACCTGCCCAAGCATGTAACTCTCAGCATGGGCAGCGGCACCGATCATTGGCGGTTGATCTTCGTTCCGGCGATTGGCGGATTGCTTCTTGGCATCGGCGCCTGGATCGTGCGCCGCTATCGAGCGACGGAAATCGTGGACCCGGTGGAAGCGAACGCCCTGTTCGGCGGGCGGATGTCGCTCTTCGATTCCGTGCGTCTCACGACGATGACACTCGTGTCGAATGCCTCCGGCGCATCGCTGGGCATGGAAGCAGGCTATAGCCAGCTTGGCGCGGCATTGTTCTCGCGCTTCGGCCGGCAGTTTCGCCTTCGGCGCGAGGATCAACGCATTTTCGTGACGGCGGGCGCGGCCGCTGCGATCGCCGCCGCATTCAATGCGCCATTGGCAGGCGCGTTCTACGGCTTCGAACTGATCCTCGGCAGCTACATGCCCCGCGCGCTTGCGCCGGTTGCCGTCGCTTCGGTTTGCGCCACGCTGATGCAGCGCACGCTGAACCGGCCGCAGCCGCTGTTCGAAATGAGCGGCCCGATGCTTTTGGATACGCGCAGCTACGGCTTGTTCCTCATCATGGGAATCGTGGCGGCAGGCGTGGGAATCCTCGCCATGCAGGCGGTGACATGGTCCGAGCGTGGGTTGCGTAAGCTGGAAGTGCCCGAATGGATGCGCCCCTTTATCGGCGGCGTGGTGCTGTCGGCGATTGCCTGGGAGTTTCCCCAGGTGCTGGGCAGCGGACATGGCGCGATCCAGTACCATTTCGACATGCGCTGGGCGCTTCTGCCGCTCGCCGCGCTGCTGGTGGCGAAACTCGTCGCTTCCGCGATTTCCGTGGGATCGGGATTTCGCGGCGGCCTGTTCAGCTCGTCGCTTTTTCTGGGCAGTCTGTTCGGCGGCGTGTTCGTCCAGAGCCTTGCACCTTTTATGCACGGCCTCGCATTGCAGGAGCCGGCCTTCCTGTTGGTCGGTATGGGGTCGGTGGCCGCGGCCATTGTCGGTGCGCCGCTGACGATGGTGTTTCTCGTCCTGGAGGCGACGGGCGACTTTCCGGTGACGCTGGGCGTGCTCACAGGCGTCATCACGGCATCCACCATTGTCCGGCTGACCTTCGGATACTCCTTCGCGACATGGCGCTTTCATGTGCGCGGCCTTGGCATTCGCGGTGCGCACGACGTCGGCTGGATCAGCGATATGACCGTCGCGCGGCTGATGCGCAGCGATCCCAAGATTGTACGCAGCGACATGACGCTTCGGGCGCTGCGCGCGAAATTTCCGCCCGGCGCCATCAAGAGCGTTTATGCGACCGATCCCGAGGGCCGCTATGTCGGCGTGATCGACATGCTGGCGGTTCACGATCCGCAAATCGACGATGTGATCGATTTCACGGTTGTTGCCGATCTTGTCGGGCTGAAATCGGTCTATCTTCTGCCTTCCGAGAATGTTCGCACAGCGCTTGCGCGTTTCGAACAGACACAGACCGAGGCTCTTCCCGTGTTGTCGGCGCGCGCCGATCCGCGTGTCGTGGGTTTCCTCACCGAGTCTTACGCGCTTCGGCGCTATTCGCAGGAGCTGGAGCGGCGGCGCTCAGCGGAACTGGGCGAGGAAAACCTGTTCTCGCTGGGCCAGACACCCGGCCGCTGACGGGACTTTACGCCGCCATCGCGCAACCCTATATCAGCGTCATCCCATTCAAGAGACCTCCATGCGTCCCGAAATCCAGCGCACCGCCGACGAAATCAAGCAGGCTATCGACCTGCTGAGGAGGCATCTTTGACTGGGACAATGCGCTACGCCGCCTCGACGAACTGAACGCGCGCGCCGAAGATCCCTCGCTCTGGAACGACCCGCAAGCCGCGCAAAAGCTGATGCGCGAACGCCAAAAACTTGAGCAATCCACATCGTCCGTGAAAGCGCTGCAGGTAGAGTTGGATGATGGGCTCGGCCTGCTGGAAATGGCGGAGTCCGAGAACGACAAAGCGATGATCGCCGACGCGGAGAAATCCATCGAAGGGCTTTCCAAGCGTGCGGAGGGCTTGCGGCTTCAATCGATGCTATCGGGCGAAGCAGACGGCAATGACAGCTATCTTGAAGTCCACGCGGGCGCGGGCGGTACCGAGAGCCAGGACTGGGCCGAAATGCTATTCCGCATGTACACCCGTTGGGCGGAGCGTCATGGCTACAAGCTGCAGCTCATTGAAGAGAGCATGGGCGAGGGCGCGGGTCTGAAATCGGCCACGCTGCTGGTCAAGGGCGAGAACGCCTATGGCTGGCTGAAAACGGAAGCGGGTGTGCACCGTCTGGTGCGCATTTCACCGTTCGATTCCAATGCCCGCCGACACACAAGTTTTTCCAGCGTCACGGTCTATCCCGTGATCGATCAATCCATCGAGATCGACATTCCGGAAAAAGATGTGCGCATCGACGTCTATCGTGCCTCCGGGGCCGGTGGTCAGCACGTCAACAAGACAGAAAGCGCGGTGCGTATCACCCATCTCCCGACCGGCATTGCCGTCGCCTCGCAGACGGAGAAATCGCAGCATCAGAACCGCGCGATCTGCTGGGACATGTTGCGTTCGCGACTCTATGAGATCGAGCTGGAAAAAAAGAAAGCGGAAACCGGCGCGTTCATCGGCGAAAAGACCGATATCGGCTGGGGCCACCAGATCCGCTCTTATGTGCTTCAGCCCTATCAGCTTGTGAAGGACCTACGGACCGGCGTCGAAAGCCGGTTGCCGCAGGATGTCCTCGACGGCGATCTCGATTCTTTCATGGCTGCCGCGCTGGCGCAGGAAGTCGGCGGCAAGCCGAAAGAGAAGATCGAAGATCTGGATTAGCTAGTCCGGTTCGCGGCGCGGCCATCCGAAGGTGATCGCATCGTCTTCCCACCGGGCAGACATAGCGGCAGCCGCGGCCACGATCGCGCCGAAAAGAAGTGAAGCGGCAATCCACAAGCTCGCATAGCTCGCGATTTTACGTGCCGTCTCGGCTGCCCGGACCGTGTCGTTGTGCATGCGCGCCTCGGCGTTGTCGACGCGGCGTTGGGCGCCCGGCAGGCTCATCCCGGTATCCTGCGCGACCAATGCGGCGATGCGATCCTTGTCGTACTGATTCAGGCGCGCGTCGTTCATCATCCCGACATCGATGATGCGAGTGACTTCGGCCTTGTCGGCGTTAAGGCTGGCGGGCGGCGTAAAGCCGGTAGGGGCGGGCGGTATAAACGTGTCCTTGGGCGTGATGCGGCTTTGCGGTTGTGTGTTTTCCGATGGCGTGCTTCCCGATCCGATCGTGACGGAAGAGGGCGCGGGCGGTTGCGACGTGGATTCATCGGCGCCGCTGGGCTGTGTCGATTCCGGAAGATCGGGCGAAGGCGTTGCCGCCGGATTTGCATTCGGATTGGCCGGCGCCGGTTGCGGGCTGGCGTCCGTCGCGTTGCCGGTGTTGGCCTGAGCATATTGCGCCCAGTCCAACGCGGCCTGCGATGGGCTGGGGCCGGGACGGAAGAGCATGTCTACCCAATAGGCGACGTAGCTCGTCGTCATCGTGGAAGGCTGGGCGCCGAATTTGTTCGACGAAGCGGCCACCGAAACGGCGGAGCCTCCCGCGGCGAGACTGCCGATTGCGATCAGCGTGGCGGTCGCGACGACGGCGACGGCCCACACCACAAGGCCGTGCGCGGCGGAACGGAATTCCTCTTCTTTTGTCGTTTCCGGCGCGGGCCCGATGAGGCGCCCGGCCAAATGCCCGCCCGCCGCGAAGCCGAATGCCTGCGCCACCAGGAAGTAGATCGCACCGAGCGACAGGAATGTCGGTGTCGCGACGTTCGACGTGGGCGTGAGCGCAAGGCCGAAGCCGGATCCCAGCGCCAGCAGGAAGAACGTCACCGCGGTGGCGAGAACGGCGCCGGCGAGCGCTGCGCTCCAGGAAAAGCGATGGCGGAAATATCCGTCATTGTCATTGCCGCTGCTGACGATGGTCGCCGAGCCTTCGTCACTCAAAACAGTGGTGACAGCCATGGAAATCTCCCCAAGATGCGCGCTCGAGTTGTAGCACGCCAGCCTGAGAACGCTTCAGCCCGCAGGCCGTTCCAGATTCGCCAGAACCGCAAACGAAAACCCCGCCGCGGTCTCCCGGGCGGGGTGGTCGTCAAAATGTTTGCGGCAAATCAGCCGTTGCTTTTGAGCGGTTGGAACGTCGCAGCCGGCGCGGGGCGCGGAGCGGAAACACTCACGTCCGGCGCCTTGATGGTGTTGATCGGCGCGGCGGCAGGCGCAGCAGCGGCCGCGGGGATCGTCGCAGGCTTGCTCTGATAGGACTGGGTCTGACGGCCGGCATCGTCGGCGAGCGGATTGTCCGAATGGCGGCAATTGCCTTCGAAGAACGCGCCCGCTTCGACGGCGAACGCTTCGTGCAGGATATTTCCCTCAACGTGCGAGGTCGTGCAGAGCAGAACCTTGCGGGCGCGAATGCCGCCCTGTACGCGGCCGCGAACGGTCACGTCGTCGGCGAGAATCTCGCCTTGGATGAATGCCTTGTCGCCGATGACGAGACCGGCGCTGCGCACATCGCCTTCGACGCGGCCATCGATCTGGATGTCGCCGGTCGAGGTCAGGGTGCCCTGAACCACGAGATCGGCGCTGATGATGGAGGGAGCGGCGGAGCGCGCCGGACGTCTTGCCTGTTGCGCGACGGAAGCGGTGGCGTCGGTGTCTTTACTCTTACTGGAGAACATGGCGGCCAGCCTCGATGAATCTGCTCGGATCTCTCACGACGTCAGCGAGCCATATCTCGTAATGGACATGTGGCCCAGTGCTGCGACCGGTGGATCCGAGTTTTCCAACGAACGAGCCCTTAGACACTTTCTGGCCGACATGGACGAGGATAGACGACATGTGGCCGTAACGGGTGTGGATTCCATAACCATGGTCAATTTCGACCATATTTCCGTAACCGCCTCGGGGACCGGCGAAAATCACCGTTCCGGGCGCTGTCGCCGCGATGTTGGACCCCCAGGGGCCGGCATAATCGATGCCCGGATGGAACGAGACATGGTGGGTGAAGGGATCGACGCGCCCCCCGAAGCCGCTGGTGATCTGATAGTTGCGGCCACGGACCGGGGTCGTTAGCGGGATGTGGCGCAGGCCGGCGAACAACTCATCCAGTTCTTCGCCATGCGCGCCCGCTGAGGCATAGGCCGCGATGAAGCGCTGATCGGAAATGCCATCGATACGCATCTCGCCAAGCGGCACGTCCGGTCCGCCGATGGCTTTTTGCTGCTCGAACTGGTCCGGGTTGATGCCGACGCGGCGGATCACCGTTTCCAGCATGTCGATGCGGCTTGCGACTTGGCGATCCACGCCGATCAGCAGCGCCGTCTCGTTGCCGCTCATGCGGCGAACGCGTTCGGTTTGTTCGGCCAGGGCGCGGAAGGCCGGGTTCTTCATGACGGCGGAAGAAGGCGCGATCCTGACCGGGGTTCGCTGATGGAAGAAGGCGCCGGCCAGCTTGCCTACGGCGTCATCCAGAAAGCTTGCCTTCACCGGCTTGGCGGTGCGCGGCTGCGGGCGCGGCGTTTGCGGCATCACATTCAGCTGCGAGCCGGCGGTTACTTCGGAATCTTCGCTGCCGACGCTGTCGCTGGCGGCGTTCGATTCCGGCGCCATGGTGATGTCGTCGGATGTCTCGCCGCTGGACGGGCCGACGGCCTTGCCCTGGAGGCTTTGGAAGGTCGAGTCGACCTGTTCCTTGTGGCTCAGGAGCTTGGCCACGGTCCGCTGCTTGTTCTGCAGTTCGTCCGCGACGTTTTTGAAATGGTCTTCGGCGCCCACCAGCGCATTGTTGAGTTCGTCGTAGGAAAGCTGGAGGTCGGCGACACGGTTTTCGTAGGTCGACTGCATCGACTGATAGCGATGGTCTTTCGCCGCGATGATGCGGTCCTTGAAAATCACGTTGACGGACGCAAAAGCGACCCAGCCGAGGAAGATCAGGGCGAGGCCGGATAGCGTCGCCTGCAGCGTGGCGCCGAAGGTGAAGAACTGCACCCGGCCGTCGCTGCGGATATAGATTTGACGTTCGGGGAACGTCGCATGGAGCCACGTCCAGACGCGCTCGACGAGCCCATCGGCCATACCGGAACTTCCCTTTTGGGCGTCTTTCGCGCCTACCCCAGAAGTTTTCATTTCACCCGCTTCTGGGCGCTCGATCAAGCTCTTAGTCCAGAAAAGAGATCGCGCAGTTAATGTTGGCCGCAGCGGCGTCCGTCGTTGGGTCATAGGGCTTTTGCCGCGCTCAACACGGCCTCCACATGACCCGGGACTTTGACCTTGCGCCAGATTTGCCGGATGACGCCCTTGGCATCGACCAGAAATGTAGCCCGGTCCATTCCCATGTACCGGCGGCCGTATAGGGATTTCTCGACCCAGACACCATAGGCATTGGCAATCTTCAGCTCGGAATCGGAACCTAACGTAATCTTTAAGGTATACTTTTTCCTAAATTTTGCGTGGGATTCTGGGCTATCCTTGGAAATCCCCACAATTTCGACGCCTGCCGCGGCGAATTTCCGCTTCGCCTCCGAAAAGTTGACGGCCTCCTTGGTACAACCAGAGGTATTATCCTTGGGATAGAAGTACAGGACGTAGGGCTTGCCCTTGAGTGCGGCGGAGGAGATCTCACCGTCCCCATCGGTGGGAACCCGGAATGATGGAGCTTTGTCCCCCGGCGCCAGTTCTTTCGCCATCCACATCCCCAAACCGGCCTGCCGCGATCTGGCGTTTACCGGAAATAACCGTTAGGCGATAAGCTGATAAGCGAACCGGCGCAAGAGGTGGGCACGCCGGGGAAAGCTTGCTTGCAGGCGAGGCAAAACAGGTAAGCCCATTGGACGACGTCCTCACATTCCTACAAGGCTGGGCCGATGCCTGCCGCAGGCAATTGGAGCCTGCGGGCCGTTTGCTGCGGCCTTACCGCGCCCAGTTCCGGCTTGCGGGGCTTGTGATCGCCGGCATTTTCACCGCCATCGTTTTTTTTGTCGTCGGCGCCGTGATCCGGATTCTGATCGGTCCGGTTTCGCTGGGCCCTTTCAACGGAGAGATCGCGCAGGCGATTTCGGAATCCCTGCCGGGCCTGGCCGTCGGCTACGACCAGGCGGCTATCGAATGGTCGCGCGAAGAACATCGGATCAATCTGGTCGTGTTGGGCGCGCGCGTGCTCGACCGTCAGCAGCGCATCATCGCCCAGGCGCCGAAAGCGGAAATCGATCTGGCGGCAGGGCCGTTTTTACGGGGCCGGACCGAAGTCAAACGCATCGCGCTGGTAGGCATGCAGCTTACGCTTGTGCGCACGAAGTCGGGCTCGCTGCGGCTCGGCGTGGAGCACGACGTCACGGACAACGATGTGCTCGATCGCATCCGCGACGCGATCGCGAAAGCGAAAGGCGGGCCCTCGTCGCTGGAAAGCTTCGCGGTCAAGCACGCGCGTCTCGCGTTCTTCGATGAAGGAACGGGCGCGTTTCTGGTCTCGCCGGACGCGAATTTTCAGATATCCACGGGAGAGGGCGCCACGCGGGCGTCCAACACCATCGACGCAACGGTGGATTCGCAAATTGAGATTTCGGGGCGGGCGGCGCATCTCCTCGCCAATCTGAAACTGCCGCGCGATTCCGGAGGCACTGTCACGGGCGATGTGAGTTTCACGGGATTGAGCCTGAAGGCTCTGGGACGCAATGCCAATGCCTTCGCCTTTCTCACGCCGTTCGACCTGATCGCCGATGTCACCGGCTCATTCGTCTTCGATCACGGAACGCGCCTGCGTTATGCCGATATGGGGATCGGCGCACACGGTGCGGTGAATGGACTCGGTGCGCCGTTGAAGGTGCGCTCCCTCAAACTCGTGGCGCGCTATGACGGATTGACGGGGCAGCTGCTGGTGGACGACGCGTCGCTGGAAGGCGATCATGCCCGCGCGCACATGACCGGCAGAGGCAAGCTCGATTTCGACGCCAACAACGTGCTGACGCTGGCGACCCTGGACCTCGATGCGGATCGCTTCGCCGTCAACATGCCGGGTGTCGTGACGCAATCGGTGGCGCTGGGCCGGATTGCGATGCACACCGTCTACACACCGGCGGTGCAGAAGATCGACATTCAGAAGCTGAATATCTCGGGCGGCCCGATGAACGCGCAGCTCGCCGCCGCAGTGACATTGGGCGATGGCACGTCACCTGCCATCGTCGCCAACGGCACGATCGCCGCAATGGGCGTGCGCGATCTGCTTCGCTACTGGCCGATCCATGTCGGCGAAGGCGCGCGCGAGTGGATCGACGACAATATCTCCGCCGGCCGTATCGGGCCGATCGTCGTCCATGCCGACATCAAGAAGGGAGAGCTGGATCAATCCGCGCTGCCGGAAGACGCCTTGAACGTTTCCGTGCCGCTCAACGATGCCACGGTCACCTATGTTCACGGCATGTCGCCGATGACGAAAGTGCAAGGCGTCGCGACCCTGACCGGCGACACATTCAAGGCGGTCATCGCGTCGGGCACGGTCGGCACCATCAAGGTGAGCAATGGCGCGGTGGTGATACCGGATCTTCACACACATGGGCCGGTCGGCACGATCGATGCGCGCATCGCCGGAACGGTCCCCGATCTTTTGACGCTGCTCGACCAGAAGCCGCTGCAATATCCGACGCGATTCCATCTCAATCCGTCGCTGTCGAAAGGCAGTGCCGTTGCCGATCTTTCGGTGCGTGTTCCCATGCTCCGCGATTTGAACACGGACGATATCGGCATTTCCGCGAAGGTGGCGACGCAGCAATTCGCCATTGCGCTCGGCCCGCACACAAAGATCAGCAACGGCACCGTCAATTTCGACATCACCAACGCCACGCTTCACGCCACCGGCACGGTCGCTCTGGGGGGCGCGCCCCTCGGCGTGGATTGGGTGGAGGATTTCAAGACCAAGGGCGACATCACCACGAAGATCCAGGCCAAGGGACTGGTGGACGAAGCGACACGTGAGGCGCTGAATTTCCACGCCGGCGATCTCATCAGCGGGCCGGTGTCGGTCAACGCGCAGATATTCGGACATCAGGGCGATCTGCGGCGCGCAAGCATGGCGATGGACCTCACGCCGACGACCGTGTCCATGGACATCGTCAACTATCACAAGGCACCTGGCGTTCCCGCCACCGCGCAGGTGAACGCGGTGTTCGCCGACGACGGAAGCATCAAATCGGAAACGATGACGATCACCGGCGCCGGACTGAATGTGCATGGCACCGTGGACTTCGCCCCCAATGGCGATCTCGCGCGCGTGGACCTGCCCGTGGTGCGGGCCGGCGCGAACAATGACTTCGCCGTCGTTTATTCCGAGACGCAGGCGGGCGGGCTCGACGTCAATGTGCGCGGGCGTTCGGCGGACGGCACGGGCCTCGGCCACCGCAAAGCGGCGCAAGCGAATGCGGGGCCTCCGCCGGTCGATGAGCCGTTCCACTATTCGGTGCATCTGGATCGCGTGGCGATGCGCGATAATGTTTCGCTCTCGGATTTCTCGCTGGAAACCAGGGGTATCGGCAATCGTCCGCAGACGCTGGCGCTGACGTCATCGCTCGGCAAAAGCAAAATCGCCGGCTCGATAACACCTTCGGATGCGGGGCGGCGCGTCGCGCTCACATCCGACGATGCCGGGTCGCTGTTGAGAGGGTTGTTCGGGTTTGAAAGCATGCGCGGCGGCGCGCTCAGCGTGAACGCAACGCTTTCGCCGGTGGATCAGGCGAAGGGCAAGGCGCCGCTCGATTACGCCGGAAACGTCGTGATCGAGGATTTCAAAATCACCAATCAGCCTTTTCTGGCGCGCTTGTTCGCGGCGGGATCGTTGCTCGGCGTGGCGGATCTGCTGAGCGGACAGGGAATCACCTTCGACAAATTCGAAGTGCCGTTCCGTGCGCAGAACGATGCCATCACCATTCACGACGCGCGCGCGGCCGGTCCCGCTGTCGGGATCACCGCCGATGGTTATCTCGATCGAGCGCACAATCAGATCGCGCTCAAGGGAACGCTTGCGCCGGTGTATGGCCTGAATTCAGTGCTGGGTGCGATTCCCATTCTGGGGAATGTGCTTGTGTCCAAAAAGGGCGAGGGCGTGTTCGGCATGACCTACAGCGTGTCAGGCGATGCGGATCAGCCCAACCTCAGCGTCAATCCGCTGGCCGCCCTGGCGCCGGGTATCTTCCGCCGGATCTTCGAAGGCTCCATGCCGGTGGCGCCGCAACCCACAGCGCCCGTGCCGCCGTCGCAGGCGAACACGAACCACCCGCCCACGCCGCAACAGCAATAGGTCAGACCGGTCTCACCAGAACGTGCTTCTTCTTCCCGCTCGACACTTTGATCGCGCCGGAAGACGAAACATCTGAAGCCGCCACATTCGCTACCGGGTCGCTGACGGTGACGTCGTTGATCTTGAGGCCGCTGTTCTGGATCAGGCGACGCGCTTCGCCGTTCGACGATGCGACTTGGGCCTTCACCGCGAGGGCGAGCACACCCATCGGAAATTCGCCCTTCGGCACTTCGATTGTCGGCAGGCCTTCATCGGTGCCGCCTTCCTCGAAGGTACGGCGCGCCGTCTCTGCAGCGGCATCGGCCGCGGCGCGGCCGTGCAAAATGGCAGTCGCTTCCGTCGCCAGGATTTTCTTGGCGTCGTTCAATTCGGCGCCCTGAAGTTTTTCGAGGCGCGCGATTTCCGCGATCGGCATATCGGTGAAGATGCGCATGAAGCGGCCAACATCGCCGTCTTCGGTGTTGCGCCAGAACTGCCAATAATCATAGGGCGAACGCATGTCGGCATTCAGCCACACCGCGCCCGACACGCTCTTGCCCATCTTCGCGCCTGATGACGTGGTGATGAGCGGTGTGGTCAGACCGAAGAGCTGCACATTCTCCATGCGGCGGCCCAGATCGATGCCGCTGACGACATTGCCCCACTGGTCCGAGCCGGAGGATTGCAGGCGGCAGCCATAACGCTTGTACAACTCCACGAAATCATAGGCCTGCATCAGCGAGTAATTGAATTCGAGGAAAGACAGCGGCTGCTCGCGGTCCAGACGCAGCTTCACGCTCTCCATCGTCAGCATACGGTTGACGGAGAAGTGTTTTCCAACCTCGCGCAGGAACGGAATGTATTCGAGCTTGTCGAGCCATTCGGCGTTGTCGACCATCAGCGCGTCCGATGGGCCATCGCCGAATTTGAGCAGGTGCTGCACGCCGGCAACCATGCTTCTCTTGTTTCCTTCGATCTTCTCCGGCGTAAGGATGAGACGCGTCTCATCCTTGCCCGACGGATCGCCCGCTTTCGTCGTACCGCCGCCCATGAGCAGGATGGGGCGGTGACCGGCCTGTTGGAGGCGGCGCAGGGTCATCAGCTGCACCAGATTGCCGATATGCATGGACGAAGCCGTGCAATCGAAGCCGATATAGGCCGTCACGCGCTCCTTCAGGAAAAGCGCGTCCAGATCCTCGGGCGCGGAGCAATCGTAATAGGCACCACGCTCCACAAAAGTGCGGAGGAATTCGGATTTGAAACTGTGGGCCGCGCCGGACATGGTATGAAACTCAAAGAAGAAGAGCCGGGTCTGTAGCACGAATGGCAGAGGTTCAAAAAGTCATTGGATTGATGAGCGGCACGTCGCTGGACGGCATCGATGCCGCACTGCTGGAGACCGATGGCGAGGATATCGCCGTGCCCGGTCCGGCGCTGGGCATGCCATACGACGCCGAAACGCGCGCCATGCTGCGCGCGGCGCTGGAAGAGGCCAAAAGCGTGGCCGCGGGGGCGCCCGTTCCTTATTCCATCCGCGAGGCGGAGCAGCGGCTAACAGAGGCCCACGCCGAAGCGTCGAAGACGTTGCTGAAAAAGGCGGGGCTGCGCGCGCAGGATGTCTCGCTGATCGGCTTTCACGGGCAGACGATCCTGCATCGCCCGGCGCAGCGCTGGACCTGGCAGATCGGCGACGGCGCGTTGCTGGCGAAACTCACCGGCATCGATGTGGTCAATGATTTCCGTTCGGCGGATGTGAAGGCGGGCGGGCAGGGCGCGCCGCTGGTGCCGCTCTATCATGCCGTGCTCGCGCGCAATGCGAAGAAGGCGAACCTGGTGCCACCGCTGGTATTTGTGAACATCGGCGGTGTCGCCAACGTCACTTATATCAATGGCGAAGATGTGCTGGCTTTCGACACCGGCCCCGGCAACGCACCCATCGACGACTGGGCGATGAACCACACGCGGAAACCCGTCGACGAAGGCGGGGCGCTTGCGCGACAAGGCCGCGTGGACGATCGCTCATTGGCCGAGATGCTCGACAACGAATTCTTCGAGAAGGTGCCGCCCAAATCTCTGGATCGTCTGGATTTCGGAATCGACGCCGTGAACGGTTTGTCTCCGGCGGATGGCGCGGCAACGCTTACGGCATTCACCGCGGCGTCCATCGCTCGCGCCCGCGAGCATTTCGCGGATATGCCAACGACATGGATCGTCATGGGCGGCGGGCGGCACAATCCGGTGCTGATGGGCGAATTGCGGTCGCGCGTGAACGCGCCGGTGCTGGTGGCGGAAGACGCCGGCTGGAACGGCGACTTCATCGAAGCCGAAGCCTTCGCTTATCTCGCCGCGCGTTCGGTAAAAGGCCTGCCGCTGAGCCTGCCGACAACGACAGGCGTCTCACGCCCGATCACCGGCGGCAAGCTGCACAGGAAGTAGGCCATCAGGGACTGATGCCGTATCCCAGCATTTGACCGGCCGCGCTGGCATCTTTTCGGTTCGCCGCATTGATATCGGCATCACCGCCGGCAGCGTCACCCAATCGCTTTTTCACGACGCCCCGTCCATAGAGCGCGGTCATTCGTTCGGGAAACTGTTTGAGCACGGCATCATAGTCGATGAGGGCACTCTGCAGATTATTTTGTTTGAAACTTACGAGCGCACGTGCCTCCAGTGTTGAAGCGTCGTTGGGCTGCTCTGCAAGTGCGCTATTGCAGTCGGCCAATGCTTGATCGAGCGCTCGTCCTGCTATTCCCCGAATCCAGCAAAGATTACTGCGCGCGCCGAAATCATCATGGGTGATGCGCAAAATGTCGTTGCTGTCCGCGAGCGCTTCGTTCAGCTTCGCCAACCTTGCATAGACGAGCATCCTCGTTCTTTCCGCCGCAATATCACCGGGCGTCTTAGCGAGCATGTCATTGAGATGTGAGAGGGCGTCTTCGGGGGTGTCGGTCGCCAGATATAGGCTCAGCAGTGTCTCTTCTGCGGTGCCGCCCGCGTCCCCGTGTATGCCGATCTGTGCTTCGCAATTTCTGATGCGGCTTTCGACCGATGCGTGCAGGTCAACGCAACTACGCTCATGGTTGGGTATAGAATCGTTGCGGCGCTCGAAATCTCTGGCGCCCGGAAACTGCGCCAAGGCGGGAAACGCGGTGAGGACGAAAGCGCAAATCGCGATCGGTATTGTCTTGCCCATCGATCCCTCCCGGGCTTTGCTAAAACGCTAGCGCCCGTCGCGTGGGCCGGTCATGCGCTTTTGCACATAGGCTTCGACGGATTCCAGAACGTCCGCTTCGTGATTGTCGAAGAAGTGGTTCGCGCCTTCGATCTTGTCGTAGGCGATCTTGATGCCCTTCTGCGCGGAGATGCGGTCCACCAATTTCTGCGCATCGGCTTCCGGCACCACCTGATCCTTCGTGCCATGCACGAAGAGGCCGGACGCCGGGCAGGGTGCGAGGAACGCAAAGTCGTACATGCTCGCCGGCGGCGCGATGGAGACGAAGCCGGTGATTTCCGGACGGCGCATCAGAAGCTGCATGCCGATCCACGCGCCGAAGGAAATTCCGCATACCCACACGAAAGATGGATTGGGATAGAGCGTGTTCATCCAGTCGAGCACGGCGGCGGCATCGGAAAGCTCGCCCGCGCCGGAATCGAACGTGCCCTGGCTGCGTCCCACGCCGCGGAAATTGAAGCGCACGGTGGTGCAGCCGAGGCGGTGGAACATGTGGAAGAGGTCATAGACCAGCGGATTGTTCATCGTGCCGCCAAACTGCGGATGCGGATGCAGCACGAGGGCCATCGGCGCACCGGGCGCCTTCTGGCGCTGGTAGCGGACTTCGATGCGCCCTGCGGGGCCCGGAAGAATGATGTCAGGCATAGGGGGCGAGTCTTTCACGGGCTGCGAAATACGCAGGGCAGAAGTGGGAAATAAACATGGCGGGCAAGCCGAAAATTCCTTTTATATTCAACCGGTTGATTTTCTGACCGGGCATCATCTCGGCTAATTCTTGACCGTGGCACTCAGGAAATCTATATGCAGCGCAGCAGGAACTGTCGGCGCGCTCCGGCTTGACCCCGTTGTTACCACGGGCGGGGGGCAAAAAAGCAAGCCAAAAGCGCGTTTCGGCCAAGGAGGTTTGGCAATGAGACTCAGCACAAAAGGACGTTATGCGGTGATGGCGATGGCCGATCTGGCCGCGCATGAGGGCGGCGAGCGCCCGGTTTCGCTGGCGGAGATCGCCAAGCGGCAGGAAATCTCGCTCTCTTATCTGGAGCAGCTTTTCGCGAAGCTGCGCCGCGGCGCGCTGGTGAAGAGCGTGCGCGGGCCCGGCGGCGGCTATCGCCTGTCGCGCCCTTCCGCGGAAGTTCGCATCGCCGACATCATCATGGCGGTGGACGAGCCGATGACCGCCACGCGCTGTCGCCCCGGTAGCCCCAAGGGCTGCACCGGCACGACGACGCGCTGTGTGACGCACGATCTGTGGGAAGAACTTGGACGTCAGATCCATGTGTTCCTGTCGTCGGTGTCTCTCGCGGATGTGGTGGAGAAGCGCATATTGGGCCGCACCAAGCCGTGCGAGTTGAAGCAGGACGAAAAGGCGGACGCGCCAGCGCAGGCCGCCTGAGTTTTGTTGCGATGATTTATTTCGATCACAATGCGACGGCGCCACTCCGTCCGGAAGCGAAGGCCGCGATGTTGCGCGCGCTGGAGCTTTCGGGGAATCCGTCATCCATTCACGCCGCCGGGCGCGCGGCGCGCAAACTGGTGGAGGATGCGCGCGAGCAGGTGGCGGCCTTCGCGGGCGCCAGGCCGGGCGATGTGATCTTCACCAGCGGCGGCACGGAAGCGAATGCGCTGGCATTGCGTGGTGCGGTGGCCGGTGCGCTGGATGCGGAAGATCGCATCACGCGCCTGTTCGTTGTCGCCACAGCGCATGACAGCGCGCTGTCGGTGGCGCGGGATCTGGCGGAGAAAACGCCGGGGCTCGTGCTGACGATCGTTCCCGTCACCGAACATGGCCGCATCGATCCGAAAACGTTTCGCTCGCTGTTGATGAACGGCAAGGGCCGCGTTCTTGTCTCGCTGATTTTCGCCAACAACGAGACCGGTGTGATCGAAGACATCGCGGCGATGGCCGCGATCCTGCGCGCCGAGGGTGGCGAGAGTTCATTGCTGCATGTGGATGCGGTGTCGGCTGGCTATAGCCCGGTGCGCTTCTCTGCCTGGGGTGCGGATTATCTGTCGCTCGCCTCGCACAAGATTGGCGGCCCGCAAGGCGCGGGCGCCTTGATTGCACGCGAAGCTGCGCCGCTGTCACCGCTGTTCAACGGCTCGCAGGAAATGCGCCGCCGTGCGGGGACACAGAATTTGATCGGCATTGTCGGTTTCGGCGCGGCCGCCCGCGCGTTGCAGGCGAATTTCGATGCCGAGAGCGAGCATGTCGGCGTGCTGCGAACCTATTTCGAAGAATCGCTGCGCAACATGGAGCCGAACGCGGTGGTTTTCGGAACCCATGAAGTGCGGCAGAAGAATTTGTCCTGCTTCGCCATTCCGCAATTGCAGGCGGAAAGCACATTGATGGCGTTGGATCTCGACGGCATCTGCGTCAGTTCCGGCGCGGCCTGTTCGTCCGGCAAGGTTTCGCCGAGCCACGTGCTGGAAGCCATGAATGTCGATGAGAGCCTGGCGCGCTGCGCTTTGCGCGCAAGCTTCGGGCCGGAGCATGGCGTGACCGAAATCGATGCGCTGATCCATTCGTTGAACCGGTTGATGGGCCGCAAGCTGGCGCTCGCCGCCGCGGGAGGCGCCTGATGGCCGCGATCGAAACCCGGGAAAAAGTCGCTGAGCTTGGTGACAAGTACAAATACGGCTTCGTCACCGATATAGAGATGGAGCGCGCGCCCAAGGGGCTGAGCGAAGATACCGTCAAATACATCTCGGCCAAGAAGAATGAGCCGGGCTGGATGCTGGAATGGCGCCTCGGCGCCTTCGCCCGCTGGAAGGAAATGCGCGAGCCGAATTGGGCGCGGGTGCATTACCCGAAGATTGATTACCAGGATGCCTATTACTACGCGGCGCCGAAGAACACGCCCAAGAAGCAATCGCTGGACGAAGTCGACCCCAAGCTGCTGGAAACCTACAAGAAGCTCGGCATCCCGCTGCATGAGCAGATGGCGCTGGCTGGCGTCGCGGTGGATGCGGTGTTCGACTCCGTATCAGTAGCGACGACGTTCAAGGACAAGCTGAACGAAGCGGGCGTGATCTTCTGTGCGATCTCCGAAGCCATCCGCGATCACAGCGAATTGGTGAAGAAATATCTCGGCAGCGTGGTGCCCGTGTCGGACAATTTCTTCGCGACGCTGAATTCGGCGGTGTTCTCCGACGGCACGTTTGTCTATGTGCCCAAAGGCGTGCGCTGCCCGATGGAGCTGTCCACCTATTTCCGCATCAATGCCAACAACACCGGCCAGTTCGAGCGCACGCTGATCATCGCGGATGAAGGCGCTTACGTTTCCTATTTGGAAGGCTGCACGGCGCCGAAGCGCGATGAGAACCAGCTACATGCCGCGGTGGTGGAGTTGATCGCGCTGGAAGGCGCGGAGATCAAATACTCCACCGTGCAGAACTGGTATCCGGGCGATGAGAACGGTCTGGGCGGCATCTACAACTTCGTCACCAAGCGTGGCGATTGCCGTGGCGCACGATCCAAAATCTCATGGACGCAGGTGGAAACTGGCTCGGCGATCACCTGGAAATATCCCAGCGTGATCCTGCGCGGCGACGACACGGTGGGCGAGTTCTATTCCATCGCCATCGCCAATCATTTCCAGCAGGCCGATACCGGCACCAAGATGATCCATCTGGGCAAGAACACGAAGAGCCGGATCATCTCCAAGGGTATCAGCGCGGGTAAAGCGCAGAATACCTATCGCGGTTTGGTGAGTGTGCATCCGAAGGCGGAGAAGGCGCGCAACTACACCCAATGCGACTCGTTGCTGATCGGCGGTGAATGCGGCGCGCATACGGTTCCCTATATCGAAGCGCGCAATCCCACCGCGCGCATCGAGCATGAGGCGACGACCTCCAAGATCGCCGAAGATCAACTGTTCTATTGCCTGCAGCGCGGCATCCCGCAGGATGAGGCGGTATCGCTCATCGTCAACGGCTTCTGCAAAGAAGTCCTTCAGCAACTCCCGATGGAATTCGCCGTGGAAGCACAAAAGCTCGTCAGCATTAGTCTGGAAGGGAGCGTCGGATGAGTGAGCAACATAAAGCCAAGAGATCGTTCGGCTTGTCCATGGGTATCGCCATCGGGATTGCTATCGGTGTCGTGCTGGGTGTTGCTTTGCACAACATGATCTTTGGAATTGCCATCGGAACGGCTCTCGGTATCGCGATAGGCATCCAATTTAAGTCGTGGAACAGATAGATATGCTTGAGATCAAGAACCTTCACGCCAAGGTGGGCGATAAGGAAATCCTCAAAGGGCTGACGCTCAGCGTCGGCGCGGGCGAGGTGCATGCCATCATGGGGCCGAACGGTTCGGGCAAGTCCACACTGTCTTATATTCTGGCGGGCCGCGCCGGTTACGAAATCACCGGCGGCTCGATCACCTACAAAGGCGAGGACCTGACCGCGCTGTCGCCGGATCAACGCGCCGCAAAGGGCGTGTTCCTTGCCATGCAATATCCGGTGGAGATTCCGGGCGTCACGACGATCACCTTCCTCAAGACCGCGCTGAACGCGCAGCGCCGCGCGCGCGGCGAGAAGGAAATGGATGCGGTCGGCGTGTTGCGCATGGTCCGCGAGAAGGCCGCGACGATGAAGGTCTCTGAAGAGATGCTGAAGCGCGCGCTCAATGTCGGTTTCTCCGGCGGTGAGAAGAAGCGGCTCGAGATTTTGCAGATGGCGCTGTTCCAGCCCGCGCTCGCGGTTCTCGACGAAACGGACTCGGGCCTCGACATCGACGCGCTGAAGCTAGTGGCCGAAGGCGTGAATGCCTTGCGTGCGCCGGATCGCGCCATGCTGGTGATCACGCATTACCAGCGCTTGCTGAATTACATCGTGCCAGACCGTGTGCATGTTCTGTCCGCCGGCCGCATCATCAAGGAAGGCGGTAAGGAACTGGCGCACGAACTCGAGGCCAAGGGCTACGAGCAGATCATCAAGGATGCGGCATGAACGCGCCCATCTCCACACTCGATGCGCGCCGGGCGAAGGCTGTCGAAGCCTTTCGGGTGAAGGGCGTTCCGCATCGCCGCGTGGAAGAATGGAAATATAGCGATCTTCACGCGGTGCTGGGCGCCGATAAGGTCGAGCAGGCCGGTGCCGCGAAGTGGGCGGTTGAAGCGCTGCCGCAAGGCGTGGAATTGTTCGATCTCGCGGCCGGCAATCCGCCTGACTGGGTGCAACAGCGCCTTGGCTCGCTGAGCAATACCGGCGCGATGGAAGCAGCTTCGCTGGCTTTCGCGAAGAGTGGCTTTGCGTTGCGTGTTGCGAAGAATGGCAGCGGCGAGGTTCGCGTTCGTTTTTCCGGCGAA
>Ga0207707_10001323_pt1 | contig 23015 bp, 16 predicted proteins | sample KBSC83BmetaG_FD_184336 | JGI IMG/M metagenome (GOLD analysis project Ga0207707, IMG submission 184336) | Corn rhizosphere microbial communities from Kellogg Biological Station, Michigan, USA - KBS C8-3B metaG (SPAdes) (version 2) | ecosystem: Host-associated > Plants > Roots > Rhizosphere ...
TCCGAGCAGATGCACGCGCGCCGCGATGCCCGACGCGGCGGCCTGCGCGAGCAGCCGCGGCTCCTCCTCGCCCCGTCCCGCGATCGCGAGCCGCCAACCGGCGCGGTCGCGCAGCATCGCGAGCGCGTCGATGAGCACCGCGTGTCCCTTCACGGGATAGAGGTTGCCCACGGAGACGATGAGCAGCTCGCCGGGAGCGATGGACAGCTCGCGGCGCACCCGATCGCGCGCACCGCTGCGCAGCGGGATTCCGTTCGGGATCACGTGCACGCGCTCGTCGCGCACGCCGAGGTGGTGCCGAAGCGCATTCGCGGTGGCACCGGAGACTCCGACGAGCGCGTGGCTGCGCTGCGCCGCCCAGCGGAGCGCGACGCGGCGGCGCCACGCGAGTGAGTAGTACAGGCCACCGTGCATGGTGATCACGTGGCGCGCGCCCGCGCGCGGCGCCGCCGCCGCGCCGTAGATCGCCATCGTGAATTCGTGGCTGTGGACGATGTCCGTGCGAAAGTCGCGCAGGATCGAGGTGAGCTGCCGGATGGCCGGAAAATCGATCGCGCGGCGCAAGTCGAACGTCGTCGGCGCGAACCCGGCCTCGCGGAAGCGTTCGCCGAGCCATCCGGTGCCGCCCGAGAGATTCACGGGGAGCAGCTCGTGGCCGCGCGAGCGCAGCTCTTTCGCGAGATCGAGCATCATGAGCTCCGCGCCGCCCGGGCCATCGCACTCGATCATGAGCGCGATGCGCAGCGGCGTGTCGGCGGGCGGAGTCACCGACGGTGAAACCATTCGATCGTCTCGCGAAAAAAGGGACGCGGGTCGTTGATGCGGAACACGTCGCTGCGGTCGTGCGGATGCCAGAATGTCAGAAAATCCAGCGTCGCGCGCAGCCGCGACGGCGATCCGGGCGGCAGCGCGAGACTGCTCGCGTTGCCGCGCCACCGCGCGAGCAGATGGTCGAAGTCGCCCCACCACCACCGGCTCCGCGTCCCCGCACGATACGCCGTCACGGGCTCCGGCGCCTCGCCCGAGGCGGCCGCAACGAGGAGCGCGGGGAAATCCACCCCCGCGTCGATCGCCAGCTGCAGCGAGCCCCAGAAGCGACCGTTCACTTCCATGAGATACGGGACACCGGTGCTCGAGTCCCGCTTGTATTCCACCATCGCGACGCCGTTCCACCCGAGCGCCTCCAGCAGCCGGCGCGATCGCTCCACGAGATCGGGATCGGCGTGGATGCTCTCCGAATACACACTCACGCCGCCCGACGGCGGCTTCTCGCGCAATCGCCGGTGCGCGAACGATGCGAGCACGCGCCCGTCCCAGATGAGCAGGAAGACGCCGGTGCCAGGACCGATGATTCGCTGCTGCACGAGCAGCGGGAATGCCGCGTCACCCATCTCGCCAACCGCGCGGCGGAGCTCGCCGACATCGGCCGCGTGTCGCACGCCCATCGCGACGCGGCGGCCCTCGCGCTCGCGCACGGACCGCGACGGCTTGAGCACCACCGGAAAGTCGAGCAGAGACGGGTCGAGGCCTTCGAGCTCGGTCGCCGAGTGGAGCACGATCTGGCGCGGTGCCGCGATGCCGGCGCGTGGCGCGGCCGACATGAGCGCGGACTTGTCCGCCGCGGCGCGGAACGTCTCCGCATCCGGAAAGGGCAGGCTCGCGCCGAGCTGCTCGCGCTCGGGGAGCAGCGCGAGCAGCGACGCCTCCGTGATCGGAATGACCATGTCGATGCGCCACTGCTCGATGCGCGCCTGGACGTCGCTCACGAACTGCGCGGGCGCATCGAGCGGATCGGCGACGGTGGCCTGCGCCACCGCGTGCCGCGACTCGCCGGCGATCGATGGCGTGCGCACCGCGCACACGAACACCGCGTGCCCCGCGCGGCCGAGCGATCGCACGACCGCGAGCGCGCTGCGCTGCGTTCCGTCGGTGACGAGGATCCGCCGGCGCGTCATCGCGCGCGAACGCCGGCGCAGCGCAGCGCGAAGCCGGCCGCCGACAACCCCGATGACACGTCGAGCCGCGGAAGCGCGAATGGTGCGCGCGCGCCGCGCGGCAGCCACCCGCCGCTGATGCGGAATCCGGCGGTGTAGCCGGCCGCGGCGGCCGCCTGTTCCACCACGGGCGACGAGAGCCCGTACGGATACGAAACCATCGGAAGCACTTCGGTGAACCGCTCGCGCAGCCAGGCGAGCGGACGCGCGAGCTCATCGCGCAGCGCGCCCGGCTCGAGGCGCGTGAGATTCGGATGGCTGTGTGTGTGCGACGCGAGCGTGATGCCGCCCTGCGCTGTCGCGTAGGCGAGCTCGCGCTCGCTGGCCCCGCGCGCGTACGCCGGCGGCGTCGCGATCGCGCGCGATTCGCGCGCCGCCATCGCGCGAATCGCCGCGTCCGCGCCGGCGAGCTCCGTCAACGCGCGCGCGCGAACGGTTGCCGGCAGCCCGCCATCGCGCGCGGCGAGTGCATCCCACCAGAAGTCGCCGCCGCCAACGTATGCCGTGGCGACGAAGATGGTCGCCGGGAGCCCGCGCCGCGCGAGCTCCGCGACGCCGGCGGTTACCGCGCCCTGGTACGCATCATCGAAGGTGATCACCGCGGCCGGCCGGCGCCCCGCGCGCCGTCCGTTCGCGACCGCCTCTTCGAGCGCGATCACGTCGTGCGTTCGCACGAGCGCATCCAGCTGCTCGGCGAAGCGGGCCTGCGGCAGATGGAGCGACAGGTCGCCCGAGGGCGTCTCGCCATCGGGGACGATGTCGTGGTAGGCGAGCACGAGCACGTCGCCACGGCGCTGCCACCGCATGGCGCGCGGAATGCCGCTCCACAGCGCACCGTGCTCGAGGGTGGTCTTGAGGTGCCGCCGGAGCTCCATGTCGTACGCCGACCGAGCGATCGTCAGCGTTCCGAGCCCGCGCCGCCAATCGACGATTCGACCGAGCTGCGCACCCAGCTCAGATCCGGATCCGTGGCCGGCGCGCGAGGCGCGAGGCGCACGTTGATCCGCGGCCGTGCACCCGGGAACGCCGCCGCCCGCAGGCGCACCAGCTTCACGAGTCCCACGGAGAGCCCGAGCATGAAGTAGAGATACGCGAAGTACTCCGCGGAAACGAAGAAGCCGGCAACGGCGAATCCGATCAGCGCGCCGATGAGCATCTGCGCGAGGGCCGTCTCGCGTTTGGAGATCCACGGCGCGTACTTGCCGCGCGGCGAGACTCGCACGAGCGCGAGCCCCGTCGCGAGCAGTATCGCGATGAACACGAGCGCGCCCGGGAAGCCGAGCTCCGCGCCCGTCTCGAGAAACGAGTTGTGCGCGACGGACCACTTGAACCCCTTCCCCTCCGCCGCATTCGCCACCGCGAGATCCGACTGCCCTTCCGCCCCCGGAAACGCGGCGACGCCCACGCCCGTGATCGGATGGTGGATCATGTAGCCCACACCGCGCTTCCACACCTCCACGCGCCCCTCGGTGTCGGTGTAGTTGTAGTCGGTTTGCGGATGCAGGATCGTCCCCATCGACTTCCAGTACTTGTCGCTCGCGAAGCCGAAAAAGAGCGCGATCCCTGCGACCGTCACGAGCAGCCGCACCTTGCTCGGAATCGCGCGATAGCGGAGCAATACGTACAACATGACCGAGACGAGCCCGATGAATCCGCCGCGCGATCCGCTCTTCACCATCGCGGTGAGGATCATCGCCATCGCGACTACTGCCGCGATGCGGCGCGACCGCTTGTGCCCCTTGCCCAGGAAGTAGACGGCGAACGGGATGGTGCACACCATCACGAGGCCGAAGTCGTTCGCGTCGTAGTACACGAGGCCGCCGAGCCGGCCGTCGTAGCCCACGCTGAAAAAGAGGCTCACGACGGTCGCGTACACCAGGGCACCGTACAGATTCACCATCGCGTACCACTCGACGTCGCGAATGGAGCGCACGCTCGACGCCACGAGCGCGAAGAAGATGATGTTCGGCAGGTAGCCCTTGAGCACGAACGTCGCGCTGTGCCCCTGCCAGAGGCTGAACGGAATCCCGATGGTCATGATCACGAGCAGCGCGATGATCAGCTTGAAGGTCGAATGCTGAATCAGCGCGAGCTTGCGCGCGGGGTTCCTGGTGGCCGAGTAGAACGCGACAGCCGCGGCGAGCGCCAGCAGCGGCAGCTGCAGCTTGCCGAGGAATGGAAATGCGTCCTGGAGCCGCCAGACGTAGGTCAACGTCATCACCGACACCGCACGCATCAGCCGGTCCGGCCTGGGCTCGGCGGACAGGGCGGTCGGTGCGATTGTCGGGTGACGCCCCGTGAGGGGGCGCGGGAAAGCCGTGGCGGGTATGGACATCGACGCGGGAACCCGCGAATTGGGTGCCACCGCCCGAGAGGGGCTAGCCGGTTGCCAGCCCCTCTCTGTGGCGGTGATGCAACATGACATCGCGACCACCGCCTGACCAGCGCGACGCTGCTCCGACGCGGCTACATGGCGGTCGACTTGAGCATGATCGCCGCCTCGCTGTTGCGGAGCCGTATGGTCGTCCTCGCCGCGCCCACAGTTCCGTCCGCGTTGAGCGGAATCCACTTCTGGCCTTTCGGCAGCGGCACCGTGATCGCCGTACCGTCGCCGTACGTGTGCGCGTTCCATCCCTGCTGGAGGCGCAGCACGACCAGCGCACGATCGAAGTCACGCGTGTAGACGATGTACGGGTTCCCCTGCGGATCGGTGCCGTGCGAGACCTGCACGCGCATCGCGCGCGGGTGACCGATGTTCGCCTCCTGCGCCTTGATCCAGAGAGTAGAGTACGGCTTGTTCCACGAGTTCTCGAGCTGGAGCGCGAGCAGACGCGGCGAGGCGGGCACCACCATGTAGTAGCTCGCCAGCTCCCAGAGCTTCGCGCGCTGCGCGCTGGTCGCCGAATTGCCGCGCGGATACTTGGAGCCGAGGTTGAGCACATCCTGCGTTCCGTACGTGCTCACGAAGTCGACGAACACTCCGGATGCGACGAGGCCCTCGATCCACTTCCAGCGGTCGATCATTCCCGACTGCATGAAGTTGTTGAACATCTCGAGGTGCACTCCCGTGGAAGCGACGATGTTGGCGCGATCCGCAGGCGTCATGTACTCGGCCGTATTCGGGATGAGTCGCTTCCTCGTCGCGCGCTGGATCATGCCGAGGAGCGGCGCGAGCGACTGGGCGTACGTGAGGTAGCTCGACGTCTCGAGCATGGGACCGAGCAGCGAGTGCATGTCGCCGGTGGCCATCTCGTCGAGAAAGACGCCGTTGTCGGAGGCCATGATGCGCTGCATGCGGTCGAGCGTGTAGGCCATCGCGCCCGGGTCCGTGGGGTTGATCGCCCACCGCTTCGTGCCCCAGCGCGTGAACGCGACGCGCCCTGCCGAGTCGCGCGCGGCGTCCTTGCGATGCTCGAACGCGTGCTCGAACACGTACTGCCCGTGCGACGCGAACCAGCGCTTCATGTCCGCGTAGTAGCTCGAATAGATGTTGTTTCCGCCGGACGTCGGAAGCATCGTCGTCCAGAACAGCGCGTACGGGTAATGGCTCACGGTGGGATTCACCGCGCGCCACGCGGATCCCGATCCCGACATCGCCATGTCGTAGTGCGCGCCGGCCCACGCGCGCTCGGTGGGAGTCCACGAGTAGTAGAAGTCTGTCATCATCGTCGTGATGTGCTGCCAGTGCGGCGAGCGTGGCGAGTAGCCGGAATACAACGACGCGGGCGCCGCGAGGGACGCCGAGATGGACGGGGTGCTCGAGCTGTCGCGCTGGACGGGACGCGCGGGCGAGCTGGTGGGGGTGTTGTCGGTGCAGGCGACGGCCGCGACGAGCGCAGCCAGGGCGAGGCGTGATATGCGCATGACGAGTCTCCGGTCCACGGCAACCCGACCGGCGTAGCGCACTCGTACAGCACCGTAGCCTCGTGGCTTTGCGTCCCCGCCTTTCAGCGAGTTTGCCTTTGTCGCGGGCGGAAGCCCTGCGATCGCGCCGCATGTGTGAGCTTGCAACGATGGAGCGCCGGGGTGACGCTCCTACGGCAGTGCGGTTCGAGCCGCTCCGAGGGAACGACTCTCAGTCAGCATGGGAGCCGACCTGGAAAACAATGTTACAAGTGACCCACAGCTAGTCAAGCATCCAGGAAATGATTTTTTCGAGGTCCTGTGCGGTGAGCAGCGCGTGCGTGGGAAGGGTCACGAGCGTTCGCTGCAGCTCGCGCGCACCGGGCAGTTTTTCGTCGCCGACGAGCGTGGGCGCGAGCTCCTTCAGGCCGGCGAGCGTCGCCGGATAGCCGCGCACGACGCCGAGCGACGGCGCGACCTCGCGCGCGCCGTCGAGGCGAATCGGGAGGCGGAGGTAGCCCGGGTATCCGCCCGCGACGGGAGCGATGGGCTCGAATCCCATGGCCCGCGCCGCCGTGCGCTCGAGCTCCTCGGCGTGCTCGCGTCGGGTAAGGAGATCGTGATCCGCGCGCGCGAGCGCATCGCGCACGAGCGACGCGGACACCGCCGAGATCGCCCGGGGCTCGTGCGCCGGATGGTAGATCGTCTCGCCGAGATGCAGAGCCGGAATCGCCGCCGGGATCGCGTAGAGCGCGGGGCGGCCGAGCGCCCACTGTGCCGTACCGGTGGCGAGCGCGCGAACACCGCGCGGCGCGCCGTTCGGGGCGATCGCCCTGGCGAGCATCTCAGCGCCGCGCGCGCCGATGCCGAGGAGCGCACCACCGCCGCTTCCCGTCAGCCCCTTCCCGCGCCCAAAGCTGAGCACGGAGAGCGGACCCATCGCGCCAAGCCTCGCCCCCGCGAGCGTTCCCCACGCGCCCTGCGCGGCGTCCTCGATCACCGTCGCACCGTGTGTATCCGCGAGCGCGCGCACGGCGGGGAGATCGGCCGGATAGCCGTAGAGATGCGCGACCACCACGGTGTTCGCGCCGCGATCGAGCACTCGCGCCACCGAGTCGAGATCCGCCGAGAGCGTGGCCGGGTCGACATCGTAGAGCATCACGCGCAGCGACGCGAAGATCGCGGCGGCACCCACGTCCACGCACGCATAGGCCGGCAGCGCGACGACGCCGCCCGCCGGGGTAGCGGCGCGCAGCGCCATGGCGAGCGCCGACGTGCCGCTGTCGGTGAGCGTCGCGGCGGATGCGCCGAACGCCCGCCGGAGCTCGGCCTCGAGCGCCGTGCGAGGGTCGGCACCGACGCCCAGCGCGGGCGCGGCGGCGCGCACGAGCGAGCGAACGGTGATGGTCGAGCTGACCGGGAGCTGGCGGCGGCCGATCAAGGGATGTAGCGAACGATGCGCGGCCCGAGCGCCGTGGCGACGGCCGCGGGGAGCCGCTTCCAGATGCGCGGCCCCCACGCGTAGCCCGAATCGGTGGGCGAGGGCGTGGTCACCGCGCCGCCGGCGGAGAGATCGTACCACCACAGCTGCTCATCACGCGATCCCCACTGTGACTTGAAGCGGTGCGTGCCGCTGTCGGGCGTCGACCGGCCGAAGTTGAAGGTGCGCACGCCGGCGTCGAGCGCGCGCTCCATGAACCGATAATACAACAGCATGTTGGGCGCGATGCGCTTGTGCGCGTTGAGCGACGACGCCCACGTCATCTCGAGCTCGGCTCCCCAGCGGAAGGCGCAGCCGCAGGCGATCGGGCTGCCCTCGTACCACGCGCAGCCGAACCAGGCGTCCTCCGGAAAGGTGGCGGCGATCGTCTCGAACAGGCGGCGCGGTTGGGTCGGGGTGCCGAGGTCGCGCATGTGGTGCGCGAAGACCTCGAAGAAGGGCGCGACCTGATCGGCGCCGAAGCGCACCGTCACCCCTTCCTTTTGCGGCCGGCGTACCTGGCTGCGGAGCTTCGCATCGAGCTGCTTCATGAGCGCGGGCTCGCTCTCCGGCAGATCGAGCAACACGGTGATCTTCCTGTGCGACACGGGAAGATCGATGGGGAGCGGCACGCGGCTGCGCAGCTCGAGCAGCTTCACGCCGCTCTCGCGCGCGAGCTGGGATGCGCGCGCGACCAGCGCGACGATCGCGTCGGGGGTGCCGAGCGGACCGCCGTAGTTGAGAAAGGGCATCGACACGAGGAAATGGCCGAAGAGCGCACTCTTCACGCGCACGAGCGGCAGCACGCCGGCGAGCGCGGCCGCGTCGTCGTAGGCCGCGAGGTAGAGACACTCGTGGCCGTACACACGCTCCATGACGGAGCGCCAGCCGTACAGGTGGAAGTGGGTGAAACCTGGCGACCGACGTGCCAGGGCATTCCACTCGTCCGGAGCCCCGGCGAACTGCTCGACGCGCGCGATCACTCGACGGAGCTGACCGCCCGGGAGCTCGTCGCGAAGGACGTGGGAAGCTTGAGGCACTTGGCCGCGCTGCAGAACCGGAACTCCGAGAGCAGCCGCTCGAGCAGCGGGAGCGTCTTGCGCAGCCCGGCATAGTGGCGCATGCGCGCGTGCCAGGGCACGCTGAGCCGCGGCTGCTCCGGATCGAGCTCCCACGGATGGATGTAGAAGAGCGCGGGCACGCCCTGCTCGTCGTGCTCCCGAAACGCGCGCTCGATCAGCGCGAAGGGGAGATGGCGAAGGTACGCGCCCCCCGCGGCGGGGAATCGCATGCCGCGCCACTGCGTGGTGGCGAGCGGAAGCTCGGTGAGCGTGCCGCCCGGCCGGTGCACGAGGTGCGGTACGGGCGGCGCCTTGGGATAGCCGTAGCCTGGGCGACGAATCGGGAAGAGGCTCGAGTCGTATCGATATCCCTCTTCGATGAGGATGTCGAACGCCCACTCGGTGCCCGGCGTGATGGAGAAGTTCGGGGCGCGGAAGCCCCACACGTGGGCGCCCGACAGCTGTTCGAGCGTCGCCTTGGAGGCGCGCACGTCCTCGCGAAATTCATCCTGCGTGAGCGTGTTGACCCGGCGATGCCAGAACCCGTGCGAAGCGACCTCGTGGCCCGCGTCCACGATGCGCCGCATGAGGAACGGATGCCGCTCGGCGATCCAGCCGAGGGTGAAGAAGGTCGCGCTCGCCTGGTGGCGCGCGAGCAGCTCGAGAAGAATTCCTATCGAATGCTCGAGTCGGCTGGGGTGCGAATCCCAATCGGCGCGCGACACGACACGATCGAACGCACCGACCTGGAAATATTCTTCCACGTCGACCGTGAAGATGTGCTCCGTGGCACAGTGGACCGGCAAACTCATACGGAGCGCGGCACTGCGCGAAAAGTTGGTGCGTCCATTCGTGCGCGGAAGTCTTGCAGTTAGGGTGCCATGCACGGAACGCGGCGCGATCGCGTTTGTTGTTGTAACATCCTGTCCCAGCGTGCGGCTTCGCGTCATCCTCGCACCATAGTCCTCGAACCGTACGCCACGGATTGTTGCGTTGATACCACAAAGATCATTCGGCAGAGCGCTGTCCATCGCCGGCTTTCTCTTCATCGCGGCGCTCACGCTCTCGCCGCAACACGCCGCGACGAAGGCGCCGCCGAGCTTCTGTATCCTGTGCGGCGACACGTCGGTGCTCGACGCCTTCCTGAACGTACTGCTCTTCGTTCCGCTGGGCATGGGGCTGCGGCTCGCCGGCGTTTCGCGACGGCGCGTGTTCGCGATTGGATTGGTGACGACGATCACCGTCGAGCTGCTTCAGCTCGGAATCCCAGGACGCGACACGAGTCTGGGCGACATCTTCACGAATTCGTTCGGCGCGCTGGTCGGGATCATCTGTGCGGATGTCTGGCGCGTCATGATCCTCCCATCGCGCCGGCATGCGCTTCGGCTCGCCGGCGGCTGGGTGGTGATCTGGGCGGCGGTGCTGTTCGCGAGCGCATGGCTCGCCCACATCTCGCTGCCGCCCACCACCGCATGGGGGGTGTGGGCGCCGGAGCTCCTGCACCACGACTACTTTCCCGGCAAGGTGTTCGGCGCCACCGCCGGAGGGCTTCCCTCGCCGACGTCGATCTCGGCGACGAGCGACGACGTGCGCCGGCGCCTGTCGTCCGACTCGGTGGTGGTGCGCGCCTCCCTCACGGGGGGCGCGACCACGGGGCCGCTCGCCGCTATCGCCACGGTGTACGACTGGAAGCGCTCGCAGATCTTCATGCTCGGCGAGCGGATGGGAAACCTCGTGTTCTCCCTCCGGATGCGAACGGCGGACGCGAAAATCTCCACGCCGGCGATCCGGCTGGACGGGGTGTTCGCACACCGTGGGCGCGCGGCTCGGGACACCATCGAGGTGGCGGGCGGGCTGATTCATCATCGGCTGTGGATCAGCGCCGTAGCGCGTGGGGTGCGACGCGAGCGAACGCTGCCGGTGGATGCGGGACTCGGCTGGAGCTACCTGCTCCCGTTCGACTACGAGTACGGTGCGGAGGCGCCGTGGCTCACCGCGCTCTGGCTCGCGGGGCTGGCGGCGCCGGGCGCGTACTGGGCGACACGTGCGGCGTGGCGAGCGCTCGCGGCGACCGCGGCGGCGATGGCGGCGGCGCTGCTCGCGATCCCGTTCGTCGCGGCGGTGCATCCGACGCCGTGGTGGGAATGGATCGCCCTCCTCGCCGGAGTGTTAATAGGTGCAGGCGTCGGTGCCGCGAGTGTGCGGCTCGGCGCACCGCGGTAAGCGTCCTCCAGCTTCCGCAGATTACATTGCCGTAGTCGAGCGCACGCCGGGCGCCCAGCGTGCGAGGTTGTGTCCCACTTCCATTCTCCCATGCGACTCCCATGCGCGTCAATTCGCTCGTGAGCGCGGCGGCGCTCTGTGCCGCCTCCCTGCTGCCGGCTCCGGCGCCCGCGCTCGAGGCGCAGTCGCCGCTCCACTATCCGGTCGCGCGCAAGAGCGACCAGGTGGATACGTACTTCGGTACGCAGGTAGCCGATCCGTATCGCTGGCTCGAGGACACGGACTCCCCCGAGACGAAGCAGTGGGTGACGGCCGAGAACGCGCTCACCTTCGAGTACCTCGGTGCGATTCCGGAACGCGCGGCGATCAAGGAGCAGCTCACCCGCATCTGGAACTATCCGAAGTACGCGGTGCCGCTCAAGCGCGGGAAGGACTACTTCTACACCGAGAACTCGGGGCTGCAGAACCAGGCCGTGCTCTACATGCAGCACGGGCTCAAGGGCGAGAAGAAGCTCGTGCTCGATCCGAACACGCTCTCGACCGACGGCACCGTGGCGCTCGGCCCGTGGAACGCGACGGAGAACGCGAAGTATCTCGCGTACGCGGTGGCGGCCGCCGGGTCCGACTGGGAAGAGATTCGCGTGCGCGACATCGAGAAGGCGAAGGATCTCCCCGACACGCTCAAGTGGGTGAAGTTCTCGGGGATCGCGTGGACGAAGGACAACAAGGGATTCTTCTACTCGCGCTTCGCGGAGCCCACGAGCGGCAACGCGATGCTCGCGAAGAACGAGGGGCAGAAGCTCTACTATCACCGCGTCGGCGACCCGCAATCGAAGGACAAGCTCATCTACGAGCGTCCGGACCAGCCGCGGTGGAACATCATGGCCACCGTGAGCGACGACGGCGAGTACGTGATCATCTACGTCGTGGATGGAACGGATCCGAACAACCGCATCTATTTCATCGATCTCGGCAACCCCGGAAAGCCGAAGCTCGACAATCCGCTCGTCACGCTCATCGACGATGCGGTGTCGCAGAACCGCGTGATCGACAACGCGGGCGACGTGTTCTTCCTGCAGACGAACCAGGATGCGCCGCTCGGCCGCGTGGTGCAGGTGGACATCAACAAGCCCGCGCGGCGGTACTGGCGCACGGTGATTCCCGAGGGGGCGAACAAGATGGAGGACGTCGAGCTGATCGGCGGCCACTTCGTCGTGCACACGCTCAAGGACGCGCACTCGGTGCTGCAGCTGTACGGGCTGCGGGGCGGACAGCCGGAGACGATCAGGCTGCCGGGCATCGGCTCGGTGGCGGCGATCTCGGGGAAGCCGGACGAGTGGGAGATGTTCTTTTCGTACGTCTCCTATCTGCAGCCGGCGTCGATCTACCGTTTCGACATCGAGAAGCGGGTGCAGACGCCGTTTCACATCGCGAAGCTGCCCATCGACAGCGCGGGGTTCGAGACGCGGCAGATCTTTGCGTCGAGCAAGGACGGCACGCGGATCCCGATCTTCGTCACCGCGAAGCGGGGGCTCACGCTCGACGGCTCGCATCCGACGATTCTCTACGCGTACGGTGGATTCGACATCAACCAGACGCCGGCGTTTTCGCCGTCCATGCTGCAGTGGGTGACGATGGGCGGCGTGTTCGCCGTGGCGGTGATACGCGGCGGCGGCGAGTACGGGCGGGCGTGGCACGAGGCCGGGATGCTCGCGAAGAAGCAGAACGTGTTCGATGACTTCATCGCCGCGGGGGAGTATCTGGTCTCGCAGAAGTACACGTCGAACAAGAAGCTCGCGATACGCGGTGGATCGAACGGCGGACTTCTCGTCGGCGCGGTGGAGACGCAGCGTCCGGATCTGGCGGCGGTCGCGCTCCCCGAAGTCGGCGTGATGGACATGCTGCGGTACCAGAAGTTCACGATCGGCGGTGCGTGGGCGCCGGAGTACGGCACCTCGGATGATTCGACGCAGTTCAAGACGCTGCTCGCGTACTCGCCGCTGCAGAACATCAAGCCGGGGACGGCGTATCCGGCGACGCTCATCACCACGGCGGATCACGACGATCGCGTGGTGCCGGGACACTCGTTCAAGTTCGCGGCGACGATGCAGGCGGCGCAGTCGGGATCCGCGCCGGTGCTGATTCGCATCGACACGCGGGCGGGACACGGTGGCGGGAAGCCGACGTCGAAGCAGATCGATCTCGCGACCGACGAGCTTGCGTTCGCCGTGAAGAATCTCGGAATGTCGATGACACCCTGACGTCGCGCGGACGCGCGCGCGGCTCTTGCTCGCGCGCCACCGCCGGCTCAGCTTACCGCGCGTGACGACAGTTCTTGCGCTTGTCGATGCCGCGATCCACGTCCTGCGTATCGCGCTCCTGGTCGTGGGCGGCGTCGTGCTCGTGGTCGCGGCGGTGGACTGGGCCGTGCGGACGCGGCGCATCAATCCCTTCTCGCCCATCGCGCGGTTCTTCCGCCGCGCGATCGATCCGCTGCTCGCGCCGGTGGAGGCGCGGGTGGTTCGCGCCGGCGGCCTGCCCACGCAGGCGCCGTGGTGGGCGCTCGCGGCCGTGCTGGTGGCCGGCGTGCTCGTCATCGTGCTGCTGCAATGGCTGCACACCACGGCCGTGTCGGTGGCCTTCGCGTCGGAGCGCGGCGGCGCGGGGATCGCGGAGCTCGTGCTGAGCTGGGTGTTCGAGCTGCTCAAGCTCGCGCTCATCGTGCGGGTAATCGTCTCGTGGATCGGGATGCGGCACTCGTGGTGGGCTCGGGCCTCGTACGCGCTCACGGACTGGATCGTGCGTCCCATCGCGCGCGTGATGCCGCCATTCGGAATGATCGACTTCTCGCCTCTCGTCGCCTACCTGCTCATCTACGTGGTGCAGGTGGCCGTTCTGGGATCGCTGTTCGCGTGACCGTGCTCCTGCTGGGACACGACGGCGCGCTGCTGGAAGGGCTCGCGCAGCTGTTTGCGATGGCGGGATTTCAGCCGGTGATCGCGCACGATGCGCTCGACGCGGTCGACCTCGCACGCGCCGAGCTCCCGATCGCGGCGGTGATCGACCGCGCGATCGCGGTGACCGACGCCGCGGCGCTGCGCATTCCGCTCGCGGCGCACGGCGCGCTCGTGCTCTATCGCGCGGAGCACGAGACCGCCGTGCCGCTTCCGCCCGCGATCGCGCGACACGTCGTGGCCGACCTCACGCTCCCGCTCGAGCGCCAGCGGCTGCTCGCGCTCGTGCGCACCCTCTCGCAGCGCGAGCGCGAGTCGGGGCGCGCGATCGGCGAGCAACCCGAGGATCGCGCTCGAAAAGACAACCGAGGGACGCAGAGACGCAGAGGTGAACTGAAAGACGCAGAGGAGTGCATTTGAGCCTTCATGGTCAAGTGACCTGTCACTTTTCCTCGGCGGCTCTCCCTGGCCCTCTGCGTCTCTGCGTCCCGCGGTTGTTGTTCGCTTCTTCCGCCAACCGAAACTGCCTTGCTGCTGCCGCCGCGCCCCGCTACGTTGCAATACAATTGACTCGTGGCGATTTACGGCAAATTGCGGCCACGTAAAACATTCCGCTAAAGCGCCGGCTCAGTGCCCGCGCGTGCACTGGGCATTTTTTGCTTTGGTGCATTACCAGCACTGGGCCGGCGGCGTCCTCAGCCTACCACATGCCACGTCACCGTTTCCCCTCAGCGTACCTGGATGCCATCGACCGCCGCGTGCTCATCTACGACGGCGCGATGGGCACGAACATTCAGCGCGCGGGGCTCACCGCCGATGACTTCGGTGGGAAGGCGCTCGAGGGGTGCAACGACCATCTCGTGCTCACGCGCCCCGACGTCATCCAGGCGATCCACGAGTCCTTCCTCGCGGTGGGATGCGACGTCGTCGAGACGTGCACCTTCCAGAGCACGCCGCGCCGGCTCACCGAATGGGGGCTCGGCGACAAGGTCGACGCGATCAACACCGGCGCGGCGCAGCTCGCGCGCGCCGCGTGCGATGCATTCGCGACGCCTGCGCAGCCGCGTTTCGTCGCGGGCTCGATGGGGCCCACGGGGATGCTTCCCTCCAGCGCCGACCCGACGCTCTCCGCCATCTCCTTCGCCGACCTCGCCGAGAACTACTACCAGCAGGCAAAGGGGCTCGTCGCTGGAGGGGTAGATGTTCTACTCATCGAGACCTCGCAGGACATCCTCGAGGTGAAGGCGGCGATCGCCGGCATCGAGCGGCTGTTCGCCGAGCTCGGACGGCGCGTCGCGCTGCAGGTGCAGGTGACGCTCGATACGAGCGGGCGCATGCTGCTCGGCACCGACATCGCGAGCGCGATGACGACGCTCGAGTCGCTCGGCGTCGACGTGATCGGGCTGAACTGCTCCACCGGCCCCGAGCACATGCGCGAGCCGATTCGCTACCTCGGTGAGCACGCGCGCCTCCCGATCTCGTGCATCCCGAACGCCGGGCTCCCGCTCAACACCGGCGTGGGCGAGGCGGTGTATCCGCTCGAGCCGGCGCCCATGGCCGCGGCGCTCGCGGAGTTCGTGCGCGACTTCGGCGTGCGCATCGTGGGCGGATGCTGTGGCACCACCCCCGACCATCTGAGCGCGATCGTCGCCGCGGTGAAGCAGGCGGAGGCGGCGCGCCGCGCCGCCGAACGGCCGGAGACGCACGTGCCCCGCGTGTCGTCGGCGATGCGCGCGATCACGCTCCACCAGGACCCGCCCCCGCTGCTCATCGGCGAGCGCGTGAACGCGCAGGGATCGCGCAAGGTGAAGCGGCTGCTGCTGGCGGAGGACTACGAGGGGATCGTCGAGGTGGCGCGGGAGCAGGTGGATGCGGGCGCGCACGTGCTCGACGTGTGCGTGGCCGTCACCGAGCGCGCGGACGAGGCGGTGCAGATGGCGGAGGTCGTGCGGCTCCTCTCGATGAGCGTCGAGTCGCCGATCATGATCGACTCCACCGAGGTCGACGTCATCCAGGCGGCGCTCGAGCACGTGCCGGGGCGCGCGATCGTGAACTCCATCAACATGGAGAACGGCCGCAAGCGCATCGACAGCGTGCTCCCCGTGGTGAAGCAGCACGGCGCCGCGGTGGTCGCGCTCACGATCGACGAGGTGGGGATGGCGAAGACGGGCGCGCGCAAGCTCGAGATCGCGCGCCGCATCCACGACATCGCGACGACGGAGTTCGGCCTGGCGCCCGAAGACCTGATCTTCGACGCGCTCACCTTCACCCTCGCCACCGGCGAGGCGGAGTGGCTCGACTCCGCGCACGAGACCATCGAGGGGATCAAGCAGATCAAGCGCGAGCTGCCCGGCGTGTTCACGAGTCTCGGCGTGAGCAACGTGAGCTTCGGGCTCGACCAGGCCGCGCGCGCGGTGCTCAACTCGGTGTTCCTGCACCATTGCGTGAGCGCGGGGCTCGACATGGCGATCGTGAACCCCGCGCACGTCACGCCGTACGCGGAGATTCCGGCGGAGGAGCGCGCGCTCGCGGACGACATGGTGTTCAACCGCCGCCCGGACTCGCTGCAACGATTCATCGAGCACTTCGCCGCGCGCGGGCCCAACGCCGCCGCCGACGCGGCGAGCGGCGCCGCGGATGCGGCGGCGATGGCCCCCGACGAGCGCGTGCGCTGGCACGTGCTCTATCGCAAGAAGGACGGCGTGGAGGCGGCGCTCGACGCCGCCGGCGTGCGCGAGAATCCGGTTCGCGTGCTCAACGACGTGCTGCTCCCCGCGATGAAGGAGGTGGGCGACCGCTTCGGCGCGGGCGACCTCATTCTCCCGTTCGTGCTGCAGAGCGCCGAGGTGATGAAGAAGGCCGTGGCGCACCTCGAGAAGTTCCTCGAGCGCAAGGAAGGCTACACCAAGGGGAAGGTCGTGCTCGCGACGGTGTACGGCGACGTGCACGACATCGGCAAGTCGCTCGTCAACACCATCCTCTCGAACAACGGCTACACCGTGTTCGACCTCGGCAAGCAGGTGCCGGTGAACACGATCATCGACAAGGCGGTGGAGGTTGGCGCCACGGCCATCGGCCTGTCGGCGCTGCTCGTGTCCACGTCGAAGCAGATGCCGATCTGCGTGCAGGAGCTCGACCGCCGCGGGCTCGACTTTCCGGTGCTCATCGGCGGCGCGGCGATCAACCGGCGCTTCGGCCGCCGCGCGCTGTTCGTGGAGGGCGAGCGCGCGTACGAGCCCGGCGTGTTCTACTGCAAGGACGCGTTCGAGGGGCTCGACACGATGGAGTCGCTCATCGACGACGCGAGGCGCGGCCCGCTCAAGACGGAGCTCATCGAGAGCGCGCACCGCGACGTCTTTCTGCGCACGCAGGTGGGGAAGGATCTGTCGCACGGCGACTCGGCCGGCGCGCGCAGCGCCGTGGCCGCCGACAATCCGCTCCCCAGGCCGCCGTTCTACGGCGCGCAGGTGCGGCGCGACATTCCGCTGGCCGAGGTGCTCGCACTGCTCGACCTCGATGAGCTTTTCCGCCTGCAGTGGGGAGGGCGCGGCTCGGGCCCCGCGTACGAGAAGACGGTGCGGGAGGAGTTTCGCCCCACGCTCGAACGACTCTCCGAGAGCGCGGCGCGCGAAGGATGGCTCGCGCCGCAGGCCGTGTACGGCTACTTCCCCGTGCAGGCGAGCGGCAACGATCTCGTCGTGTACGATCCGGCCGCGATGCAGAGCGATGGCGGATCGATGCGCGAGATCGCGCGCTTCGCGTTCCCGCGCCAGGAGGGGCGCGAGCACCTGTGCCTCGCCGACTATTTCCGCTCCGTGGAATCGGGCGACGTCGACGTCGCGGCGTTCCAGATCGTGACGGTGGGCGACGAGGCGACGCGCCGCTTCGAGTCGCTGCAATCGGCCGGTGAGTACACGGAGGCGTACTACCTGCACGGCCTGGGGGTCGAGGCCGCGGAGGCGACCGCCGAGTGGATGCACCGCACGATTCGCCGCGAGCTCGGCCTGCCGCTCAGCCAGGGGAAGCGCTACTCGTGGGGCTATCCCGCCTGTCCCGACCTCGAAGGGCATGCGCAGCTCTTTCGCTTCCTCCCCGCGCGCGAGACGCTCGGCATCGACCTCACCTCGGCGTTCCAGCTCACCCCCGAGCAGTCGACGGCGGCGATCGTGGTGCATCATCCGGAAGCGAAGTACTACGTGGTGCGCGGCGCCGCGGCGGAGACCGAGGCGGCGTGAGCGCCACCTCCACGCTCGCGCCGGCCGAGCGTCCCGACGTGCGCGAGATCGCCGACCCGGAGCGGATCATGGTCGCCGACGGGGCCATGGGCACGATGCTCTACTCGCGCGGCGTGTTCATCAATCAGTGCTACGATGAGCTCAACGTGCGGTCGCCGGAGCTCGTGCTCGACGTGCACCGCGCGTACGTGAAGGCGGGCGCGGAGCTGCTCGAGACGAACAGCTTCGGCGCGAATCGGCTGAAGCTCGCGCAGTACGGGCTCGAGAGCCACGTGGCGGAGTTCAACCGGAGGGCGGCGCAGATCGCGCGCGAGGCGGCCGGCGCGAACGTGCTCGTGGCGGGCGCCGTGGGGCCGCTCGGCGTGCGCATCGAGCCGTTCGGCGCCACCGGCCGCGACGAAGCGCGCGGCTACTTTCGCGAGCAGATGCAGGCGTTGCTCGAGGGCGGCGCCGACTGCTTTTTGCTCGAGACCTTCGGCGACCTCGGCGAGATCGAGCAGGCGCTCGCGGCGGCGCGCGAGCTGTCGCCGTCGACGCCCGTGATCGCGCAGATGACGATCGGCCAGGATGGGCTCACGCCGTTCGGCGCGACGCCCGAAGACGTCGCACGCGCGCTCGACGAGTGGGGCGCGGACGTGATTGGGCTCAACTGTTCGGTCGGTCCGCAGGCCATTCTCGAGGCGATCGAGAAGATGGCGGCGGTGACCCGGCGCAAGCTCAGCGCGCAGCCGAACGCCGGCATGCCCCGCGACGTGTCGGGGCGCACGATGTACATGGCGAGCCCGGAATACATGGCGAGCTACGCGCGCCATTTCATCCAGGCGGGCGCGAAGCTCATCGGCGGCTGCTGCGGCACCACGCCCGAGCACATCAAGTCGCTCGTGGACGGCATTCGCCCGCTGGTGCCGCGCCGCCAGCGCCGGCCGAGCGTGCGCTACCAGCTGCCGCACACGCAGGGGCTGGACGAGGGCACGGGACAGCCCGCGGCCGCGACGGGCGTGGCGGAGGTGCCCTTCGCGCGGCGCTCGCGGTGGGCGGGGAAGATCGCGCGCGGCGAGTTCGTCACGTCGGTGGAGATCGTGCCGCCGCGCGGCGTGGACGCCACCGCGATGCTCGAGGGAGTGTCGGCGCTCAAGGTGGCGGGCGTGGACGCGGTGAACGTGCCCGACGGTCCGCGCGCGCAGAGCCGCATGGGCGCCCTCATGACGAGCCTCCTCATCGAGCAACGCATCGGCATGGAGACCGTCACGCACTACTGCTGCCGCGACCGGAACCTCCTCGGCATGCTCAGCGATCTGCTCGGTGCCTCGGCGATGGGGCTGCGGAATCTGCTCATCATCACGGGCGATCCGCCGAAGATGGGGCCGTATCCCGACGCAACCGCGGTGTTCGACATCGACTCGATCGGGCTCACGAACCTGGTGAGTCGCCTGAACAAGGGGCTCGATCCCGGCGGCAACGCGCTCGGCCGGCCCACGGCGTTCACCATCGGCGTGGGCGTGAACCCGGCGGCGTTCGATCCGGCATACGAGCTGCGCCGCTTCGAGTGGAAGGTGGATGCTGGAGCCGAATACGCGATCACGCAGCCGGTGTTCGACGTCTCGCAGCTCGAGCGCTTTCTCGAGTCGATCGCGCACGTACGAATACCGATCGTGGCCGGGATCTGGCCGCTCGTGTCCGCGCGCAACGCGGAGTTCCTGGCGAACGAGGTGCCGGGGGTGGTCGTGCCCAGCGCGGTGGTGGCGCGGATGCGAGCGGCCAGCGAGCGCTCCAAGGAGCACGCCGTGGCGGAGGGGATCGCGATCGCGCGGGAGATGCTGGAGCGCGTACGGGGCTCGGTGCAGGGCGCGCAGGTATCCGCCCCCTTCGGGAAGGTCGAGCTGGCGGTACGGGTGTTCGAGAGCTGAGCACGCGCCCCGTCGCGTCGTATATTGCGGGGTCCGACAGCCGGAGCGAGGCAGCAGGTGAAGGGAATTCTGATCATCGATCACGGATCGGTGCGCGCCGAAGCCAACGAGATGCTCGAGTCCGTGGGCGAGCTGGTGCAGCGGATGGCGGGTGACGGCGTGATCGTGCGCATCGCGCACATGGAGCTCGCCGCGCCCACGATCGCCGAGGGCTTCGCCGCATGCGTGGCGGCGGGCGCCACGGAGATCGTGGCGTTCCCGTACATGCTCTCGCCGGGCAAGCACTCCACGCGCGACATTCCGCGCATGGTAGGCGAGGTCGCGGCGAGCCATCCCGGCATCCCGGTGCAGGTGACGCCGGCGTTCGGCGTGAACGAGCAACTCGCGGCCGTGGTGCTCGAGCGATCCGGCGTCACCCCCGCGATCCCGCTCGCGTCGAGCGGCACGCGCTGATTCGACCCATCAATCCGACCATGCACATCGACGGTACCACCACGCCCGCCGCGCTCACGACCCTGTCCGAAGAGGAGAGCGCCTTCCGCGACGCCGTGTCGGCGTTCGCCGAACAGCAGGTTCGGCCCCGCGTGCAGGAGATGGAGCGCGCGGCGCGCATCGATCCGGCGCTCGTTCCCTCGCTCTTCGAGCTCGGCCTCATGGGCATCGAGGTGCCGGAGCAGTACGGCGGCGCGGGCGGCACGCTCCTGATGGTCACGCTCGCGGTGGAGGAGATCAGCCGAGTCGACGCGTCATCGGCGATCATGGTGGACGTGCAGAACACGCTCGTGAACCATCCGATCACGCGCTACGGCAACGACGAGCAGCGGCAGCGCTTTCTCCCGCGCCTCACGTCGGGAACCATCGGCGCGTACGCGCTGTCGGAGGCCGGCTCGGGCTCGGATGCCTTCGGCCTCGCGACGCGCGCGGAGAAGCGCGACGATGGCTGGTCGCTGAGCGGGCGAAAGCTCTGGATCACGAACGGCGCCGACGCGGGGATCTTCGTCGTGTTCGCGAACGCGAATCCCGGCGCCGGCTACAAGGGGATCACGGCGTTCCTGGTCGAGCGCGGGATGCCGGGCTTCACCGTGGGGAAGAAGGAGGACAAGCTCGGGATTCGCGCGTCGAGCACCACGGAGCTGCTCTTCGACGGCTGCGTCGTGCCCGCCGCCAACGTGCTGGGCGAGGTCGGACAGGGATACAAGATCGCGATCGAGACGCTGAACGGCGGGCGCATCGGCATCGGTGCGCAGATGATCGGCATCGCGCGCGGTGCGCTCGAGGCGACCATCGCGTACGTGAAGGAGCGCACGCAGTTCGGTACGCGGCTCGCGGAGTTCCAGGCCATCCAGTTCCAGCTCGCGCAGGCGGAGACGGAGCTCGAGGCCGCGCGGCTGCTGGTCTACAATGCGGCGCGCCTCAAGGACAGCGAACAGCCATTCACGCGCGAGGCCGCGATGGCGAAGCTGTTCGCGTCACAGGTGTGCGAGCGCGTCACGTCGCTGTGCGTCGAGCTGCACGGCGGCTACGGCTATACCAAGGACTATCCCGTCGAGAAGTTCTACCGCGACGCGAAGATCGGCACCATCTACGAGGGTACGTCGAACATGCAGCTCCAGACGATCGCGAAGCTGCTGCTCAAATAGCCTGGCGCTCGCTCATCCGCGCAGCGCGCCGAGGACGCCGGGGAGGGCGCCGATCAGCCACACGAGCGCGGCCGCGATGTACGACTGCGACTTGGGCACCTTGCCGATCACGTGTAGTCCGATCGCGATCAGTACGGTCTCCCAGATCGTGAAAAGGTCCACGCGCGTGAGCAACGCCAGCACCAGAGGCGACGTCTTGTCGGGATCGAGAAACGCGCCCACGCCCACGGACAACCGCGTCATTCCGTTCAGCCGGTCAGGATTGGAGAGGTAGGCAATCAGCCCGCCGGCGACGAGCGCGAGGATCTTCGGGAAGAACGCGTACGTCGAGATCACCAAGGCCTGCGTTCCATTTGCCTTCGAGTCGAAGATCTTGCCCACCAGCCAGAGTACGAGCCCCGTGAGCATCGCCATGATCGGCAGCAGGATGATGACGAAGATGAACCCGAACTTCTCGCCCATCGACTGCTGCTTCTGGAGCATCTCCGCCGTGATCTCGGGATGCGAGTGCATCATCTTCGCACCCTGGCGCGCGATGTCGGCGTCGAGTGCGGGAATGACGAGCGCCTTCGTCCCGATGACGAGGATCGCGAACACCACTGTCAGGATGAGCAGCTGCAGGCCGAAGCCCGAAGTCTGGCGGCGCCGGAACACCTCGGACGGGGAGGTGAAGATGTCGATGAAGTCTTCCCAGAGCTTCGCTTGCGGCAGCGACGGCAATGTCTCCGGCTCGGTCACGTTTCACTCCCGACGTTAGAGTCTCGTCAATATGATCGCTGACGATTGCGCCGCTGGCCAGTCCCTCCAGAGTGGGCCGGGGGTGTTCGCCCGCCGTCGCAGACAGAGCCCAGACCCTTTTCCGATGACCAACTCCGTGCGTCGAGCGCTCCTCCTCCTGTTCTGCTCCGCTGCCGCGACACCGCTCGCAGCGCAGGTCGCCCAGCGCGAGTACGCGGCCCGGCGCGACTCCGTGGCCGCCGCGATGCCCGACGGCGTGCTGCTCGCGCTCGGTGGACAGGAGCCCGCGGAGGACTTCCTCAGCTTCTATCCCCGCCCCGCATTTCTGTATCTCACGGGCGTCACCGAGCCCGAAGCCGTGCTGGTGATCGCCAAACACGACGGCGCGGCGGCCACGACGATCTTCGTACAGCCGCGCGACCCCGGCCGCGAGGCGTGGACGGGAACGCGCCTCGGCGCGAGCGGCACGACGCGCGCCACCGGGATGCCCGCGCGCACGATCGATCAGCTGCAGCCGGCGCTCGACTCGCTGCTCGAGCGCGGCGGCACGCTCTCCGTGGTGGGCGACATCGGCGGCGAGACGTACCTCACCCACGACGACCAGCTGGTGGCCTCGCTCGAACGCGCGCACCCCGGCATCACCACCGCCGATGCGAGTGGGCTCGTCGACCGGCTGCGCATGCGCCACTCCGGCGCCGAGCTCGCGCTCGAGCGCAAGGCGATCGACATCACCGCGCGTGCCCAACGGGAAGCGATCGCGACGATCCGCGCGGGGATGAACGAGTTCGAGATCCAGGCGCTCATCGAGTACACCTTTCGCCGCAACGGCGCCGACCGCCCGTCGTTCTCCACCATCGTGGGATCGGGGCCGAACTCCACCGCGCTGCACTACAACGCGGACGACAGGTTCATGCGCGCCGGCGACGTCGTGGTCATGGAC
>Ga0207707_10001328_pt1 | contig 23007 bp, 21 predicted proteins | sample KBSC83BmetaG_FD_184336 | JGI IMG/M metagenome (GOLD analysis project Ga0207707, IMG submission 184336) | Corn rhizosphere microbial communities from Kellogg Biological Station, Michigan, USA - KBS C8-3B metaG (SPAdes) (version 2) | ecosystem: Host-associated > Plants > Roots > Rhizosphere ...
GCCAAACTGCAAGCACGGGCAGGCCGAGGCGCACGGCGAGCTGTTGCAGCTCTTCGGTGATGCGCGGCAATCGCGCATCCAATGTTTGATCGGCGGGACCGAGTCGCTGGCAGTCGTCGATCACCGTCATGATTTGCTCCGAGCCGGCGCGTGCGCGCAGCGCGGCGATTTGCGCTTCGATTTCTTTCACGGTCGTATCGCTCGGACATTCCATCAGGTAAATCAGCTCGAGCCAGCTTCGCGCCTCTTCGGCGGCGCGCTTGAGCTTTTCCCAACTCGGCGCCAGATCGGCAGTCTCGTCGGCCGCCAAACGCGGCACGCCGTACCAGTGAAGCAGATAGGCGCTGCCGCGGCGGATCTCACGTTGATCCAGACCGCTGAGACGCGCGAAGGTTCTGACGCGCAGCTCATTTTGGGTCTCGGTGAAGCTAAAAAAGATTCCCGGCACGCGATTGTGGATTGCGATCTGGTCGAGCAGTTGACGCGCGAAAGACGTTTTGCCGATGCCCGGAGCGCCGATCAGTAAATAGAGCCCGGGCCGAATCCCGTCCAGGGCGCGGCTCAAATGGGCGAAGCCGGTTTCCAAACCGGAGATTTCCCGCGCCGCACGCTCGCGCTCCAGCTCCGTCAGGGAGGCGTCGAGGGCGGCGCCTTCGGATTGCAATTCAAAGCGATTCGACATCCCGCGGCGGAGCTTAACCACTTTGTGGTGGTGCGGCAAGGCACAGTTTTTTGCCATTGACAGAAGATCTCGTCCATATTAGCGGTGAGTCGTTACGACCCGCCAAATCCTATCCAGTCAGGAGGTATCCAGCCATGGGAGAAGAAAACCAAGGCGCCAAATATTCGAGGCGCTCGTTTCTCAAGGGCATCGGTGGCGGCGCCATCGGCACAGCGGCGATTTCGACCGGTTTCCTTAGAGGCGAAAGCGCCGAGGCCTATGTCTCGGAAAGCGCTGGCGCGACGCGCGGCAAGACCGCGGTGGCGCTTAAAGTGAACGGCAAGAACTATCGCGTGGAAGTCGAGCACCGCCAGACGCTGGCTGAGGTGTTGCGCGACGAGCTGGGTCTTACCGGTACCAAGATCGGCTGTGACCGCGGCGAATGCGGCGCCTGCACGGTGATCATCGACGGGCGCAATATGTACTCCTGCAGTCAGCTCGCGGTCTGGATGCAGGGCAAAAGCATTCTTACCGTCGAGGGGCTCGCCAAGGGCGACAAGCTCGATCCACTACAGGAAGCGTTCATTGAGCACGACGGGCCTCAGTGCGGCTTTTGCACCTCGGGGCAGATCATGTCCGGCAAGGCACTGCTCCTGAAGAATCCCAAGCCGACCGAAGCTCAGGCGCGCCGTGCTCTGTCCGGCAATCTCTGCCGCTGCGGCAACTACAATCGCGAAGTCGCGGCCGTGCTCGCGGCCGCGAAGGCGAGTTAGGAGGTCGTCATGGCACAGGAGCAAAAGGAATTTTCCATTGTCGGCAAAAGGACGCCGCGCATCGACGCCTACGAGCGCGTGACCGGCCGGGCGCAGTATACCGGCGATATCGAGGTTCCCGGCATGCTTTACGCCCGCGTGCTGCGGAGCGGTGTACCGCACGCGAAGATCGTCGGCATCGATACTTCCAAGGCGGAAAAACTCCCCGGCGTGAAAGCGATCATCCATCACGGCAACGCACAGGTTCCCTGGTCCAGCGGTGGACTGACGCACCGTCGCTATATTTTCAACAACCCGGTGCGCTATGTCGGCGACCCGATCGCCGCGGTGGCGGCCACCGATCGCTACATCGCCGAGGACGCGCTCAAGCTGATCGAGGTCAAATACGAAAAAATTCCGCACGTGCTCGACCCCAACGAAGCGCTCAAGCCCGATGCGCCGAAGATCGCGCCCAACGGCAATCTCTCGGTGGGCAAAGGTCCGTTCAGCGCGCCCATCGAAGAATCCTGGGGCGACGTCGAGCGCGGTTTCAAAGAGGCGGACAAGATCTTCGAAGACACGTACATCAGCAAGCACGTCAACAACGCCCAGCTCGAACGGCGCGTGAGCCTGGCCAAGTGGGACGCGGGCAAACTCACCGTCTACGCTTCGACTCAGGGCGTTTCCAACGCGCGCACGGACATCGCCAAAGATTTCAATCTGCCGCTCAGCAAAGTGCGCGTGGTCTGCAAATACATGGGCGGCGGCTTCGGCAATAAAAACCAGGCGCAGGATTACGACTACATGGCGGCGATGCTCGCCAAAGTCACCGGCCAGCCGGTCAAGCTGGAATTCACCCGCGAGGATGACTTTATCGGCATGCACGGGCGCTGGGCTTCGGAGCAGCACTACAAGATCGGCGTCAAGAGCGATGGCACGATCACCGCGGTCACGCTCGACGCGGTCACCAACATGGGAGCGTACCGAAAACAGAGTGGCAATCTGAGCGGCACGGATTTTTACAACATTCCCAACTTTAAAAAAGTCATCAAGCCGGTGCACACTAACACCGTCGTTGCCGCCAATTACCGGGCGCCGGCGTACCCACAATCGGTTTTCGGCTTTGCGTCGTTTCTAGATCAGATCGCCTACGAGCTGGGCGTCAATCCGCTCGACATGTTTCTGCGCAACCACGCGCAGAAATCCAAAGGCAAGCTGGCGTACACGTCGAACTACTTGGAGCAATGCATTCTCGAAGGCTCCAAGCGCATCGGCTGGAGCGAAAAGTGGCACAAGCCAGGTACTACCGCCGGGTCGGTCAAGCATGGCATCGGTATGGCACTCGGTGGTTACCCGTTTCGTCCCGGCCTGGGAGCAGCGACGATTCGCGTCAATTCCGACGGGACGGCGCACGTTTTGGTCGGCGTCACCGACATTGGAACCGGCGCCAAATCGACCATGGCGATCATCGCTTCGGAGGCGCTCGGCATTCCGCTCAATCAGATTCAATTGACCAACGGTGACACCGATGTGACGCCGTATTCGGTCGGCGAATCGGGCAGCCGTACCACGGCGTTCACCGGACCCGCCGTCGCCGCCGCCGCCGAAGACGTGCGCCGGCAAATTTTCAACCTCGCTGCCGGTCAGTTAAAAGCGAAAGCCGAAGATCTCGATTTGCGCGACGGTCAGGTTTTCGTGAAAAGCAATCCGACAGAAAAACACGCGCTGGCCCAAGTGGTGGCGCGGTCCGGCGAACTGATCGGCCGTGCCACGACCAATCCGAGTTTCCCCAAGGACATGGACGGTAAATGCTTCTCGGCGCACTTCGCCGAGGTGGAAGTCGATATGGTGACCGGCCACGTGCGCATCACCCGCTACGTTGCGGCGCACGACAGCGGCACGATCCTCAATCGGTTGACGGCGGAAAGCCAAGTCAAAGGCGGCGTGGTGCAAGGCATCGGCATGGCGTTCTCAGAGGAATTGATCATCGACAAAGTGACCGCGATTCCGATCAATCCCAACTACCGCGACGCCAAAGTGCCGACCCATTTGGAAACGCCAGAAGTCGAAGTGATCTTCGTCGAGCACTACGATCCCTACGGCGTGTTCGGCGGGAAGGTGGTCGGCGAACCGCCGATCACCGCGGCGGTGGCGACCATCGCCAACGCTATTTTCAACGCCACCGGCAGACGGATCAAAGAGCTGCCGATCACGCCGGACAAGATCCTGCGCGCGATTCCGGTCTGACGGAAGGGAGACGCCATGAAGAGCTTTGAAAATATCGATGTCAAAAGCGTCAGAGAAGCGGTCGGCCTGCTGCAAAAATTTCAGCAGCAGGAAAAAGTCGCGGCGGTGGTGGGCGGCGGCAGCGAGTATTTGCAGCTCATGAAAGATCACGTGGTCGAGCCGGATTATCTGATCAACTTAAAAACGATTCCCAACCTCGATTACGTCAAGGAAGAGCGCGGCGGCTTTCGCATCGGCGCGCTGGCCAAGCTCGCCGACATCGAGGCGCATCCGGCGGTTCAGGAAAAATTGTTGATCCTCTCCGCTGCGGCCGGCGAGGCGGCGTCGCCGCAGATTCGCAACGCCGGCACGATCGCCGGCAATCTCTGCCAGCGGCCGTTCTGCTGGTATTTTCGCTCGGCAAACTTTCCGTGCCTGCGTAAGGGCGGGCAGGTTTGTTACTCGGTCACCGGCGACAGCCGCTTTCACGCCATCCTCGGCGCGGGCCCGAGCTACATCGTGCATCCCTCCGATACGGCGCCCGCGCTGGTGGCGCTCGGCGCACAGGTCAAGATCGCCGGGCCGGCGGGCGAGAAGACGATGCCGCTGGAAAAGTTTTTCGTCCTGCCGTCGGTCGATTATAAACGTGAGAACGTCCTCGGTCCCGGTGAGCTCGTCACCGAGATTTACGTGCCCACTCCCAAGGCCGGCAGCAAGGGTTTCTACCACAAGGTGCGCGAGCGGCTCGCCTGGGACCATCCCATCGTTTCCGTCGCAACGATCGTCGAAAGCAACGGCGGCATCGTGCACGATGCTCGGGTCGTGATGGGCGGCGTGGCACCGATTCCCTGGCGCGCCGCTAAAGCGGAAGAATTCTTGCGCGGCAAAGCGCTCAATGAGGACAACACGAAGCGCGCCGGCGAGATTGCCCTGGAAGGCGCCAAGCCACTCAAGGACAATGGCTACAAGGTCAAAATGGCCCAGGAGTTAATTCAGCGCGGCCTGCTCGCTTCGGTCTGAGCTAGTTTTTTCCCGGTCCAAAGGTTCGCGGGATACCATAGCGACTGGTTACGGCATCCCGCTTTGCTTGACGGCTAACCGCTAAGCCCTTAGACTTGGGGGCTCATGTTTTCGGAGCTAGCCAAATCACGAAGTTTTCAAGCGGCTGTGGTTGTGTTGCCTCTGGCAGCCACAGGTATGTTTGTCCTCAAAGGTTTTGATTTCCGCAGTCCGTCGTGGCCCTTCGGCATGGCGTCGCGCGCGCCTGAAAGCTCCGACGCGATCGCCAAAATGCGCGCGAGCCTGGAGGCTGATCGAGCGCTTCTAGTCGGCTACGAGCAGAAGCAGAGTCAACTGCGGGCCGAAGTCATCCGGCGGCGCAAACTCCTTCAAGAAAAAAAAATCTCCGAAGCGGAAGTCAAAGAATCCGAGCAGGCTTTCGTTGCCGCGCTCAAACAGGTTTACGCCATGCGCGATTCGGTGCTCGAGACCGATATCGCGATCACGGAAGCGGTGCTCGGCGAAAAGGTGGAGCGCATGCCGGCGCTGCCCATAAACGGATTCAGCGAAACGAAAGACCTGGCGCGTTTTAACGGCAGCTTCAAATGGTCGCTTCGGGAAGCGCCGCGGGTAGAAAAATATTTTACTGAAACCTTCGGGCGGCGCCTGCCGATTACCGCCTTGGGGCAGTCCGAAACTCACAACCGGCTGGGGTTCGATCATCGGGACTCCATGGACGTAGCGCTCCATCCGGACAGCGGCGAAGGAAGGGCTCTCATCGATTATTTGCGCAAAACGGGTATTCCCTTTATCGCTTTCCGAGGCGCCGTTCCCGGCGCTTCCACCGGCCCGCACATCCACATCGGCAGGCCTTCGCACCGTCTGAGCCGCGGCTGATCCAGTTTGCTTCTGGGGTCGCCGCGGCTCTGTGAACTTTCGTCAAAACGCCCCTGTGCCCAACGTCAACAGCCGCATAAGCGGCTGAATTCATTCCTGTGCCAGGCGATTTACCGCATTCTACTGTGAACGCCGTGGTCATCGCGCGTGCCCCATACTCGTGGCGAAGCTTTACTAATCGAGAACTTAGAATAGGACCGCATCGTGGCACCGACGTTGCTCTACGCAATCACGAAGTAAACCGGACTTTGGTTAGCGCTTATGTCGAAGAATCAACCGGCGCGTCCTATTTGCCGGAGCGGACGGGAAGCAAGATCTACGTGGAAAACGTTGACCCTGGCGCGATCCAGACCCTGCTCGATGATATCGAACGGCTCAAAGCGATGATCACTGCATTGACTGGACCGAGCGGACTCAAAAACGGCCAATTCGATCAGGCGCGTGCCACCGTGCTGGCCAGCTCCGAAAAATTCGACAGCGACCGATGGTCGCGCTTGAGCGGCCAACGCCAACGCGAGCTTCAGGAGCAACTCATCAGGGCTCGAGAGGCGCTACTCGATCTGGCGCGCCGAGCAGGGTCCGACGGCGCCGGCCAGGTGGTCGAGACCGCGCTGTCAGCCCGGTCCGTGGTCTGGTTGGCGATTTTCGGTTTTATCTTTGCCGCGACTTTGCTCTCGCTCATCCGCTGAATTCAAGCCGGGAGAAACCCTCGACGGTGGACCTGCCTCATTGAGCCCCCGAGTCAAGGAATCGCCTTTGCGTCATAGTTGTCAAATGACCGGAAGATTTTGACATCTACAGAACGGATTTTTTTGGATTTGCCAATGAAATAGCGTTCAAGACCTGGGTTTGGCGCTGGCATCGGCGTTGCTCTCCCACTAGGTGTTGGCTGACAGCCCAGTTGGAAGGACAACGTTAGTTTAAAAGAGGAGAGATAACGATGAACCTGATCAAGCGATTGTGCCGCGAAGAAAATGGCCAGGGACTGGTGGAATACACTTTTGTGGTGATGTTGGTGGCGCTGGTTTTCTGGCTCGGTGTCAAGGATACCGCGGTGGGTGACTCTCTGGCGAGGAACTGGGCCAAGGTCCTCGGCTGTGTGAGCTCGCCGTTTTCGTGCGCTGCCTGATCGCCAGCGCTTTCGGTCCACAAATACCAACGAGCGTGAGGTCGCCGCCTCACGCTCGTTTTGTTTGCTTCGTTCGAAGCGACTCACTCGATGCGGATTTTTTTCAGCAAGTCTCGCAGGTGATTGATGGGAACCGCGTAGGAGATCCCGCTCGGTTTCTGCAGCACGGACTCCTTGGTTTCCTGGATGAATACTTTGTTGATGATGCCGATCACCTGGCCGGTGTCGGGTTGGTAAAGCGGGCTGCCGCTATTGCCGGGGTAAGCCGTAGCGTCGAGCTGGAAAACGTTGTAGGGCGCGGTCAGTCGCACCAGGACTTTCTTGTCCAGCAGTTGGCTTGAGAGTTGCGGAATCACCACCGGGGTCACCGCCGAGATCAGCCCTCGATGGGTCACCGCATTGAGTCCCAGCACCATACCGATCGGAAAACCCGTGAAAGCATAAGTTTCGCCTTCGCGCACCCGGCTTGAGTCGCCGATCACCATCGGACTCAAAGGCCGTCCGGTAATTTTCAAGACTACCAGGTCGTGATCCAAATCTTCGGCGATTTTGGTCGCTTCGCGGATCTCGATCCGGTCGGCTTTGCCGCTGAACACCGCGAGGGATTCTTTTTTCTCGTCGTCGATTTTGTCCGGCATGACGTGCGCGTTGGTGGCGACGTGCAGGCCGTCGCCGATCACAAAACCGGTGCCGCGAAAGATCGAAGGAGGCCGGCGGGTTTTCTGAAACGTGCCGATGGCGACGATCGACGGCTTGATCTTTTCGATCGTGTCGGGCAGGTTCTGCGCCTGCGTTCCGCGCGCAGCGAGGCCCATCGCGAGCGGCAAAAGGCAGCCAAGCCAAACCCGAGCGGAAACGATTTTCATAGGGCCTCGCAGTTCCGAAACAACCTCATCGTCCGAGCTGCGATCTTACCGTGACGCACCCTGGGTCACAACATTGAGCGAAGATCCATCGGATTTCCCAGGGTTGACCCGCCGGCGCTTACTTTCTACACTCGATGGCTGCTGGAAGAATGCGAGCGATCGTGGATTTCACGCTGGGCCGCGTTGCGGCGCTTCTGCTCATTTTATTTTTGTTTGTTGCGTCGGCGATCGCCCAGGATCTCAAGAGCAATCCGCGGCGCGCTTATGGCAAAGCTACCCCCGCCGAGTCCGAGCTCAGCCGCTCGCGCAGCGAGGTGCTGCAAAAAATCAAGGAGACGCGCGCCGGCGCGGAAAAGCTGCTGGCGCTCCACGAAGCCGAGCGGCAGCGCGCTGAGGAAAGATACGAGCAGCGCAAAGATCTCTATTACAAGGGGCTGATCGCGCGCAATGAGGTGCTCGAAGCAGAGAGCGCTCTGGTGCAGGCGATGGCCCGTATCGATGAGGACAAACGCTGGCTGGCGGAAACCGACATGGCGATCACGGAAGTCAGCATGCGCGACGAGATTTTGCGCCTGCCCGGTCTGGCGGTTGGCGGCTATAGCGAAACCGCCACGCTTTTGCGCTACAACGGCGGCGCGCTCTGGTCTCTTTCCTTCGCACCCAAAATTGAAAAATTCTTTCTCGAAACTTTTCACCGGCGGCTGCCGATCAGCGCCCTTGGTCAGACCGCGACTCACGACCGCTTGCATTTCGATCATCGAAACGCCATGGACGTGGCGCTTCATCCCGACAGCCCGGAAGGCCGATCGCTGCTGAATTACCTGCGCCAGGCCGGGATCCCATTCATTGCATTCAAGAGCGCGGTGCCGGGAGCGGCAACCGGCGCGCACATCCACATCGGCAAACCATCGCCACGAACCTGAGAATTCGACCAACCGCGTATCTCGAAAGGCCCATCGCTTATGCCGGAACCCGCGATTCCCCTCCCCGCCTCGACCGTTGTGCTGGTGCGCCCGGATGCGGCGGGGAGTTTTGAAATTTATCTAAATCGCCGCCCGGAACAGATGGACACCTACGCCGGAGTGTATGTTTTTCCCGGCGGCAGAGTAGAGCCGAGCGACTGCTCGGGGGCGATGATCGGTCTCACTCGCGGCGTCACCGCCGTCGAGGCGCGGGAAAAACTCGGCGTCGATCTTCAGCCGGAGCTTTGTCTCGGCCACTGGGTCGCCGCGGTGCGGGAATTGTTCGAGGAAGTTGGCATTCATTTTTTTTACGCCGAGAACGCGCCTGCCGCGGCCTTCGCCGAGCGGATGCACGCGCAGCGCAGCGCGCTCCAGCGCGGCGAGATCGGCCTCGCCGAGATCCTCTCATCGGAGCGGCTTTTTTGCGATCTGGCGCCGCTCCGCTATATTTTCCACCGGGTGACGCCGGAGCACTATTGCGTCCGGTTCGACACCCATTTTTATCTTGCCGCGCTGCCGGTCGATCAGTCTCCGTTGGACGCTGCCGACGAGGTGTCAGAGAGTTTGTGGATTTCACCGACGTTGGCCTTGGAGCGTCATCAGGCCGGCAATTTTCCGATGATGCCACCGACGCTGATGGTGCTGCGCACCTTGAGTGCCCACCCGACGTGGAAGGCATTGCAGACCGCTTTTGCTCTGGCCTGACGCGAAGCGGACCAAGGCGCCCCAAAATAAATCGCCAAGCAGTTCTAGAATTTCCCAAAAACCTTCGGCGCGCGCATGGCATTGGCTTTGCGTTGGATTACAGTTTTCGATTAATTGCCCGGGTGCGGTCATTGTGTTATGCGTAATCGAAGATGTCGCCAACTTCAGACACTCTTCCGTGCGCGCCGCCGCTAGTCCGCCAAAGCGCTTGATCGAAACCGTCGTCTAATAAGAGCTCCTATGCAGAATTCATCCGCCCCGCTCGGAACCATCGCGTATTTTTCCATGGACATCGCCGTCGATTCCAGTATTCCGACCTATAGCGGCGGGTTGGGAATTCTCGCCGGCGACATGCTGCGCTCGGCGGCGGATCTGGAGCTGCCGCTGGTCGCCGTTTCGCTCATCCACCGCAAAGGCTACTTCGACCAGCGGCTCGATCCTCACGGCAATCAGCTCGAAAGCCCGGCCAAGTGGTCGCCGGAGGAATCTTTAGTGCGGCTGCCGACCAAGGTGACGGTGTCGATCGAAAATCGCGACGTGCGCGTGGGCGCGTGGAAATATCTTTTTCGCGGCATCACCGGGCACACGGTGCCGCTGGTTTTTCTCGATGCCGATCTGCCGGAAAATACTCCGGCCGATCGCGGGCTCACGGATTTTCTCTACGGCGGCGACGAACGATATCGCTTGTGCCAGGAGGTCTTGCTCGGTTTGGCCGGGGTGGCGATGCTACGCGGGCTCGGCTATGACGACATCCGCACCTTTCACATGAACGAAGGCCACTCGGCGCTGACAACCCTCGCGCTTCTGGAAGAGCAATCCGGTTCGTGGTCCGAGCGGGGGTTTTCCGAGGTCGAGATCGAAACCATCCGGCGCCGATGCGTGTTCACCACCCATACGCCGGTCCCCGCCGGCCATGACCGTTTCAGCTCAGAGCTGGTGTATCGAGTGCTCGGCAACCGCCGCGCCGCGGCTCTGGCGCAGATGCAGCTTTTGGACGGCGCGCTCAATATGACCGAGCTGGCGCTACGGCTCTCCGGTTTCGTCAACGCCGTGTCGATGCGCCACGGCGAAATCTCTCGCGCCATGTTTCCCAACCACAACATTCAAGCGATCACCAACGGCGTGCATGCGACGACCTGGACGAGCGCACCGTTCGCGGCACTCTACGATCGCTTGATACCCGGATGGCGCCGCGACAATTCCCACCTGCGTTACGCTATCGGCATTACGCCGGCCGAGATTCGCCAGGCGCACAGGGAAGCCAAGGGAGAAATGCTGCGCCAGGTGCGCTGGCTCACCGGGACGCAATTCGACGAGAAGGTTTTCACCCTCGGCTTCGCGCGCCGAGCGACCGGCTACAAGCGCGCCGATTTGATCTTCGCCGACTGCGAGCGGCTGCAGCAAATCGCCCGACAGGCCGGCCCCATCCAGCTAATTTACGCCGGCAAGGCGCACCCGCGCGACGAAGGTGGCAAAGCGATCATTCGCCACATTTTCGAGGCGGCCGCGGAACTGGCCGGCGACGTGCGGGTGGTCTACCTGGAAAACTACGATATGGCGCTGGGAAAACTTCTCTGTTCGGGGGTCGATGTCTGGCTCAACACACCGCTGCCGCCGCAGGAAGCCTCGGGCACGAGCGGCATGAAGGCGGCGCTGAACGGTGTGCCGAGCTTCAGCGTGCTCGACGGCTGGTGGATCGAAGGGCACATCGAAGGCGTGACCGGCTGGTCGATCGGGCGCGAAGAAGCAGGCGACCACGAGAACGCGGCCGAAGCCGCATCGCTGTACGACAAACTGGAAAAAGTCATTCTGCCGCTCTACTACAAGGAGCCCGAGCGCTTCGCTCAGGTCATGCGCTCCGCCATCGCCCTCAACGGCTCCTACTTCAACACCCAACGCATGGTTTGCCAGTACGTCAAAAACGCCTACGCGGAAAACAGCGCGCGCGCCGATCAGCCGCTAAATTAGCGCCGGCTCGCGCCGCAGCAACAGCCGACCGGGAAACAAGCTTCAACAGCGGAATTATCCGGCGTACTTCGCAGCGAAGTGGTCCCAGGCGCGTTCGACCGAGGCCGGCTTGAACGTGCGTCGGGCGATCTTCTCGGCTTCGTCGCTCTCCATAAACATCGGCGCGCCGAGCCGAACCGCCTCGGCCTGAAGCCGCGCCGACTCCTCCAGGAAAAGCGCCAGCATGCAGACTTCGCGAATCGACTGGCCGACGACCACGGCGCCATGGCCGCGGAGCATCAACGCCTTGGCGTTGCCGAGGAGCTTCGCCATTTCTCCGGCGCGCGCCGGCGACTCGACCTGCCCCGTGCCGGTGTAGAGCGGCACGCCTTCGTAAAAGATCGCGCTGTAGTTGTGCATGGGCCGGATCGACTGGCCGACCACGCTCAAAAGAATCACCGCCGGCGAGTGAAAATGGAAGACCGCTTTTACGTCGGGCCGAGCTTTGTAGATCGCCTGATGCAGCGAAGACTGCGGCACGGGCTTGTCGAAGTCGACAAAAAATAATTCCTCGCGTTGGACCAGCGCCGGACTCTTGCGCGGCATGAACAGCATCTCGTTGCCGTCGTTGCTGCGCATGCTCAGATGCGCGAAGGCATCGCTCAGGCCCTCGCCGTAGATGATCCGCAGCGCGGTGATGAGATCAGCCTTCGCGGAGCTATAATTCTCATCACTCATTTTTTCTCCCGTTTATTCGGGTGTCGCGCCTGGAAGAATTATCTCAAACCGGCCAACTGTGCTTGGACAGGTCGATCGGGTTCCCGTCGGGATCGTGAACGCGGAATTCGGCCTCGCGATTGGGCGGTCGTTTGTCGACGTCGGAAGACGTGCTGAGCTCTTTGCACGCTTGGCGAATGACCGCGACGTCCTCAACCTCGAAGCCGAAATGATTGATGCCGGGCTGCAACTGCGGTCCTTCGATCTCCCGCTCGGGCCCGATCGGTATGATCGCCAAGTTGATGTTGCCGTCGGAAAGATATGTTGCTGTGCCGATGCCGTGAACGATTTTCAATCCGAATGCCGTGGTATAAAACTTCACGAGCTTGTCGACGTTTTCGGTGAGAATGGCGAGATGACGGATGCGCGCCATGGCTTCCTCCTTCACAAACGATCCTATGAAATCTCTCCTGAGTCTGACAAGTGCCTCAGTGCGAGCCCCGGTACAATTTCCAAGCGCTCGACTACCTGCGCTCGGGTCCCTCGCTCTCGTAAAGCCGTTTTACAAAGCCGCTCGCCTCGATGTCGCGCGCGAGTTTATAGTCGACGAATTGTTCCGGTGCGGCGCTTTTTGCCGCCGGCGTGGTGGTCGAAATCTCCGTCAGAATCGTCCGAATCGCATCGACCGGCGGAATCGGCAAAGCCAAATATTTGCGCGCGTAGTTTTGATAGCTGTCCTCCAGCACCTCGGCGTCGTCGTTGCGCGTGTATTTTCGCAGGACCTTCAGCGCGGTTTCCCGGTCGCGTTTGAAGTCACGGATCGCCTCGATGTAGGCGAGCATAAAATCTTTCACGAGCGCTTCGTTTTTCTGCATATAGGATTTCGTAGTGCCGATGGGCGCCATCGGATAATGCAGGCCCAGGTCGGCGAGGTCCGCCAGCTCGCGAAACCCGGCCTTGCGCGCGAGCAGCGACGCGGTGCCGCTCAGCACGCCGGCATCGAGCAGGCGCGTCTGCATGGCGCGAAGCGTGTCTTGCGTCGTGCCGACTTGCAGAATATTCACGTCGCGCTCGGGATTGAGCCCCCATTTTTTGAGCGCCAGACGCACGGCAAAATCGGATGTGGCGCCGAAGCGGCTGACGCCCAGTTTCTTGCCCTTGAGCTGCGCCGGGCTGGAGATTTCCCGCGCGCCGAAAACTTTGAAGACAAAGCCGTCGATAGCCGCGGAGAGCAGGATCGTGTCGGCGCCCTGCAGCGCTGCTTGCACTAGACCGGAACCGGAGAGGGAAGCGATTTCCAGATCGTGCGCGATCAACGCGCGCAAGGACACCGAGCCGGTGCCCATGCCGACCAGCCGCACATCGAGGCCGCGTTTTTCGAATAGTCCGGTTTCCTTGGCGAACCAAAGCGGCGCGATCGCGCCGTCGGTCGAACCATAGCCGGCCATAACTTTGACGAGCGGTTTTGACTGGGCGCGAAGAGGGGGTGGCGTGCAGGCTGCGAAAGTAATCGTGAACAGCGCCGCAATCAGCAGACGGACGCCGCCATAATTTTTCATCGAAATCGCTGCTATCACGACAAAGTCCCGAGAAGCGTGCCGTAGCTTTCGATGCGTGCTTTGATGCCCAGCTCCTTCAGCGGCCACCAGATCTGACCCATGGAGCTGCTCATCACCGGTTTGGCCAAATCGTCCTCGAGCGCCTGGATCACCGTCAGGGTCGGCCATGCCGACGAGGTGACCAGCACCGCGTCGCAGTTCGGATATTTTCTCCCGACCGCGCGCACGTGGCGAAAAACCTGCGCCGGAGAGAGCAGGGCTTTTTCCAGCGACGTCATGCCCGTATCCAGCGATTCGATTCCTAACACGTCAAATCCTTCCGAAATCAAAAACGCTTTCACCAATTCGTTGTGAGCGGAAATGAAGGAAGTCGCCACCGCCAACTTGGCGGCGCCAAGATGCTTCAATCCGGCGGCAAAGGACTGCGGACTCGTTCCCACCGGCACGGGATAGCGGCTTCGGAGTTCGTGCAAAAGCTGCCGATGCCGCTCGACGCCGTTGGCCAGAACCAGCGGCGCACCGCTGAGCGTGATGTGGTCTACGCGCGTGTGCAGCAGATCTTCGAAGGCGGTGTCGAACTTTTGCCATGAAGCCTCAACCTGGCTCGACACGCGCGCATCGCGTATCACCAGGTTGGTCGAAACGAACGTGACTCCGTCAGGAGCTACGCGATAAAACTCATAAGGCAAGATCTCCGAGCAAGCTGTCGGCGAGATATTGCCTATGCGCGCGCGCCATCCGTACATCAGGCCCTCCAGTATCCTTGACCAACACCAGCTGCCGATCTTGTTGGTTGTTAAGAATGAAAGATATCCACGTATTCAAAAATCGACGTTATAGGAATTTTGGACCTATCGAACACCTATTCTTACTTTCTGCGGGATTTTCCATTTGCCTGCTCGCTTTTCTTGTCTGCGTAAGCAGCATCGCGTCGTTGCCGTGCTTCCTTGTCGGCTGGATTTAGTCGGATGGCCTCGTCGAAGTCTGCGATCGCATGGTCATAACCTTTGACACTCGCGTAGGCGACCCCTCTGTTATAGTAGGTATCACTGTCCTGAGGATCGAGTTTTATTGCCTGGTTGTAATCCTGAATTGCCCTCGCAAAATCTCACTTACCGGCATAGTAGGCATAGCCCCGACTCGCGTAGGCGGCTGACATTCGCGGATCGAGCCTTATTGCTTCCGTATTGTCAGCAATGGCTCGATCGAACTGGTTTTTCCTGGCGTATGCGTTTCCACGGGCATTGTACGCAATCGAGGACTTTTTGTTCAATTGTATGACTTGGGTAAGGTGCACGATCGACTGATCATACTGCCCTCGATCAAAGGAAGTCTTGCCGAGGACATAGAAAATTATACTACGATCGACGTCTGTCAAAGTGTCTGATTTCAACGCGGTTCTACAGTACCGATCGACAAGTGCGAAGTTGTTTTTTTTACCTTCATCAATGCATCTCTGCAGATCGTTGTTGATCTGAGCAAACACGGGAACCCATGATGCAAAGATAAAGATTGTGGCACCGATCAGGCACTTCATAAGTGAGTCAAGGTGTTGCGCGCACGCGACATCTGAAAAGACCTAGTGCCTGCCAATGAACTCGAGGACATGGCGGTTGAAAGTTTCCGGCTGCTCCCAGTTGATCGAGTGCGAGGCCTCGGGCAGCACGATAAACTCCGCGCCCGGGATCGCGGCGAGCTGGCGGCGCATCACCCAGGGCGGCGCCTGCAGGTCCTGGTCGCCGGGTATCAGCAGCGTCGGCACCTGGATCATCGCGAGCTTGGCAAATGTAATCGTGGTGCGCTGCGGCTGCGCTTTGGCGCCCGGCTGTTGCGAGTTGTGGTGGATTTCGAGCCAGCGCTTGAGACCTTCCGGGTTGGTCGCCATGTAGCCCATGCTGACCTCGCGGAATTCCGGCGGCCAGCTCCGGAAATTCGGCAGGGTGGTTTTCTCGCGCAGTTTGCTCAATTCTTCGTCGACGATGGCGCCGCCGCTGGCGGCGACCACTAGACTGCGCAGCCGCTCGGGATGCCAGAGCACGTAATCGTAGGCCGCAAAGCCGCCGCCCGCGACGCCGACCAGATGAAAGCGGTCGATCTTCAGATGCTCGACCAGTGCGTGCAGATCTTCTGCGATGCTAGCGGGCTGAGGACCGGTGTTGGGATTCGCCGTGCTGCGGCCCCAGCCGCGGCGATCGAAGGCGATCGCGCGATAGCCCGCTTCGACAATTTCTGGAATGTTGCACTGCCAGCCGTCGGCGTTGCCCGTGTTGGCGTGAAGCAACAAAACGGGCACGCCGTTGCCACCGCTGTCCGTGTACCAGAGGCGCACGCCGGCTAATTCCGCGTGGCCCGCGAACTTAGAATTCACTGTAACCGATGCCATAGACGGAAGACTCCTTTGGTGGAGAACTCAGGAGCGCCGTTGAAGTCAGCGCGTCGCAGTTCGATTTTGGCCAGACCGTAACGGATACGATCGGCGGATGTCAAATTAGCCAGCGCTGCGCGCTCAGCTTTCGGGAAAAATCCGCGTGAAATTTATCGGGCGGGCGACCGAACGGCGACAACATCCGTAGAATTTGCGGCAGCGCGATCGCTGTCGAAGGATAAATCGAAAGTGACCGCGCCGTTTTTCGTCACAAGGGTAATTTCGCCGAGAAAATGGGCCATGATGATCAAGCCGCCGACCCGAACTAATTTTTGCACGTCATAATCGAAGCGTCCGTCGCTACCCAGCGGTAAAATCCGATTGGACTGCCCGTCGAAAAAGCCCGCGACTGCGCGTCTCTTACTCGGCGCGTCATCCACTGCTCGGGCGCCGGTCTCCGGCTTCAAATGCACGGCCGTGTGATAGACCGCCACCAACGAGGGTTCGCGGAGCAGCGCCGGCAGGATTTCCTCTCTTGGAAGATTTTTGTATTTGCTCGCGTAGACTTCCGCTGGCAGTGCCAGGTCAGCGTCGGCGACATCGAGCGGGAAAAGATACTTCGCTGCGCCCGATTCCAACAGCTCGCGGAGTTGTCGAACAGTTTCCTTCACGAAACGGCACGGGGCAGCAAAGCGATGGCCTTGATCGTTGACCGTGAAATCCTTCTCGCCCTGGAGACACGCCTGCGGATCGAGCGGGTTACGCAAGCGCGCGCCAAACTGCTGCTGGTAGCGATAGGCGTTAGCGATCTCGTCCGCGGTGAAGAACCACGGGTCATCGGAAGCCGCGAAAGCCTGTCCAGCGAACGTCCCGAGGATCATGACTGCGCCTATGAATGATCGGATCTGAGACATAAATCCCTCCGTCGTTCGTTGGTGCCGCCGCAAATCCCGACGGCGGGACTTTCCCCCACGACAGCACGACCGGAGTCACGCCATTCGCCTGAGCAAACGGAGTGCCCCCGGCAGTCGGGACTCGCAAAAAAGCAACTACGGATAATCTAAAGCTTTTTTAGCGCAGGATTTTTTCTGCCTGGACCGTGAAGCAACGTGAGGAGAAACCTTTGGAGACACCGTGTATCCAAAAGTTCCGTCTGATGCCGCAGACCGGAAATTCACGGCGGCAGGTGGGCGCCACCGACCGCCAATTTAAGCGTGCGGCTCCTAAAAGCCTTGGAGCGCCCCGTCGGGAGTTCTGACCACATGCCTGAGCGGCGCGCCCGAAAGATAGCGGCGCGTGTTGTCGCGCACCAGTTCGCTCATACGCCGCCACAATTCACGACCGCCGTTGCCGCCGACGTGGGGCGTCATCAGCACGTTGGGAAGATCCCAGAGCGGACTTTCCGCGGGTAGCGGTTCACGAGCGAAGGCGTCGAGCCCCGCTCCGAGGATTCGATTTTCCGCGAGGGCACACGCTAGAGCCGTCTCGTCCACCACTTTGCCGCGCGATATGTTTACGAGGATCGCGGTTTCCTTCATGAGCGCAATCCGCTCGGCGCTAAGAAATCCCAGCGTACTCGCATCGAGCGGCATCGCAATCATCACCGCGTCGGCGCTGGGAAGCACTTCGTCGACTTTTTCCCGCGGCACCACACGATCGATTTCCGGCACGGCAGGTGCGGCTGCGCGGGTGACACAGATCACTTCCATGTCGAACGCCTTGGCTTTGCGCGCGATGTCCTGACCGATGCGACCCATGCCGAGGATCACCATGCGCGCGCCGTCCGGCGCGACCATGTAGCGCGGTAAAGTCTGGCGCGCGTAATCGCGCTCGGCGCGCATCGGTTCGAAGCGGCGAAAGCCGCGCATGACGCCGAGCATCAACGCGATGGCGTGGCCGGCCAGCACGCGCTGGCTCACATCGCCGGAATTGGTCACCCACACGCCGTCTGGCAATCCCATTCGCAGAGCGACGTCAATGCCCACAGTCGTGAACTGAATCCACTTGAGCGTGCGCCCTTTGTCGCGCACGAGCTTGGCGAATTCCCCGGTGAAGGCAGAGTTGTAGACGTGAAAAATCTCCGCGCCCTCGAGCGCGTTCGCGAGAGATTCGAGGTCATGAGCCTTGACCGCCTCGATCTCAGGAAACTCTTTGAGAAACGCTTCGTTCACCACGTCGTGGGTGACGTGCACGAACTGAGCAATACGAACTGTCACAACAATCCTTTCCAGCTCATTTCAACCGCGGTCTTCATGAGATAGCTGTGGCTCTTTTAGTCTGGCCAAGCGATCGAATTTTCTAATCGCTTAACAGAACTGTCAAACAAAGTCACACAACCTCTGTGAGTATGCGGTGTATTGTGATGCTTACAGGCAATACTAGCGATATTAGTGATGCCGGCGAAACCAGCCTGTTGACTGAAAGATAATTTCTCTCTATCTGCGTTCTAAGAAACACCAATCTCTGTGGTGTTTATAATTTGCTATCCGAACCGACACTCTGAACTCTCACAACAAACAAGAAGGGGACTGTACTGTGACAAGAACTTGGCAGCGCACACTTATTAACATCCTAGGCGTCGTGATAGCGACGGGTCTGCTTTTAGGCGTGAAGGTGGCCTTCGCTGACAAAGCGGAGAAGATCATGCTCGTATGGGCCGGCGACCAAGCGCACAAAGCGCCAGACTTCATCGCCGTCGTCGACTTCGACCCTAACTCGCCGAAGTATGGCAAAGTCCTCCGTACCATACCGCTGACTGGCCGCAGCGCCATTGACAACGAGCCACACCACGTCGGCATCTCCCGCGACGGCCGGACGCTCGCCCTCGGTGGCCTGCTCAGCATATTGCGGGGGCAAGATCAGGTCTTTTTCTTCGACGTCTCTGACCCACGCCAGCCACGGTTCATCAGCTCTGACTCGCCCCCTGACGCCTCAATCACAGACGATTTCTTTGCGCTCGGTAACGGTGGCTTCCTCGTAACTTTTATGGGTGGCCCCAATGGCACTGAGCCTGGGCGGGTGGTGGAGTATGATGCCCGCCTCAAACGCATAGCTTCGTGGCCCACCACCCCTCCCGCCGACGGCTTTAACCCGCACGGGATCGCCGTCGACGAAGCGCATAATCTCATGGTCACCAGCGATTTTATCTGTCCCCTGATGACGCTCCATGACCACGACATGGTCAACCTGCGAGGGACGGTCCGGCTCTGGGATCTCGCGAGCCGTACCATCACCCGCACCATCGAGGTGAACCCGAATGAAGGGGCCGGCATGATGGATGTCCAGCTGATTCCGCGCGATGTGCGACTGCGCGCCTACACGGCAGGGATGACCGATAACAAACTTTATCTCATCGATACACAAAAGGGCACAGCAACAGCCGCCTTTGATTTCAACATTCCCCGCTTTCAGGTCGGCAGCACCATGATTTCGCCCCAGCTCATGCGTATCAATAAAACGGGCACGCGCCTATTTATCACGCTTAACTACGGCGGCGCCGCGGGGAAAGTGGTGATGTTCGATATCGCGCGACCGGATGATCCGAAGGTCATGGATGTTGTTGACCTCGGTCCGAACTCAGGCCCACATTATCTGCGCCTCACAAAGGATGACAAACAGATCGTGGTTACGGATTACTTCCTCGTTGAAGATCTGATGCCGGGCGGGGTGGTCCAAATAGACGGCGACCGCAAGATCCATGTCATCAACGTGCACGGTAATCGTCTGGAACTCGATACGAAGTTCGACCTCGATTTTAAACGTGATATCAGCACTGGGCCCGCCCGCCCACATGGAGTGGTGCTACTTCCCGATCGAGACGACTAGCGGAAAATTGGGGTCAGAGTCGAAGGGCACGCAATGTGCTGGTCCAGCTTAACCGAGCTGTGCAGGCGACGGCGGGTAGCTTCGCTTCACCACCGCGCCTGGCGGCCAATGTTAGCCGCAACCAATGATTTGATAGCGGTCAGCAAACTAGAAAGCCTCAGTAAGAAACCTCTGCATGTTATGGCTGGGCTTCAATAGTCCATCCATGGCGCCTACTCCTTGTTTTCCATCGCTGACTTCTTAAACTCCGTCCGCATCTCGGATTGTAGTCGTCCTAAGCGGTATTTTTGCCAGTCGACGAATTTGCCCGCTTCGGCCAGCGCCGGGTGGATTTCCTGAATCCTGCGCCACATTTCCTGGCAGATGAAACGGTAGTCGGGATGGCCCTGGGGCATGGTGCGTAGTTCGACCACGTGCAGAGCTTCGCGCAGGTTCATTTTCATGTACCAGCGAATCTTATACGCGAATGGAACGACATACTGGGCTTCGCTCGGCAGGTCGCGGTAGATCTGCTCGTATAAATCGGCGGCGCGCAGCATGCAGGCGTCGAATTCGTTTTTGAAACCCGCCTCTTCGATCTCCGGCGGCGTGTCGTAGCCGTGGACTGTCGTGTAGTCCTGGCGCTCCTGGGTGAGAATGCGGTGGCGCTGCAGATCGCGGTAGAGGCCGAGGTTCCCGAGAATATCGAAGGTGTAATAGATGTTCTCAAAGGCGCGGCTGAGCTTGTCGCGCCGATGACGCCGCTTGGCGAAATGCTCGGCGAGAATCCGCCGGCGCTCTTCGGCGCTCATCTTGGCGGCGATCTGCCGGAGCTGTTCGAGCGGATGGCGCGCGTGGGCGTAAAGAATTCCCGCGATCGCCTTTTCTTCGGCAGCGCTATCGTAATCGATCAACGTCACGGGCTCTTTCGTATCGAGCTGACGCACATCCAGCATCTTCGCCGCGAACGCCTTCGCGGCGACTGAAGTCCTGGTAAGATATTCATTCGCCTGCGCGCGCTTGACGAAAGACGGAATGAGTTGATTCAGCTGGCCGTGCATCGCGCCGGCCAGTTCTTTCATTTCGCTCAGCTCGTGCGAATAAAACTTGCTGATCAGATATTCGAAGGCCTGGCCGACGCCGAACATGCCGACGTTGGTGAGGGTCGCCGCGGGCAAATAACTGCGCAGCACGTCGCAGGCATGCGCGCGCACGGTCGCGCGATAGGCGGTTTCGGCCCAGCGGCGGAGGCGCTCATCTTTTTTCGCCTCGGCGTAAGGAAGCGCTTTGCCGCTGGTCGGATCGCGGACTGCCAATTGCTCGATGGGCAGCGAGCGGGCGACGCATTCGAGCATGGGCTCCATCTGCTTCGAATACGTCTCAAACAGCAGATTCATCACTTCGAGATAGGCGTCGCGATGACGCGAAGCGATGATTTTCGGCTCGCGATAGAAAAGATAATTGCCCGCGGCGTCCTTCTGATCGAAGCGCACGTAGCGGGTCGATTTCTCCAGCGGCGCGATGCCGATGCGCGCGTCTTCGAGAAATTTCACCGCGACGTTGGAAATATTCTCGCACGCGAGATGCGCGCCGCCCAACTGTGCCACGGAGTCGTCGCCGTAGCCGACCAGCACACGCTCGTAAAACGCGCGGGCTTTCTTCAAGGCCGCGCTGTCGTCGCTCGCGCTGGTTTGCGCGCCGAGCAGATCTTTCAGACCCAACTCGGGATCGCCGAGAAATTCGTCCAGGAAGGTGCGCCGCAGGCTTTTCGCCGAGCGGCTGTAGCGCGAGAACAGCGCGCCGGCGACTTCCTGCGGCAGCTTGAGACCGAAGGTCGAGCGATCGAGGTTGGTGAAAAACGGCGCGAGGCGGGCTTTTTCTTCGGCGGTGAATTCCGCGGTCATGCGCGAATTTTCCTGACTGAAAAGGAATGTGGCGCCATTGTAATCGCTTCGCGGAGAATAACAACTTCCGGACGGCGGATCGGCGCCGGTCAGTGCAGCGCAGGGGCGCAGACCGCGTCGACGAGGGCGCCGAGCAGCCGATTGTCTTTGGCGGACCAGGCGATCAGCCGGTTGAGGAGTGCCGGCCTGTAGACCGCGAAGCGCAGCAGCGAGTTGAGCATCACGCGGGAACGAAAGGCGCGTGCGCAGGCTTGCTCGTAGCTGCGCAGGAAATTTGTCGAGGCATCGCCGTTTTTTAGCGCGCGATCCAATGTATCGGCGGCGAGCATGCCGCTTTGCAGCGCGAAATAAACGCCTTCGCCGGAGATCGGCTCGGTGACGCGCGCCGCATCGCCGACCAGCAGAGCGGCGTCGGCGAAAGAGCGCCGCCGGTGAAAGTAGACCGGGTAGACCGATCGAAGCGCAGCCGGTTCAGAGCGCCGGATAATTTGCCTCAAGAACGGGTTCTGCACTAGCCGTTCGGTCAGCAGAAATTCCTTCGCCCGAGCGCGCGGCAGCGCGCGCTTATCGATGGCGAGCCCGAGAGTCATGGCGCCGTCGCCGGTGCTTGCCACGCCGGCATAGCCGCCGGGGAAAAGATGAATCTCGATAGCCTCGCCGTTGGGTGCGCCATACCCGCTGCCATTGAACCTTTCTTTCAAACGAAGCTGAAAGCCGACGGCGCGCCCGCTCATCGCCGCCGAATCCGCGCCGATCTGCGCCGCCACCCAGGAATTGCGCCCGTCGGCGCCGATCAGAAATCGCGCCCGCCAGCTTTCGCCGCCGACCGCCTCGAGGCGCCAGCCGCGATCGTCGCGCGCGAGCGTTTCGATGTGGCAGCCGGTTTGTATGAGCGCGCCGAGGCGGCGCGCCTGCTCCAACAAAATTCGATCCAGCAGCGTACGTCGGATCGCCAGACCGAATGTTTCGCCGTCCTTGCGCCTAGAAAATCGCGTTTCCGCCGCCGCGCCCGAAACGGCGGTGATGCGAAAGCCGGTTACTCGCCGGTGCGGCGCCGCGAAGATTGCTTCTTCGACGCCCAGGTCGCGGAACAAAGCGAGATTGTTCGGGTTGATGAAATCGCCGCAGAGCTTTTCCCGCGGGAAATCCTTTTTGTCGACGAGTGCCACGGCATAGCCGTTTCGGGCGAGAACGCTCGCCGCGGCAGAGCCCGCCGGGCCGGCGCCGACGATCGCGACATCGACATCGATCATAGTCAGCTCTTGAGCGAAATCAGTCCGAGAACGCGAAACGGGAACATCCATTGCACATGAAAACTGCCTACGTCGGCGCGCCGCAGCAGGCGCGCCCACTCGGGCATCGTCAAAGCCCGTTGTACCGAGAGCGGCGCGTCGCGAAGCGTCATCGCATTGCGGGTGAAAGCCTTGCTGATCAGGCTGATGCCGTAGTACGCGAGCGGATGGCGCACCAGATCGCTGATGATGATCGCGCGGCGCGCGAGCCGCGCCCAGGCG
>Ga0207707_10001329_pt1 | contig 22999 bp, 16 predicted proteins | sample KBSC83BmetaG_FD_184336 | JGI IMG/M metagenome (GOLD analysis project Ga0207707, IMG submission 184336) | Corn rhizosphere microbial communities from Kellogg Biological Station, Michigan, USA - KBS C8-3B metaG (SPAdes) (version 2) | ecosystem: Host-associated > Plants > Roots > Rhizosphere ...
CCTGAAAAACCAGCGACTGTTTTCCGCCCAGTGCATGCAGTGCAAACCCGAATAGCACCGCGAAAAACAGCACCTGCAGTATCTCGCCCTTCGCAAACGCATCGACGACCGTAGACGGTATGATATTGATAACAAAATCGGTCGCACTACCGAGCTTGCCCGGTTCGGCATAGGCCGCGATCGATTTGATATCAAGCGTCGCCGGGTCGACATTCATTCCCGATCCAGGACGCAGCACATTGATAATAACGAGCCCGACCACCAGAGCGACCGAGCTCATCACCTCAAAATAGAGCAACGCGAACCCGCCGGTCTTGCCGACCCGTTTCATGTCCTCCATCCCGGCGATGCCAAGCACGACCGTGCAAAAGATGATGGGCCCGATCATCATCTTGATCAGCTTGATAAACCCGTCCCCAAACGGCTTCATCTCGGCACCGATGCTCGGATACAGAACCCCCAGCGCAATGCCGATCGCAATAGCGATCAAAACCTGGACATAAAGTGACCTAAACGCTCGCATGAACAAGACAAAATAGCATTATTTTTTATTCGAGTGCGCTTTTATCCACGTGAGCTACATCACGGACAAGTCCGCAAAGCGGACGCTATACCTTTAGCCCCATGTGGAGCGAAGCGGAACGTGGGGACAGTTCACAAGGGAGTCCCGAGCGTGTGAAGCACGCGGTATAATCACCCGCGATGAAAACAATATTCGCCGCTGTCGTTCTAGTGCTTCTTTCCTGCGTGGTCCGCGCCCAGGACAACATTCCACCTGACGTCAACGTCAGTCCGGCGTTCGCAACGGCCTGCGAGAATAATCCTGCCGCCGTCGCACAATTTCGCCGTGAAATTGCAGTCAATACCGGATACTCTTTCGTTGTCTTTCGTTCAGGTGATGGTGAGGGTTCTCGGATCCAAAACCTGAGGTTTAAGTACATTTCAAAATTTTTACGTATCGGAAAAGGGCTGGACAAGAGGGTGATCTATGTGAGGGGCGAGCCGACAAAGGGCCAGGGACGTATCGAGTTCTATAACGAAGGGAAACTGTCCTTAGTCATCCTTATCAAGAAGAACGGGTACCCGTGTATGGATTGCTGTCCAGGCCGATACAAACTTTGATCTCGGAAATGGTGATCCCGGCTGGATTTGAACCAGCGACCTTCCGCTTAGGAGGCGGACGCTCTATCCAACTGAGCTACGGGACCGCAAAAAGAGCGAACCTAGATTGTAGATTTTGGCATTTCCGTTGACAAGCATTCTCTCAAAAAACAGCGAGATCGCATTTCCACTCCACACAAAACTATGTAAAATGCGAGCGAATGCCCGCTGAACTCCAGCATCCGCTTCCCTTCGGAAACGCTTTGGGCGACACCGACGGACCTAAGCCGAAAGCCTCGCGCGACCAAGAGTTGGCGGCTCTCTATCACGAGCGCATCGAGCCGCGGATCAAGCGATTTTTTGCCTCGCGTCTCCGGGTCTCTCTCAGAGCCAACGACGACAGCCGGCAAAACCAGGACGCGCTCGAGCTTTGCAGCGAGGCAAAGGTCCTGGTGCTTCAAAAACTCCGTGCGGACGACACTGCTGCCGATAGTAACGAGATCCGCGACATTGATGCCTACGTCACGTCGATCGCCGGCAACGTCTTCAATCAGTTTCTTCGTCGCAAATACCCCAGGCGCTACAGCCTGAGGAACCAGCTTCGATATTTACTTACGCACCATCGCGAGCTGGCCATGTGGAAAGTCGACGACGACCAGTGGTTTTGTGGCCGCGCCGCGTCCGAGGGAAGCAAAGATAGGCGACCGATCGAACTTAACGAGATCGAGGTTGGCCGGCTCCAGGCCAAGATCAGCGGCTCGGGCGCGCGAAAACTCATTGGTTACGTAACGGCGCTTTTCGATCTGCTGGATCGCGCGGCAGCGTTTGACGACCTTGTCAGGTTTACTTGCGATTTCCTGCGGATAGAAGAACCAACCGAGGTTGTGGAACCGGTCGACCTGCCGGAGTTCGAGATCTCGTCCGGTCAGGCCACGGCGCTAAGCGAAGTAGAAGACAGCGAGTTGGTGCGGCGCGTCTGGCACGGGGTGCTGTCTCTCCCTGTTTCGCATCGCATTGCTCTGTTGATGAACTACAGAGAAGACGCGGGTGGCGATCTCTTATCGATGCTTCCCGTAATGCGTGTCGCAACTGTCCGGCAGATCGCCGCCGAGTTGGGCTTTAAAGCGGAAGATTTTGCGCGCATTTGGAACGAGCTCCCATGGGATGACAACCGCATCGCCGAACATCTCGGCGTTACGCGGCAGCAGGTGATCAATTTACGACAATCGGCTCGTCAGATGTTGCGGCGAAGCCTAAATGCGAAAGGCTGAAATTCAATCTATGCGAAAATTACGCGTCATATAACTAAGGGAAATGTCACAGCACCTGTCTGACCGACAGATAGAAAATTTCATTTCCCGCAAACTGCCCCCGAGCGACGTACTTTTCGTCGACGACCATCTGGCGGCATGTGATACCTGTATGCAAAAAGCACAAGCCAATCGTTCGAACGTCGACCTCCGCGAAATATTATCCGCCGGTGACGAACACCTCACATACGAACAGATGACGGGCCTTGTTGACGAGACTTTGAGCCCGGCGGAGCTCGAGATCGCGGAGGCTCACCGGCAAACTTGTGACGAATGTTCGTTAGAGATCGCCAGCTTTCGAAAGCTTCATGACGAGCTCGCTGCCTCCACAAAAACCGCGGCGCCGATCGAACGTCGCGGATGGCTCAACCGCTTGTTCGCACATCCCTATCTGCGGATCGCCGTCCCGGTCATGGGAGGTCTGATCGTCGTAGCTATCGTTTGGGCCTTGTTGAAAAACACCGATCAGCCGATCGCCGAGGTCACACCGCCGCCGGTTCCGACGCCGTCGATACCAACCGCCTCGCCGGAAAACAGTGGCGAGGTAAATTCTAATGGCGACGATAAAAAGGTTGTTGCCGCACTAAATGATGCCGGCGGCAAGATCGAAATTGACGAGCACGGTAATATTACGGGAATTAACGCTGGCGAGCTTGAGCCAAAGCTGCGCGCTGCTCTTAAAGACCAGCCGCTTGAATTGCCCTCAGATCTCCGGCAACTCAAATCATCGGCAGGTGTACTTATGGGCTCATCCGACAACGGCGTCCCGTTCAAGATCACGGGGCCGGTCGGCCGCGTTGTCGAATCTCACCGACCCTCGTTTACCTGGCAGCGGCTTAAGGATGCCACCTCTTATAAAGTGGGTATTTACGATGACGCGTTTAACGAGATCGCCTCAAGTCCGGAACTTCATGCGACAAAATGGGCACCTGCGGTTTCGCTTAAGCGAGGAGTGATCTATCAGTGGCAAGTAACGGCGATCCGCAACGGCGAGGAGATCAAATCTCCTGTTCGCCCCGCGCCCGAGGCAAAATTTAAAATTGCGGACCAGTCCAGCATCAATGAGATAGAAAAGGCACGCCGATCAAACTCACATCTGCTTCTCGGGATCGCCTACGCCAACGCCGGCCTCATCGACGAAGCCGAACGCGAGTTTCAAGTTCTTCAACGAAACAACCCAAACTCCGACATCGCCCGCAAACTCCTGGCGCGCGTCAGCTCCGCGCGATAGTTTTCCTCTCGATTTCTTTGCGTTCTTCGCGAGCTTTGCGTGAGGCGCTTTACTATCTCTTATTCACAATATCCGCGATCCGAAAGCTCCCCTCCTTACGAAGGAGGGATGGCATCCCGATGCTTTTCATCGGAATGACGGGGTGGTTCTCTCTTTTACTTTAGAATTTCAGAATTACGAGGCGTCTCCCACGATCACCCACGCCGCCCAATAGCTCGGGTGCTTGTATTTCGGATTGCGCATCAGCTTGAGCTGCGCCCGTCTCAACGCCTCTGCCTTCGAAACTTTACCGCTCAAAAGCTGCCTGTGAAATTCGAGCATCAACTCCGTCGTGCTCGACGATTCGACCTTCCATTGACTCGCAACGGTCGTCGGAGCACCAGCAATAAACGCCGCCCATGTCATCCCGATAATTCCCTCGCCGTTCGATATCTTTCCCCGTGCCGTATCGCAGGCCGAGAGGATCACCATTTCGGCCTTAAGATCAAGGTCCTTTAACTCCCAAGCCTCAAGCAACCCGTCCTCGTTCGGAGCTTTCTCATCCTGAGCCAAAACCAAATGCGAATACATCGGCGAGATATCGTTCAATATTCCGTGCGTTGCAAACTGCACGATGCGATATTTCGGAGCCTCCTGCTTAGCCGTCTCCTCTCTCGCCGCCGCACCCGTGTAAATCCTGCTCCGCTGCGGCCCGTACATCTTCGCCAGCGTATTCACCAGCCGCTCAGCCTCCGGCAAAGGCTCGAGCTTCTCATCCATGAAAACCTGCCCGACACGCTTTTCGGTCTCTGCCGCGACAGTCGGATTCCCGAATGCCACCAGTTCCGCATCTTTCGAAGGCGTCCTTTCTCTCGCCTTCTTCTGCATCTCCCTCAACGCCGTCAAACTCGGCGCGTAACTAACCGCCATCTTCTCCGCCAAATACTTCCCGTTCTCATCCATCAACGCCTGAAACGGCAAATCCCACAACGGCCCGTCAGGTACGATGACCAGATTTGTCTTGCCGGCCAATTGGGCCTGGGCCGGCATTAAAAGCAGGTCATATAGCTCGCAAGCCTGCTTCCGAATATCCAGACTTCCCGCCGCTAAAGCCGACTGGTACTTTTCTATCCTTTCAACAAGATCTTTTTGCTTTACTTCGAGTGGATACGCCCTTAATGTCGGCTTATTGCCAATGTCTTTTGTGATAACGAACGCAAACGCCTTATCATCCGAGACCACAAATTCCAGCATCCCGCTCTTAACGTCACCCAGAAGCATGCTTGCCTCATCCAAAGCGATCGGCTTCATCTCTCCGCGCTGGATCTTAAGCTCCGGATGGGACAAGAATAGTCTGGCTTGAAACTGCTCAAAGCTAATGCGTTTCCGTTGAAGTTCTATATTCAGTTCATCGAGGCGCGTTTTCTCATTTACGTTGGCGATCTGGGTATTTAGTATCGCGATCTCAGTCCTGAACCTTGATTCTTCCTTCTGCTCCTCTGCGGTCATTGCCTTCGTAACATCGATCTTCCCGGTTTGCAAAACATCGAGGAGCGTCCTCGCCTTGAATCGCTCACTATAAGAAAGACCTTCGAAAACCTTGCCGTCCGAGATCGATAGGTCGACAAGCAACTGATACGGACCGGTCATTCCTTCAAACGTCCTGCGATCCGTGTCGGCACCAATTGAATTACTCCGTAGGCTTTCGATCTTCTTTATTGCGGCTTCGAGTGCCTCCCTAGCTTCTTTCTTGTCGCCGAGTGCGCGGCGAGCGTAACCGATCTTCGTTAACGATTTCCATACTTTTGCATAGCCAAACCGTTGGGCGATCTCCAACGATCTGTTTGCGAATTCCAAAGATTTGGCATAATTTCCTTGCAGGTAATATATTTCTGACATTGCTTCCATAGCCCGGGATGCGAAGTCAAAACCCTTAATTTCGAGGTACATATCTAAACTCTTTTGGTAGTACTCAAGTGCTTCAGGATATTTTCCTTGAAGGCGATACACCCATCCGATGTCGGACAGGCTACCGGGATCTTTTGGCATGAAAGCGGTTTTTAAGGTTTGGGACCTTACCAAATAATTCAGCGCCTGTGCATACTGGCCCTGACAGGCATAGGCAATGCCGATATTGTTTAAGCCATATGCGGTCCCAACCTGCGCTTTGTTAGCTACGAAACCAGCATATGCCCTTTGAAAATACTCCATAGAAACCGAGCAATCTTGATCTAGATAACTATTGCCGATGTTCAGAAGCTGAGCCGGTATCTCGCCAAATGCCCCGTTTTCCTCCAGTAGTTTTACGTTCATCAACTGATATTCGAGGCCGCGGGCGTCATTTCCAAACCAACCGTAGACATTTCCAAGACCCATCAGGGTTACTGACTTCTGCCGAGTCCATGGCGCACCTTCATTTAGTTTCAGAGCCTGCTTAAAATCCTCCAGCGACCGGGCAAAATCGCCCAGCCGTGCGTGACCCCTGCCCAATTGATTGTAGGTTTTAGCTTGGACGCTCTTGTCGTTTATTGACACTGCGATCTCAAGGGCCTTTTGATAGGCTGCGATGGCGTCGTCGTATCTAAGCAGATTTTCGTATGCGATCCCTTTATTGATAAGAACTTGATTGGCCTCTTCACCGGAATTCACACTTTCAAATAGCGCCAGAGCTTCGTCATAGAATTCGATAGCTTTCTCAGGCCTGTTTAGCGAATCGTCCAAAATCACACCAATTTGGTGAATTAATGATGCCTTCTTTTTATCGTCGTTAATAAGGCGAAAAAGCTTGGCCGCTGCCTGGTACCTCTCGAATGCGTCGTCATCGCGATCGCCCGTTAGCAGATCGCCCTCGACCTTTAATTTTTGTCCTTCGACAAATATTTTATCGTCAGCCGTAGCGGCCCGAAGTTCACTGATCCTAACGTTGTATCGCCTGGTTAAGGCATCTTTCTTGGCGGAACGCACCAAGAGTTGATACGAGCCGTCTGCGTCGGCCAAATACCCGATCGATTCAGGTGCCTGGGTCCCGTTAGGGCTATTAACTTCAACGAGCTTGTCTCCACCCGGTCCAACGAGCGTCAAAATGACGTCGCATCGGTTCTGATCGGCAACGACATAGAGAAATTGACCCGCCAAAAGACTAACGCTATAAGTATGGGTCTCACCACCCTTAAGTTCTCGTTCGACCGGGCGTCCGATTTCAAGCGTTGCAATGTTTTGCCCAATTGTGGGAAGGGTGAAAGCAAGACATAGCAATACACTGACCTTGGGAATAATTCCCAGCATTGGTTGAATAAGTCGGAGCATGTTATCCGGGCCCTTTTTGAGAAATATTGGATCGAGGCCCTAAAAATGACACGGATGCCTGACAAATGTAAAGACATTTCTGAAGGACCAAGATGCGCGCGGTTTTATTCCTTACAGAAAAATCTTTGGCGCTTTCAATATCCGGCCCGACTTGTCGTCCTTACCTCATTGAACCCATCCAAAGGAGACTAAAATCTAATGAAACCAACTTTCTCGCTCGGTCTGGGCCTGTCGGCCATTGTGCTGTTTTTGTCCGTTATCTCTGCTTCGGCGCAGACGTGTCCGGGAGGCCCAGGCTGCCTCGATCCGGCATTCGGCATCGGCGGGATGTTTGTTGCTCAGCCACCACTCGCGGACGATCCGTCATTGAACGGCGCCCTCGACATGGTTTTTCAAAGCGATGGCAAGATCGTCGTCCTCGCGCGGGCCAATGACACTGCATCGTCCTTCCATACGGTTTTGGTGCGTTATACGGCCGATGGCCAACTGGACGCGACATTTGCGTCAGGCGGATTTCTGTATATCCCTGCGGAGGCATATGCGGGTACGTTTGCACGACGCCTGATCAAGCAGACTATCGGTGGCCAGGATAGGTTCGTAATTGCGAGCGGTGACAAATGCGGTGCAGCCGACTGTGTCAAGGTGCAGCGATATACCACGGCCGGAACTCTCGATGCGAGTTTCGGGACTGGCGGCGTATCGACCGTGCCGAGCCGAGGCCTCACTGTGACGGCGGCCGCCGTACAGGCTGACCAAAAGATCCTTTTAGGGTCTCCTCAATATCCCCTCATACGCTTAAGTGCTAACGGTTCGCCCGACACTTCCTTTGGTTCGAACGGCATCGCGACTTTTAACGACGCGAGAATGTTGATCGGCTCGATGGTGACCCAGGCGGATGGAAAGATACTCACGGCCGGAACATATATTGGCGGAGCTTCGCCCGATCTATACGTAGCCCGATTTACATCAAATGGAAAATCTGACGGCTCGTTCGGCACGCAGGGTAAATGGGTAAAGGACTTTGCCGGAAAAGACGACATGGGCAATGGCCTTGCCGTAGACTCATCCGACAGGATCATAGCCGTTGGTAGCGCAAATATCGCCGGACCGATGTCCGATCCCAGTGGTTGGGATGCCGTTATCGTCCGCCTGACGTCGAAGGGAACCGTGGACAAGACATTCGGATCGAACGGCATAGCCGCTCCGCTAAATATCGGCGGTGGAGAAGATCGGTACCGTTCCGTTTCGATCCAATCGGACGGCAAGCTCGTTGTTACGGGGCAAGGCAGCCTCGCCGGCAACAGCGGTGATGTGCTCGCGGCTCGTTACAACACGAACGGCACGCTCGACACAACCTTTCACGGCACGGGATGGAGCCTCACAGACATCTATGGCGGCAGCGATCTGGCAATGGCCGCGTTGATCCAGCTAGATCCGATCTGTTCGTGCAGTAAACTGGTCGTCGCGGCTACCGCACCATCCGGGCCTGCGGGATCACCCCAATATATCGTAGGCTTGCGTTACAATTTGTGATCGATTCATAAAAAACCACGGTCGCGGGACGCTTTTTCACCTATAATAACCAGATCTCCTGGCCGCCCGGGCCGATAACAAAGTAGTGGCTTGCTTTCGGAGCGGGTTTTTTGAAGTCCCACGGTAATGCAAAAACAGAACAGAACCGGCAGCGTCACGATTTCCGGTATGATGACCGAATTGTCGTCTGACATTGGAGATGTTTATTCCTTAACGAAGCAACCTTAAATCTCTACAACAAAGCGATGAAAAGAAATCTCCTGTTTACTCTCGCGTTCCTCCTATCCACTCTCATTTTCGTCGCGGGGAAAATGGTTATCGCTGATACGGTGATCGCAACTGTCGCAACGGGAAGTCTGCCCGCGAACATGGTCGTTAATCCTGTTACGAATAAGATATATGTCGCCAACCAAAACGGTGCAACCGTTACGGTAATTAACGGCGCTGATAACTCAGCGGCGACTGTCGCGGTCGGGTCGACTCCTCGACGCATGGCGGTTAATCAGATTACGAACAAAGTGTATGTCGTTAACCAGGATAGCAATACGATTACGGTGATCGACGGTTCCAGCAATGCTACAACAACGGTAAGCGTAGGCTCTCAACCAGCCGGAATTGGAGTAAACACGGTGACAAATAAGATCTACGTAGCCAATGCGGCTTTTAATACGCCTTCGAACGTTACCGTAATAGACGGCGCGAGCAATACTACGTCGACCATTCTGGTGGGAAGGACAATAAACGTAGTCGCTGTCAACGAAAATACTAACAAGATCTACATTGGAACTCGAGGAGATAACAACGTAGCGGTGATCGATGGAGTGACCAACGCGATAACATTTGTGCCGGTGGGCTCAAATCCTTCGGCCATTTCTGTAAATAGGGAGACAAACGAGGTCTACGTCGCTAATCAGGGCAGCGGCAATGTCACAGTGATCGATGGAAGCGATAACTCTACGTCGACAGTCGCCGTCGGAACAACTCCCGCAGCGATCGCAATGAACACGATCACGAATAAGATCTATGGCGCTAATTTCGGCAGTTCCAGCGTCACGGTGATCAACGGCGCCGACAACACGACCACGACGATAGCTACCGGCGCCGATTCGGGCAATGTGGCAGTTAACACGGCGACGAATAAGATCTACGTTCCAATCGGAAGTGGCAATAATGTTTTAATCATCGATGGTACAAACAATTCGACCACGACCATCCCAAACGTCCCCGGCCCCGGCGCGGTCGCCGCAAATCCGATGACCAACAAGATTTATGTCGCCAATGGAGGTCTTAATACCGTGACGGTCATCGATGGTTCGCCCACGATCTCGCGCCGTGCGCCGTTCGATTTCGACGGCGATCGCAAGACAGACGTGTCCATCTTTCGTCCCTTAGGTGCCTCAGGCGGTGCTGAGTGGTGGATCTTAAAGAGTGGTAATTCTCAGGTGGCGGCGCTTCAATTTGGTGTTTCGACTGACAAACCCGTTCCTGCGGATTTCACTGGCGATGGTAAGACTGACATTGCATTCCGGCGTCCTTCAGACGGGCAGTGGTTTGTGTTAAAGAGCTAAGACTTCTCTTTCTTTGCTTTCCCGTGGGGAGTTAACGGAGACGTCCCTGCACCGGGAGATTATGAAGGAGATGGAAGACAGATGCCGCAGTCTTCAGACCATCGGCTCAGACCTGGTTTATCAACAGATCAAGCCAGGGACAAGAATTTGTAGGTTTCGGCTTGTCGAATGATCAACCCATATCCGGGGCTTTGTGAGGTAAGAAAGGACACCGTTTGCACGGCCGTTGCCGAAGGGGGCAGAAACCTGGACGCCCTGGATGATGTCCCGGACTTCGAGGAGGGATTCGCGGGCGACGGCGATGCCCTCTTCGCGGGGCTTTTTTCTTGCCACGGTCCGAGGCAAGGCGCCTAAAAACATTTCCACGACCTCCTTGTATCTGACAGCGTTTGCGTTGTCGACCTCGCAATGGGAATGCGCCTGCTACGCTGCTCTCGCGCCGGTTTTCCAAACCCGCATAGAACCGATAATAATATCAGGTCGCTGCGAAGCTGTTTTGAACAAATCCGACGGTGGATTTTACATTGGCTGCATCATAATATGCGTATCAATAACTCAAGTTCTGAAAAGTTCTAAGATTTGGCGCGGCCGACAAATGAAGCCCAAATCTATTGCCATTGCTCCGCCGCGTGAGTTAACATCTCGCAAAGCTCTTCTTAGGACACCGCAATGGCCGAAGGCGCTCTTAGCTTCTACGCTCGTTCAATGGCGCGCTCTTGCGTTGCGTCTGCGGCGGCTATCCTTCTTTTCGCACTAGCCATAGCGTGTTTTGGCCAATCACAAACCTTGCATCTTCAAGAAGGCACATCACTTACGAGCAAGATCGTGCCCGGCGAAAAGCTGCTCTTCGAGTTAAATATGCCGAAGGGGCGATTCCGCGAGGTTGAAATCAGCCAGCAGGCTGGTCTTGACCTCTCGATCTCATTATACGATTCCCGTCGGAAATTGATCGCCAAGGTGGGTAGCCAAGGAAGCGCTCTAAAGATCGACCGGCCATTGTCACTTAGGGATTGGCTCGAAACAATATCGTTGCCTTTCATTACGGAAACAACTGGCTCCTTTAAGGTAGAGGTCGACTCGCATATGAGCGATGTTTCTGGTTTATTCACCATCACCATAAATGACATCGGGCCGACGTCCGAGGTTAATCGAAAGCTGGTCGAAGCGGCGAGGCTATTTGAAGAGGCAGAGCAACTCAGGAGCTGGTTTCACGATACGTCCGACCTTGAACGAGCGCTTGAAAGTTATCAGCGGGCGCTCATCGGATTTCGAGAGATCAAAAACGTGCATGGCGAAGCCGATTGTCTCACCAACATTGGGATCGTCTATTCATGGCTAAAAGAATTTGGGAAAGCGGTCGAATCATTTGAAAACGCGTACACCGTCCTAAAATCTACAAGCGATTTTGTTCGTTCGGCTGCAGCACTTTGTTATCTAGCCGGAACTTTTCAGGAACAGGGGTTGAACGAAAAGGCGGCCGACGAATTTAAGTTGGCGTTACAGATAGTGCGAGATTCCGGCGACGAAAAACTTGAGGCCGGGTTACTAAGTAGGTACGGATCTGCTCTCGGCAAGCTGGAAAACGACGACGTTGGCCGCCAGCGAGTGGTAATCCTCCTGCAGCAAAGCGTGCAAATGTTTCACGACTTCGCCGCTCCGGCGGAAGAGGCAATTGCCCGTCTCAATCTTGCAGTCTATTACACGTATATCGGGCAGGATCAAAACGCGATGGTTTCATACCGTAGCGCGCTCGCACTGCTACGTCCATTGGGATGTAGAAGCCTCATTGCCTTTAGCCTCCTGCGTATTGGAGAGATATATTTCGACCGTGGGGACTATCAACGCGCCTACGATTTTTATGGCGAAGCTTATGAATACAGCCGCGGAAGAGGAGATTATTACGAAGCATATACGCTTTACAACCTTGGCAATTCCTCTTTGACCCTGGATAAACGGAAAGTGTTTGAATATCTGACCCGTGCACTTCCAATGTGGGCGCAAAATCGAAACGGCGAAGCGTACACGCTGACGTCGATAGGTCGCTTTTACTTTTCCGAGGGCGAACTGCAGAAAGCTCTCGAAACTTATACGAAAGCGATCCCCATCATGGACGATAGCGGCGACAAGTATGGTGTCGGGATCATCCTAAGCCTTATCGGCGAAACGTATTTTGCTCTTGGAGACGGCAAGAGGGCAATTGAGTTTTATTCTAAGGCGCTTGATCTTCATCGTTCGACAAGAGATCCACGCGACGAGGCGCGCACGCTTGTCAAGCTTGGAAATGTTTACGACTCCACGGTAGACATCGAAAAGGCTCTTTCCAATTACAAGAACGCACTAAATATCTTCTCTGAGATCGGCAACCGCAGCGGTGAAGCCAATGCGCATTACGAGATTGCCAAGGCCGAACGGCAGCAAGGAAATGTTGTGGAAGCGCGCGCACAGATCGAGCAGACGTTGAGAATCGTGGAATCGATGCGTTCTGATATCGCTGACACGGAGATGAGGTCAGCCTATTTTTCATCCATCCAGCAGTATTATGAATTTTACGTCGATATACTTATGTCGCTCCATGAAACGCGGCCAAACGACGGCTTTGATCGTCAGGCGCTTGAGGCGGCAGAAAAGGGCAGAGCAAGAATGATGCTCGAACTTCTGGCATCCTCGCAGGTCGACCTGACGGAGGGAACCGACAAAGCATTACTCGAAAAGGAAGCCGAACTGCGACGGCAGATCGACAGCAAAGCCGTCGAGCAGGTAAAGCTCCTTGCTCAAAGTCACACAGATGAACAGGCAGCGAAGATCGAACGCCAGATCGACGATCTTTCGGCTGCCATCGAGTCGCTGCGTGGCCGAATAAACGAAGCGAGTCCGCGCTTTGCGGCGATCAGCCGGACTCAGACGCTTCGTTCGACGGATATCCAGAATCTGTTGGATGACGATACGCTCCTGCTTGAATACAAGTTGGGACTGCAACGAAGTTTTCTCTGGGTCGTCTCTCCGGAGTCGATCAAAACCTTCATATTGCCGAAACGTTCCGATTTGGAAAATTTGGCCCGTGAGGTTTATCAGCAGTTGACGGCGCGTAATTTAAAAATTAAAGGCGAAACCGAACAACAGGCGTCTGCACGGCTTAAGGACGCGGATGAACGGCTTGGCAAATCTTCGGAGAAGCTAAGTAAACTTTTATTCGGGCAGGTTGCGCCTTTACTCGGCGATAAAAGGCTGGTCATCGTTAGCGACGGAGCGGTTCAATATATTCCCTTCGGCTCGCTTCCGTCTCCGGTTCAAGCAACTGGGAAAACAACCAATGAGCTGTCTTCGGAACCATTGCTCGCCGCGCACGAGATGATTTATTTGCCGTCGGCTTCGACGCTTCAGGTCCTGCGTCGCGACACATCGGGCCGTCCTGCCGCAGAGCGCATGCTGGCTGTGCTCGCCGATCCAGTCTTTTCGGCAAATGACCCGCGAGTTCATCCGCAGTTTGGGAAAAACTCCCGTGACAAGCTACGTCAAAAACCAGCTATAGGTTTCTCGACACTTCGAGCCTTGACCGGTCTTGACCTCGATAATGAGAGAGGCATCCCCCGTCTTCCTTTTTCACGGCGCGAGGCAGAAATGATAACGGGGCTCGTTCCGGCGTCGAGATCTCTCAACGCGCTGGATTTTGCTGCAAGCCGCACGACAGCCACGAGCGCAGATCTTTCAAAATACCGGATCGTGCATTTTGCGACACACGGTTTGCTCAACAGCGCACACCCCGAGTTATCCGGCCTTTTGTTCTCACTCGTTGACGAACGAGGCGAGCCTGAAAATGGTTTCCTTCCACTTCAGGAAATCTACCATATGAAGCTCAACGCAGACCTGGTAGTGCTAAGCGCTTGTCAAACAGCCTTGGGCAAAGAGGTCAGCGGCGAAGGTCTCATCGGTCTAACGCAAGGGTTTATGTATGCCGGCTCGCCCCGGGTGGTTGCAAGCCTCTGGAAGGTCGACGATGCGGCCACCGCCGAACTTATGGAGCAGTTCTACAAAGCGATGCTACAGGAAAATCAAGGTCCGGCCGCCGCTCTTCGCCAGGCGCAGCTCAAAATGCTGAAGACAAAAAACTGGCAGCATCCTTATTATTGGAGTGCATTCACGATTCAGGGCGAGTGGAAGTAGGACTCAGACAGGTGAAAACGACGCGGACATTGATGAAAGATTGGGTGCTGACACCGGACGCCTTCGATCGTTTTCTGGCCGGACTTGATGCCGACCGCGAACAGGCGGGCGAGAAGTACGAAGTGCTTCGTCTGAAGCTTATCAAGTACTTTGAATGGCAGGGCTCGCCGACAGCCGAAGACCTCGCCGACGAAACCGTTAACCGCGTCACCCGCAAGTTATTTGATGGTGAACCGATCCGAAATCTAATTAACTATATCTTTGGTACCGCACGATACCTAGCACATGAGCACCGCAAAGAACTTTTGCATCAAGACGCAGCGCTGAAAGAATTACCTAATCATATTCCTTTTAAAACAGAGAAGCTTGACAACATTCGTATCGGATGTTTTGAGAAATGTCTAAGTGGGCTGCCAGAAGCCGATCGCGAACTGATCATTACCTACTATTCACCCGAAAAACGCGAAAAGATCGACGAACATAGACGGCTGGCTGACAAGCTTTCGATATCGCTAAATTCAATGCGATTAAGGGTCCACAGGATCAAGCAAAGGCTCGAAAAATGCACTTCTGAGTGTGAGGCGAGGCACGCGCGAAAATGAAAGGTTTTACAAACTTCGCCACTTATAAATGAAGGTCAGCGATGAACGCAACCTTTAACGAAGAAAAGGAAAAACTGATGAAGAGCTATTTGCTCGGAGAATTGACCGAGCAGGATAAAGCGCGGCTGGAAGAGCAATTCTTCGTGGACGACGACCAGTTCGCCGAGCTTCTCGGTGCCGAAGATAGGTTGATCGGCGGCTATTTGAGTGGCGCTCTCTCTCCGGCTGAGCAAGACAGTTTCGAAAAATATTTTCTCGCGTCGCCGCGCCTACGGCGTGCGGTGCAAACCGAATCGTTATTGAGAGATGCCATTGGTGCGCGTATAACAGAGCCAGATCACCTTGTGGCCGTTCAAACTGCGGGACGGACAAAGCGTGTCGGAATCTTTTCAGGCATGTTTGCGCGCCCAGTTGTTCGTTGGACGATGGTCATGGCCGCAGTCGTAATCGTTATCGGAGCGTCATGGCTCGTGTGGCGGACCGCACTGGATGCTGATCGGCTTCGAAGTGAGCGGTCAGAATCGCAAGAGAAACCCGAGCAATCGAATCTCAATTCCAATATGGAGCTGGCTCAACCCTCTTCTACAGAGATGGCCGTATCGAACGGCCAAGCTCAAAATGAGAATCGGCAGAATCCCCAAAAGCCGCCGAACAATCGCCAAACAACTGAGTCCAGGCCTGCGATCGTTACCCTACTTCTTACTCCGCACCTGACTCGAGGCGGAGGGGAGACGCCGGTTCTCAGAATCTCAAGATCGACGCGAACCGTGATATTGCGAGTCCCACTCGCGAGCGACGATTACAAAACGTACCAAGCCTCGCTGCAAACACCTGAAGGCAAAGGAATCAACCAACAGGCGGGGTTAGTTGCACGACGCTCATCGTCTGGTGAGTACGTTGCTGTAGCGATCCCGGCTCGTAATTTTTCTCGCGGCGACTACATACTCACCCTATTCGGAAAAACTCCCTCCGGCAGCGTCGAAAAGGTCGGTGAATATGCCTTCACAGCCCTCGTCGAATAATCGCAAAATTCGATTCTCCAGGAAAATTTGATCGCGTCGTGAAATTTTTTAGTGTTTTTTGCCACTTATTTACAGAACACCCATTTAGATTGAGCGAATAGTAAATATAGCCCCTGAAATCCCGGTCCGTACTCCGTAGATCGTCAATACGGACTTGTTGGAGGAACGCAATGCCAGTGCGCCTGTGCCTTGATTGGATGTGTACTTGTTCCTTGACTCGACGTTTGGCAGTGGCGACATAACGATCACCTGACGTAAATTCGTCATCGACCGTGTCATATACGGTGACAGTCCCGCAAACGTCGGCCTGTATAGCTAGCTTCCATAAAACTTGACAGAGGGAAAGAGGAGATTGGTGCAATGAAACAAGGAATTTTTCTGATAGCAGCGCTTGTGCTTTGCACGCCCGCCTTCGGCCAGGTCAGGCAGTCACGGCCTCCCGGCTGGGGGTTAACCGGCGACGATCCGGGAGGGTACGATTTTGTCGTCGACACTACGGTTAGGCACGGCGGTAAGGCTAGCGCTTCGATAAGTCCGAAAAATACTGCTGTTGCGAATAAGTTCGGGAGCCTTGTCCAGGCCATTCGTCCTGACGATTATCGCGGCAAGCGCATCCGGTTTTCCGGTTACGTAAAAACCGCAAATGTTGGCGAAAAGGTCGAGCTCTGGGCCAGGGTAGACGGTCCTGGGATGAGGATGCTTGATTTTTCGAACATGGACGACCGGATGATCAAGGGCACTACGGATTGGAAAAAATATGATCTCGTTATCGACGTTCCGACGGATGCGGAAGCTCAAACAAACGCCACAAGAGGAGATCGACAAGACCATCGCGTCATACCGAGCACTGTCGACTCGCCCCGTCAATCTCGATTTCGAGCAGACCGCTGCTAATGACGGCGTTACAACCAAAAAGCCCTGAGGTTGAGTGCGACTTGCCTCCGAATTGGTCAGATTGCAGGAAACGAAGCCGTAAAAGGAGACGATTTAAAATGTTAGCCGTAAATTCCCAACCGTTATTTCAGTGTCGTTACACTCTTATCTTGTGCGTTGTCTTTATCGCTGTCTTTCCAATGCGGACTTTCGCGCAGTTTCAGGCGGTACTTGCTGATGACTCATTCGTCGACAGTGGGACTCCGACCTCGAATTTTGGTACGAACAATGCCTTGAAAGCTTCGTCGACCCAGACGATTTACCTAAAATTTGATCTAAGCGCTTTACCGGCCGGCGTTTCGGCCTCTGATGTATCTCGCGCTTACGTAAAGCTATATGTGAATAAACTTACCACATCCGTTCCGAGCGAAAACATCGGGTTGATTTGCAGCACTTGGGTTGAGTCGACGATTACCTATAATTTACGCCCAAGTGTTTGCTCGACGACCGCAGTCACCGGCTCGATCTCGGCGGCAAATGAATACATCACACTCGATGTGACTACCGCCGTGCAGGCTTGGCTTTCACAACCATCACAAAACTTCGGAGTAAGCATCCAACCGTCAGGATCGGGGAATGCGGTATTCGACAGCAAAGAAAGCGGTGGCAGTCCTCCTGAATTGTCGGTCGAATTAAAACGGATTACCAGCGTAAATGGTACTGCCGGTCTGACGGGCGGCGGTACAGGCGGAAATCTTAATTTAAGCATTGCGGATGGCGGCGTAACAACACCAAAAATTGCCGACGGCGCAGTTACCTCCACAAAAATCGCGAACGGCGCGGTAGGTAACTCGCAGCTCGGGATCAACTACGCCGGAAGCTCTGCCCAAGGCGGCCCGGCTACGAGTGCTCTCGCGGCGAATGATTCGGCGAAATTAGGAGGACAGCTTCCGAGCTTTTATGCCCCAGCGACGGGGTCGCCGAACTATGTTGCCAAATCCGGCGATATAATGACAGGCTCGCTTAGTTTGCCAATGAATGGCCTGAGCGTTGGCGGGAATCAATTTGGGATCTTTAACGGAAATGTCGGTGTCGGAACCACAAACCCGTCCTTCAAATTCGAGGTTGCGGGGACGGCAAAAGCTGATTCCTTCTTCCTACAGAACGGTTCACTTACGAATTCAACGAATTCCCTTACATTGCAGGGAGCATCTGGGAACGGCGGAACTACCGGCGGATTTCTGACGCTCGACAATGGCGGATTCTACTATCCGGGGGGGTCGGTCAAGATTGCCGCTGGCAAGACGTCGTCGGATTACCAGTCGGTACCCGGAGCTTTTATTCAATTGTTAGGCGACGGGCAAACTGACGGTGGCGACATTCTCCTGGCATCCGGACACCCCCTTGGAACAGCGGGTGGAGGCAACATTACTCTCTGCACCGGTTGTTCTTGGGCAGGAAACTATCCGCCTGTTGGATACATCTCGTTTCAGATCGGAGGAACCGAACACTTTCGCATTAATAATGACGGGCAGTTGGGCGTAGGCACCACGACACCGACCGCAAAACTAGACGTGCTGGACAACACCAACACACCAACATTCAAAGCGGCGAATACCGGCAACGGGCTTGCTGGACAGTTTGACGGTAACGTTACCATCAACGGCAACCTCAATATTAGCGGCAGCAGTAATTTCACGATCGCCGACAATTCCGTGTCGACCGCAAAGCTAACAGATTTATCGGTGACTTCAGCGAAGATCGCTGATGGCACAGTTACTGCTAACAAGATATCGTCCGGTCAGATTGTAAAGAGCGTTAACGGAATTATGGACTCCGTAACCCTGTCTGCGGGCCATAACGTTTCTATTGAGCAATCCAGCAACACGCTGACGATATCCGCGAACCCGCCGCCGATCAACTCCCAGCAGGTAGCATTACTCCGTTGGTATGAGGGGAACAAGACCGGCTCAACATTCTCGGTCGGCAACTCGCCATGCGGCCTGGTTTTTGATGGGAGCAGTATGTGGGTATCGAGCTCTGCTGATAATACAGTCTCAAAGCTTCGTCCCGGCGACGGTCAAATACTTGGCACGTATTCCGTTGGTTCAAACCCTTGCCACATGGCGTACGACGGTGCAAATATCTGGGTGGCTAACACAAGCAGTGGCGACGTATCCAGGTTGCGAGCGAGTGACGGAGTTGTTATAGCCACTATTCCAGTTGGTCGCGCACCGAGCGCCGTCGCATTCGATGGGGAGAATATTTGGGTAACGGTGCATGATGATTCCAAATTGGTCAAGATTCGCGTAAGCGACAATTCTATTCAGGGCTCAGTAAATGTTGACGCTCCTTCAGGCGTAACCTTTGATGGAACAAATGTTTGGGTGGCAAACAATATCGGAAATGGCGCAGTAACAAAGGTCTCGGGCACCGGGACTCCTTCGATTCTCGCGACATACAGCACGACTCAAAGCTTCACCCAGACGGTGGTCTTTGACGGCGCGAACATTTGGACGGTCAACTCGGGTACCTTGAACATTTCAAAGATTCGGGCCTCCGACGGTGTCGTTATTGGCGTTTACCCGATTACTTTTAACACCGTAGGCATGACCTTTGATGGAGCGAACATATGGGTTCCGAGCCAGTTCGGTGTTTATAAATACCGAGCGAGTGACGGAACGCTGCTTGGCGTGTTTCCGCGACCTACAACCAACTATGGAAACGCAGCTTTCGACGGTGCAAACATATGGGTAACGAACCCGGATTTGAACACTGTCGTTAAGTACTAGGCAGTCCGAACTCGAATGTCATGGCTGAAATTATCACAGGCAACCAAGGAAGATAATCATGAAAAAGATCTTAGCGGGTTTTTGTCTTCTGATCGGGCTGACCGTCGCTGCTGCGGCACAGGCGAATGCCGATGAGCAAGCGGTAATCAAGATCGAGAACGAAATGACCGCCAGTGGTCTCAAGGGTGATAAATCGGTGATGGAGAAATACCTGGCACCGGGCTATTTTGAGACAGGTCCTGACGGCACGATGACCAAACGCGAAAAGGTTCTATCGGATTTCAATCCTCTTCCCGCCAGCTCTAATGCAAGTCTCACCTATAGTGACTACATGTTTGAGCAGGCGGGTGACGTCGTCATCCTCAACGCCAAAGGCACTTTTAAAGCGAATGTGAACGGCACACCTATCAACGAAGTCTTTCGCGTCACCCACGTCTGGAAAAAAGATTCGGGTGGTTGGCATCTTCTTGCGGAACAGGCTACTGACATCCCGGTCGCGCCGCCCGTCGCCAAGGTCGATCCGACAGTATACGACGCGTATGTCGGCGAATATGACTTCTCGTCGGACATTCGTGTGTTTCTCACGCGCGACGGAAACCGACTAATGTTCAGGGGTGTAAACGAAAAAGAGGCAACAGAGCTTCTGCCCGTCGACGATCATACCTTCTTTCTTAAAGCCGACCCTCGCGGACGCGTCGTTTTCGAAAGAGACGCGCAAGGAAAAGTTATCGGCATCACTAGCAGCTCCGGCGACGGTCAGCAGTGGACGGCGAAAAAGGTGAAATAAGTAGGATTCGGGTCACTGAACGCCGTCTCGGTTTTAACGCAAAAGGCGGTTGACAAGCATGATATAATCGTATCTGGTTGCGGAATGTACGTTTCGCAACCGTTTTGCTCTTTGATATCGATATCGATGCGGCCTTCCATGTGCGGCCACAACTGCATCGATTCCGTCGAAAAGCCGTAAGACGACAAAATTTTTTCGAAAAATGCTGAAAAAGCCAATTGGAGAACCATTAAATTCTTTGTTTTCAATATTTCAAAGCCTGACCGACGCGTGATACACCCCCGATACAGGCCCGAAACACCCCCGATACGCGATCGATACAAAGATCGACGCCGAGAACGCCTCGTCATGCCCCGTTGTATGAAAAGTCTAAGATTCGTAGCGGATCAGCGATTCGAGCCGGTAGCCGTTGAATTTGTCGCGGCCGTGGAGGAAATCCAGCTCGACGACAAAGAGCAGGCCGACGACCTTACCGCCGAGGCCTTCGACGAGGTCGACTACGGCTTTGGCCGTTCCGCCGGTAGCTAACAGATCGTCAACGATCAGTACGCGATGGCCTTCGCCCACGGCATCGCGATGCATCTCGAGCGTGTCCTGGCCGTATTCGAGGTCGTAGGAAACCGAGACCTTTTCGGCCGGCAACTTGTTCGGCTTGCGGACCGGCACAAAGCCGGCATTGAGTTTTACCGCAAGCGGCGTCGCGAAGATAAAACCACGCGACTCGACCCCGATGACCGTGTCGACCTTCTCACCGGCAACGAGTCCGTAAAGGGCCTCGATGGTGTTCTTCAGCCCTTCCGGGTCCTGAAGTAGCGTCGTGATGTCGTAAAAGTTAATGCCCGCCTTTGGAAAGTCGGGCACTTCGCGAATGAGTCTTCTTAAATTTTCCATTTTAGGGGTTTAGGACAGTTTCCAGTCGTCAGGATTCAGTTCCCAGTTCAACGTTCGATGCGAAATGAAGGATATTGACCGCTTGGCTCCAGCACGGTTTCTTCTAAATGCTCGACACGAGAATTGCTCGGACCGGCGACAAGGTCGTGTTTGAATTCTTCGACCGCAGATGGCGGGCCCTCAACCAGCGCCTCGACACGGCCGTCCTCAAGATTGCGGACGTAGCCAAGCACCTGGTGCCTTGCCGCCGATCGCAGGGCAAAATATCGATACCCGACGCCCTGCACTTCGCCGCTGACGATGAACTTGCGTGCTACGACCACGGGAAATAGTTTCAGGTTTCAGGTTTCAAGTTTCAAGTTGGAAATCACGTTCCAACCTGAGACCTGGAACCTGGAACGTGAAACTACCCAAGAGCATCGAGACATTCCATCAGCGGACGCTGGCGGCAGGTGTAGACGGGCATCCCGCGAAGCGTATATTTGCTGGCCGGCGTCGCCCGAAGCTCTTCGGCCATGGCGAGAAAATCCTGCGGCTCGTCCGTCTCGAACGTGATGATGTATTCCTGCTCGCTAAAGCCGAACGTATGCGTGAGATGGATCTTGATGTTTGAAAACTTCTTACCGACCATGAAATTTTCCTGGACAAGGGCGTCGCGCTCCTCCGCCGGCATCGCGTACCACTCCTTTGACTGCGACCACGGATAGAGAAAGAGATATTTCTTCTCACCGGCGTTGACGTGGTAACGGTCCTCAGAGCTGTCCGTCACGAACATCATCTTCCTCGTGACGGAAAGATAATTGTCGGCCGTTTCGAGATAGTTCCCGAGGCTTGTGCGGTAGAGTTTGGCGGTCATGTCCTGGACAAGGTCGAGCGATGTGCCGACCCGCCAAAACATCAGATCGGCCTTTGAATCAAAGCCGACAAGCGAATAGCTAAACAGGAGGAAATCGTCGTCAAACTCGCGATAGACATTTTGAAACTCAGTCTTAAAACTCCGTTTAGTCTCCGCGTCCAGCTTTCGCCAATCGGGGTTGACGCGAAAGAACATGAAGTTGACAAATTGCTTGGTCAAACACGGGAAGACCTTCGCGTCTTTCTGCCCGGGGACAAGCCAGAGTGGTGACTGATCGCCGGCGTCTTTCTGGGAATTCGGAAGGTCCATGCTTGTACTACTTGTCTGTGACGGATAGTCGGAAGATGATACTCGGCTATTCTGCCAACTTTTGAAATCGATGTCCAAAGAGAAAAGGCCGTCACGGGCACATTTACAAAAGAAATGATCAATGCAAGAATTGGCGTAATGTTTCGGTGGATGTCAGCCGCTCTTTTCGTCGTTGCTATGTGCATCCTCGCGTCCGCTCAGCAGCGGCCGCTGATGACCGACGACGTCGATACAACCCCGCCCGGAGCGGTAGAGGTTGGGGCGGGTGTGGATTTCTTTCAGAAGGCAAAATTCCCGCTTTCCGGGTTGACCGGCGATCTGACGCGCGTTGGCGATCTGCGGATCAGGACCGGCTTCGCGCCGAACGTTGAACTTGAGATCGAAGGCACGCTTCAAAACTTCCTCGCCATCAACACTCACGGATCTTCCGCCATCCCGCTTAATGTCACGGGCAATTCGACCAACGACATCGGCGATTTTACGGTCTCGACAAAGTTTAGATTGCTGAATGAGGGCTCCGTCATGCCCGCGGTTGGACTAAAGCTCGGCTTCCAGATCCCGAGTACCGATCAGGCAAAGGGCATCGGGACCAACCAGACAAATGTCTTTGGCAAGATAATAGTCCAGAAGCGATTTGGCCGTCATGCGGGACATTCGTCACCGCTCGTCAACATCTTT
>Ga0207707_10001330_pt1 | contig 22986 bp, 20 predicted proteins | sample KBSC83BmetaG_FD_184336 | JGI IMG/M metagenome (GOLD analysis project Ga0207707, IMG submission 184336) | Corn rhizosphere microbial communities from Kellogg Biological Station, Michigan, USA - KBS C8-3B metaG (SPAdes) (version 2) | ecosystem: Host-associated > Plants > Roots > Rhizosphere ...
CGCCAGGCCACCCATCCTGCGGGTCGGGGACGACGGCGTGCGCAGCCTGCAGGTGGCGCCGGCGTCATCACCCGTGGGGCCGTCCTTGATCACCGCCAACGCGACCGCGGTGTACGCCCTTAGCCAGCGGCCACATTATGTTGCTGGGCCGGACCGGGTCTGGCGCATCGACCCGCAAGCGTTCACCGTTACAGCGGGCGTGGCGTTTCCGGATCGGCCGTTCGCCGCCGCGGCTTCCGATCGCGGTCTGTACGTCGCCACCAGCACGGCTGTGTACCTCCTGGATCCGGTGTCGCTGCGCACCTTGGCCCGCTACCAGGTGCCCGGCGCGCAGCCTGAACCGGTCGGAAACAGCGCGGTGTTCAGCGTGGTGAGCGCCGGTGACAACGTGTACGCCGCCTACGGCAACGCGCTCAGTGCCCGGCTTCTGCGGCTGTCACCCACGCTGACGCTGTTGGGGCAGACAGCGCTCCCGCCCGGCCAGGGGACCGCTTTGTTCGGCAGTGCCTGCGGGGCATGGCTACTCGCCCCCGACGGACGCGTTCGCAGGATCGACGGGCTCACCCTCGGTGTTGCAGTCGCCGTACCCGGCACCATTGCATCCAATCCTGGCGGGGTCGTCGCCTGCGACGGCCTCGACCTGTCGACCTTCGAGGACAGCCACACGGTCCTGGTGCACATCGATCGAACCGGCCGGCTGACCGCCCGGCAAACCATGCCGTCAACGACTACCAACGCTTTGGCAATAGATCTCCGCGGGCCGACACTGTGGACCGGCGGCCAGGACGTCATGAGGCTGGCGCTGCCAACAGCCGCCGGAACCGCAAGCACCCACCAGGCCACGACCCCGGATCCCGGACCTCAGGGAGTGCTCGAGCGCGTGGTGCAGCCGTTCTCCTCCAGCAACGGTCTAGCCACCAACGGCTGGCAGCGCGTCATCGACGGGGTCGAATACGAAGTCCTCGCCGGCACCGACCCCGACGCCCACGCTGGACTCATCGTCATCCACCCATGGGTCCTCGAGCCCGGCGCAATCCCCCGCCCCGTCCCATCCGGCTGGCAGCTCCTCCCGAAACCCGGCGCTCACACAGCGAGGATCACCGGTGAATCAGGCTCGCGGCTGAACATCAAGGACGATCTTGGCCGCACCTACGTCTTCGACATACAGACATGGAGCTACGTCGGCTGACGCGAGTTGCTGCGAGCCAACGATTAGGCGCGACGGGCATCTCGCCTAGACGCCTACGATTCAAGAGCCCTATGCTGGCGTCAGCGCCGCATGCGGGGCACCCCGAGCGAAGAGGCACGTATTCGGTGCGTTACGGTCACCGATTCTCGGTGTTTCCGCAGGTCAGCACAGCGTTCAGAGCCATCGCACTCATAATCCGTCGGTCGTGGGTTCGAGCCCCACCCGCCCCACTGGGAGCGCGTTACTTCGGCTGATGCGTCTCACTCGACCTTCGGGGGCGCTGGGGCGCTACCTCGTGGGCAGGCTGAGGGCGTATCTGACGCCCCGCTGGACCCACCGGTCGAGGGACTCGTCGTCGGCAATCGCTTCAGCGGCGACGTGCAGCCAACCAGTCATCGGGGCTCGCCCGCCCATCTGCATCGGCTCAACGCCCGGTTCCTCGACAAGCCGGTCGGACTCGGATGGGTCGACGCGCACGAGCAAGCCGCCGTGGCCGCGTGCGGCGACGGCCATGTTGCCGTCCACGAGAAATGCTAGACCGCCGAACATCTTCTTCTCGGTCACCCGAGTACCGACCAAGTGCTCACGGACTCGGTCGGCCAGATCCTCGTCGTAGGCCATCACTCGACCCCTATTTTGTGCGGCTGGGAACCAGCGCCGGTGTCGTCATACGCTTACATTTCCGCGAGTTCGCGGTCCCAAGTGATCAGCGCCACTCGGCAGAGCCTTGCGCGTCTCGCGACGTCGTGGCCACCGATTTTGGGGTTGTGCAATGACCGGGCAACCGGGTGACCGATGTCGGTCACGAAACGGGTGCCGGTCCGCCGCGGGAGCCCGGCCCCACCAGGACCCCGATCCCGGGCTTTCCTTCCCAGAAGGCCAGGAGACCGGCGATCTGCTGCGCCGAGGGGATCGGGTTCGGGTAACTCCAGACGACGTCGTACGTCTCGCCATCGACGACTCGTCATGCGTCCACGCTACGGCCGGAACGATGGTCGCCGTCGTAGGCGCGGACGCCCGGGAGTCGGCTCTCTGACCCCGTGAGCAGGCGCATGCCAGAGTTGTCGACGAAGCGGAGGGCTGCCTAGGCAGGTTGCGCGGCGATGACCGCTAGCTGGCTACCACCGAAGCGTGCCGGCCGCGTGGCGGCCCGGCGTTGCAGCCCCCACCCGGCTTGGCGCAGTAGCTGTTCTGCCGTCCCGGGATGAAAGATTCCAAGACGTCGTTCGCCCAGGAGTGCGAGCAGGGCGTCGGCGGCGCTCTGCGGAGCCAGGCGGCCGCGTCGTGGCGGGACCACGAGGATGCTCGCCACCAAGGTGCTGCGCTGCGCCGAAAGCTCGAACAATTGCCGGCACAGCGCGCTGACCGCCTCGTTCGGCAGGTAAGTGAAGAGCCCCTCGCAGATGAACAAGCTTGGTCGGGCGACCGCGAGCCCCGCAGCATCCAAGTGCGCCCTGATGTCGTCGACGAGCAGGTTCACAGGCACGAATGTGACGTGCCCGAGGTCGTCACCGACCCGCTGCATCCGTTGCCGTTTGTCCGGCTGCGTCGCCGGGTGATCTACCTCGAACCAACGCACTCCGGGCTGGCGAAAACGCAACGCTCGTGCGTCATAACCGGCACCGACAAGCACAATCTGATCAATGCCATCACTGATGGCGCGCAACACCTCTTCGTCGATGAACCGGGTCCGCAGCCCCATCCCGGTCGGACGTAAGCCGGGCAGCGAGAAGGCGCGGCCGAGTTGGAGGTAGAGGCTGCGCTCCGCCTCCGGTTCACCGTCGGGGAGGAAAGGCCGGCTTTCGTGTAGTCGCGCCCGTTGGGCGGCGACCCAGCGCGCAGTCAGTGAGGGCCGGCTCTCTCGAACCACGCGGGTCAGTGTGACGCAGACAAGGACCCAGCCCGAATGCGCTCGTCTGCATCCTTGACGGTGCATGGATGTAAGCATGTAATAACTGCATGGATGAGATCAGTGGTTGGATCCGCGGGCGATTGCCCGAGGGCTGGTACGACGGTGCGCCCGAGATCACCGTCGACCGTGAGGAGATCGTCGTCGTGGGTCGCATCCGCGCGCCCGACGAGTCCGGGGACGCAGCGTCCGAGCGGGCGGCCGAGGCCGGCCGCATCCAGCGGTTCCGGGAGGACACCCGGGCCGAGCGCATGCAGGTCGCCCGCGAGGCCGAGCACAAGTTCGGCCGCAAGGTCGCCTGGGGCGCCGAGTGCGGCGAGACGCGGCAGGTGTTCACCAGCCTGTCCGTGCCGATGATGACTCGGCTGCGCCAGCCGGAGCGGCGGGTCCTCGACACGTTGGTCGCCGCCGGGGTCGCGCGGTCACGTGCCGACGCGCTCGGCTGGTGCGTGCGTCTCGTCGGGCGCCACGAGGGCGAGTGGATCGACAAGCTGCGCGACGCGCTGGTAGCCGTCGACCAGGTGCGCGCTGCCGGGCCGGCCGGCTGAGCTGCCGGGCCGGTCGACTGGGCCGCCGGATCCGTCGACTGCGCGCTGGTTCCGTATCTGTCTGCGGTCTTGCGCCCGTGCCGGCACAGGTCCACCGTGGGGCGGGTCACGAGCGCCGTCGGCGCACGACCAGTGGGGGGCACCATGGCCGCCTTCGTCCAGATCATCGAGATGACGACCAAGAAGATCGACGAGGTGAGGGCTCTCGTCGACCGGATGCAGGAGGAGCGCAAGGCTGCCGGCGACCCGCTGCCGGCCACCATGTCGGTGTTCACGGCCGACCGTGACCGGCCCAACACTTATCTGGCGATCGTCGAGTTCCCGTCGTACGACGTGGCGATGGCCAACTCCAGCCATCCGGCGACGCAGCAGTACAGCGCGAATCTCGCGGCGCTCTGCGAGGCGCCGCCGTTGTTCCGCAACCTCGACGTGGTCGAGACCATGATTGCCCTCGTTCCGCAAGGGTCCAGCGCCAAGAAGCCGACGCCTGCGTAGAGGGGCCGGACGCAGCCATCCCTTTGTGGCTGCGTCGTCCCTTTCCCTCGTCCCGCGACTGGGCGCACACTGTGCCTCTCGATGACCACAGGGAGGCGGCATGTCCGACAGCGTCCGGCTGATCACCGGCGACGAGGCCTACCAGGAAGCGATGCGCGTGGCGGAGGCTGCGCACGTCGAAGCGCTCGAGACCGCGACCACTGTCGCGGACGCCGAGATCGCCCGCGCCGACGCCATCAAGGCGGCGACGCTGGCTCGCGCGGACGCACTGCGTGAGGCCACCGTCACCCGGGCAGAGGCGCTGCGTCGGGTCAGCGAGGAGCACGACCAGCGCATGCGCCGGGCCGAGGAGGACCGCGCCCGCGCCCAGCGCCAGGCCGAAGAGGCGTATGCCGCTGCCCTTCGTGATGCCGAGAACGCCGCGAAGCGTCGCGTGCAGCAGGCCTACGAGGAGGAACTGGCGGCCGCGGCCGCGGCCTACGAGGAGACGCTGCGTGCCGCCGAGGCCGTCGCCGAAAGCGCCCGCGCACGGGCGGAGGCGATCCGCGAGGCGGGGGTGACTCGCTCGGAGGCGATCCGGGAGGCGGGCCTCACGCGCGCCGAGATCCTGCGCACCTCCGCCGTCGACCACGACCGCGCGCTGCACGAGGCCGCCCAGCTGCGTGCGCAGGCGCTCGGTGAGATCTCCGCCGGGCACGTCGACTCGCTGCGCTACGCGACCGAGCTCTACGAGCAGGTGCTGCGCGACGTCGAGACGACCCGCGACGGTGCCGTGCCTGAGCAGGCAGAGGCCGTCGACGACGAAGAGCTCGAGCTGGTCGAGGACGAGGCGCCCAGCGAGGGTCCGAGGCTCATCGTCATCGACGACACCGACGACACGGACGTGGCCGCCGGCTGAGCGATGCCGGTCATCGAGAGCACCACCTGACGCGCGGCGCGCTGCGGTAGAGCGCTCGCGGTCAACGGCACGCCAGCCGTGCATGATGGATCGCGTGTGGGCCGTCGCCACCGACCGCGGGTAGGTCGGATCATCGCCGAGCATCCTCGCCTCGGCCCGTGGCGCGTGCTCGGGAGCGCTCCGTGGCGCCGCGCGCCGGTGCTGCTGCTGCGCCGCCCAGGGGTATTCGCTGCCGTCTTCGGGGCCGTCCTGGTGCTCGGCGTCGCCGCCGCGTCCGCGCCGCTGTTCCTGACCTCCTCGGCCAACGCCTCGTTGCACCAGCAGATCGACGACAGCTGCGGCAGCACGGTGGGCCCGACCTACGAGGTCGACGTGCCGTTCCGCCAGGTCGCCTTCGATCCCGAACGACCCAGCCGGATCCCGCCCGCGCTCGTCGGCGCCCAGCTGCTCGACCTTCGGCAAGGGCAGGTCGCCTCGGCGACGCGCGGGGTGCCGCGGGTGCACCAGGTCACGACGCTGGACTTCCTGACGAAGGTGCAGGGCGCACCCGAGAACGGCGCCGACACGGTGCGAATCGTCAGCCGCACCGGATTCCGCGACCACGTCGACGTGCTCCGCCAGGTCGCCGGCGACGGCGCCTACATCTCCGACCGCGGTGCGCGCGACTTCGGAATCGAGGCCGGTGACACCCTGCCGCTGGCCGGCACGGGCGGGCAGGCGTCGGTGCGCATCAAGGGCGTCTACCGGGACCTGCGTGAGGGCGCGGCGTACGCAGGCGACTACTGGTGCCAGCTGACCGGCGACTTCTACCAGAACCCCTACACGCTGACCCCGCCGCCGGTCTTCGACGTGCTCCTGGCCGACCTGCCGACCGCGCTCACCGTGGCCGAGCGCACCGGGGCCGAGGCCACCGGGCTCTTCACGTCCTTCGTCGACGTCGCCGGCATCACCACCGACCGGACGACCGCCGTCGTGACCGGCATCGACCGGCAGCGCGACGCGCTCGTCGGCGGCGGGGCGCCTCGCGACCAGCCGTTCCGGTCGCTCGACCCGCCGCCCGGCCAGCTCGCTCATTTCCTGCAGCGGGCGATCCTGGTGCAGAGCGCGCTGACCTCGACCGTCACGCCGATCGCTGTCGCCGGTTGCGTGGTCGCGCTGCTGGTGGTCGGGGCCGCCGCCGTCTACTGGGTCGAACGTCGGCGCGTGGAGGTCGACGTCCTCGTCGCCCACGGCGTCGGCCCGACCGCGCTCGGTGCGAAGGCATTGCTCGAGATGGCGCCGGCCGCGCTGCTCGGAGCCGCCGCCGGCTGGGCGGTCGCGCTGGGACTCGTGCGCCTGGTCGGCCCGAGCGCTCTGCTCTCGGCCGGCCGCCCGCTGCAGGCTCTGGAGGTAGCGGCCGCCGCGTTGGCCGTCGCGCTGCTGCTGCTCGGCTGGGTGGCGGGGGTGCGCGTGCGCAGCACCGCCGAGCGAGCGATCGGCCTACGGCGCAGGTGGCCGGCACTCGTGCCGTGGGAGCTGGCGGTGCTCGCCGGCGCCGGTGTCGCGGTGGGCCGGCTCGTCGGTGGCAGTTCGCAGACCGACGCCCTCGGCCTCGGCTCGGTGGCCCACGTCGACCCGCTGCTTCTGGTCTTCCCGCTGCTGTTCTTCGTCGGCGCCGTGACGTTCGTCGGCCGGCTGCTCGCGGCGGGGACGTTGACCCTGCGCCGGCGCGGCGACCGGCTGCCCAACGTGCCCTACCTCGCGCTGCGCCGGATCACCGGCGCCCCGCTGGTCGCCGTCCTGCTCGTCTCGGCTGCCGCGCTACCCGCAGCCGTGGCGCTGTACGGCGCGAGCGTCTCCGCGTCCGTGCGTACGACGCTGCAGACCGAGGCGCGGCTGCACATCGGCAGCGACGTCGTCCTGCTGCTCACCGAGCCCGCACCCATGCCGGCCGGGTGGCGTGGTCACAGCACCGAGGTCCTCCGCTACCCCGGCGAGCCGCTGGGCGATCTGCGGGTCGACGTCATCGGTGTCGACGTGCGCACCTTCGCCGACGCGGCCTACGCCGATCCCACCCTGAGTCCGTCACTGCAGCGGCAGCTGCAACGTGTCACGAGCGGCTCGGAAGGCTTGCCGCCGGCGCTGCTGGTCGGTGCGAATCTCCACGGGCCCCAGACGTTGCTGATCTCGCAGCTGTCCGCGCCGGCCATCAGGGTGCCGGTCGACATCGTCGGCCATCCCGCCGACTTTCCGAGCGAGGGGCGCAGTGGCCCGCTGCTCGTCGTCGACCGGAAGGCGCTCGCCGGGCTGCCGGGAGCCTGGCACGAGCTCTGGGTGCGAGGCGACGAGCAGCAGATCCAGCGCCAGGCGGCGCAGGCGGCGCTGCCCATCCGCTTTCCTTTCCGTGCCAGCGCGGTTGTCGACAAGGGCGTCTATCTGCCGGTCAGCTACACGTTCGACTACCTGACGGCGTTGGCCGTCCTGGCCGCCACGGTCGGGCTCGGCGGTCTGCTGCTCTACCTGGAGTCGAGATCACGCGCTCGGCGGCTGTCGTATGTGATGGTGCGCCGCATGGGGATGTCGCGGGCCGGTCACCTGGCCGGTGTGGCGCTCGAGCTGGCCGCCTGCCTGGGCGTCGGGCTGGTCGTCGGCCTGGGCCTGGCCTTGGCGGCGGTCCACGCGGTGGCCGGACCGCTCGACCTCGACCCGACCACTCCGCCGGCCACGGTCCTGGTCACGCCCTACGCCGCGCTCGGGGTCGTCGCGCTCGTCGTCGCCGTGGCCGTTGTCACCGCCAGCCTCTTCGCGCAGCGGTCGCTGGACCGGGCCGATCCGGCCGAGGTGCTGCGCGATGCCTGAGACGCGGGCGGTGTGCGAGGCGCTGACCAAGACCTACGCGGTGGCCGGGGGCGCCCCGGTCACGGCGCTGCAGGAGCTGGCCGCGGACTTCGTGGCCGGCGAGCTGACCGTCGTCGCCGGGCCGAGCGGCTCGGGCAAGTCGACGCTGCTGCGCCTGCTGGCCTGCCTCGACCGGCCCGACGGCGGTGCGGTGCGCATCGACGGCCGTGACACGACGCGAATGTCGTCCGCGGCCCGCCGCCGGCTGCGCCGCCGCCGGATCGGCTACCTCTTCCAGCAGCCGTCGGCGAACCTCATCGACTACCTGACCGCACGTGAGCATCTGCTCCTCGCCGCGCGGCTGCGCGGGACCGGCGCCGCCGACGCCGACCGACTGCTGGACGCGTTCGGGCTCGACGGCCGGGCCGACCATCGCCCGGCCCAACTCTCCGGGGGTGAGCAGCAACGCCTGGGCGTCGCTTTCGCCGGTATCGGCGACCCGGCGTTGCTCGTCTGCGACGAGCCGACCGCGCAGCTCGACCACGTCGCCGGCGCACGGGTCATCGACGCGTTGCGCCGGTTGGCGACCGCCGGCGGTTGTGTGGTCGTCTCCTCGCACGACCCGGCCGTCGTCGAGCGCGCGGACCGGGTCGTCCGGGTCGAGCACGGTCGGGTCGTCGAGGCGGCGCCATGACCGTCGCGGCCCGCCTCGCGGGGGTGCACAAGACCTACCGCCGTGCGGGCGAGGCCGTCCACGCGCTGCGCGCCGTCGACTTGTCCGTGGCGGTCGGGGAGGTGGTGGCGCTGGTCGGCCCCTCGGGGTCGGGCAAGTCCACCGCCCTGCTCGTCCTCGGCGGCTGGGAGACGCCCGACGCGGGCGAGGTGTTCCTCGCCGAACGCTCCGACGGCGGCCCGCCGCCATGGGCGCAGGTCGGGGTGGTCCCGCAGGGCCTCGGCCTGCTCGAGGACCTGACCGTCCGCGACAACGTGCTGCTGCCCGTGCGCCTCGCCGGGCGGGCCCCGGACCGGACCGCCGCCGACGACCTGCTGCGAACTCTGGATCTCGCCGACCTGGCCGACCGGCAGCCCGCCGAGATCTCACTCGGCCAGCAGCAGCGCGCCGCGGTGGCCCGCGCGCTGGTGCTGCAGCCGCACATCGTCCTCGCCGACGAGCCCACTACGCATCAGGACGGTGAGCACGCGGCCACGCTCTTCGGCGTACTCCGGTCCGTGGCCGAGCGCGGCGGCGCGGTCGTCGTCGCGACCCACGATCCGGCCGGTGCGGCGTACGCCGACCGGGTCGTGCAGATGGCCGACGGGCGGGTGCTCGGAGCCGAACCGAGCGGGATTCGGCTTCGTCGTCGATAATTGCCGGGTGAGCCGCTCGTGACCACCGCCCGTGACGAAGCGCGCCCGCGCCCGTACCCCGAACAAGCCGACGACGCGCAGCTCGAAGGCGATCTGCCCTACGTCCCCGGATCGGCCCGCGCGGCTCTGGCCTATCGAGACTTCCGGCTCATCTGGGGCGGGGCCTTCGCGTCCAACGTCGGCACCTGGATGCAGAACGTCGCGCTCGGCGTCTTCGCCTTCCAGCTGGCGCACTCGGCGGGCTACGTGTCGCTGCTGGGCTTCGCGCAGCTCGGCCCGTTGCTGGCGCTCGCGATGGTGGGCGGCGCGCTCGCCGACGTCGTCGACCGCAAGGTGCTGCTCATCATCTGCCAGCTCGAGCAGATGGTGATGTCGGCTGTGCTCGCCTGGGTCGCCGCCTCGGGCCACCCGTCGAAGGTGCTGGTCTTCGTCGTCGTCGTCCTCGTCGGCATCGGCAACGCCATAAACGCGCCGACCTTCTCCTCCGTGCTGCCGACGCTCGTCGGGCGGCGCGACCTGCCCGGTGCGGTGTCGCTGCAGTCGGTGCAGATGAACGTCGCGCGCGTCATCGGCCCGGCCGTCGGCGGCCTGCTGATCCCGGTCGTCGGCGTCGGCGGCATCTTCGCGCTCAACGCCGTCACCTATGTCTTCGCGATCGGCCCGCTGCTGGTCGTACCGCTGCCTCGCGTCGCCGCGGCCGCCAACAGCGGCCTGCAGCGCATCGCGCAGGGCATCCGCATCGCCCGGCAGGACGATCTGATCCGGCAGTGCCTGACGATCATCGCGACGTTGTCGTTCTTCTGCCTTCCGTTCATCGGTCTGATGCCGGTGCTGGCCGCGCGCAACCTCGGCATCGACCCGGAGAGCTCGCTCTACGGCGGGCTCTACGCGCTGTTCGGCCTGGGCGCGGCCGCCGGCGCGGTGTCGGTGGGCACAGTGTTCGTCTCGCAGCCTCGCCGGCGACTGGTGCGGGTCGGGCTGGGCGCGTTCGCGCTGTCCCTGCTGGCGTTCGCCCTCGTGCGGTCGGCGGAGGCGGCCTACCCGGTGGCGCTGATCGTCGGCTTCACCTACTTCGTCACCGTCACGTCGCTGTCGACGGCGTTGCAGGAGCACATCGCCGACGAGGTGCGCGGGCGGGTCACCGCGTTGTGGATCATGGGCTTCGGCGGCACGATCCCGCTCGGCCTGCTGGCCGCGGGCGCGGTCGCCAGCGCGTCGAACATCACCGTCGTGCTGCTCATCGGCGCGGCCGTCGCCGCCCTGCTCGCCGCGCGGACCCGGCTCAGCCTGCGGGCGTCGTGATCCGCTGCGGGCCCGTGTAGATGTTCATCGACGGCCCGCGCAGGAAGCCGACCAGCGTCATCCCGACCCGCTCGGCCAGGTCGACCGCCAGCGTGGAGGGTGCCGACACGGCGGCGAGCATGGGGATCCCGGCCACGAGCGCCTTCTGCGTCAGCTCGAACGACGCCCGCCCGCTGACCACGAGGATGCAGCCGGCCAGCGGAAGCCCACGCTCGCGCAGCGCCCACCCGACAAGCTTGTCGACCGCGTTGTGCCGGCCGACGTCCTCGCGGGCACACAGCAGCTCGCCGGCCGCGTCGAAGAGCCCCGCGGCGTGCAGCCCGCCGGTCGAGTCGAACACCCGCTGCGCGGCGCGCAGCCGATCGGGCAGCGCGGCGAGGACGGCGGCGTCGACGCTCAGGTCGTCGGAGGCGATCGGCCAGGCCGCGGTGACCTCGAGCGCGTCGATGCTCGCCTTGCCGCACACGCCGCAGGAGCTGGTCGCGTAGAAGTTGCGCTCCAACGTCAGGTCGGGCAGCGCGACCCCGTCGGCGAGGGCCACGTCGAGCACGTTGTAGGTGTTGCGCCCGTCCTCGTCGGCGCCCGCGCAGTAGCGGATCATGTCGACCTCGGCGGGGGAGCGGACAATGCCCTCCGTCACCAAGAAGCCGTGCGCGAGGTCGAAGTCGTCACCCGGCGTGCGCATCGTCACCGTGACGGGCCGGCCGGCGATGCGGATCTCCAGCGGCTCCTCGACGACGAGCGTGTCGGGACGGCGTACGACGCGCTCCGCGTCCACGCGCAGCACCCGCCGTCGCCCGGTCACGCGCCCCATCCGACCGCCTTAGTTCGTCATCCGAGATATCTCGTATGCGTACTCATACTGCCCCGCCACGACGGGTATCAGCCGTGTGACGCAAACAGGTTCCAAGGCATGCCAGGAGGAAGCCATGGCAGAGACTCCAAGGCGGGCGGCGACCACCGCGTATCCCACCGAAACCTATCCCACCGAGCAGACTGCTGGTCGGCGCCACGACGACCGTGACGAGCACGAGGTCTGGGAGAGCCGGACCCGGGTGGTGCTTTCGCCGATCGCTGCGCCGTCGATCCTCGGCCTCTTCGGGTTCGCGGGCGCGACGATGATGGTCGGCGCGTGGCAGGCCGGGTGGTACGGCGACGCCAACACCGCGCTGCTGCTGTTCCCGTTCGCCGCGCTCTTCGGTGGTGTCGCGCAGTTTGCGGCCGGCATCTGGTCCTACCGAGCGCGCGACGGCCTGGCCACCGCCGTGCACTGCACGTGGGGCTCGTTCTGGATGGCGTTCGGCCTGTTGTTCGGCATGGTCGCTGCGAAGGTGATCCCGGCGCAGCTCGTGCCGCACTTCGGCACCGCCAACCCCGCGTTCGGTTTCTGGTTCGTGGTGCTCGCCGTGGTGACGGGATGCGCGGCGATCGCGTCGCTGGGCGAGAGCCTCGGCATCTTCACCGTGCTCGGGCCGCTCGCGCTCGGCTCGGCGCTGAGTGCGGCCGGCTGGATGTCCGGCGTCGACTGGCTGTTCACGGCCGGCGGTTACGCCTTCACGTTCGCCGCGCTGGCGGCGGTCTACGTGGCCACCGCGATGATGCTGGAAAGCACGATGGGGCGCACGATCCTGCCGCTCGGCAAGTACCACAAGAGCGCGAACGTCCCGGGCCGGCAGTTCACCCACCCGCTCGAGTACGCGCACGGTCAGCCGGGCGTGAAGATGGGTCAGTGACCTGATCCGTCGCTCCGTCCGAGCGCAGCAAGGGGCCGCATCCCGCACCGGGTGCGGCCCCTTCGTCGTGGGTAGCCCTGCGTCGCGCTCAGCCGGTGCGGTTGCAGCACCAGCCGCCGTCGTCGGACGCCCGCGTCTGAGGCGCCGCCGGGCTACAGGTGCGCGCCGGCTTCATGACCGGCGTGACTCGCCGGCTCGATCTGCAGCGTCGAGTGCTCGACGTCGAAGTGCCCGACGAGGCAGTCCTGCAGCCGGTCGAGCAGCTGCGCGGTGCGACCGTCGGACAGGCAGTCGTCGTCGACCACGACGTGGGCGGAGAGCACCGGCAGCCCGGACGTCACCATCCACACGTGCAGGTCGTGCACGTCCTGCACGTGCCGCAGCTGCAGCATGTGCAGGCGTACGTCGCCGACGTCGACCTCGGCCGGCGCCGCCTGCAGCAGCACGCGTCCGGCGTCGTACAGCAACGACCACGACGCGCGCAGCATCAACGCGATGACGACCAGGGAGGCGACCGGGTCGGCCAGCCTCCAGCCGAACGTGTAGACGACGGCACCGGCGATCGCCGTGGCGATGAACCCGTAGAGGTCCGTCAGTACGTGCTGGAACGCGCCCTCGACGTTGAGCGACGAGCGGTTGGCACGGGCGAGCGCCGACGTGGCCAGCAGGTTGACCGCGATGCCGGCCAGCGCGACGGCCAGCACCGGTAGGCCGGCCACCGGTGGCGGGTGGGCGATACGCCGCGCCGCCTCGATCGCGATGACGACGGCGATGACGAGCAGGGTCACGCCGTTGCCCGCGGCCGACAGGATCTCCGCCCGTTTGAACCCGAACGTCCACGCGCCCTGCGGAGGACGTGCCGCGAGCCGCGCCGCGACGATCGCGGCCAGCACGGCCGCCGCGTCGGTCAGCATGTGTCCGGCGTCGGCGAGCAGGACGAGCGAACCGGCCGCGAACGCGACTGCGACCTCGAGCAGCATGAAGCCGACGATCAGAGCGAGCGCGCGGCGCAGGTAGCGCTCGTCGGCACCGCTGTGGATGTGAGGCCCGTGCCGGCTGCCTCCCCGGCGCGCACCGGCGTGGACCTCGTGGCCCCAGTCGGCGTCGTTCACCAGCCGAGGCTACCCAGTGCCGCGACCCGCGAAGGGCCACGGCATGCTGCCCGACATGGACAGCTTTCAGCGCGCCGGTCTGACGTTCGACGTGCGCGACGGCGGGCCCGCCGACGGCCAGACGGTCGTGCTGCTGCACGGCTTCCCGCAGGGTTCGGAATCCTGGGACGCGGTCACTCCACGGCTCAACGCCGACGGCTACCGGACGCTGGCGCCGGACCAGCGGGGCTACTCACCCGGAGCCCGCCCGCAGGCGCGCCGCGACTACGCGATGGACGAGCTGGTGGCCGACGTGCTGGCCCTGGCCGACGCGGCGGGCGCCGACCGCTTCCACCTGGTCGGGCACGACTGGGGCGGCGGCGTCGCGTGGGCGGTAGCCACGGAGGCACCCGAGCGGCTGCACTCGCTCACGTCGGTCTCGACGCCGCACCCGCGGGCGATGACCGACGCCATGCTGCGCAGCAACCAGGCGCTGCGCAGCTGGTACATGCTGCTCTTCCAGTTGCCGTGGTTGCCGGAGAAGGCGATCCTCGCCCGCGGCGGTGAGCAGTTCGTGCGGCAGATGGTCGCCGAGGGGCTGCCGGAGGAGAAGGCGCGCGGATACGTGCGCCGGCTGCAGCAGCCGGGAGCCGCCACCGCCGAGATCAACTGGTACCGCGCGCTCGCTCTCGGCCTGACCCGCAACCGCACGGCGGCCCCGGTGCGCGTGCCGACCCTGTACGTCTGGAGCGACGGGGACCGCTACCTCGGTCGTACCGCGGCCGACCTGACCAGACGGTGGGTCGACGCGCCCTACCGCTTCGAGGTGCTGACCGGCGTGAACCACTGGATCCCCGAGCTCGCCGCCGATCACCTGGCCACGCTGCTGCTCGACCACTTCGAGCACCGCGCGGCTTAGCCCCCGGGCTCCACGCGCCGGGCCCGACGCGCGGGACGAAGTCGCAAGACAGAACGCGGTTCGGTTTGCGAGGATGCCCGCATGCCCCCCGACGCCGCGCCGACGGCAATCCCCTCGGCCGCGACGCGCCGGCGGGGCTGGCGGCTGATGCGCGACGGGCTGCGGCACGAGCGGCTGCCGCTGCTCGCCGGGGTGCTGTCGGGCATCGTCTGGACCGCGGCGAAGGTCAGCGTCCCGCTGCTCGCGAGCTTCGCGATCGACCGCGGCATCGTGCACCGGTCCAACCACGCGCTGGTGACGTTCACCGTCGCCATCGTCGTCGTGGGACTGGTGCAGGGCGTCTGCTCCGGCTCGCGTCGCTACCTCGCGACCGGCGTCGCCGCGCGGATCGAGACCAGCCTGCGCGGCCGGCTCTTCCGCCACCTGCAACGCCTCGACTTCTCCTTCCACGACCGCTGGCAGACCGGCCAGCTGATGTCGCGGGCCAACAGCGACCTGCAGCAGATCCAGTTCCTGCTGGTCTACATCCCGCTCGCCGTCGCCAACGCGTTGACCATCGTGGCCGTCAGCGGCGTCCTGCTGTCGACCAACTGGCGGCTCGCCCTCATCGCACTCGCGCCGCTCCCGTTCGTCAGCGTCGCGGCCACCCGGTTCTCGACCAGGGTCCACCCCGAGCTGCTGACCTTGCAGCAGGAGCTTGCGGCCCTCTCGACGGTGGTCGAGGAGACCGTCTCCGGGGTCCGCGTCGTCAAGGGGTTCGGTGCCGAGCCGCGACAGGCAGCGCGCCTCGCCGAGGAGGCGGGCGACGTCTTCGACGCGTCACTGCGGGCGGCCGGCGTGCGCGCGTCGTACCTGCCCCTGCTCGACTTCCTGCCGGCGCTGGGCCTCGTCGCCGTGCTCTGGTACGGCGGGCACCAGGTGCTCGACGGTTCGCTGACGATCGGCCAGCTGGTCGCGTTCAACGCCTACGTGCTGATGCTGGTCTGGCCGCTGCGGCTGGGCGGTGTGCTCGTCGCGCAGGCTCAGCGGGCGGTCGCCGCGGCCGGCCGGGTCGCGGAGATCCTCGACACCGCAGCGCAGATCCGGGACCCGGAGCACCCACGTCCGTTGCCCCCGGGCGGCGGCGAGGTGAGCTTCGAGGGCGTGTCGTTCGGCTACGACGTCGCCGGCGACGCGCGGGTGCTCGACCGGCTCGACCTGCACGTGCCGGCCGGAGCCGCGGTCGCCCTGGTCGGGGCGACCGGCTCAGGGAAGTCGACGGTCGCTCGGCTGCTGGCCCGCTTCTACGACGTGACCGCCGGCACCATCCGCATCGACGGGGTCGACATCCGTGAGCTGTCGCTCGCTGACCTGCGTCGCGCGGTGGGGCTGGTCTTCGAGGACACCTTCCTCTTCAGCGACTCGGTGCGCGCCAACATCGCGTTCGCCTCGCCCGAGGTCGACGACGACGTCGTACGCCGCGCCGCTCGTCTCGCCGGCGCCGACACCTTCATCGACGAGCTGCCCGCAGGCCTGGACACGGTCATCGGACAGCACGGGTTCTCCCTGTCCGGCGGCCAGCGGCAGCGGATCGCGATCGCGCGCACGATCCTGGCGAACCCACGGGTGCTGGTGCTCGACGACGCGACGAGCGCCGTCGACCCGACGAAGGAGCACGAGATCCGCGACGCGCTCGACGAGGTCATGGCCGGGCGCACCACGATCATCATCGCCCACCGACCGGCGACGATCGCGCTCGCCGACCGGGTGCTGCTGCTCGACGGCGGACGCATCGTCGCCGAGGGCACGCACGACGAGCTGCTCGCCCGCGAGCCCCGCTACCGCGAGCTGCTGGCCCGGGCCGCGGCTGCAGACGACGCGCTGGTGGACGTCTCATGACGGTCCTGCTCGACGAGCCGGAAAGCCTCGACGCGCAGAGCGCCCGACACGTGCTGCGCCGCACCGGCACGCTGCTGCACCCGCAGCTGCGCGCGATCGTGCTCGCGTCGCTGGTCATGCTCGGCTCGACGGCATGCATGCTCGCCGGCCCCTGGCTGGTGCGCTACGGCATCGACCACGCCCTCCCTCCGCGCCACGACGGCCGGCTGCTCGACGTCATCGCTGCCACCTACCTCGCCGTCGCCGCCGGCGCGCTCTACTTCGGCCGCCGGCAGATCTGGATGGTCGCCCGCATCGGCGAGACGTTCCTGCGCAACCTGCGCATCCGCGTCTTCGACCACCTGCAGTCGCTGTCGCTCGACTTCTTCTCGCGCGAGCAGACCGGCCGGCTCGTCGCGCGGATGACGTCCGACATCGAGGCGCTGACCGAGCTCGTGCAGACCGGCCTCGTCCTGTTCGTCACCAACGGGCTGCTGCTCGTCGGCACCGCCGTAATCCTCGTCGTCATCTCCCCGTCGCTGTCGGCGGTGGCACTCGTCGCGCTGCCGCTGATGGTCGTCACGAGCTTCCGGTTCCGCCGGCTGTCCAGCGCGGCCTACACCCACTACCGCGACCGCATCGCCATCACGATGGCGACCCTGCAGGAGTCGCTCTCGGGCGTGCGCGTCGTCCAGGCGTTCCGGCGCGAGGAGGCGCTGCAGCACCGCTTCGACGGCCACAACCGCAGCCAGTACGACGCGAACATGCGAGCCACCCGCATCTCGGCCTTCTACTTCCCGGTCATCGAGATCAGCGGCGTCATCACGACCGCGGCGGTGGTCGGCGTGGGCGGCTACTTCGTCGGCGTCGACACCGTCTCGCTCGGCACGATCGCGGCGTTCGTGCTCTACCTCGGCAACGTCCTCGACCCGGTGCAGCAGCTCAGCCAGCTGTTCAACACGGTGCAGTCGGCGGGTGCGGCACTGCACAAGATCTACCGGCTGCTCGACACCGTCCCGTCGGTGCAGCAGCGGCCCGGTGCGGTCGACCTGCCGGCGCAGGGCGCGCTGGTGGTGCGCTCGGTCGGGTTCACCTACGACGGCGAGACCCCGGTGCTCGCGGACGTCGACCTGGCCATCGCGCCGGGGGAGCGGGTCGCCTTCGTCGGGCCGACCGGCGCCGGGAAGTCGACGCTGGCCAAGCTCGTCGCCCGCCTCTACGACCCGACCGAGGGATCGGTGTCGTTCGCCGACGTCGACCTGCGCGACGCGACGCTCGCGTCGCTGCGCCGCCGGATCGCCGTGGTGCCGCAGGAGGGCTACCTGTTCGCCGGCAGCATCCGCGACAACGTGCGGCTCGGGCGGGCCGACGCGACCGACGCTGACGTCGAGGACGCCTTGCGGGCGATCGGCTGCTACGAGCGGTTCGCCGCCCTGCCGGAGGGGCTCGACACCGAGGTGCGTGAGCGCGGGTCGCGGCTGTCCGCCGGCGAGCGGCAGATCGTGTCGCTGGCGCGGGCCGCACTCGCCGACCCGGCCGTGCTCGTGCTCGACGAGGCGACGTCGAACCTCGACCCGGGCACGGAGGCCGAGGTCGAGGCGGCGATGAACGCGCTGATGGTCGGCCGCACCGTCATCGTCATCGCCCACCGCCTGTCGACCGCGGCCCGTGCCGACCGGGTCGTGGTCGTCGACGAGGGCCGCGTCGTCGAAGTCGGTCCGCACGCCGACCTGGTCGCCGCGGGCGGGCACTACGCCCGCCTCTACGGCGCCTGGGCCGGCGGCCACCGCCCGGTGAGCGCATGAAGGTCCGGGTCGGTTTCGGGCTGGGCACCCAGACCCCGCTCGACGACGCGACGTTCGCGACCGTCGTCGACGCCCTCGAGACCCTGCGGTTCGACTCGCTGTGGCTCTCCGAACGCATCACCGGCGCGGCGCCCGACCCGCTGATCGGGCTCGCCGTGGCCGCCGGCCGCACCAGGCGGCTGAAGCTGGGCACCAGCGTGCTCGTGCTGCCCGGCCGTTCGCCGGCACTGCTCGCCTCGACGCTCGCCAGCCTCGACCAGCTGTCCGGCGGGCGGCTGCTGCCGGCCGTGGGGCTGGGCGTCGTCGACCCGGCCGAGCAGCAGGCCTTCGGGGTGGCGCGGGAGGACCGGGCCGGCTGGGTCGAGGAAGCGCTACCCCTGTTGCGCCGGTTCTGGTCGGGGGAGGCGGTCACCCACGACGGGCCACGCTTCCACTACGACGGCCTCACGGTGCAGCCGCTGCCGGCACAGTCGCCGCCCGACGTCTGGTTCGGCGGCATCGCCCCGTCGGAGCTGCGCCGCACCGGGCGGCTCGGCGACGGCTGGCTGCCCAGCTTCTGCACGCCCGACGACGCCGCGGCGGCGCGGCCCGTCATCGAGCAGGCCGCCGACGAGGCCGGCCGCGCGATCGACCCTGAGCACTTCGGCGCGCTGGTCACCTACGTGCACGACGAGATCCCCGAGCGGCTGGCCCGCCTCGTCACCCGCCGCCGGCCCGACACCGACCCGCGCGACATCGTGCCGGTCGGCCTGCCGGCGCTGCGCGCGCTGCTCGAGCGGTTCGTCGAGCGCGGCTTCTCGAAGTTCGTCGTGGCTCCCGTGCAGGAGCCGCCGTCATGGGACGACGAGCTGGCCGGCCTCGCCGAGCATCTGCAGCCGCTCCAGAACTAGCGGCCCACTTCTGCCGCCGTACGGGGCCTGTCAGAGATCATTTGACCCCGACACCGCGGCAGTAGTTGCCGCAGCACGGCGACATCGCCGGCCCCGCACAACGGGGCCTCGCTAGTGGATGTCCTCGAACGTGATCGGCAGGGCGGCGACGCCGCGCAGGATCGCGTTGGACGTGTAGTCGGGCGGGTCGGCGACTAGCGCCGGGCGCACCACGCGGCGGGCGAACGCTGCCAGCGTCACCTCGCACTCGAGCCGGGCCAGCGGGGCGCCCAGGCAGTAGTGCACGCCCTTGCCGAAGGAGAGGTACTTGTTGTCCTCGCGGCGGATGTCGAACCGCTCGGGGTGTTCGAAGGCCCGCGGGTCGCGGTTGGCGGCGCCCAGCGCGCACACCGCCGAACCACCCTTCGGCACGGTCGCGCCGGCGACCTCGACGTCCTCGAGCGCGGTGCGCGACGTGAGCTGCACCGGCGGGTCGAACCGCAGCGTCTCCTCGGTCGCGGCCAGCGCCAGCGCCGGGTCGTCGACGAGCAGCTGCCACTGGTCGGGGTGACGCAGCAGCGTCAGCACGGCGTTGCCGATGAGGTTGACGGTCGTCTCGTGCCCGGCGATCAGCAGCAGGATGCAGGTCGAGAGCAGCTCGTCCTGGCTGAGCCGGTCACCGGCCTCCTCCGCCTGCACGAGTCCGGTCAACAGGTCTTCGGTCGGCTCGTGGCGACGACGCTCGGTCAGCTCCGTGAAGTAGGCCCGGAACTCGTTGACCGCCCGCCGCTGCGCCCGCAGCTGCTCCTCCGGCTGCGGGATCAGGCCCGCGTCGAGGCTGTGCGCGAGCAGCCTCGACCAGGCCTGGAACGTGTCTCGATCCTCGGGCGGCACCCCGAGCATCTCGCTGATGACGGTCACGGGCAGCGGGTAGGCGAGGTCGGTGACCAGCTCGAGGTCACCCTTCGCGGCGATCGCGTCGAGGTAGCCGTCGACGAGCTGCTCGACCCGCGGCCGCAGCTGCTCGATCCGCCGCCGCGTGAACGCCTTGCTCACCAGCCCGCGCAGCCGGGTGTGGTCGGGCGGGTCCAGGAACAGGAACGACCGCTGGCGGTCCATCTCCGCCTGCTCGTCGAGCCCGCGCGCCGCCGCGATCTCGGCGAACCGGTTGCCCTTGCGCGGATCGTGGCTGCCCCACGGCGCGACGAGGATCTCCTCGCAGTCGTCGAACCGGCCGAAGACCACCAGCCCGTCGATGCCCGGTGCGGGGACCGGACCGGCCTCGCGCAGCGCGTCGAGCCACGGGTAGGGCTGCGCCCTGACGCCGGGGTCGAGGAACGCGAACGGGTTGCCGGTCACCTCGGCGGCGAGGTCGGGCGTGGTCGTGGTCATCGGTCCTCCGCGGACGGCAGCTGCCCGACCAGACTGGCACGTGGGAGGCCTGCGGTCGCGTGAGGTGGCGCCGGGGTCCGGCGTACGCCAACCGCTCGGGTCAGCCGGCGAGGCGCGTGCGCATCGCGTCCATGTAGTCGGAGAAGTAGTTCTGGATCTCGTCGAGCGGGAACTCCGGCAGGATGGTGGTCGACTTCTCCTTCTCCAGCAGGAAGGAGAAGGACTCGTGGACCAACCGCTCCTCGTCGGTGTCGGGCGCGCCGAGGTCGACCAGCAGATCCTCCGGAACGGTGACGCGGTGGCTCGTCTTCGTAGTGCCCTCGGTGACATCGACGGAGAACTCGTGCGGGCCCATGGCCTGGACGTCGATCTTCTCGCTCATGCGCTCGACTTCCCCCGTCGACCGGCGTGGCGAACCCCCCGGAATGCGGGTACTGGTGTGACTGATGGTGCACAATGGCCGTCGGTAGGTCGCGCAGCGCGACGACCGGCCGGTGGGCGAGAGCGCAGGGGAAGGCGTCCCTCGTCCCAACGCCGGAGGTCACCGTGTCCGCTGCCGTGTCAGCAGTCGCGCCCGCTCGTGGCGTGCTGTTCGTGCACTCCTGCCCGCCCGCCCTCTCGCCCCACGTGGAGTGGGCGGTCGCGGGCGTCCTCGGCGTGCCGGTGTCCCTGACCTGGACGGGGCAGTCCATGGCGCCTGGCTTCCTCCGCTGCGAGACCGGCTGGCGCGGCCGGCCGGGCACCGCCGGACGGATCGCCGCGGCGCTGCGCGACTGGGCCATGCTGCGCTTCGAGATCACCGAGGAGCCGAGCGACTGCGCCGACGGCGAGCGCTACCTCGCCACGCCCAGCCTCGGCGTCATGCGTACGACGATGAGCGCCAACGGCGACGTGCTCGTCCAGGAGGACCGCCTGCGTGCGCTGCTGGCCCGCGCCGACGACCTGCCGTCGCTGCAGCACGGGCTCGAACGACTGCTCGCCACGCACTGGGACGCCGAGCTCGAGCCCTACCGGCACGCGGGTGAGGGCGCGCCGGTGCGCTGGCTGACCCAGGTGGTCTAGCGGCGGACCGCTCGCCGGTGGGTAGGTTCCGCGCCATGATCCGCCCGTCCGGCCGGCTGCACGACCTCGACCTCGCGCTGTTCCGGGCGGTCGCGCGCTGGCATTCACCAGCACTCGACCAGGTGCTCCCGCCGCTGTCCCGGCTTGCGGACCACGGCGTGCTGTGGGGCGCCGTGGCGGCCGGACTCGCGGCGCCGCGCGGGCGCAGCCGCCGGTCCGCCGTACGAGGGCTGATCAGCCTGACCATCGCGAGTGGCGTCACCAACACCGTGCTGAAGGCGGCCGCCGGCCGCCGCCGGCCGGCACTCGACGCGGTGCTCGCGGCCCGCCGGCTGCGCACGCAACCGCGCACCTCGTCGTTCCCCTCGGGGCACGCTGCCTCCGCCGCCGCGTTCACCGTCGGCGCGTCGCTCGAGCTCGGCTGGCCGGGGCTGCCGCTGCTCGCCCTGGGGTCGGCGGTCGCGTTCAGCCGTATCTACACCGGCGTGCACTACCCCGGCGACGTGGCCGCCGGTGTCGCCGTGGGCACCGCGGTGAGTCTCGCGACCCTGCGGGCCTGGCCGGTGCACCCCGAGCGGCCCGCGACGGTGCGCGGCGAGCTCACCCTGCCGCCCCGACCCGCCGGCGCCGGTGTGACGGTCGTGGTCAACCCGGCGTCCGGCCCGGATGACGACACGGCCGACCGGCTGCGTCAGCTGCTGCCCGACGCGCGGCTCGTGGCGGTCGCCGAGGGCGAGGACCTCGCCGACGTCCTGTACGCCGCGGCCGGCGACGCCGAGGTGCTCGGCATCGCCGGCGGGGACGGCAGCGTCGGCTGCGCGATGCAGGTGGCCGCCGGTCGCGGGCTGCCGCTCGCCGTCGTGCCCGCGGGCACCTACAACCACTTCGCCCGCGATCTGGGCATCAGCTCCGCCGGCGACACGGCGCGCGCGCTGGCGTCCGGGCAGGCCGGCCACGTCGACGTCGGCTGCGTGGGCGACCGGCCCTTCGTCAACACGGTCAGCATCGGCGGCTACCCGGAGATGGTCGTGCTGCGTGACCGGCTGGCCGGCGAGCTCGGCACCCTGCCCGCCGCCGCCGTGGCGGCCATCCGGACGCTGGCGACCGCGCGGCCGCACGAGCTGCTGATCGACGGGCGGCAGCGCCGGGTCTGGATGCTGTTCTGCGGCAACTGCACCTACCAACCGCCGGGCCTGGCGCCGGTGTGGCGGGAGCGGCTCGACGACGGGCTGCTCGACGTGCGCCTCATCGCCGCCGAGCGACCACTCGGCCGCACGCGGTTCGTGGCCTCGCTGGTCGCCGGGCGCCTGACGCGCAGCCGGGTCTACGAGCGGTGGACCGCCGAGCGTGTAGAGGTCCGGGCGGCTGCGGCACCGTTCCGCTTCGCCTGGGACGGTGAGACGTCGGAGCAACCCACCCGACACCTGTCCGTGACCAAGGGCGGGCAGGTCACCGTCCTGAGACCCGTGGCCGGCTAGCGGTGGCCGACGCCCAGCGCGACCAGGCCGTCGCCGCCCTCGAGCGGATCGCCTACCTGCTCGAGCGCGGCCGCGAGCCGACCTACCGGGTGCGCGCCTTCCGGCGGGCGGCCGCGACGGTCGGCGAGCTTCCCGATGGTGCGCTCTCCAGTCGGATCGCGGCCGGGAGCCTCCAGGAGCTCGACGGGATCGGCGACGTCACGGCGACGGTCGTCACCGAGGCCGCCGCGGGCCGGACTCCGACCTACCTGGAG